>Ga0307512_10000184_pt1 | contig 84618 bp, 93 predicted proteins | sample 14_EM_MG_FD_200267 | JGI IMG/M metagenome (GOLD analysis project Ga0307512, IMG submission 200267) | Populus trichocarpa ectomycorrhiza microbial communities from riparian zone in the Pacific Northwest, United States - 14_EM | ecosystem: Host-associated > Plants > Roots > Unclassified | place...
GGGTTATTTAGTATTCGGCGTGACGGTCGACGCGGATTGGGGGCGCGGCAGACGCAGGGGGTGGTGGCATTATATGCATGTGAAATGTTTGCAGTGAGTAGTGGTGTGGATGGAGGCGAGTAGTGGTGTAGATGGAAGTTGGTGGGTTTATTTAGATAAGGCAGCTCTAGGTTGCAGTTGTTGGCATGTTCGGAGTTGTTTTCTATTGAGAAATGTGATTAGGCGGTGGCGGACTTCTTCGCGGTTACGGAGGTGGGGAAGGGAAGGGAAAACGGGCTCTGCCATACTCTAGATAGAGTGAATGCAGTATGATTAAAACAAAAAGGCCGCAGCTGTGTTCCTGATGATCCTTGTTCCGATTTACCAAGAAACTATCACAACGGCTCACTCGTAGTGGAATTGATCCACTCTATTACTATATGACCTAAAAGGAAGTTGCCGATACACTGAGATCACCGAATTGACTCACAGGCTACGGACTCACAGTCGTAGACTCATCCACGAGTTTTCACTCGCCACCGCCACTGGCATTTGCAATTGTGAGCTTCCATAGACTTCCATAGAGTTCCAGGCCTTCATGTATATAAAGACCGAGCTTCTCCCTTAGATAGTACAATAGACTTCGTCCGCTTTACATTCGTAACACACTCCCCTTCAAGGTTCCTCAGCTCCTGACCTGACACAATGACAAAGTGGTCCTTGGGTGACGGCTTCCCGCTTATTCATATTGCGTGCAATTCATTGACCACTACCCGAAACATAAATAGTAAAGTCTAAAAATAAAGAACCATGGAACGCCTACAGTCTTCACCCTTCACCTTACTTTACAGTCGTTTTCTCCGCCAAAATCCCCTCAAGCACAATCAGATGTCTCTTCAACAGGGCTAGCGCACCCTTGGAAACCCTACCCACACCATTTGTTGTTTCTTCTGCCGATATAGGTTGGCCACTCTCACTCTTCTTTACCACATCCTTCGCTTTCTCAACAACATCTTTTAGCAGCAACGGGCCAGGCCCAAGCTCTTCCCCTTCTTTGTCCTGGTGTACGTCACCGGTACGGGGCGGTAGATAGAGCCAGTCGATGATATTCTCAAGCCCTTCCACAGGTCGCTGGAGAACATGCTTTACGAAGCCCCGAGCAAGTATGTAAGCCTTCTCAGAATATAGCTGCGAGTTGAGTGCTGCTTCCTCGGCACCCTCATAGACATTAAAACCTGCCTCATCTGCATGCCTTTATTAAACTACCCACCTTGGTATGCCGGAGAGGGAAAAACATACTATACCACGGCTCCCTGACCAGAACCAAGCCCATAAGACTCACTAGCAGCTGCAACACCGAGCTTCCAGCCGCACTCCACCCCTCAGCTCGCTTCTCTGCGTGCCAAGTTCCCAGCAGGGACAGACAGATTTTCCCGTCCTCATACAAATTCGGATTAACTCTTCCAATGCCAGCTGTCCACGAGTGAAAGTAGCCTATAGGGGGATGGGTAGGGAATGAATTGGAGAAATGGAAATCAAAAACAAAGGGGGCAAGTTCGTAGGGTGTACTGAGAGGGCCAACGATAAGGACTCTCAGGAGATCAAGGCGCGATTCCCAAGTACGGACAAAGATTCCTTCCGGCAGCGAGGATGAGAGGATTTTGTGTTCGCGTGATATTCGACGCGCTACGGACTGAGTGCGCGCGGTTGTAGGCTGGTTCTTGTAGGCATGATCGGAGGGAATGGGAGAATCAAGGACCAGGAAGCGAGGTGGAGCGCCGGGTGTCAGACTGATTGCTTCTGGGGTAGGAATGTTGTCTGGTATTGGGGGTGGTATATGAGGAATTGGTTCAGAGGTAGGTTCTGTGGTGGCATGGGCTTCTCTCTCAGTTTGTGTCGCTCGAGAAACTGTGGGAGTATAATCTGCAGGATCTGGAATATCGTCTGAATAATCGTCATCGTCGTCATCGTCGTCGTCGTCGTCGTCATCGCCATTATCGTCCGTTAACCAATCTTCCTCCCCACCGTTGTCCAGCCTCTGTCCACCTTCATAGATGATTTTCTCCTCAATCGCTTCCGGCTCATTCATGCCCGCATATTCTATGTCGTCATCTTCATCGGATGCCAGTGACGTACCATCCTCATCTGTATCGTAATAATCATCCTCATCATCCTCATCCTCGTCTCCGAAGTCCATATCCTCATTAAAGATTATATGCAGCCTCTCAGTTGGAACTTTAATATCACGAGGCTCGTTCAATGCGCCTAGACGAACAGTAACTAGTCCATCTAATCCCAAATCTACAACTTCACCCAACCATTCAGGTGGCAGGCTCGCAAAAGCATCTGCATTATCGGATGCCGGCCTGGGCGCCTGTGGTCGAGGCGGGGCGACCGGTGGTCCCGGATGTGGTCCATTCATAAGTACAGGGAATTGGTTTAGCATTCTGCTGACAGCGTGGAGCTGGGGATGTGAATGGTTTCCCAAAGCTGCACTCAAATTTGAAAGCAATCCGCCGTCAACCATTCCACGAACGCTATCGACAAGCTGACCCAATTGGCCCGCTTCAATTTCTGTTCCCGAGGGAGTTGGTGCTTCTGGGCTGTTGTTGGCGGCGGAACCCGAGGTCGAAGCACCAGTTTCGCCTTCCTGTAGGTCGATTTGCGGTCGTTCGGGTGCAATGAGGACAAAATCTCCACGCTTAACACCGAGAGCTTGGTGTGCAACGGCATCATATAGACTCACGTCCTCGGATATATGTTGCAGAGGGCCGGTTACTGAACCGGGGACCAGAAACCCACCAGCCACTTCCACGCTTGGTGAAACAAACCATCGCACACTCGCAACACGGTCAGTAGGGTTGACTGATTGAACGACGCCCACTTTCTCTGGTCTCATGAATTCTGGTTTCTCTCCGGGACTAGAAACAGCACCAGTTGCTGTGGTCCATACATCCCATACCCCTTCAAGTCGTTCCCTCGGTCCCGGGGAAGACATGTCTGTTTCGCCCTTTGGTTCTGACACCTCAGACGTATCCGGCTTAATAACGACAATCTCCCCCGGCCATACCTCATGGTCATCCACATTAAGGTAAGGGACTAAGGTTTTTGCATCGTTGACTGTCTCGGTCATATCCTGCCACAATACTCTGACTGTCGTGTTTGTTGCAACTACAACAAACGTATTTACATCATATCCCAGAATCTCTGAGCGTGGAATCTTCTTGATAGCATACTTGTACTTGAGGATGGCGGTGTCCAGGTCGGTGAACTGCACCCTGTCACCAACTTGAAGCTCTCCACCGCCGCCAAGCTCGCCATCCCGGTATGGCCTCCCTTTAAGGTCTAGAGAACCTCCTGTGGACTTTTTGAATTTGCAAATGTTGTTTTGCTCATCCTCCCATATAACCCGGGTGGGGGGCCTTTCAACCGGAATAAACCGCCCAGTAATCATCATATTCTGACACAACCAATTCACCTCGAAAGACTCTGTCTTCACTTCTACCACCACTCCAAGAGGCGGCAATGACGGGTCGTATGCGCCAAAAACCCACCGACCTTTCCAGAGATTCCCTTTAGTTGTCACCACTGTCTGTCCAGGCGATAATTGAGCAGGTGGTATGATTGTCCGCGGCTTATTCGCTTGCGCCCCCCTCCTTCCGAATGATTGGGTGGTGGCAGTGGGCGTGGGAAAGGTACCGGGGATGTTTGTGGTTTGAGATTCAGCTACGGACTGGCTGAGGAAATCTTCTGTTGATGAAACCGGAATCTCTAGATCATATGGGTCATTAACCACTACCACAGATCCATTCGCCAGTTTTATGGTGACTTCCTCACGCACATCGTCCAGCACTCCCATCCAACAATTCTTGTAGATCACAAAATCGCCTATATTCCATTCATTTACGAAGCGCAATTCTGCCTCAGGCACACCTTCGATTGGCGCATCCGACCGCGTTGGATCGGAAGGGTCGATAAACGATTGTCGAAGCGTAACATTGGTCTCAACAGACACCACGGTTCCAGATTGTGGGGACGTGAGCGAGTGTTTGACTACATCGCCGAATGCGAAGGCACGGTCCAACAGCTTGCACTCCGATGCATGCACGAGCACAGGGACGTTCTGGGGGGCCGACGGAGCAAAGTAATAAAAGTTTCTTGGTGGCTACCCACAATGGCATTAGCAATCGCGAATAATTCCGAGCTTTGTAACACAGGCGAAAAACCTGTCCGGTTTTGACAAAGGACCTGAGATCGCTGTGCCAGGCTTTAGCTCCGGGTATCGTTTCCTCTATTTCGCCCCATATGTCTTGCTCGTCGAGGTCGTGCCATGTTTTCTATAGTGTCTCCTCCCCGTCAGCCACCAGTCAATGCACTTTACAACAGAGGCGATTATGATACGCACAGCGATAACTCCGACCATAGGTTCCCCGCCGTCAAGTTGGATCTCAACGGTGTCCTCGAGGAATAACTGCTAGCAACAACGATTGTCAATATAAAGCCCTGCCAGGCCGGGACACGGTTGCATACAGTTGCCGTGATTTTGTCCGGTGCATTCTCACCACTGGTAACCGTTCCTTCGTCCCCCATATCTACAGATAGGCAGGCTCGTGCTCGTCTTGGTTCGAGTTATCGAGTTTGTCGCTGGGATTTCGTTGTTATCCGGAGAAGAGGATGTAGGGAAGGAGAAAGAGTAGTACTCTACGTCCTGGACAAGCGAATAACAAAGCTCTTGCGTAGCTCTAAAGTATTAATGGAATGAATTGCTCGGAAGGAGGTGGGCTGCAGTGCAGATGGTAGGGCTAATTTTCGCCCCTCCGCTACGTTACACAATTCCGTGAATAAGCTGCAAAGCGCCGCACAACCGCGCGAACAGAAGATCACATGTTCAGCCTCAAACAAACGCCACACCAAACACCACATCAAACACCACAGTTGCAGTTCGAATCAACTTTCACCACGCCACACCCATAACCATCGCCCATCGACAGCATCAAAATTACATATCCGCTACCCAAAACTCATACTTCAACGCAAGAGCAACTACCGGTCACCATGTCCGAGCCGGGTCCCTCTTCGATCCCTACCTCTGCCGATCCGCGCTCAAAACGACCTACTAAACGGCGCGCCCTCTCGCCCACGTCCGCGCAAGCTTCCGCCGTCACCCACCTCTTCAAAAACCCCGACCGCGAAATCGTCATCCCTTCCGGGTCCAAGGCGCGCACTCTCGCACCGCCGCCAGAGATTGTTGCCAATGTTCAAGGTTCATCTGCGGGTGCAGGTTCCGGCGAGTTCCATGTCTACAAAGCTAGTCGGCGGAGGGAATATGAACGGCTGCGCTTGATGGATGAAGAAGTGCGCCGGGAGGAGGAGAAGCTAGAGTTTGAACGGAAGAGGGAAGAGATAAAGAAGAAGGACGAAGAGAAGACGAGCAAGAACCGACGGCGGAGGATGAAGAAAAAGGAGAAGTCAGCTGTGAAAGGGGAGGGCGACAAGGAGATGGTAGATGTCGACAAGATTCAGATCGCGAACGATAAGATCGTCAGCGCAAACCAGAATACGAATGGAGATACCAAGGAGGATGAGACGGAGGTTGTAGCCGTGGTGAAGGATGATGGAGGGATTGCCATCCACGACGATGATTGAAACTAGGCACTTCTATTGGCTACGAGTGTGTGCTAGGGGGCTTGATGAGGAGCAAGTCGGTGTAACAACATATCTACAGGGCGTTTTAATTGGTTGCGGAGGGTAGTATTGTTTTTAATTCATCTGCTTGGATGGAGGAGTCCTTCCGGTTCCATTTGACCATCCATGGTCTCGTTATAATATTTCATGGGTGTATGGAGTTGGTTTCTCGTTTTCGTGGCTATTTCCTTGAGGCGTCGAGTACGCACTAGGCACTCGTATACAATGCTCGGTATTTGGCTTTAATAATTCCTTGCACTGCTTACTTTTGTCTACTACTCAATTTACAGTAGCAATTCCGCTTTGCACGTGGCCTCACTCGCTTGGTTGTGTGACAAAGCAGGAAGAGCCGCAGGAAATCACATTGCCCAGATTGCTATCTGCTACGCCCCACGTTAAAAAATCCTCGAATAATCAACACTTCGAACTCCCCCATCATCACTTTCTCCGCACCTATCCTCACATATCCGGTATACCATCGACAGATAGTTCTAATCTCTCAAGATGCAGGCACCAGTGCTGGTGATGAACACCAATTCTGGGGAGCGTCAGACAGGTATTCAGACCCTCACCCCCGCGATCCCTTCCATCATTGATAGCTAATAACTCCCGTACTATCATCAAATAGGCCGCAAGGCACAGCTCTCCAACATTGCCGCCGCAAAGACTGTCGCCGATATTATCCGTTCTTGTTTGGGCCCTAAGGCTATGCTGAAGATGTTGCTGGATCCCATGGGTGGTATTGTGCTCACCAACGACGGCCATGCTATCCTGCGAGAGATTGAGGTCGCCCATCCTGCAGCCAAAAGCATGATCGAACTTGCGCGGACACAGGTACCTCACATGTCTAACCATGGGCGAGATACGGTTTGTCTGACATTGTTGTATCGAGTAATAGGACGAAGAGGTCGGAGACGGTACCACATCAGTTATCATCCTCGCCGGTGAGACGCTAGCTCAGTCACTTCCCCATCTTGAACGCAACATCCACCCCGTTGTCATCATCTCCGCCTTCAAGAGAGCCCTGTCCGACGCCCTTCAGATCATCGAGAATATCTCTATCCCCATAGATCTTAACGACGACGAAGCCATGTACCAGCTCGTATCTTCGTCTATCGGCACCAAGTTTGTTTCCCGCTGGTCCAAACTTATGTGCAACCTCGCTCTCACCGCTGTCCGCACTGTGGCGAGGGAAATTGGAAACGGAAAGATGGAAGTCGACGTTAAGCGATATGCGAGAGTCGAGAAGATCCCTGGAGGAGAGATTGAGGACTCGAAGGTGTTGGATGGTGTTTTGTTGAACAAGGATATTACACACCCCAAGATGAGGAGACGGATCGAGAACCCCAGAATCGTGTTATTGGACTGCACATTGGAGTACAAGAAAGGAGAGTCACAAACGAACATTGAGATCAGCAAAGAGGAAGACTGGAACAAAATCTTGGAGATGGAGGAGACACAGGTTAAGGCTATGTGTGACGCTATCTTGGCCGTGAAGCCGGATTTGGTCATCACCGAGAAGGGTGTTTCTGGTAAGATCACAACTGTTCACCAGGTTAGAGAAAAGGTGCTGACGTTTGATAGATTTGGCCCAACATTACTTTATGAAGGCGAACGTTACTGCCCTCCGTCGTGTTCGGAAAACAGATAACAACCGTATTTCCCGCGCCACTGGCGCAACGATTGTTAATCGTGTTGATGACCTGACTGAGGCTGACGTTGGTACGCAATGCGGTCTGTTCGAGATTGAGAAGATCGGCGATGAGTAAAATTGCCCTGTCCACGGTTGTAACCGCCTATTGACATTGCGGTTGCAGATACTTCACCTTCCTTACCAAATGCGAGTCGCCTAAGGCATGCACTATCCTTCTTCGTGGTCCTTCAAAGGATATACTTAACGAAATCGAGCGTAACTTGCAAGACGCTATGTCTGTAGCCAAGAATGTTTTCTTTTCGCCCCGTCTCTCCCCCGGAGGTGGTGCCACAGAAATGGCAATCTCTGTTAAACTGGCAGAGATGGCCAAGGCTGTGGAAGGTGTCCAGCAGTGGCCCTACAAGTCTGTATCGGAAGCGATGGAGGTTATCCCTCGGACATTGGTGCAAAACTGTGGTGCAAGCCCGATCAGGGTGCTTACGGAGCTGCGGGCGAAGCACGCCGAGGGTAAGCATACATTTGGTATTGATGGAGATACTGGAAAGGTGGTGGATATGAAGGAGTATGGTGTGTGGGAGCCAACGGCCGTCAAGTTGCAGAGCATTAAGACGGCGGTGGAGAGTGCTTGTCTGCTGTTAAGAGTGGATGAGATCTGTCCTGCGAAGGGAGCACGACAGGGTGGTGGGGGACAGGGTGTGGAGGAATAATCAAATGGCTGTGTCTATAAAAGGATCTAGAGGAGCAAGAATGTCATACCGAGAGCTAACAGCTTTCATGAAGCGAATGACTTTCTGTGACTACCCGAGTCCAAGCCTCACATTCACAAAATGTAATACAGCGACGGCGATTCCTAAATAATTACAAGCACTTTGGCACCTTTATTTGAACTTCCTCCTTGAATAATCGGTTTCCATGAATGATCCAAGGCGGGTGAGGGTATGTGCAGCACTAATCACTAAGTAGGCTAGCGTCAATCCTGCCCAAAATCATGACACTCAATTCCATCCTCACTCGTTCATAAGTTCTACCATCTCACCACCGCACCGCAAAATGGCAGCCTCCGACGACCCCCTTCTCGAGCTCCTCCAGCAGCACATACCCACACTCACCGTCACGCCAAAAGAAACCACAACCGCCTACCTCACCCGCCTGACCTCTCTCCCGCTCTCAACTATAAAGACCACCGAACCCGCTTCCCTCTCAACAACCACCCACACCCTCGACCTCTCACTACAATCCCTCGCCTCACGAAACTACCGCGCAATCATAACTTCATCGCACCACCTATCCTCCCTCTCCACCTCCGTCACCGCCCTCTCCACCAGCCTCGACTCCCTCAAATCTGCACTTCCCGATCTTGATACCTCCCTATCAACTTTCAACCAGATCTATGCCCGGGATACCTCGCAGCACCTACACCTCCGCGCCAAAAACCAGCTACTGAACACAAACCTCGAACGCATCCTCGACATCCTCCACCTCCCCTCCCTCCTCCACTCCCTAATCGCATCTGCGAACTACCCCAGCGCTCTCGACACCCTCGCGCACGTGCGCCGGTTGAAAGCGCTCTACCCCGACTCTCCAACGGTGAGCAGCGTCCACGCCAGCTGCGAAGCCCTGCAAAAGACCCTCTCCGCAAACCTCATCACCACACTCCGGGGACCCCTGAAGCTTCCGGTCGCCATGAAAACTGTCGGCTTCCTCCGCCGCACACTCGGCAGCGGCGACGAGCGCGCAATCCGCGCTATCTTCCTTGTCTGTCGGCACGCACACCTGCATGCACTGCTGGACGCACTACAGCCGCTTCGCGTGCTGGCGGACGAGAGCGGGGTGCAGACGGAGCGGTTCCTGAAGCGGTGGCTGGAGGTTTTCCGAGAGCAGAGTTTTGGGATTGTCAGTATGTACCGGTCAATATTTCCGGGTGCGTTAAGTACACCCGGAGGCACATCGACGCCGCAATTACAGCAACAGCAGGCTAGGCCCGGTCATAGTCGGTCGAGCAGTAGTTTGTCGAATCTTCTTGCTGAGGAGCCCGATGGCGGGTCGCCGCCGGATCCCGTGGCCGGGTTTGAGGAGCATTTGGTTGCTATGTTGGTTGAGGTTTTGAGGGAGTATCTGCCAAAGGTTGAGGAGCGCGGTGTTAGGGAAAGTCTGCTGACGCAAGTGTTGTATGCGAGTGGGAGTCTAGGGAGGCTTGGGGGTGAGTTTGCGGGTGTGTTGGCGGGTGTGGAAGACGTGTTTACAGGTGAGGAGGAGTTTGTAGATGTGGTGAAGAGGCAGAGAGTGTTGGCGGGCAGATTAGAGGCTATGGCGGCGGGGAGGGCGGGGTGATGAGGGGATATGGATTCTTTTTTGTGGGGTTTTTTAGCGGGTGTTATGGATTTGTGGTTTATTCTGAAGATTCTATGTGCTGTGGAATGGGCTCTTTGCATTTCGAATTGACTGACTGGACTGTGACCTGCTTATAAGACTGAACTCGATTTAAATCTAGAGCCTAGAACCTATCGAAATCACCTCTAAGATACTGTGGAGCAAGTGATCATCCCTCTACCTCTCCAGCTCACACTGTCGCTGAGAGATCTACAAGAAGAGACCACCTATCTACTTAAGTACTTAAGTGGAATGGGGTTTCACCTTGAAATTCACACCTAGCAACTTCGGTTTCACTTTCAACGCTCGATTCCACGACGTAGCAACAACATCAGTTAAGCAGTGCAATTCATACCCGCAATCCATAGTGTTACAGACAACAAATTGCATATCATCATTGGCATCTTCAGAGTAGTCACCCCATCGTGACACCAACAAACAATAACCACAGTCTCGTAAGCTTAATTCCCATATTGAACGCCTCTCGTCCTGTCAATCAATGCAACTCAATACGCCACCCATCACACCAGAAACTAAGAAACTAGGAGTCAACAAAGAAAAACAAAAAAACAAAAAACATAGAAAAAACGGTAAGACACAATAATAAAACCATAAACACTCACCACTATAAAGCCACGCATACTGTTAAACACAGCAAGCAATGTGACCATTCTCATCACAATGCCTTCCTCTTTCCTTCTGCCTTGTCGGAGAGCTTATCAGCAAACCTATCTGCCCAGCCCCACTCCCCGCCAGCAATCCTGCAACGGTTCTTCAGCCACCTTTCGAGAGCCCTAACCTCCGCTCCAGACTCTCTCCCCGGTTGATCCTCGGGATTGACGTCAACCGGCAAGCGATCCTCAATCCTGACCAGGAGTAGTTCACGCTTCCACAAAGGCGGGGCCGCTCTAGGATCCATTGTCCTCCAGGACCTTCGAGAAAGCAACGGGACGTCATTATCCTCATCATTATTTATCTCCGAGCTATCGGGCTTAACGTAGACCCAATACTCAACCCCAATCTCGCCATCCGGCGCCCTGCTCCTCCAAGGATTGTAACCTTTTCCGCCAGCTCGACGGATTCGACAAGCAGCTGTGCAGGCCCAAAGCGGGTCCCAGTCTTTGTCATTGTCATCCTGTGCTGCGGGAGCATCAAGGGTTGCCGATCCAGAGCGAGACCGTGGCTTTTGGTTTTCCTTTAGTTGAGCTTCGTGACGCTTCTGTTCTTGGTGGGCGTGGCCACATGAACACAGAGGGTGAGGTTGGACAGTCAGAGTGCCCCCCGGGATATTATGGACTGTGTGCTCCTGCTTGGAAGGTGGAAAGGGTGGGGACAAGGAAATGGACCAGCTCTTGGGAGCAATTGTGACCTGGAGGGTGACTTGCTGGATCCCACTGTTTGGCTCGTCCAGAGCCGGGAGATGGTAAGCTACGACCGGATAAGCCAGGGTTGGAGGTGGTGCTGCAGGTAGTATAGTGACAGGAGGTGTAGGGATACCAGGAGTAGTCAAGGGAGTAATGACAGGAGGTGTAGTCAACGGTGTAAATGCTCCCTTGTTCGACACTGGGGTTGCCAACGGATCCACTGTACCCAGCTCGGACAGATCTGCGGTCGACATATGCGGGCTGAAATTAAAAACGCCGCCTGGACTGGAAACCCTAGATGGAGCACCCGACGACTCAGCTGGAGACGAAACTCCAGACGGTCGACGACGGAAGAATCCCGGGTGCATTGATAGTAAGGATTTACCTCCACCGGTGATACTGCTGCCGAAGCTCACGGCGCCAGGTGAACCTATTGTCACTGCATCAGATGAACCTATAGATAGAGCATCAGATGAAGCTGATTCCCACGAGCCATAGCTATCTGGGCTAGCTGTGAGTTGGTTCGTTGGAAGAGGTAGAGGAGGTTCTGCATCGAGAGGCGAAACCGTAACCTTTTCAGGGCTATCGGTGGAAATCGCCTGGTCCGCGTCTTCCATTGGAGTGTCTGGAATGGAGATCGGCGGAAGGTTAGTCTGAGGGTTATTTCCAGCAAGACCTTTAGGGGTCTTTGTGATGATGCTTGAGGAAGCCATTCTATTAGTAGAGGCAATTTAGAATTGATGATGTTGAGACAAGCGAAAAGTTGAAATTGTGGTTGCAAAGGAAACTTTTGGAGATGTGATGAGAATGAAGAGAAGGTGGAGGAATGGAGTATTGAGCAAAGAACTTCAAGTTGAGTGATTGATTCGTTTGTGTTGCTGTTGTGTATGCATTCAGCAACCCGATGTTTGAACATGTGCAGTCACTCGACTACGACCCCCACGACTTATCGCAAGAATCCATGACCTGCACCCAACTCCATAGTATCAGCCACGGCAAAGTAGCATCTGCAGTTCTGGGAGGGTGGGTGATCTGGAATTAAGGCATGCGACTCTCTTCCAGATTCGAGATCTAAAATTCGCTCAAATCTCACGGGAAACAGGCTCTAACTCCGAAGTTTCATTAATAATAATAAGAATAAGTACAAGAATAAGCATAAGAATATCTAGTCTTCAGATCGGAAGCTTAAACTCTGCTCTACGATACTGAGATTTTGGTTGCAAACAACATTGTTGAGACCATGAGAAACCAAAGAACCATATGGATCCATCGTGTGTCGTCTGCATGGATCTACCGCACCTCGGGATTAATGCGAATGCAATTAAAAGTCAATAGAAAACCGCACTCTCTTGCCTCGCTAGCCAGACCCTACGAGCTTTCGCTTCGCAAAATCTGTGTCCTCACACGAAAGTCGGATCCCTTCCATTGAAAGCCACATATCCCACTCTCCACATCTGCTGCGGGCTCCAGTAGAACCTGCACCCCCTTTCCTCCACCCACTTCTGCACCTCTCCCCAGTTCTGGCGGGCAGCAACCTGCAGCAACCCGCCGTCGATGCCCAACTCATTAATAACCAGCTTCCTTCTCGAGTAATCACCTTCCACCGCGACAGTTTTGCACTCCTCTACAAACGCCTTTACATCATCGGTTCGCAGTAACTTGGGTGACTCCAGCACCTCATCAATATCCCAATTCCACTCGCGGATATAGAAATTCGTGAGCTTCTCGCAGGCCAGAAAGGATGTGAGTTTTTCTTGCAGACAGGATACCGAGAAGCAGAGGTCGCAGATTGTCAGTGTGTGTTTGATCGTATTAAGAATTTCGGGGAGGCGGTTGCGGATCAGGAAGACTGAGATGTCGCCGATTAACACCAGTACTCGGAGATTGACTAGGGCTTCTAGCGGCGATTTGAGGGTACTAGGGTTCCTCCAATCGTAAAAAGAAGAGGCCCGCCAGCGTGGCTCGGTCTGAGTGTGGAACCCATGATCGGTATCGCAAAGTTTGAGCGTGGTAAGAGTGGCTGCAAACTGCGGGATGTAGTGCAGGAAGGAAAATGATGGCCAGGGCATATGGCGGGCTTCGTCGATGTGTTCTTTCGTGTAGGATAGTTTTAATGACCTCAGGGGCGGAGGCTGGCGTTTTTCGAGCGGCCGGATCACTGCATCCACAGCTAACTCGAACATATCCGGAAACCGGACGAGCTCAAGGTCCTCTAGCTGATCGAACATGCCGTCTACAAAGCTCCACCTGTTTTCACTGGAGTGTGTGTGATTCGATTCCTTGTAAAGTTCCACCAGGCTCAATGCTTTTGGTGCGAACCCAGCCTCGCCCATCCGATAGAACATGTCCAGAAGCTTGGGAGAATCACACCGTAAATGTGCAATCCGGAATGCTTCGAGACTTTTTGATTGACGGACGGCGACAGCACCATCTCCCAGATCTCCTTGCTGCTGTCGACTATACCGCACTTCGAAATCAAGATCGAGACTGGTAACGCTGTTGGGGTTGAGGGCGTTGAAAAAATCGACGGCCGAGCGGATTGTGTACCTGTAGTCCTCGTGGTCGGCTTCCCAGTCCTCATTGTGGTGGTAGTTAGGGTCGTAGTGCGTCTTGAACCGCCAGTCAAGAATCATGAGGTTGAATTTGGAACTTGCGTCCGAGATTGTAGGGCGAATGGCCGCAATGGCACGCCCGAGGCCCGCAGATACCATCCAGCCAGAAGATATCACGAGCGAATTGAGAGAGGTTAACGAGCCCAAAAGAGACACGGGGTGAGCCATCGTGACGGGGGAGCTGATTCGAAGCTGCCCAAGTTCCGCAATTGTGAATCCCTTTAGGTGATGCAGATGCGGGTAGAGAACTGTTCTCCATAGTTAAAACGTAAGATCTATCAATCGCGAGGCTGGGTAGCGCTTACAATCCATCATCATTAAGGCGGTATCCCCCACGAAAAGCTTGATCTCCTTGCCCCAAACTGGAGTCTGTATCCCATACTCTGGCCCGCCAATAACCACCCGTTCACCGCGCGTCGCGCCGGAGATTTCAAATGCCCCTAATGCTCCAGCGAAGAAATAGTTTGCAGCCTCAGTGCTCTGAGCGTGAGATATCTTCTCGTCCATATCCACGTCTTCACTCCTGCCTTTCCGAGTCTTCATAATCTCAGACAAAACCATCACTAATGTTCGAGTGTCCAAATTGTGGACATATTTAATATACGGGAATAGGGTTGCCCCCGTGAATGTTGTAAAGCGGGAAGCAGACGTGGGCTGAGATGCGGTGAAGCAGGAAAGAAGGAGGGTACGCCATAGCTGATGTACCCGCTTCTCTGCAGTTCCTGTATAAAAGTTGATTGAACGAGACACGGGAAATCTACTTTGTACAGCATCTCGTGCTAAGCATCTTTGTCAATACCGAATAGCAAGCAGCAGAATTGGGAAACATACTTGCAGGCGTAGGCATGAATACGCCGTACCCATGAGTTCGATACAGCACTGGCAACGCTAAATATGACCACGCCTGAGGAACATCGTCTTGACTGTTAGCAAAGCTGTACGGGATTCTGCGAGCTGGCATAAGCCTCTCACCATAGCGGTCAAAAAGATGGGTGCAAAGCCGGGGAGAACAAACCCGACAGGTTAGAGCACAGCTAAACAAATTTCCTAGACGTTGATAGGAATCATCATCCGCATTTGGAACCACAAAGCAAAAGATAATGTCCCACAACTCAACAGGAAGGTCCATCGGCCCTGCTCTCGGCGTGGACTTTTTCGAAGCCCCGGAAGCTGCATCGCCCACTGTGAACTCTGGAACATGACTAGCGGTATCAACGTCGATCGAGCTAGAGTGCCCGGAGTTGCGCCGAGATCTTTCCTGCTCTTGAAGTTTTTCATACTCATATTCAAATGGCTTGAGAGTTGAACACAGATCCGCCACACGGTCACTTGCTGTTTGGAGAAATCGAGGGCTGATAACCGGGGCACCAAAGATGTTTCCATACGTTTCAATCATGGAGCGGTAGTCAGTCTGCTCAATGTGATCGCTCTGCCGGTGTTCTTCGGTCTCGTCGTCTGACGGTTCGGGTGTAGACTCTTCATAGAATGAGTGCAAAGGCATCATCCGGTAAATGCGACCGATTATCCTCCGGCTTACTTATTCTTGTTCGGTTGAGCTGACGGGAACCCGAAACCTAGTAGTATGATATATATGCTTTCCAAAAAAGTTCCGTTTGAGCGGTTGAACGGGACGGAACATTCGGTAACTGAGGGAACACCTCTAACGGTGCCGGTAGTTAGGCAAGCGACTTAGGTCTGATGGTATAGATGTGAACCATGTATAGAGTTGATAGGTAGACGCCAGACATGCATGGATGATGAGGAATTAGGCTGGGGTCCCGAATTATCGAAGTTAATAGGCCTTGGCCCGTGGGAGACTGATATGGCGGTGCAACTGGGCTTTTGGTTAGGTGAGGAGATGCCTGGTTCTTTGTACCCTATTGCCCTACTGCCGATCGTTCGAGAACGAAGCAAAGAACTTCGCAGGTGCCCAATACCGTGCAGCTGCAGATGGTGTTTCAGATGTGTGCACCCCATGGCTTTAAATAAGAACCCTTGTCCCCACCCATCCGCTGATATGATAAGTGCTAGTGGAGAAGCGGAGTCTCCTATGTAGTAGGAGTTAGACGGCGTTCCTATGTGTTACAACTTACTGCCACACGACATGCAATCACATTGGAACTCCAATCATTGCGCTGAGTTCATCTGGTGTGAATCATGTAGGTGGTCGGTTACAAGATTCTCGTTGACGACTGACTGGCGCTGTATTCAAGATGGAAGGAGCGTTCCCGCAGTCTGGAACATTGCCTTACTGGTAAAGAGGCCCGCCCGGAATAAAATACTAAACTAAACGTGCCCATATTAGAATATTCGAATGGGTACACCAGACATGCAGGAACGGCAATGCGACAACGACAAACACTCGGCTTCTTCTAGAAGATTTCCAGAACGCTTCCCAGGAATTTCTAAATAATGTACTGCGGGGTTTCTTGTTGCATTGGCTGCAGCCATCTGTCGGCATATGACCAACACCTCGGTCACACAGCATCGCTTCTTTTAACGTCCTTAACTTCCGCAATTGTCAATTCGGCCAAGACATGTCGGGATTCCTTAAATTTCCTCAGGATGTCAAATCCTAGCGTCGATGGCGATTTACTCCTTATTTGATTTGTAGAGTTCCTCTAGATAACACAGCTTAAGGGTCTTCAAGTTTATAGTTACAGGTGATGCTGAATATCATATGCGGGGTCGTGAGCTGTATGTATGTGTGCGCCTCCAATATATGATACAGAAGACGGAGACATAAGAGTCACGCAATTGCTGTTTTATATCACTGGTTCGCATTGAACGAGCAAGCGGTGCCCATACCACCCCGGTACCCCCACACCCAAAGCCTGCATCCGTCGACAAATGGGACATATCCGGCCTTACGTTCTGATCTTGCAAACAAGCTCCCTCTAGTTCATCCAACGGTGCGGGTGAGAGGGAAAGGGTTAGTACCGCGAAAACACAGAAACAATAAGTACCAACACCCATATTTGGCGCTAAGCGTTTCACCCCACCGCTTCCCGGTTCTCGAAGGTTATTGAATCGATCTTGGTCAGTGTTAACGATTGAGTGTCTATATTCCAGCGAGATAAATTTGGTTAACCCAAGGATATATGTCGTACAAAAACGTTAATATAGATTAACCACCACGACAGCCGAAAGGTTGGAATGCCTACGTATATATCCAATAAACTGCTGCATCACTTTTCTAAGCAGGGAAGCTTTGAGTCAATACTCAGTGAACGTGGTACATATAGCGGGGAACGGCATCGATGCGTACATGGATATCTTGGGATAGATAATTATATATCGTCATGTGGAAACCTGTCGAGAACTGTTTGTACGTCCATGAAAACAAGAGTCACCCTTCCACAGAGTTTACTCTGCAACACGAATCATGGCAGTTCTCTGCACCCAAATGGCAGGCATAGTCAAGCTGAACAGCCCTAATCCAAGCGGTAGCAATCACTCTCGAGATCTCCCGAGTGTCCTTCCCCTTCAGCGTCCATCGGCCCCTGGCACCGAATGGTGGCTGGAACAGATGGCCCGTCCGCCTCCCCTATTGTGCAACTACACTGCAGCGAGAATTTCCAATACTCGTAAAGAATGGTGACGGCACGGGATATGCCTATGTCAACCAAGCTGGGGTTACACTCCACAACTGTAATCCCTCTACTCTAGTTCCCACACTGCAAGACACAAAATGTTGCAGCAAATGGGTTGGTTTCCAGTGCACTATGTATTGCAGCTCTAGCTCTGCGATAGATGGTATAACTGGGGTTGTCATTATCTCCTACATTTGGCTTTAGTGGATCCTCAAGTCGTTCCAATGTTCCGCTTACTCTGCATCCTACGGGAAGCAAAACACCACACTGTGCATTCCACGGCGTCTTGAGATAATGTTAAGTGATATATTCCTCAACAAAAGAAACTCAACAAGACCCCGTCCACACATAGACCATTTAGTATAATATGTCATATGTTACGTGTACAGAAGCCTGGGACGTCAGCAGCCCGTCAGCACTAGAGTAATTTTTCGAATTCCCTCAGAACGTTAACCATTCGTTCTGTAACAACCCTGTTCCAGATAGCTGTTATCCAGCATATGATCGAATCACCTCTGCCATATGTCAATATTCAGAACACTAACGACAGGAATTGATTTGGTTCAATTCGACTTTATGGAGGGAACCGGTGGTGTGATATCTCAGCAACAATTGTTAGGGCCGAAAATGGTGTTGGAATCCACGAACGAGAGGTGACATGAAAAGGGGCGATTGGGATTGACTGGCTGCAGAGCCTACGGTCTGGTCTATAGGTGTGGGCGGGGCGAAGAGGAGTGGGCGAACAAAGATAGCTCAAAACCGAATAAATGAACAATCACACGAGTGATGGAGGATGAGGCGCCCGCGCTCTGCACTCTTTACCCAACATGAGCGAGCAAATCTGAGTTTGTAGAAGGCCTTTCCGGCGCCCCTTCGCCCGATAGTATTCAGAAGTCAAGGTCAATATCGATGTATCAGTACCTCGTCCCTAGTTCGGTGGGCCCAACACGAAACGCAGTGGTTAGCGCTTGAAAGTTCTCTACAACATCATCCTTATCCGTAGTGGGCGGTAGTCTTAAGCGTGGGCCGAGCACCCGCAGTAGTGGATTGTCTTCAGGGTTGCTATTTCTCTTCCCATAAACAGACAGCTCTGTCACACACTCCTCCCCCATCCTCCGGTCTCACGTAGTTAGCTTGCACAAAATGACCAATCACATTGTACTCTACAGGAAGACATGGGGGTTTACATATCTGCTTGCTGCCGTGGCTGGGTGTGTAAGGAGGTAAAGAGATGGGAGGTTTGCATATGTATGAGCGTCCGCGAACCTCGAGCAGGCACCAGAACAGTTCCTCTTCACGGCTCCGCCCTCCTATAAACCTACACCTAACCTCAGTGCATTCCATTGCTTTCCCTTTGATGCTACAGCAGAAATTCAGGGGGATGTGAAGATAGGTGCAGGAGATAGGGTTGGATTCCACCTGAAGATATTATATTTTCCCTCGGATTGTCACCATTTCCGCTATAAACAGTCGGTAGTTTTGAGATTCAAGAGGTCCATATAATCCGAGATTCTAACCCAAGTTTGGGGGCATAACCGGGAGTTTGACAACTATTTTCGAAGAGTGAGGGTGAGCAGGTCATACTCCCTACCTCCGCCCTCATCCGGATGGCAGGACTATCAGCTCGACAGCGAGAGGGGTCTTCTCGGTCGGAAGCATCGAGATTGTAGGTTTGTGTGGAGCAATGGAACGTGAAGACGGGAGTGTTTGACAAGTGGTGCCCTCCACATTTTACGGACGAATCAACATTCGAAATAGGCAAACGACCGCGAACCAGGCGGTTCCATTCTGGTTCGACGACGTCGTGACGAAAGCGTATCCGAGGGTCGCCTTCCCCACACCTCCAACAGTGGCCGCAGTACTTCTAGTCATTGGGGTGGATATACTACACGGATCGATCTGTTCTGGGGACTAAAGTGTTTTCGTGGTGAAGGTCCATGATTCCTCAAAAGCATATTGGTATTATCATAAGGGGAGATATTAAATCTATTTGCGAGGGTGTCACCGAGTGAATTGGCCAACCTACAATTGATATTGAAGACAATTGGCCGTGTACAGAAATAAGCTTTTCCACAACCAGGAACCCTAACCTGCACATCATCGTTAATCACTCAGTTATAGAGTCCTGAATCGATCTCAACCTCACCCATCGAGAATTCATGACGGTGTATATGCTGCTCAATACCAACCCTACATTACTCATATATCTCTGTACGCTTTTTTTACGACATCTTCTCGACCTACGGACGCGTACAAATATCACTGGACCGAGTTAGTGCTCTGAACTATAATGAACTTAAAACTGAATCTAACTGATGACTTTCAAGCTCCGTCACGAACACCACGTGTAAACAACCCCACCAAAAGTCCACCAGGCTACTACCCAACCCATAGTATTCGTAAGGAAATATTATTTCTTCCCTTCATGATTCCCCAGGTCTCAACTCCCTTCCATTAATTCCAACCAACACTTGCAATCGCTCCAGGTCCTCTAACTCCTGATTCACAAATTTCTTCTCCCCGAAAAATTCGCGATCGATTGCACTCTCGACCCAAAAATATACTTGTTTTCGTCATTCTCATACATAATATCAACCTACCCACAACCACATTGCTCTTTCATCTCCATCAACTTCCTTCTGAATTCAGGCAACCAGTGGAAATTTTACCGCAACGAGAAAATCGACATCCGGGGCAATTGCAGGTGCCAAAACTACTTCCATAATATCTCGTCCCTTCCATCACAGTCGTCTTGAATATGTCTTCAAACTCGCCTTTAGATTTCTCCCCGTGTATGAAATAAGTGCATGGCACTGCTTCCACAACTCCGTTTCAAGCTGGAAATACATCTCATGGTACTTGTTGCGAAACGTTGTCTCGCGGCAATGTAAGTGACGCCAAACATTGTGTTGGTATTGGGAAAGACAGGCTAGAAAAAGACGACAATCAGTACCAACTACTGGAAGTACTGTAGTAGGCTGAATTAAATGGTTCTCTAATGAAAATGGAGGACCCACAGCTGATTAGGGAGATGCCAGATGTCTCTGAGCGAAGTCGCCGATGTCGATCAGAATGAGCAAAATAAGACGAACGAGAGGATAATGACTGGTAACGATGCAGTAGTGAAAACGCAGGTCAGAACGTGGTGGCCCCGCCTTCTGTCCACTGATGCGGGGTGTAAGTGTGGTTACACTTTGCTGAGGAATGCTTTTTTTCTATCCAATGGTCACAACGGAGAGATATCATCGATGCGGAGTATTCTGTACCGGGATTAGGAGAATCAAAAACGTAATCCATTACCGTGCATGTGTTTCACTGGTCGGTATTGCTATGGAGAGGTGCTTCAAATGTACACACGAGTACGCTGTATTCTCTAAACCTTAAAGATTTTCATAGTAGAGTGCTAGAGCAAGGGCTCTGGGCGAAGAATTCGGAGAGGAGCGGTATATTCGGCCGCAATTTTAGCCTTGCTGCAGTCAACGTCCGCCGTCACTTGCTTTTGGTGGTGGCTGCACGGAAACCAGAGGTCATTATGATAAATCAACAACGCAAAAGCAAATCCAAAATCGACGCTTCGCCAATACCATGGCAATAACGCACGATATGTTTATCAGAATCTTTGGAAGCGCCAGGAGGAGACTATGGTAGTTTATACTAAGCTTCTAGATAGCAAACATTGTGAGCGAGCGAGGAAATACTCTCCAATTCAAGACTAATTTTAGTAATTAAGTGCTAAAGGAGTATATCTGCTGCCGTAAACTAGACTTTCGTATTCGCTTTCGCCGAGTGAGCTTGCGAGCTCGGCGCCAAAGCAAGTATATATAACCGCAAACACCGAGAAATCTATGCAGTCATGCCCGCCAACCTGCCGTCGTCTGGAAATACTATGCCGTTCACAGGCGCTCTGGACCTCTGTCTCTGCTGTTCTATGGGTAGTTTTACCTATTGTGGAAGGGGTTCGAAGTAATTCGCCCGTTCAACATCCTCTGTCTATCATCACCAGCTGTGGATTTCCAACGGACGGTTGGCGGTGGGCAAGTGGAGAGCTAATCGAGAACAGAAATGAAATCTTTCAAAGTTTGCATTTGTAGTGCTGCTATAGGTGGAGGGGACAAATAAAGCAGTAGGTACGTATACCACATTGGAACAAGAGCGAGTTTCATGATCAGTATGGCTATATGCTGCTATCAAAACGCCAGTCGAGATTCCTTGTGTATGTTTGCATATTCCCAACGAGTAAATAAACGTCGCGGTGTCTGCCATCATACCTTATACCCAACCGCCACGCTGGTGCCAGCTGAGTGATAGGTCTTCAAAGGAACCGAATAAAGTGGCGAGTGATCATGTGTGTTCGCACCAATTCCAAACAGCAGCGTTCTTTGTCTTACTATGCATTAAAGTTAATATCCAGTTTTCTATCCGTGTTCGGTTCTGTGGATTCCAGGGGCATTACAGATTGACGGCGCGTTGGTTTTTGATACGGGTTTTGCATTGTTGGACTTAGTGTTTGTTTGTTTGTAATCATATTGCATTCGGCCGCGAAGCGGCCATGGCATACCTAACACATTTCCTCCCCGCTTCTTCCGTAACATAAAGAAACAAAAGCAAAGTCGCGAGTCCTCTCCCCCCAAAAACAAACAAAACGGCCAAAAACAACATCAACTTTTACGTCCCCCCATCACTCGACTCCTCGTGATCTGAGTTCTCCGCCTCCTCCGCCACTCCACTAACTCTGCCGACATCTGTATAGAAAAGAAAATCCAACAGCGCCTGCGAAAATTTTTCCTCTGCAAAAACAAGGTTGGACTTAGTGTTGCACACGGGACGAGACAAGATGAATTTGCAGTTAGACCTGGCCCGTCTCGTCCTATATGCCATCAAGGCCCGCGGGCTCTGGATATAGTTCGAGGGCCCGGAACAGCTCGAGTCTGATTTGAGTAAGTGCTCAATGACCAATGGCTTGAAATATTGTCAAAGAATTCCACGGTAACTCAAGAGACTGTTAAAAACAATATGGCTAACCATCAGGTACAAAGAGACGAGTCTACGACAAACCCCCAACGCGAAGTTTCGGCCGGTAGTAAGTATACCCACACTTAATTGAGGGTTATCATATATTACTCACGGAGTCTGGAGACGCTGTGGGCTATATAAGAATCAATGCTGAGATATCTAGTCTCGTGGGGGGCTAGGGTCTTATCATAGATTCCTAAATCTCGAGACAGCGGACTAATTAGGTAGCGCTCCTGGGTTTGGTTCGCTCTCACAACTAGAAGCTGCAGAAGTAGATACCCGCGAGTAGTTACAGATATCCACAGTTAACCGGAAACCACAGGATGCCCTGTCTCTCGGGCCGTCTGCAGGCCAATACGAACAGAAAAATTTATTACATAGCCTTGTAGCCAACGTCCAGCTTAACATATACAAAGGGTTAACACTAGACCCGTTTGTCTTGCAGCAGACTTGTACCTCCCATATCCTGGTCTTGTAAGTTTTTGGGACGAATCACCCTCTAGCACTCGCTAGAGGCTGACAGACCGGTCCAAGCTAGTCTAGCTATCAACGGTGGCTAATGTCGTTGGTACCCCACTTCTGGCTGGAATATAGCTTGATGTGTCACGGACTGTATGCGGGAAATATTGCTTGTATTGTGAAGTTGCATTTAAGGTTGTTACTTGCTAGGAATAGGTGATGCTCTAGACTGGACCTAGAACCGCCTAACACGAGAGCACTGGTAGCCATAGACATAGGTTCAACGTAGCCCTCTTACGGGAGGCTAGCGGTATAAAGAACTTGGTTCTGATAGCCAATGTTTAGCCGTGTACCTTAAATTGGACCGAAAACCAATTGGAAATCGCAAGCTCGAGAATATAGTTAGCACTGCCGGATTGAAGGGTGAAAATCTGCTTTGTCACATTGATTATGTTTGAGAGCAATCCAGAAACGTATGTGTGGAAGAAGATGTCGTTTCATGCAAAAAGTAAGAAAGTAAGACCACAAAACACCCGGAGAAAACAAAGCCCGTTTTATTTTATATTCTCCATAACCCTATCCGAACTCATTGAACAGCCGATGATTTAGAACTTCTGGAAAGACTTGATGGCCTTGCCAGTACGGGGAAGGACACGGAGGACGTTGAAGCGAACCTGAATGTTGGGTATTAGTATTTGTGCGGAATGGCTCGGGTAGGCGGGTGAGTGAGCGGTTGAACATACAGTCTTGCTCAGCGGCCGGCACTGTCCAACTGTAACAGTATCACCCTCCTCGACACGGAATGCAGGTGAGACGTGAGCGGAGATGTTTTTGTGGCGCTTCTCGTAACGACTGTACTTGGGGATGTAGTGGAGGTAGTCCCGACGGATGACGAGGGTTCGGTGCATCTTGGTGGAGACGACGGTACCAGTCAAGATACGGCCACGGATAGAGACGAGACCGGTGAAGGGGCACTTCTTGTCTGTTGAATAATATCGAATTAGCGAAATGGCCTGACTATCGCGTGCAAAGTCTAGCTTTCGAGCCTTATCCCGTCTTCTCCATTATCGCATCATCGTCTCAGACTCTCTAGGCATTTATTCGCTCTCTAGCATATCTTGATCCCAACCCCAATCGCAATTCCTAGTTTCTCTTCCACCACCTCCTCCACCCTCCTCGCCAAAAAGTAGCGGAACTTCGAGAGACAAACCAATGTAGGAGCCTTCGATAGCGGTCTTGGGGGTCTTGAAACCCAGACCAACGTCCTTGTACCATCTGCGTCCTCCCTTTCCAACTCTGCGCTTTGCGGCACGGGTCTTCTGAGCGGTGAAGATGTGGGGCTGCTTCTGGAAAGCACGCTCAGACTGGACAGTAAGTTCGGTGGCCATAGCTGCGTCTCGTCTCGCGGTAGTCGTTACGGGAGGGAGGGACTAGATTTGTCGTTGGGCGCGTCGGTTTGGTCTGTTAGTTGGAATTTGCCTGATTCACTTGACTGGAGTGGCGATGGTGCGCTTTGTGGGGCCTATTGGGACTGCTGGTTGTTAGGGTTTCGGCTTGAGTTGCCTCGCCACATTGTGGCGGTGCGGACATTCCACCAAAGTGAATTAACTTCACTTTGAGTAATGAATTTATACTTACATAGTAAGTATCGAGTCATGAGAACGTTAAGAAGCGCCCCAGTCATTGTTCAAGTGGAAGTTGTGCAAGTCCAATCCGAACAATCAGTATTGAGTATGTGACGCATTAGGTATACTCAAGGCCTACATGACAGTTGAAGTACTTCTCACAATCCTACTTAACACGCATTCAATTGATAACTTCGGGCTCGAAGAAAGGATGGTAGATGTGCTTTAGATTTGGAATAGATACAACCCTCTATCGTGGAATGATGGAATGGTGCTGTTCCCTCGACAGGGATATAACGTCTTGGCAATCTTCAGTTGTCGTGAATGTAAACAAAAACAACAACGCGATTTCTTCCGTTCCCTAGTATCGCATGCGAGCTTTCCCTACATCACCACAATCACCATCGCCACTTGACCTTACACGCTTGTCAATCGTGCTACTCTGAAGCATTGATTCATCTGAATCAGCACCTTCTAACACATTAGGTATACACGTACCTCAACGATGTCAGGGGAATCTGTGCGCCCGCGCCGGTCTCGCAAGTCTATCGCTTTTCAACCAAATGCGTCTGGAGCCAGCAAAGATAACTCCACTGTTGTACCCGAGGCACCGGCAAAGAGCATAAGGAAGTCCCGTTCAAAGTCCCTCGGACCGGGCGGGCTGGATGCGCTCAACGCGGAGGAAAAGAATAAGAAGGATATATTGAAGAGTGGCAATGGAAATGGGCGGCGTGCTTCTTCTGTCAGTGTTCTTTGTCGCTAATGCTCGTGGAGATGTACTAATCGGTATGATAGCTGGTGCCCGCTCCGCAGGTTAAGTCCATATTGATGCCCACCCTGCCACTTTCACCTTTGAAGGAGATACCAGCCCATCGACCGCGAACGCAGCTGCGTGGTGCGTCGAGTCAGACTACCTCGCGGGTCACTGCAAATTATCAACCACCAAGCAGTATTTTCCAGCCTCCACCACCTCTACCAAGCCAGGCGACAGCTACTATCCCATTGCGCACCGAAGAAGAGCAACAGAAGCGTGCCGAAATCCTCGCAGCTCGAGCCGCAAGACGACAGTCTCTTGGCAATCGTCGCGTTTCTTTTGCACCAGAGGCCACCTTGCACACCTGGGATGTGATAGAAAGTTATCGTGGCGACGGCGATTCTACGCCGGGATCATCAGCTGGAGGATCCTCGAGGGCATCAACGCCTGCTAGTAACCGTCGCAGTAGCAGTGGTTCAATGACCGACTTCCAAGCTACTCCGACCCCGGTATCGGCAGAAACTCCTTCATCACCGGACCACGAGCCTCCCGAAACCCCTCTTGGCGCACAGAAGAACCAGCGCACCTCGGTCACCGAGACCCCTCCTATGAACTTCAATCCCGATGATGAGTTTATGTCATCAAGTCCGTTTTCATCGCCTATAGGAGACGAGGCTGCCTTCGTTGAAGAGGAGGGCAGTCACAGCGACAGTTCCGACTCTATGGACGAGGATGCAGGAGATAGGACATTTGTATCTACTGCCGGTGAGACTACTATGGGGGATATGACGCTTGCGAAAATGGATATGGATGTGGAAGACGAGACAGCTAGACAACCTATATTCAAGAAACCGATGCAATGGAGATTCGAGGGCGGGTTGCCATCTTCACCACCAGTCTTAAAGTCGGAGGCTGCCATGCCTGCACCTGAACAAGAGGTCGACGGTGAGGGTGAGCAGATGATGGATGTTACTAAGGCAGTTGGTGGGCTTCTCTCGACTTCCAACCAGGCAAGACCTCCACCACTCTCATTTTCGCCCAAAACGCCACAAAAGCTCGATGACGATGGTGAGGCAACTATGGATATTACTCGGGCAGTGGGAGGTCTCTTGACAAGTCGCCCTGGAATGTCACAACCCCAACATCAAGAAGAAAGCGAAGATATGATGGATATTACTCGACCAGTGGGTGGTATCCTAAGCGCTGCGACCAAAGAGAAGCAGAACACCCAACCTGCTCATGAAGACGAAGAAATGGATATGACGATGGGCATGGATATCACACGCCCAATTGGAGGAATTCTGAGTAATATGGCCAACAAGCTGAAGAAGAGTATTGGATTTGTCGTGCCTCAGCACCACCAGCAGCAACCAGAAGCAGACGAGATGGATATGGATATGGATATTACACGACCTATCGGTGGGATAGTGTCCGCCAAACGTTCATCTCCAACACCAAACGCCACTTCTGAGATCGATTTGAACGAAGATATGACCATGGAATTCACAGCTGTGCTTGGAGGGATCATTGGCCAAGCACCAAACCAAAATGGCCGAAGAAGGAGCTCTCTCGGGACTGGAAGGCGAGGCGGATTGTTAATGAGCGGAGACAGCTGGGCTAAGGACCAGGCGGAGAAACAATCTCTAATGGATAAACAGCTGGAGGATGAAATGGATATGGATATAACTGTGGCCCTCGGCGGTATTCTTTCTGCTCCTGCAGTCAACAACGTGGCGGAAGAAAGGGATTTCAAGCCTGCTGTCGCGTACCCAGCGATCAAGGAAGACGAGAAGGCGTCTGAACTAGTACAAGTGGTGTACCCAGCACTCCCCGAGCCTAAAGAGGATGATGAGGAGGACCAAGAGATGGATGAGAGTTTCTCCATGGATATGACCGTAAACTTGGGCCGTATCTTGCAAAGCCGTTCTGCAGTTGCTAAGACTGTTTCACCGCAAGAAAAACCAACGTCTGCCTCAGCTCCAGTTCCAGATCCAAAGCCTTCTACCCCCGAAGCCTCTAAGGAGATTACGCCTGCACAATTTGATTTGCCTACCCCCCTTAACAAACGGAACACTAGACGCTCCAGTGGTGCTGCCTCTACGATCACTACGCAAAGGGTCACTCGGGGTGCTCACCGAAAGTCTCTCGAACTTCAAAATGATTCGACGTCTCAGCCGTCTCCCAAGACTCCTAAGCAAATGTCGGTGAAGAAAGCCACTCCAGCAAAGGCGACCCTAGTTGAAATGACACCAACCAAGAAGAGGTCATCACCACAAACGCAGTCAACTCCGGAAGCAAAAGTTGCGACTACTCAATCAGAGGGTGTCACTCGCCAGGAAAACGTTGCTACGCAAGTAAAAGTTGCCACGCCTCAAGCGAAAGCTGCGTCTCCTCGACAACTTGCGACGCCTCAGTCTATTTCATCGTCGACCCCCAAAAGCACCCCCATTACATCAGCAGTTAGGAAATCAAAGTCTCCGGCTAAAAGTGCGTCAAATCTATCGACTCCTCGCTGTGTGGACTCTACGTCCAAACGTAGCGAATTCGAGGTTACCACTTCGTCTATTCTGCCTCGGACGCCCCTGAAGGGAGTCGGATTTGACAAACCGGGTCTCGGCTCTCCAGCAATTTCTCAAAAACTCTCCCGTCGCAAATCACTCGGCGAGGATACAATGACTTTCTCCCCCGTTGCGTTGCCCAGTGCGCTCATCATGGCATGTCGAATGGATGCTCAGAAGAGGGAACATGAAGAAAGAGAAGAAAAATTGCGGCGGGAAGAGGAAGAGAAGGCAATGGATCTAAAGAGTAGGATTCAGTTGCTTACCCCAAGGAAGCAGGGTGAAAGGAAGAGTCTCGTTCTTGGGTCACTGGTCCCTGGGAAGAGGCCACTAGAGAGCACACCGGAAAGTGGAAGGAAAAGAAGGAAAAGTGGAGATCGCACTAGCAATGTCGTGGAAGTGGTGGAAGAGGCGAAGGAAGTGGAAACGGAAGCGGAAGTGGAAGGACCGGAGTTGACTAAGAGTATTACCCCATCCAAAAGGGTATTTGCCTCGCTGCCCGATAGCTCGAAGAAAAAGACCCCCCAAAAGGCAACCCCTCAGAAGACAGTTACAACTGCAGAACCACCGACCAGCAGCATACTTGATCCTCATACACAGGTTCGCATCGCTGTGAGCTTTGGAGAAGATAAAGAAGTCGAGGATCTGATAGAAGACGACGACGAGGAAGATAAGATCTCGCTACAGCAATTCCTACAAATCATCGACATATCATTCCTCGAACTTACTGCTAGCAACCGACACACTAACTTCAAACCCGTCAGCAAACGGCGTTCGACCGATATGGATGAAGAACCTAGTTTGTGTGATAGGCTAAAGGCTGCGGCATGCGCTGCACCTATGCTCGAGATGTTTCAATATTTGTGCCGAGATTTAGAGAGACACATAAAAGAGGGACGGGATGTAATCGACGAAATCGAGGAAATTGCCGAAGCGGAGAATCCGCCGCTATTCCAGGAGTATATTCGGGCTCCCGCCGATATCAAAGCACTCATGGATAACCAATTCAAGAATATCAAGACGAATGCCCGCCTCACAGCGAAAAGAGATTGGTATCAATGGCGTATGAAGAATGTGGACTCTGTCAAAGACGTCCTTCAACGAAATCTCGATGGTCTACGAGCTGATGAGCGGTTTGTGGAGGAGCAAAAAACAGTGCTTGATCCTCTTCTGCCCGACATCAAGAAGAGTTGGGAAAGGGTAAGATACCAGCTTCGGAAGTTAGAAGATATGAAGCAGTGTATCGATATGGACGATCAGGATGAGCTTATGGCTGCCCGTTCACGGCTGGCTGATATCCTCAATAAGATCGAAACAACACGCGGCCAAACCCAGCAAAAACGACAGCAGACCGAGAAAATAGACAAGGATATCAAAATCAAAGAGGCCAAGGAGTCACAACTCGTAGCGTCCATTGAGGAAGCTGAGCGCATTAAGGAGATGAACCGTGGATGGAGCGAGAACGAAGTAAGGACCTGGAAATCGCATTGTGCAGAACTTGAGAAGAGCTCTGGATGGTCTATCTCTAAGGCCTTGGCCGATGGACGACTAGAGATGATGTACATGCGTCAAGTCAAGCTTCTGTTGGATCCTAAGGGCCTGGTTGCACCCACAGTTGAATATGTTTGCCCTGCTAGTCAGAAGTTGTCAGACTGCAAACGTTTGCCAGCTGTCGAGTCGGAGTTTTTCATCACCGGTCTGAATAGCATTCTCTCGCAGGAACGGATCCCGAAGACTGTCCTTGACAATATTGCTAGCTATTGGCAGGACGCATTGGTGATTGTTGACAACATCTGTCGTCTCCGTACCCACCATTACACCGAAGTCAAAATCGCAGCCGACGGCAACTTGCATGTCAGGGCGACCATCCTTGTGCAAGAGCTCAGAAGCAAGATGGAGGTATCATTTGTGGTTGGAAAGGAGAGTCTGACGAGCCAAGGAGCAGGGGTTAGGGTTGTATATGGCGCCATCTCACAGCAGGCGGTGCAAGATACGCTGATGAGGTGGGCAGGTGAGTGGAGAGAAGGAGTCTCTGAGGTGGTGGGAAGGTGTTTGGAGGGGAGAAGAGGCGGCGTGGTTGTCGGTGTTAAGGGTTAATTTTGTTCGATGAGTATATCGCCTGTACTGGTTGTTTGCATTTTTGATGGGTAAATTGGGAATTGCTACTTCTTGTAAGATTGAGTTTGTGTTTTTACCTGCTTTCGGCTGTTGACAGGTGCTCGTTACTTTTGGGGTCATGGGGTTGTGCTTTGGTTCATTTGATTGTAATGTTTCTTTCTGGATTGTTATAATAGTGGGCTGGTGTTTTCTGATCAATATATACACGGGAAGTAGCTGTCATCAGGGAGCTACGATACTAAAACAAAGGCTTGCTCCGATAAGAATAGTGTTTAAAAGCAACAATCATGGCTAGGTGATAGATTCCGCTGCGCGGCTGGTCTCTACGATTTATGAAGCGTTGGTGACGCTGTGGATGAATGGTTTCCGGGGTACATTACATTAGGTTGATAGTGACATCACTTTAGCGGCTGCGGTTGCGTCATTGAACCGTGGCCGTGGCGCCTACTATTGGATTACAACACACAAGGAACCAACAAGACTTCTATGCTTCCTTCTCTTCACTCTTCTCTTCACTCTTCAACTCCTCTCCTTCCCGCTTCAAAAACCTTCTCTAAACAACTATCTCCTCGTGAATTTACACTTCCTTGTTGATTGATTGATTGATTGATTGATTGCTTTACACGGCTCGTCTTTCGTCTCCCTAATCACAGCACCACCTGCATCAGCATCTGCCCCTGTAAGGTACTGCAGAGCCATCGTGATCTCCACCCCACACTTCATTACTCGCGAATCTTGCTGATACACTTGGGCCCTACAGAGAGCAGCAGCAACTCACACAAAATCATATCCACGCCGACTCCCCGATCGGCAAGCTCGCAGCTAGCAACAGCCCATCTTTACAAGATGCATCGCACATACTCTATGCGCCAGTCGCGAGCGCCGACCCAGTCCCAACTTGAACGTCCACCGCCACCACCGAGCTCAACAAAAGTCGGAAGATTGTTTGGAGGAACCAACTTCGGTTTGTTTACACTCACGTCCCCCGGTGTTTGCTCGTAACCTTCATCCTCGCGATGAAGTGTCGTCTGTTGCCCATTGTTACCTGTTGGGGTATCGCTTCGTTTCCCCGTTTTTATTCGTCCGTCTAAATCTGTTCTTCCTGCCCAGCGAGCGTGCTTATTTGACTTTTGTGTTACTGTTTCCGCTGCTGTCGCGGTCGAAGGACGGAGGCGAGGAGACGGACGAGGAGACTAGATATGGGATTTGGCTAACGCTGTCGTTCGAGGTGGTAATGCAGGGCATAATTTGCGTAAGTCAATGGCTGGAGCGTAGTGAGTTCATAGTCCCCTTCGGGTCATTCTCATCGCAAATAACTGACTATTTGCGGCAGTGGGCCCGACCTAGCTAGGAAACTCTCACAGCTCGTTAAAATGGAGAAGAATGTTATGCGATCAATGGAGCTGGTCGGTCGTGAACGTCGTGAGGTTGCCCGTCAGCTCTCTATTTGGGGTGAGGAATGCGACGAAGACGTGTCCGACATTACAGACAAGCTTGGAGTGCTCATCTTTGAAATTGGTGAACTTGAGGACCAGTTCATTGATAGATACGATCAGTACAGGGTCACCATTAAGAGCATAAGGAACATTGAGGCTAGCGTACAGCCCAGCCGTGATCGTAGGTTTATATCTGGAATGTTGTGCGAGGACTTGATCGGAGCTGATGTCATCATTAGGCAAACAAAAGATTGCCGACCAGATTGCACAGCTCAAGTACAAGGATCCCAATTCGCCCAAGATCGTGGTCTTCGAACAAGAGCTTGTGCGAGCTGAGGCCGAATCCCTGGTTGCTGAAGCCCAGCTTTCAAATATCACGCGTGAGAAGATCAAGGCTGCATTTACTTATCAGTTTGATGCTATGCGTGAACATGCTGAAAAAGTTGCTATGATTGCTGGCTATGGAAAACATTTGCTCGACCTTATTGACGATACGCCTGTCACACCCGGTGAAACTAGAGAGGCCTACGATGGTTACGAAGACAGCAAGAGGTACCTTCTAATATCAACCTTAATTCTTGCAGCGTTATTGACTTGTGATATAGTATTATCCAGGACTGCGAGGATGCCCTTACAAATTGGGTCCAGTCCCGTGCTCAAATCCGGCCCCGTCTGTCCCAGCGAGGAGTCCGCCCCCGCAGAACTGGTGGCCGTGCATCTCGTGTCCGTCAGCCCGTGAACCTAGCGGACCAAGATCGTCCACTTCACGATGATCACGGATGGGTTTCTGCGGATGAACACGAACGCAAGGTTACCGGCCGTAACCGCCATGATGATGAATATGAGGACATCACGGATGATGAAACACACAACCACCGCCACAACACACGCCGCAGCCTCGAAGACGACCGGACAAGTAGCTTGAAGAACGGAAATTCCGAAACGCGAGGTCGCCGCGTGGATGAGGGTCTAGTTGCTGAAGAATGACAGACGTCGAGCTTCGGCACCGAAGGGGAGGGGAATGGCAAGGTAAAGGGTTATGTTATTGGAACCGGTCTTTCTTCTGCAGGACGACGACCTAGAGATTCGGGGGTGGAACTATCTTCTACTATGCGATATAATGATCATGATGCGACGCCTAGAACTAGTACTATACGGCAACAAATGGAGCAGGAGCGCGAAGAGATGGAAAAGACGGCAGAGAGGGGGAGGGAGAGTAGCATGGAGCGAAGCAAACCTATTGATAGGGGAATGAGAACCACCATGAGGGAGAGCCCAGAGTATCGCGAACAGAAAGCAGATACCGAGGGAGTTCTTGCTAAAGACTTGAATAGGGAGGCAGAATTGGAGCATGATCTTGATACGGATGACGTTGAAAAGAAGGGAGTGTTTGAGCGTGCCAAGGAACGGCTCTTGACTTAAGGGAAATGGTGGTACTATTACTTGTTCTTGCTGATTGATGGTTTTTGATGCTTGTGCTTTCAATGCTCGGAAATCAATGTATTATGTATGTCTTAAATGTTAAATACGAGGATTGGCTTGGTTCTTAATGAAATGACGGAGACGCTTACACTTTTAGTACGGTACCGCATCATGTTGATGTAAAAGGTACTTGCGTCTTACAAAGATATGTACACCGTGATCCATAGGGCTGAAGCCACGATTGACTGCCGTGAGATGCACCTTCTGTATCTGTCTGTTAATCGCGATTGGTTACTGGGTTAGATTCTGATAGATTCGGGTAACCGGCCCTAACACATATATGCCAATGCTGATTGTGAGAGACGACTGTAACTCGCTCGGGTATGGAAGCAAACAGTGTGGTTTGGCTTTTAGGACAGTAATATGGAAAATACGGGGTTGCTGGTTGGTCGAGGCTCTCCTCCTGAACAGCATTTGGCCAATCGTTATTTTTCCTCACTCGATTTCGCTCTTAATTGTTCCAGATCCCCTTCCGATTTTTGCTTCCATACCGGGTACATACAAGTGGCTGATGGCTGCGGTTCCCAGTGGCTATGTCGATTCCAATATTAGAACAAATCGACTTTCTCGACGCCCCGCTCTTCGTACCACCAACCGGAAACCCCTACGGATCTTCTAAGCAGTACGGCCTAAAAAATCTAGAAGACACCCAAACAGCTTGTACCCGGCACTATCGACAGCTAAATGACCTGATTACGCAGTACCATGGTGTGCCTGTATCATTTTGCGAGGATTACACGGCCATAAAATGCCAGAATAAGAAGGCTTCTACGTTATTGGAGGGGCTGAGCTGCAGGTTGATTGGGTTATACACGTACGCAATATGCATAGGCGAGGGTTTTCACGCAAAGGTATTGTCAGCAGTAAAGTAGTAAGAAGGAAAAGCAACTGTTAGTTGTGCTTGACTGCTCAGCCTACCTGAAGAGTCGCACACCAACGAAACGACCTGCTTTAAGACCCCTCACACCTCCGAAGTTTTTTATCGGACCCATCCGTCATTCATCCAGCTTAACCCATCCGTCTCGTTTGAACGGTTTTCCATATTCCACTACTCCTCCCGCTCGATACAATCTAATCGCTCCATCATGGGGAAACTTGCTCGTTTCGCGTGCATTCTCACGCCTATGATATGTACTCTTATATCGGTTTGTTCGGTGGTCGTGATCCTTATCAGTGGTACGAAGGAGACGCTTCTGCCAAACCTGTACTACGTCCGAGTATGTTCATTTCCCGCATCGGATAGCCATATTTCATCGGTGAAACTAACATACAACGACAGCTCGACGTCCGCAATATCGATGTCAGTGGTGCTAGAGGCTCTGATGAACTAGGGATTAGAGACTTCTACGCATCGTATATGTGGAACTTCTGTTCGGGAGATGTGGATCGCAAGAACAAATGGAACATAAACGAGTGCACCCACCCTAAGGCGGGGTACACGTTCGACGTCGCGAACATAGTGCAGAGTGATGCCCGGCGCAGTATTAGATTCCCTAATGAGGTGCAGAAGGTGCAGAAGGCCATCAATGTTGTCAGCAAGTTTATGGCAGCATGTTATGTCATCGGTGCCGCTGCTACTATCATCACTTTCTTCGTCGGATGGTTCGGGCTGCTGAGTAGATGGGGTAGCTGTGTCACTACCATTTTCGCTGATGTGAGTTTTTGTTTTGTTGTGTTATTGATGCCATTGATGTGCTAATGCGTGTGGGGATTAGGTTGCATTCGGTTTCCTGTTCACTGCCTCCCTCTGCGCAACGATACTCGCCTACTCGCTCAAGGGTGCCTACAGTAAAGAAGTCCATGCCTTCGGCGTCCAGGCAACCGTCGGAAAGAATTTCATCTCCACCACATGGTTCTGTACCGCATTCGCATTTGCCGCCGCCATCTTCTGGATGATGAGCATGTGCTGCTGCTCAGGACGGACTAAGAGCGTGATGGACAACAAGGGGAAGGCAAAGGGGACCAAGGTGGAGCACACGGGAGGAGGCTACCAGCGTGTTGCCAGCCCATACCAAGGAACCACTACACCACTGCAGTATGGTGCAAAACCAGTCCCCGGATATGAGCCCATGAGACATGTGTAAGCATTGGGTTCTTGGCGAGGTTTGCAGTGACGTGAGGCGGGAAAAATGTGGTGTGCGAAGGGGAGAGATGTATAGCGATTACCATATTTATGAGGTTTTTGGTTTGGGGTTTTTCGTTTTGGGTTTGTTCGTTTTGGGGCCGGGTTTATGATATGAGTTTTCTTTGATATATCCTGCATGTGAGTATGGGTTGTGGTTGTGTAGTGTTATCTCTTTTCTTGATCGCAAGGCTTCTTATATAAGGCTGGTATTTGTATTTCTTCACGATACGAATGAATATAGTCCCCCGGGCTACAATCCGGATATTTGCATGCTTTCTACACTTTAATTGCTCTTGGATTTCCAATTGGCGTTCCTTATCCACCCAGAAGTATACTCAGAATGCGATGAGAAGTCGTTCTGCAAAGTTCTACTTTCAGGTACACACAACCACCTCCCCCCCCCTCAAACGGGAGCGTTTACTCTTACGAGAACATTTGGGCTGTCATCAACCTGCGGAGATCATTCTGGCAGTCTCAGCTGGGGCCGTTTGCTGCACCTTTGAGAAAGAACGGCTGGACTCTTACTTCCCAAGCGACTTGTATCGTGCTGACTTGCATGTAACCATTCCATCTACTCGTAGGTACCTAAAGCTATCACAGGTCTGGATCTTTTCAGGCATAAAGCGTGTTTCCCGGTGTGCATGTGCATGTGCAGCTGAAAACTGATGAAAGATGATGAGTGTGTTTGGAGTGTGTGTGGGGTTGCGGAGTGTGACAGTAAGCAGCAGGGCTGAGAATGATGAAAAAACTAAGAATCTAACTCGTATTATGATTCTGCATCGAGTTTCAGGCGTTCCACACTACATGCTAATGCGTGCATGTTGATAATCCGAATGCATGGTGGCGTGTGGTGTGTATGTCAGAAAGTACGATGAGTTGGTGGTAAGGGGACTGTGCGGTGGGTGCGGGGTTGTAGAAGTATCGTATACACATCTGGCAATAATAACCAGTACGGGTACCTACCCCATTGCTTATCCATAAAAAAGCGCCAATCGCTGTATATATCTAGAACTCTAATAACATACCATCACTTTACGCTACTTTAGGTACAGCCTGAATGTCTATCCTCACTCTCGCCCAACGTCTATTCCACCTCCACCTCCGTTTCCTTTATCTTCATCCCTACCTCCTCCCGTAGTTCAATCTGTACGACCCCATACACCTCTCCCGTCCTCTTATTCTTCAACACAAACCTAAGTGGTTGTCCATCCCAGTACTTAAACACATTAATTTTGAACCCTAACCCGGGGATCCTCACTGAAATATCTATTCCAATTAGTCTTTCCCGCCTCCCTCTCGCCATGTGAGAACCTCACCATTAAAATCCATCATCCCATTACAAAAATCCCACGCATACTCCTTCCCTTTCCTCCACGTCCACCTACGCCGCATCTCCGCATCGAGAAAGTATTTCCGCCGCGCATTCGGCGTCTTAGGAACATCCTTCGGCATGGCCTCGGTAATGATGGGATTTTTGGACGGGGAAGGCAGCGTGGTGGTGAGGTAGTTGGCCGCTCCAAGGACGTTGCTATACACCTCTGGTTTGTCGGCGTAGATATCGCCCGCGATGCCTGGGTCGACCCATTGCAGTGCCTTCCATGCTGCAGGGAAGAAGTATGGCAGGTGCTCACGGATCGGCCGAGAGAAGGTGTTGGCGAGTATGAGCTCGTCACCAGGGATATCCTTTGTGAGGTGTTAATGTCTGCTTAAGGTAAGGAGGAGGGATGGTAGTACCTCGGGAGGTGTGAAGAAGTAGTGGATTGAGAATAAGTCTCCGCTGTGGTTGGGATGTTTGAAGTACTCTGGGCTCAAGGTACTCGGTGCTGGATGGCCCGAAAAATCGCGGATGTATATGCGGAGGCGGGTGGTCGGAGAGATGTGGGTTAGTTCTGTTGATAAGGAGGGATTTGGTGCGGTTGGGGTGAGCGTTTCTAAGTCTTCGGAGGGCCCGGTGAGGAGGTGAATTTTGAGCGGCATGGCAGGTGGTGAGGAGAAGAGGAAGAGAGGAACAGAGAGGAACAGAGAGGAACAGAGAGGAGGAGAGAGTATATGTTAGCGTTTGGGGATCCTTGATTAGAGACGACCGAAGACGTCATGTTCGAGATGCCGCGCGGGAAGTCGCGTGGCGTCAGTTACACAGGAATGTGAGTGATATTTAGAGTTCATATGATAGATGTTAAAAAATCATCTATCAGTGCTGAGAAAGCCTTGGATGATATCTCAATAGTGGGAGAAGATCGAACAACGAAAGGAGAGTAGAGTAGGCATAGTCTATTGCTATAGTCTAAACAACACGCCTCAATCTATAATAACTAAAGAGCCGCATGCAAGGAACCGCTAAACTACATCGGACTAGCAAACATCATCTCATGCATTTTGGCGAGCTGTTCATCCCAGCTTCGCATGTCAATCACAGTCCATCGTCTAATTGTATTGTTTAAGTCCCTCGCCGATCCATCAGCACCTTCAATCCAGCTCTGAATCCTACTCCCAAAGCCTTCCAAGCACCCATTCTCCAGCCCAGATTAACCAATACCACCGCCAGTAATACCCCTAAAACCCTCTCCTCTGCCTTTGCCTGCTTCTCTGCCTTTTGTAATACTAGTGAATATCTGTCGTTCCCAAAACTGACCATGGAATAAAGTGTCTTAATGCCCAAACTAGGCACCCATTTTGCACACGCTTCTTCCACCCACTTCCGCAGCAGATACCCTCTCTTTGTGACCCCGCTCCTCATCTCATAATGATTCCGCATTGCAAGCTCCGCAATTGCCCATGCATCGGGTTGCCGCTCGTTTGTGTATGCTTGCAGTGCCGTCTTCATGTCACTGGGCTGTGCTCGAATGTGCTTGAAGAGGGTGTTGACCGATTCAAAGCCAGCATTCATTCCCTGGCCGTAAAATGGGACCATGGCGTGCGCCGCATCTCCAAGGATGACGCAGCGGTCTGAGTAGTGATACGGTCCTGTGCGAATGCTGACGAGAGGGAGGTGTTCGTTGGAAAAGTATTGATCACAAAGGGACTCTTCTCCAAGAAGCGCAAGGATGTCGGGATAATGTTCGCCGAAGAATGAGATCAGGTCAAATCGTGATTTAATGGAGTTGAAAAGCGGCTCCGGCATGAAGAGGGTTGATGTGAAGGATTTATCGTTAGATGGAATGGCAATGAACATTTGTGTTTGTTTTGGCCAAATGTGTAGGTGGTTAGAAGAGAGCTGAAAGTCCTCCGTGGTGGGGTGAGGCGGAATTGTAAATTCACACCAAAGGGTACTAATATAGGTCTGTTCATAGTACATTCTGGGGCGGTGTAAGCTTCTCATGTGGTCTTTGGGGTCTTTTGGGTGGGAAGATGTACTTGGTGTAACGCTGCAGCTGGTTTCGTACTGTGGAATGTGCGCCGTCTGCACCAACAATCAGATCTGCAACCACTTTCATAGTCTCTCCTGTCTCACTGTCCAGATCAGCAATACTCCAGCTACTTCTTAGACAGGCAAACTTACTTCCGGACCAGCTCTGCCTCTGCACCTTCATCACCATTCAGCTTAAGCCGACTCAACTTATACCCAAAACACAGTTTCACATCCTCCCTCTCTTCCAGGGCATCCAGGAGTTGCATGTTTAGAAGTGCCCTGTCTACGCTCCTGATAAATTGACCATGTACATTGTCATATGCTTGTGCCTCTCCTTCCTCACCAATCTTTCCAGAATGTATCATCCGTCCCACCATCGGTATCGTTTCATCTAGCACCTTATGTAGTACCGCAAAGCCTTCATCCCCGATATTTCGTAGGCCGTTGATGCCTCTCTCTGAGAGTGCAAGATTGATAGATTTGCCAGTGCCCAAGGCTCGGTTTTCTGGGAGGCGAAGGTCTGTGGTATATTAGCATGCGCGCATAAGCCAAGGAGAGCTGGATATATACCACCCCGCAGCTCGTAGACAGTTACGGACCATCCTGCATGTGAGAAGTAGAGACCTGCTAATGCTCCTACAGGACCGGCCCCGATGATGATCACTTTCTTGGGCTTTTCGGACGTTTCCGGTCGTGTCATGTGCGCTGAAGCTGTAGCTCTCAAACTATGGAAATCGGGAGGGGTGGGTCGGTGTTCGCCGGATCAAAGAAAGCGAAGAGGGCACGTGCTATAGGTTCTTCAAGGAAAGTACCAGCGGTGGTAGGTGGCAAGCAGAAGAGGTGGAATGATATGATATGAAAATATGGATGCGAAGCTGGTGACAGTACTTGGGCGGGAGAGCAGAAGAAGGAAAGGGAGAGGAGGAGGGGGGGCAGGAGGAGGAGGGGAAGGCGGAGGACGAGAAGAAGGAGGACTAGAAGAAGGCGATGACATATCCGGCCGTCTATGGTGGAGGAATGTTTCCATTTTGTTGGCCACGGAGAGCTAATACATGCCGCGTCGCCGAAAAAGGTCCGGACCGAAGAATCAAAGTGAAGTGGCGGGCGGAGAATCATAATTGAACCGTGAATATCCGCCACTGGCATTGAGAAGAAATCACGTCATTGGACCGTTTTCGCCGGTGCGCTTAGAGGAGGAAACGAGAAATAGGATGGATGTCTCGGTGTGGAGTTTGATCAAGGCGGAAGTGTTATGCAGCTGTAGCCTACCGAGAGATGTCTGACTCTGAGAGTGAGAGTGAATGATTGAGATCCTCAAAACTTTGAGGTGGTGAAAAATGCGAACGGAACTGCTCTTAACGTGCTCTACACTTCCCAGCTACCTACTTCCCCAGACTCGGATCTCGCATCCAGGTTTCTGGTCCACGATCGCAGTCGCACTCCCGCCACAGCCACCGTCGTTGTCGGAGGACCCTTCAATTAAGCAGAGCCTCACACTGTCGCACCCACAACTTCCCCAATAGCCAGCCAATCCACTCCGGCCATTCCATCACCACCCATACCATCAAAATGTCTACCACCACAGCAACCAATACGCTCACCAAGAAGTTCTGCGCCGGAGTAGCGTGCGCAAATGCCGCAGGTACACTGCAATGTCCAACATGTCTCAAGCTAGGCAACGCCAAGTCGTTTTTCTGCTCACAGGACTGCTTTAAACGTTCATGGGTGAGTCAAACTTCATTATCATGCATCCCCACACCCTCAAACCCCCCCTAAAGCTTGCAAGATACCCACTTCAACCCATATATAGACGGCTAACACCTTTGCTTCATCGCCCTGTCGCACAAATCCAGAGCGATCACAAAGCCCTCCACAAGCCCGCCGCTCGTAAGACACCCTCCCTACTCCAGTCCCTCAAAGACGCGTTCGGTTCACCAACACCCCTTCCTACCAATCCAGAAACCGGAATTCATAACCCCTTTCCGGATTTTCAGTATACCGGTACTTTACGCCCTCACTACCCTCTTTCCAGTACCCGCAAGCTCCCAGAACATATCCCGCACCCCGACTACGCGGCCGATGGCATTCCAAGAAGTGAATATGCTATGATGCGCAAAATCGCGATCCTGGACGAGATGGAGATGGAGGGCATGAGAACAGTATGCCGTCTCGCCCGGGAGGTGCTCGATATCGCTGCCGCCGCTGTAGCGCCAGGCATTACTACCGATGAGATTGATGAGATTGTGCATAAGGCGTGTATAGAGCGTGACGTAATCCTCTCTCCCTCCCTTTGCTCCCTTCCTCTTCCTAATGGAGAGCTGAGAGAAACGCAGAGTTACCCCTCACCACTAAATTACAACCACTTCCCCAAGTCTCACTGCACTTCTGTCAACGAGGTCATTTGCCATGGCATTCCTGATGCCCGGCCCCTTAAAGAAGGCGACATTGTCAACATCGACGTAACCCTTTACTACAAAGGCTTCCACGGCGACCTAAATGAAACCTACTACGTCGGCAAACCATCAGCCGAGGCTATTCGCGTCGTCGAGACGGCGAGAGACTGTCTCAATGCCGCTATCGCCCAGGTAAAACCGGGGATGGCTTTCCGTGAACCGGGAAACGTCATCGAGCCGCTCGCAAAATCCCGGGGGTGTAGCGTTGTCCGAACGTATTGCGGCCACGGAATCAACCAACTTTTCCACTGCGTGCCGAATGTCCCGCATTATGCTAAAAACAAGGCGGTCGGTATAGCAAAGAAGGGTATGTGTTTTACCATCGAGCCAATGGTGAATCTGGGGAGTTGGAGGGATAAGACTTGGCCTGATGAGTGGACTTCAACAACTGTGGATGGAAAACTGAGTGCACAGTTTGAACATACGTTGCTTGTGACGGACGACGGCGTGGAGGTTTTGACGGCGAGAAAGGTAGATTCGCCAGGAGGGCCTGTGCCGATTCCGGAGGAGGAGTTGAAGGCAGTTGCAGCGAGGAAGTAGAGATTAACGAGGCTGATGAATTGATGTTGTATACTTTCTGGGGTTTTCGGTTTATTGGCGTCATAAATAGGCAGGCAACATTTTGCGGAGCGGAACATTAGTACTTTTTACAGTTCACCCAAGTGAGACTCTATGTAGCGGTGCAATCATGCCCAAGTAAATCAGGTATTGCTTGTCACTTATCTACTGGTGCAACTGTCGTCACAGAGTCGTATTAATTGCATGTTGCATGTTGCAAAAAAGGCCTGTCTTCATGCTGTTTAGTCTAGATATGAACCTCTGTACCTACACTGCCTTCAAAGAGATTATGAGAAAGTCCATCGAATTGGAAGGATATAATACAGAATACCTAAACAAGAGAATACAATCGGGTGTAATAAATACAAATAATCCAATTCGCACACGACCCAGCCAGCCAGTCACCCCAAAACGCGCAAAAGTTAACACAGGAAACGCCAAAACCAAGTTTCTCATCCTCGGAACCAAAATTATGCTATACCCAACCCAACTCCTACCGGTACTTCACACACTCCAAGCAAACCCTTCCTACACCATTGCTCGCCGCACAGCCCATATTACACACTACCCTACGGCACCCAACACATCTCACCTCCTCCTCCACCACCTCCGCACTCAAGTTCCGATCACAATCCTCACACCTCAACACCAGCGGTGCCTGCACCACCGCCGCCGCAGTCACTGGCGAGCGTCGAAAGAGCGACATAAAGCTCTGCTGCTGTTGTTTGGGCGCGGGAGGAGGCGTGGCTTTTGCGGCCGAGAATAGCTTCTGTAATGTATACTGGTGCACAAGCTCCTCGTTTGGGCGTGCACGCGTACGCTTCAGTGTTCGACCGGAGACGTCGGAGGTTGAAAAGGGAGAGGAGGAGGAGCAGGAACGTTTGCGTTTTTGGGATGGTGAGGAGGACGTGGGGGATTGGTAGTTAGGATGTGGATGTTGGAAGCTAAAGCATTGAGTTGGCATTTCGGTGGTTCTAAGTGGTTGTGATTGTGGTTGTGTGGTAGGGGAGTAGGAGCAAGAGTAGATGTAGGTGGAAGTTGCGGTTGAAGGAGTGAAACGCGCAAGTTGTGGAGCGGGGGAACACGAGTGATCCGTCACGTATTCCCAAAGCGACCCGTCCAAACAAAGCGGCGCGTCGCCAAGCCGTTAAGAAACAAAGCCTTTGTCACCATTTTCAGCCGCCTACCAAAAAAAGTTCGAATTCTTCTTGCGCTTGACGAAACAAAAACTAAGAACTCCCACGATCCCAAAAATCTTGCCGGTGATTCAATAGCTTGACGCCGTGCAACTCTCCACAACCCCATACATACCGCGGGAAATCCGCACAGAAAAAATGACCCACGTCTCGCTCCACCGCTGCCGCTTCGTCGACTACCCACCCAGCAGCATCACCGCGATCGCATTCTCTCACTCATCGGCACCGCACAGCGCTCTCCCGCCGCCAAAAACCCTGCGTGTCGCCATCGGCCGCAACAATGGCTCAATTGAGATTTGGAATCCACTCTCTGGTAAATGGCACCATGAAACGACGCTGCAGGGCGGAAATGACCGCTCCATCGAGGGTCTTGCGTGGGTGCAAGACTACGACGAAGACGGGCGTGGCCTGTTGCGGTTACTCAGCATTGGATACTCGTCCGAAGTCACCGAGTGGGACCTTGCAACGGGGCGGCCGGCAAAACATCTTGACTGCAACGGCGGCGTGATCTGGTCACTTTCTGTGCAGCCACGGCGGAACGCCACAGATGTTCCGGAGGAGGAACAGGATGACGACGAGGCGATTGCGCAAAAGGTTGTGGTTGGAACCGACGACGGGACGTTGAAGCTGCTGAGTACAGCCGGGGGGAGAGGCCAGTTGACTTTTATCAAGAATTTAACAAGAGCTGGAACATCAAAATCGAGAGTTTTAAGCTTGGTCTGGAAGGACCGGTATACCGTTGTTGCTGGTATGGCAGATTCCACAATACGAGTGTGGGATATCAGATCTGGGCGGAGTATTGCGAGAATGTCGTTGAACCGGGAGAGGGGAAAAGAGGTATTAGTTTGGGCGGTGAAGGTGACAAAAAATGGGGATGTCGTTTCCGGGGATTCAAGGGGTGAGGTGTGTTTCTGGAACGGTTCAAATTGGACATTGAAGCAGAGAATGAAGGCTCACGAGGCCGATTGTTTGACGCTGGAAGTTGGAGGACAAAACGGCGAGAGCGTGATAAGTGGTGGCGCCGATATGAGGACTGTATTTTATAGAATTGTTGGCAAAGGCCGTGGTTGGGGTGAAGTTGCTAGAAGGCGGTTCCACAAACATGATGTGAGAGCCATGGCTGCATACGAGTCTGGTGGATTCAGTGTGGTTGTTTCTGGAGGTACGGTCCTTCTGCATTTCCCTGAATATTACTGACATTTGAAAAAGGCGTGGATATGACACCGATCATCATTCCTTTCCGAGGATTCACCACCGAAAACCACCGTACCCTTCCACTGGTTCCGCAGAACCCTATTGTCACTACAATTCCCGACCGCAGAATATTAATGAGCTACTGGGAACGAGAAGTCAAGATATGGCATATTGAAGAACTATCAGAAATAATCCCAGCAGATTTACACCTCGATGACGAAACTCAAGGCCGCAAACTGCTGAGTCGTATAATTCTGGGTGTATGCAACTTCTTTCCGTCCCAAATATGTATAGTTGTGAAAAACTAAGCTACCCTTAGAACGAAGAATATATCACCTCAGCAGCCCTCAGTCCACTGCCTAACAGCACCGGATATCTTCTTGCTGTTTCAACCATTGGCGAAGTGAAGCTCTTCAGCCTGCGCAACCCCAAACGATTGGGTTCAAGGGTACTCCGCGTGCAACGGATCGCCATCCCCAAGGCGCTGCCGGTTAAGAACATTGAGCCAGAAAGCGACAGCGAAGACTCCGACGACGAAGATGAAGTTGAGCTGGCAACGGAAGGAGCACGTCACCTGCAATTCACGCCGGACGGAAAGCGACTCTTAATCATTACCCCAGATTCGAGAGTTCTAATCACCAATCTCGATATCCTTCCCTCCGAGGATCGAAAAGAGAAGCCGGTCATCACTATCTCCTCCCCTGTCTACGAGCTCGATCGCGAGTTGCCTTCTTTTCGAGCGTATCCCGGGTCAAAAGGTCCCCACCTAAGCAAGAAGAAGTCGCGTCAAAGGCAGGATGAAGGCACCCACGCCGCCTACCTCCACACCATCGTTAAGGCCAATTTCTCTAGCACATCCCGCCTCCTCGCAATTGGGGACCTCGCTGGCAACATCACCACCTTCATCCTATCTCCCTCGGAAGGATCATGGGCTCGCATTACCACCTCTATCCCCCGTCTCCCCGCCGCTCCGGTGGTGCTCTCCTTCCGCCCTGCACCACCTACGTTTCAAATCTCCGGGTCCGAAGATGATGAGGATGAAGCACCTGATGCAGAGCTCCTTGTTCTCCCTGCAGATACCCATATCATCCACCTCTTCTCCGCTACCTCAGGTCGTCTCGCTCAGTGGTCTCAGCAGAATCCCATGCCGGATTGTTTACCTGTAGAGTTTGCAGCAGTTGGAGACCGTGCTGTAGGCGCCTTCTGGGAGGGAACAGACCGCGCTTGGTGTTTTGGCGCCGCTTGGGTGTGGATGTTTGACTTTTCTCGGGAGTGGCCGAATCATAAACTTTCTTTCGACACCATCGGCCAGGGCGATAACAAACGAAAACGTGGGGCTCCAATCGGCGTTGGAAGTATAAGCGGTGCTGGATCGAGGATGGTAATGCCGATAGGACTCAAACACGCGCCTAAAATACAAGGTGACGAGAGTGATGCGGAGGAGGAATACCCTGTCTCTAACGACGCCTCGGAGGAAGAGGATGAGGAGGATGAGGAGCTTGGCGAAAGAAAGGCAAGGATCAGGAAACAAAAGGGACAGAAGCCATACTGGGGTTCTTACAGATACCGCAGTCTTTTAGGCTTTTTGCCAGTGGGAAAGAGGGAGGTTGTCGAGATGGTTGGAGAAGGCTGGGAGGGTGGGTTAAGCGCAGTCGAAATGGTAGTAGTAGAGAGACCGGTATGGGATGTGGGCTTGCCGCCGAGGTTCTATGATGGGAAGGGGTGATAAATAGAAAAAGTTGTGCCTTGTTAATTATACCTAGGGGATTGTGTACTTATGGGTTTTTTCATTGAGTCGAATGGAGTTGTGATTTCTTGGGAGTGGGGTGACCTCGGGAAGTATTGTTGACAAGAAAGCCCCGTGACAGCCTTGTTAATTAACTATCCTAATTGTAATTTCAATTCACCCGGAAACTCCATTATGGGACAAAATTCCTACGATTCAGCCCCTATTAATCTAGAGCTAAAACTCGATAGTAACGAATTGATCAGCCACTTCAGTACTGAAGAAGGCTCACCCAGGCACTATTCTACAGAACTACTCCGCCGTTTTCTTGTCCCGGAGGGCTTAAACATGGCGTCAACATGCAACTGAAAATTATCTGATTGTTGTGACAATATAGCTGCGGATTGTGGCTGATCAAGCGGCGCAGGAGTGTTGCTTTTTCTACCGAGGCGGTGTACTAGTACGAGTACAGATTTGTGCTCAGTTGTCGCTTCTCTATTGGCTAATCAATGATAACGGGTGCGGGGGTGTATTATGACCTTATCGGCCTCGTCTGTCCATGTAAACGACTAGCTACTAGATATTCGATATAACTTTAGAGATCTTCTATACTTCTACAATTTCCTGGAATGGCACAAACATCAACAACCTCACAAGTAAGTTTGGATATCCGCGGAATCACAGCCCCACTCTGACGTGTCGATTAGGTCTCCCAGGCGACAGAGTGGGTCATCGATCTTCTCACATACCTCTTAAGAGGTTTTTCACTAAAAGCTATCAAGTCCTGTTGACCTGCTTAGTACGGCGTGGGATAAAGCGTTCGAACGCTTCTCTCGGTCAACGAGCTGGCCAAATTGGACGGAACAGCGAAACATCAGTTGACCTACCATGACTTGCTCGAAGGAGTCAAGAAGGCGAAGGACACGGCTGAGGGGAAACGATACAAATTCACGGAAAAGGTTCAAAATATACTCAAAACTGTCGCCCAATATGCGATCGTTGGGGATGCCATGGTTCAACATAACCCCGAGACAACTGCATTGGTTTGGGGAGCATTCCATTTAAGCTGGCGTTAAAAGTCGTAGCTGCCTTTACGGAGATACCCGGCCACGACCACCCAGACACAGTAGGGGCCATGCAAAACCTAGCTCTCGTTTACTTAGAACAAGGTCGGTGGGGCGAGGCGGAAGAGCTGGAGCTAAAAGTCCTAGCTGTTACTTACTCGGGACAAGGTCGGTGGGGCGAGGCGGGGATTAAAGTCGTAGTTACCTTTACGGAGATATTCGGTCGTGACCCCCCACACACTCTGATGTCCATGCGAGACCTGGCTAGCACCTACTCGAGACAAGCCTCGCCAGCTAGTCATATATACGCACTCGAACCCACGTTACCACGTGGTTCCTCTCCACACACTTGACAGCAAGTTGAAATATGCAGTTTGAATACAAGCACCAAGATAGTCCATTCATTAGAGGACCGTTTATTCCATCATGTCGACCTCTATCGTACTGCTTGGATATTCATTGCAGTGTGTAGCTAACGTGCATAATCCATCTCTCAACATACATAAATTACCTATCTTAGGTTTTAGTTCCAAGCCCAACATGAGAGCTAAACTATATTTGCTGACGGGCAAGATACGGGGCGTTCCGAGCGTTCGACCCGGGGCTTAAGTACCAGCTGCACGGGTTATCTCGAGACTCAAGGCGACCTTTAAAAGTCTCAGGAGGATATCAGCCTTCCTCCAGCTGTGGTTTCGTCCGGTTCCGTCCCACTTCCAGCTCCTCTCGATGTTCTCGGGAGCCTTCCCCAAGTCTGTCCACTCCGCTGGTCCAAAGCAACAAATGTCTAGATATGCTGATAAGAGGGTTCTGATCAAAGGACTTTTAGTAACTCGCTCCTGCTCAGGTCTTCTACCAAGGGTCTTACATCCATCCGAGCTGGACCCTCCCTGTTTTCTGCTTCGTCTTCAAGCTCTTTCACCTCTGGCTGTCTCATCTAGTTTCGGTTAATAAAACCGCTTTATGGCTCGGTTAGCTATGATATATAGAATGTGTTTAAGAAGTGAACGAAGAGCCGGAAAACTTCGGAAGCGGTGCAGCTCAGGAAGAATATGATGAGCGGGTGCCGCTCATATAGGGCCCTCGGGGGAGGTGGGGGAACTCTACATCGAGACCTTCGGAGGTTATGTTTTTGGCCTATCAGTGCTAGGCATGAGACAGTACCAAATATTATGAGCTTGAGGCGTCTCTTCTCGTGTTAGTCATAACCTCGCGGTCCTGAAGGATAGTTTTACTAGTAATCCCGGAACGACTTACTCGTAGGGGAAGAAGGGTAGAAGGAGGGGAGCTCCCCCACCTAGCCGGGGGAGGGGAATTGGGTACTGCCATACTCTAGTTAGAGTGAATGCAAGATGATTAAAACAAAACAAAACGATTTACTCGTACATATTAAACAAAGCACATCGTCCTCTCAAGTTCTCTAGTCGCTAGCACTTCCACCCAGATTGCCCAACCTCTATTATTCTCCCCACCCTCGTCTAGTAGTACGTTAGAGGCTGACGTGATGCATTGTGATCACCTTGCGTTTTGCCCTTTATTATCGCTGTTTGGATGTCAGAGAACTCATTCAGCCAAGCGGCAGCGGACCTCTTTCTTGGGAGGTGTTGACAAAACTCCAGTTGAAGCAGGTTTGAAAAGTCGTTGGTACTAGATGGGGAGGGTATGAAGTCTTGATTTTGATTCTTAGTCATTTGGATCGTGAAACAAGCTTTTGACAATGAGGACAACGAGGACTACGGCCCCCGGAGCTCTCGTAAACCAAATGAAAAAGTGAAAGTCTGGGTATGAGAGCAGGCCCGCGGTATCTAAGCAGTCCGACAGACATGTTAATGAGCGTAAAAAGTCATAACAGTGTATTTTACCCAAAAAACAGCAGGAACAAACAAAAGAAAGGCGCATAAACACATCCAAGCTAGCAAAAATAGAAAGACCCCACACTCCAGACCTCAGGACAGCTACTCTCCACACCACGGAAGTAGTAGGAGGGTATCGATGTCGAATGAAAAAAACGCGCCTTTCCCCTGGCGGTTTTTATATACAGTACACAATTTTTTGACACTACCGGATCGTGAACGTCGTTTTTATCCTCAATTGAATATTACAATCTTCCTCTTCCTCGTAATCGGCTCCACTAAGATGATGCACGGATGTATTTTCCGACCACGATACAATGGTCTCGCTCGAACGGTTCTAGTCCGTTATATTAGTATACTTGTTTGATTCGAGGAGCGGAGAAAATGTACCCAAAGTCAACTGTTCACTGGGCTTGATCCTCTCTTCCCTCATCTTCTTCACTTCATTCACGAATACGGCCTCTGCGGGGGCGGTCGAGTCGATACAGCTGGCCTTGATTGACACAAGGACACCACCCTGATCCTTCAAAAAAAGATGACAGTTCAATCCGACAATACGGGCCTGATCGGGCTGTGCAACATCGGCAAAGACGACATCCACCATTCCAACCAACATGCGGTACTTCATGGGGTGACGGGCGTCCTCAATGATGGGAATTACATTCGTCCTCTTCTTAGCCATATTGATGAGATCACGGCCGGAACGGTGCGAGAACTCGATGGCGTAAACGTTTCCGGTGGGTCCGACGATATCGGCGACGTGGGAGACGGAGGTTCCGGAAGCAGCACCGATGTACAGGACCTTCGCGCCGGGCTTAATGTAGATATTGTCCAAACCACCGAGAATACCGGCAGCGATCTTGGAACGGAAAGGATTCCAGACGCGGTACTCGATTTTGGTTGGTACAGGCTCGCCATTCTCGTTAGTGCCCGAAATAGGAGAGTCAACAGCTACGCGCTTCTCGCCGTAAACGGACTCGCCAGGAGTCAAATTGCGGGTGACCAACATGTCCTCCTTCGCACGGGCAATGAAGACACCCTCGTGGCGATGCTTCTCGACAATGACTTTGGCGCCGCCCTTTGCTCCTCCAGCTCCACCACGACCACCGCCACGCCCTCCACGGCCGCCGCGATCTCCACCACGGCCTCCACCACGGCCACCTCTACTCCCGGACCCACCTGCAGTTGTCAGCGCATAATTCAGTTTCTTTTGCACCGTTGAAAGACCCCAAAAGCTTCCAATTCAAAAGCCAATTACTAACCGCGCATCTCACCCAAGGGAGTCGCAATTGTAATCGCGTCTAAAACCTAGTTCTATTCAAGGTCTCCAAGGAGGAACAAAGATGGTAGAAACAGACCTCGTGCACCACCGCGTCCGCCTCGGGGAGTGGCACCTCCACGGCCGCCGCGATCACCACCGCCCCGTCCTCCTCTAAATCCACCTCTCGGAGTGAAAGCCATTGTATATTGCGACTGTAAAGAATTCAACGACTGGATTGTTGACGCTGGACGTTGAGAGTGAAATTGCTTGCTCGACTTCTGCTAAGTGGCTGGTCGTGACTTCTAACTTTTTTTCCAGCGGCAGAGATTTCGGGCGTAGGGTAAATGGCTGTCGCTCTTTTGGGTTAGCATTTCTTGGCAGCCTCAATGGGAGTCAGGCGCGAGGGCTTAGGGTATATTTAAAAAAACAGTCTCGCCTGACACAATCCAGGCAGTGCGCGTTCAGGACACACAAGCGAATTTCCACCCAACGACGACCGACTACTAACGACCCGAAAACCCCAGCAAATCCATCGCCGACAACACCCTACACGATGGTCAGTTTTACCCCGTTCGCTACGCGTCGTTCCTATTTCTGCGGCTCGCAAATTCGATTTCCGCTCGAAGTTCTGCCGAATGATTGAAGAACCGGATCTTGATACTCCGAGCTGTGGAAGGGATTACGGATTCGCGAACGGTAGGCAAATATTATAGAATTTAGGGCTGATGATGGATTTCGACAACCAATAGGTCCGCTACGCTGCCAACTCTAAGAATGAGGCCAAGTCCGCAAAGTCCCGCGGTTCTTTCCTCCGCGTCTCTTTCAAGAACACCCGCGAAGCGGCACAGGCAGTCAGCCGCATGAAGCTCTCTCGGGCCATTGCTTTCTTGGAGAACGTCAAGGAGCACAAGGAGGCTGTCCCTATGAGGAGGTATAACGGTTCCACCGGAAGAACCGCCCAGGGTACGTCGTGCAGCTCCGTGGTGAAAGGGAGCTATAGGGTAGAATTATGAAGGGTGGAGACGATGTTGGCATGTGATATGCTAGAGCTATGGTGCTGACGGCTTGGAATTACAGGCAAGCAGTTTGGTGTTACCCGTGCCCGCTGGCCCGTCAAGTCCGCCGAGTTTCTGCTCGGTCTCCTCCGCAATGCTGAGGCCAATGCCGACGTGAAGGGTCTCGACACCTCCAACCTCATTGTTTCTCACATTCAGGTCAACCAGGCCCCCAAGCAGAGACGACGAACTTACCGTGCCCACGGTCGTGTATGTTTCACCCATCTACTAGCTTGTTTTTCCGACAGAACAAACTAGGTGCTAATACCACCCCCAGATCAACCCATACATGTCCAACCCATGCCACATCGAGGTTATCGTGTCCGAGGGTGAGGAGGCTGTCCAAAAGGCTGCCGATGAGAAGAAGCAGATCCATCTCAACAGCAGACAGCGCGCTAGACAGTTGACCCAGCAGAGGGCCATCACTGAGGCGTAGGTGTTGGTGGGGGCTTAAACAAAGTAAATGGCCGCGGCGTACAATTGGGGAAATAAAAGTTCGGATCTTTTTTGTTTCCTCGAATCTTTTTTCTTGTATGAACAATGGATCAACTGGGTTTCGGGGCACTTTTTTTTGTTTTGTGCGTTCTTTTCAGAAATTTTATGACTGAGCGCACTCACTATTATGGAGTTTTGTTTCGGATCTTAATCACCATCCATGCATGATCGATAGCCGCATGTAGAGATGTCTGCGCCAAAGCAAAACAAGTGCACCAGATCTCGAGATGGTGTATGGAAAGAGGGAACCATAGATGTCTGCAGTTAACTCGTGCTGTGTGGCACACCGATATCTGTTAGTGCCGCACTTTCAGTCCGAACTAACAATCACGGGCTTTGATCATGCGCCGGAAGCAGTTACCCACTCGCGATCGTAGAGCACACTGCGCTACGGTAGTCAAAGATTGGCGAACCGCCGGTTCTCCAAAGGCCTCTCTCTTTTCCCTCTCTTTATTCCTGCTCCCGCGACCACCCGACGACGTTGGGTATAACAACAGTGTACCCCTTTCATTCGCAGAGTAGGTTTCTGCCTCGTTGCATGCGACGCGCGTCTGTGATACCACCAACTTCTGCATACTTGGATTCTCTTGACCTTCGTCATCGCCAACCACAAATATGAGCGATCTACTATCCTCGACGTAAGTAAATAATTCTAAGTTTCCTCCGTCCTGTCTGCCGCTGCCAACGAGTTAAAGCTAATTCTAATACCCCGCCTTTAGAGGCTTCAAAAAACCTCACAAAAACAAACATCACCGCTCCAAATCGGCAATGGTCAGCTCACTTTTGTCCGTGAATTCTTCAAACAAAGCCGTCTCCCGTTCAAACTCGACCTCCGCCGCCAGCACTAGGAGCTCCTCCCAGCAACAGCTTAATTCTACAACCAGCAATAACACGCAACCGTCAGGGTCTCACTCAAGCATCAATACCGCGCGTACCGAAATGACGGATGGAAACGACAGCACAGGCTCCCTGTCTAACTCTGGTGTCTTGGTTGGCGGGGCTAAAAGCGTCGAGGAAACTGTGCGGACGTTTCGGCTTTATGAAGCTCTGCGGAACGGTGATACAGCTGCCATCTCAAGGGTCATACGCGAAACCCTGTCAGATGACCCGAACCGCCGTGAATCGATGAGCTCTCTGTCTGGTACGGGAAATAAATCGTCGATTCTCCACCTTGCGGTTCAATGTGCGGAGCTTCCCGTCATTGAATATATTCTGTCAACCACTAGCTCGAACCCGGATTCCGCCCAGAAACCATACTTAGATATCAACGGGCGGGAATTAACCGCGGGTAACACACCGCTACATATTGCCGCGCAGCTGGGGAGAACGGAGGTGGTGTCGTTGTTGCTGAAGCAACCAGACATCAACGATGCTGTGCATAACTACGCTAACCGTACTCCCCTGGAGATGGCCCGCACTCCACATATATTCCAGATGCTACAACTCGCTAGGAGTTTGTTTCTGGAGGACAATGTTGAAACACTTCATAACCTGGTGCAGACGAGGGAATATGAACAGCTCGAGGTGCTCCTCGATAATCACCGTGTTAAGGGGCTGTTGGACCTGAATGCGCTGGAACCCCCAGATGCGCCAGGTTCAACGCTGTTGCATGAGGCGGCCAGGAAGAGAGATACGAAGCTTATACAGCTGCTGTTGATGCATGGAGCGGATCCGTTTAGGCGGGATCACAAAGGGAAGCTGCCGCAAGATGTTACGAAAGATGAGAAGACACGCGGTGTGCTGAAGAGGAGTCCGGCTGCGGTTGCTGCGGCACGGGGAATTGAGGAGAGAGCGGTGTTGGGGTCTGCAGCAGAACACGCTCCACCGGGACATCAAGGCGGTGGAGGATCTGGGGAAGGAACTCTGGGTAGTAAGGAGACGCGAGAAATGAAGGGGTATCTGAAGAAGTGGACGAATTATACTGGAGGTTATAAATTGCGGTGGTTCGTATTGGAGGACGGTGTGCTAAGTTATTACAAGAACCAAGGTTCGCCGCATAATCTCTCTTCTCCTATCAAAAATGCTAACGAGTTGCATAGAGGACATTGGTTCAGCATGTCGAGGGGCCATCAACATGCGAATAGCAAAACTTCACATAGATCCGGCAGATAAACAGCGGTTCGAGATTCACGGAAAGGGTAGTGTAAAGTACCATCTCAAAGCTAACCATATCGTTGAAGCGAAGCGCTGGTATTGGACCCTCAATAATGCCATTCAACAGGCGAAAGATGAAGCTCGGTTGGATGAGCGAAAGAAGCGAGAGGAGTCGGAGGTGATGGATAGGCTCAGGGAGCAAGTACACAACGAAGAGACCGCCGCGGAGAGTGACGCCGTGAGCGATATCAAAGGACAAGGAAGCATCTCAGCGTCGGAGAATATCGGTTTTAGCACCAAACGGGCAAGCGTTCGCACAGTCCGCACCACATACGGCGGCAGCGGCGGCAGCGGCGGCGGCGACCAGTCAGATGTTAGCGTATATGCTCCGAAATCGTATTCAATTAACACCGATGGCGACCTGGGTGATGATGAGGAGGACGATATCGATGATGATGCATCTTCGCACGGACCAGACATGCCTCCTACTTCGGATGAATTGGCTCTTGCAGCAAATTCTGCGAGGTTGCAACTGGACTTGTTGGGGCAGGTTGCTTTAGCCCTGCAATTCGAGCACGCAAGTAATCCAGACCTTAAGCTCAGCGATGCTTCAGTTGTAGCTGCCATGGCAAGTTATGAATCCGCAGCTGGGAGTTTGAAGCAGATTATCGGTAGCCTACTAAGTATGAGTAAAGAACGGGATATATATTGGCGGTATCGGATGGAGAAGGAAATTGCATTGAGGCGACTGTGGGAGGAAAGCATGATGAAGCTGGCAGAGGAGCAGGAGGCTCTTGAGGGTGAAGTTTTAGGCGAGCGGGAACGGCGAAAAAAGACTAAGCGTGCCCTTAGAAGGGTGTTGCGAAAGGACAGCGGCAAGGTTAGCAGACCTGACGTTGACAACACACATGACGTTGAGGGAGAGGGCGTGGAATGTCTGGAGGAGAGACTGAAAGAGGTAGAACTGAATCAAGAAGGATCTGCAAGAAGGAGCCTGGATATCGATGAGGAACTGAGTGACAGCGATGATAGCGATCAGTTCTTTGATGCTATCGATGCAGGGGAATTAGAGGTTGTAACAGAGATGCCGAGTACAGGCCTGAAGAGTCCTCTAATCCCCCTTGGCAGTGACGACGTGGAGGACGTTGGAGCGGATACGCAGCTTGAAGCAGGGCTGAGGCAGCAGAAACTGATTGCTGTTAAGACTAGTTTCATTGGCTATGAGGACCGCCCTCGGAACAGGCTAGCCATGGATACCGATGACAGACCCAAGATCTCTCTTTGGGTACGCATGACTTTTGCTGTTCATATCAACATTTGCGACTAACAGTTAATCAGGGTATCCTAAAATCCATGATCGGCAAAGACATGACTAAAATGACACTTCCGGTGTCCTTCAATGAGCCCACATCGCTCCTCCAACGTGTAGCAGAAGATATGGAATACACCGACCTTCTTGACACTGCCGCAGACCGCCCCGACCCTGCCGAACGAATGGTATACGTTGCCGCATTCGCCGCATCGGAGTACTCCTCAACCACAGGCCGCGTCGCAAAGCCGTTCAATCCCCTTCTAGGTGAAACCTATGAATATTGTCGCCCCGACAAGAACTACCGTTTCTTTGTAGAACAAGTCTCGCATCACCCTCCTATTGGTGCTGCGCACGCTGAAGCCGAGAAATGGGACTACTGGGGTGAATCCGCCGTCAAGAGCAAGTTCTACGGAAAGAGCTTCGACATCAACCCGCTGGGAACATGGTTCCTTCGCTTGCGTCCCATCACCGGCGGTGAAGAGTTGTACACTTGGAAAAAAGTCACCACCTCGGTTGTTGGCATTATTACTGGGTCTCCTACGGTCGATAACTACGGTCTTATGGAGATCAAAAACTGGACTACTGGTGTAACGGCTTTACTTGACTTCAAGGCACGAGGATGGAGGGGTGCAAACGCGTATGAAGTCAAGGGTCGCATCGTGGATAACGACGGCACCCAGATGTGGTCGGTGGGCGGCAGGTGGAATGACAAAATGTATGCCCGACTGTCCCCAGGATACGACGCAAACATTTCTCCCCCGCCCACTGTTTCCTCCCCCTCAATTCGCTCCGGGTCTTATGGCTCCAACCCTGCCGCCGCGTTTCTGGTTTGGGAAAATAATCCCCGCCCTCCAGCGCCTTTCTCGCTCACACCCTTTGCCATCACTCTGAACGCCATTCCAGACACGCTGAAACCGTATTTATGTCCCACCGATACTCGACTGCGTCCGGACCAGCGGGCGATGGAGGATGGAAAGTATGATTTTGCGGCGACAGAGAAGAATCGGTTGGAAGAAAAACAAAGGGCAAAGAGGAGGGAGAACGAAGAGCATGGAACACACCATGAACCACGGTGGTTCAAGAAGGCTGTGTGCCCCATCTCAGGTGAGGAGTATTGGGACTTCACGGGCGAGTATTGGGACATGAGGAATAAAGTTGCAAAGGGGGAGATAGGATGGGAAAAGGTTGATGACATATTTTAAGCATGAGGGTTTGGTGTATTTAAGTATGTATACATGTATGAGTGACAGACACAGACAAATAAACGGGGGATCAAACGATCATGACAGATGAAGGCGGTGATATTCCTATTGATCCTTATTACAACTCCCTCTCTGTTACTCAAATTCATACCACACTATAAGCTCCCTCGTGAACGTAGCCCGGTAGTCGCAACAGATTGTACGATTGCATCTGCGGCAATAGACCGTGAGCCTATCTACACACAGGACACGCCGGCTGTAGGGTAGGTAAGTGGACCGCGGAGTGCAGTGGCGACAGCACGGTTAGCCCGGCTTCAGTTTTTCACATCCAACGAGGAGTCTAGACACGCGCCAACGAGGAGCTATGACGGCAAGTGTGTAATATATAGTGAAACGAATGTGCTTGAAGAGCTGGATGAGGAGATAGCTGTAGGCCTAGCACCGGATGAGGGTAGAGATATACCGAAGGATATATAGTTCTACATAACCGGCCCGGGGACAAGTTCGAGGGAAGTCGCACAGAGGGCACTATCAAGGAGCAGCATTCCATCACGACAGCAATGCAGACCTCCTCAACAAATCCATTGTCTTGTACATTACCATCCAAGCAGCATTGATAAGTACGAAAGTTCGGACAGTCATAACTGAAGTGACTGTCAAAAGTGACTCCAGAGCAATTCAGTATCGAGTGACCAAGTGTGCTTCTCCAGTATACAATGATAATTCCTGGAACCCAACGACACGGCAGTGACAAAACAAGAAAGCTGTACGTATTCACAAAACAATCATGATATGGCCATAGCCCAGTCTTCTGGCTACTCAGGGACTCCAGCATCATATATAGTGACGGGGCGGTGAACGGAATAACTCATTGACTACTCAAAAAGTAATATGATGTTAATCTGACATCAAGCATCCCCCGTGGCGCAATTGGCTAGCGCGTCCGACTGTTAAGAACTTTCACAGTTTCTGCGATCGGGAGGTTGGTGGTTCAAGCCCACCCGGAGGAGTTACTTTTTTTTGTCTTTTTTTTAACATGGGATAACTCTACAGTAGTGCGGATTCTTGTGCTAACCAATATATCAGAAATAACCCATTGTCTCTCTGTCGCCTTATCTTATACTCGGTCTCGTTGCCGAGTGAGTTTGCGAGCAAGGCTGGGGACGAGGCAAAGATTCTACAGTAGAGGAGTGCGAGAATGAAGACCATTTCCAGTGTTTGTCTTCAGCTCTCGTCCCCAGAATCTTGCAAGCTCATCCAAATGTACTTATCTTCAATCATTATCTTTTTTTCCTTTCAAACAACAAACTGCAGCAGTTCTCTCGATCTCTCTCCGGGCACATAACGTTTCCCTACACTTCCATACCACAAAGCCTCACCAACCAACCTCCCTATCCCCAAAGTGCAGGTTAAAAAAAGAGAACAAGAAAGGTATGGCAAGGGTTCCGAGAGAATGAAGGAAGGTTTTGGAATGGAAATATGAACACCCCGCCCCGCCTCGCCCCGCCCCGCTGGATCCAAAGAGAAAGCCACCGATTAATTACACCCCATCCCCCTCCCCCGATCTTCCATCATAGATATCATATCGCATGCCCCATCTAAGTATTATACATTCCTCTCCCTCCTTCTTCCCAAGCCAACCGACAATTTAGTGTTACGCGGTAGCCTTTCTTGCGGACGCACGCTTGTGGATGGCGAGACCGGTGAGGAGGATCACGATGGTGCCGATGATGCAGAAGACTAGGATTACGCCGGGCTCGCGCGTTGCGAAGTTGGAGCGCTTGATTAGGTTGTTGGTGATGACGGGCATTTTGGGAGGGTTTTATTGAGGGATCTGAAGATGGGGATGTTAGTGGTGTTATCGCTGAGGTTTGGGGAGGGGTAGGTGGGTGAGACAGCAACAAGCAGGAAATCAGGCAGGATGTCGTCATTGAGCAGAAGATGAATGGGATGGAAGATAATCGATAAGGGTGGGATCGATGATTGACTGAACTGAACTGACCTGTGCAATGATCTGGATGGGTTTGAGGGATTGATTGATGGAATAGAGAACTATGGCGACGACGGAGTTTTTGGTGTGGTAGCGGTAGCAGTGGTGTACTGAGTTGGCGCGGGCGAGTTCGAATTCAGAGAATAGTCACGCGATACAACAAACAACACACCAGGAGTCAAGTCGAGTCGGAGCAGGCGCAGGAGTAGGAGAGAGAGGAATAGAAAGGAAGAGGAGATGAGGGAAATCGAGAGAAGATAAAGACTGGGGACAGGCAGTCTCTTTTGTTATTACTGACCCAATGAAAATGCCTCACCCACACCCTCCAGCTCGGCGGTGATGAGAGAGGAGGAGGGAGGGGTGCCGAACCCCACGAAAGACCACACAACAACAACACTGCTGCTGTTTTTGCTGCGCGCTCGTGCTGCCGGGATATCCGATATTGTGGAATTGTCTTGATCTGGATAGTCCCTAGCTCGATATTCGCTAGCAGCTGATGATGATGCTTGTGGGTTCTTCACAGCTGCCTCTCTTCTGCAATCGGCCGGGGCGTCGTATCTCGAGCTGTCGGGGAGCTTTTACATCACATTCTTGACATACACACACCAATAGTCTATCACGCCACAGGAAAATTCAAGAGCTCGACGGGGAGCATTCAAGAGCTCGACGGGGAGCATTCAAGTTAAGCTTTTACCGGTATTCTTGGCAGACGTTAGCGTTCACGCTAGAATTGCACCACTGCGACAGAAGCGAAGGATGGCTTTTGTCTCTCTTGAATCATCGTCAATCAATTGAGGGCCCGTGAAATACTTTGTTGGGGATAGGTCCTTTTATTAAGAGTCAAGAGTCGGATTTGATAGGTCCGCCCTCTACCGGCTTGAGCCGGCTATTGGCCCAGGCTTTTTGACGACGCGTGGACGGCAGCAATGAGCACTGTCGAATATGCATGCCGTTATTTGAAGGCACAGCATCGTCAATTGGGGTCATAATATTTTTCCCGGTATACAACTTCTCGCAGCCTTGACAGAAATGAACTCTTGACGGCGTCTGCCCCTTCTACTCTAGCATCCGCCGCTCCAACCTCAAATCCATGTGGGTGTGCCAACCCCACGTTCTGCAACCGACAATTTTCGATCTGTGGGCGGTAGCAAGTCCTCCAATGGCTGCAATGATTCGATGCTTGACTTACTCTCCCAACGAATCATTATAAGACAATCATTTTTCATCCGTTTGTCTCCGCTGTATCTATCAGATCTCAGCAGTAGCATCACACTTGTTCAAGACATACATATTCCTCGGTTTCCAATTCGATTTTTCAATTTCCTAGGTGTCGAACCATTGTATGATAACGGCATCCAGGCATTTTACTGGTACGGCAGGTAGCTTGAGAATACTCTAGTTGGTGATTCCGATGGGATTGCCGGTTCCTGTGCCGCCTGGACTATAGAAAATCGGCTCTGTGCAGGACTCGGATCCTCGGTCTAGCTCGTGCAACTAAACCCAGGCTTTCCCGCAAACTGACGGAGCCACACCTCTTCCACCAAAGTAGTACTTACGGGTCTATGCTGTGGCGGCGTTATCTGTTCAGCCCACTATCCACGCCCAACATCTATCTAGACATTAAGCCCCCACCACAACAGCTTACGGGCATAATGTAGGGATAACCTCGCACAGACAGGAAGCGAACCACCGGGAGATCGACGCCAGGGTCCACGTTAGCGTTCCTGACTAACTCATATTGTGCAGCCACCTTCGAAGAGTAAACTTCAGGCACTAGTCTAGGCTCATTATTCTCGGTTTCCGTCTAGACTTAAGATTTACAGAACTTAAACCTTTAACTAGCTACATTAAGTATTTAATGTAGTTTTCTTCCTTTGTCTATCCATCGGCAGTATCTAGAGTAGGTAGCATGGCACAATTTAATCTTTCATCGGGCAGATGTCTCATCTCCAGACTCTTCGTCGATATAAAAGCTAAAGCCCAACCTTGTGATATTGGATAGCAGGGTTGGGGCTGATAATCTAGCATTCAAAACCAACGAGCTAGACTATTCTGCTTATCTTACTCAATTCATTCCGGGTATCGGACCCACCCAAACGGGCAGCTAAATCGGGGCGCTTGAATTTCTTTAGTAGCGGATTTTGGTATAAACAAGGCTGGAGCACTGACACTGCAGGTGACAAAGGCAACGGTGCTGCACCAATACCTAGGAAGCTCCAGCCACAAAATCGATACTAGATGACTGCACTTTTGGATGGGCGGACGGTATCTGTTTCGGGTGTTATTGGTTGGTGTTTTTGGAGCTCCGGCTTTGGTTGTTGTATCTTGGTTTTGGCTAGCCCTTCGTGCGACCCAGCCTCTACTAAGTAGCTCTTCGCAGAATCACTAGAGTGAAACAATACATCGCGGCTTCCCCGGCAAGCCATGACGGTGCTGCGTTGTTTGTTCGGTTTGACAGCCTCGTCTTTTTCCATGATGTCAATTATTGCCACTCTCCGTTTACGACTGCCTAGCATCAAATTCCCGTGAGCTAACCTCGGATGGGGGAGATTTTTGTTTTTTGCACATCCGAATAACCGTTCTTTGCGAGTTATCGCCGTTTCTATTGGGCCTTCATCATAATTTACACGAGTAGGAGTTTTTTTGTGCTTGCCACCGCAGATATTTTTGCGCGCTTTCGAGGCATTTGTTTCTCTGACTTCGGACTTATCTGTTTCCGCATCTTCCATAGCTTGACACCGCTAACTAAAAAATCACTGTTGGTTAAGTATCTATAAGTTTCCCTAGTGTCAATGGCATGTTTTTATTGCCAAAAATTACGCGGTAGAGATGGAATTAGATGGCTCATAGCATTTTGTCTGAGTGACCAACTCTCGGACCGGGATACCGAATCGGGGAATCTTGCTTAACGCCCCACGCCAATATCGCTCAGATGCCCAGGGTTGGTACCGTCACATCCGTGATTCGGCTGTCAATCGTTCGGGCAGCGCAGATTTGTAGATAAATAAACCATAGCTGTGGATGCTGACTGGTCTTAGTAGTTACCGAAAAGGTTGCAAGACAGGTTTCTCGTTCCACGAGGAAAAGTTCTACCATGTTGTGTTCAATAGCTTTAACTCTTGTTTCGAAACGTACTGGTACACTAGGTATTGTTCTGACCAAAGGGAACCATAAAGTTTTACCAGCAGATTGTCTCATTGGGGGTGATTGTGGGTGAGAATTCATGGTCTCACTGAGGATGTGCTTTGTTTAAGCCCTCCCTGCTCGAATTGTCTCTCTGAAGAAACCCATCAGCGAGAATAAATGGATCCACATCCAGCAGGATAAAATATGTTCGAACCAAACCCTGCTTCCGTCTCAAATCTGCACCGTATTTAGAATAAATAAGATTTGCAGAGCTACTCCTCCTAGCTCTTTCGACCGACCTATCATTTGTTCTAGCCACGGGACGAGACCAGACCAGACCAGACCAGAGAAAAGCCCAGGATATCTTGTCCTGTAGACAACATAACCTATCGTCGTCCATGTCGATAGGCCAACTCTATTTCATCCATTACTGCTCGCCTCAAAATCCGTTGGACAGAGCTTCTCTAGTCTTAGTTCATGGTATATGATAAATGTCGCCAACGAAATGCTCTCTTTCTTATTCATAGAGTTCACTACTTTCACACGGAGGCGCCCTCAGCATCCTCGGGCCGTAGTTTAAAATGTGCCCGTAAGGGCCCGAGAAAACGCTCTGCTCCAACATTTTGGCTACAGACCCTGTACTAAATTGTGACGAAGTGACTTGAGCCACGGGTTCCCGGGGTGGCTTACATACCTGATTGCCGAGTGGATGCGTTACCGAGAATACGCGCTGTTCCGATATCGACCACGATTGGTCACGTTCAGTCGATTTTTCTAGGCTCTTTGATGAAAGTATGTTAGGAAATGAGGTTCTTATGAAGCTTGATGTTGCAGAGAGGACTGGTTCTAGCTGTAGGACTACTTACGGGATGGAGTTACTTTTGGTTCGACTCGAGGTGTTCCGGGTCTTCAGGTCCGGCCGGGTGTACTTAGTATCAACCAACACCGCTGTCTGACCTAGTCGATACTAGATGACCTCCTGTCTGACTTCGAATGCCCCACGCCTTGTAGGCAATTGCACAATGTTAGGACAACAAAAGCCTCGGATGTCTGGAGGATGACTAGCCGAGATACTATCAGTGAGTGGCTGTTTGTATGAGCTTGTACGAGCTCGTACCGAGCTCAACCAGGAAATTGGGCCTGGACCCTAGTGACATTGGAGGAATGAGTTGTGGATGGGCATCATGAACCGTCTGGTCAATTCTCGGCTTGTCGATTGTTCTATTTCTTGCAATGGTCTGGTTGCAACGGGTTCGGGCGTTTTTTTTTTCGCTGGAGTTTTACTTGCCTTGCCTTGTGTGTTTATATATTTATGATTCTTGTGCTTATTCTCTGGACCTTCTGCTGCGTAATTCTACAAAAACAACACCGGACAACTGGGTTTCTATGTAAAGAGCCTAATGTCGTAGGCATTCTAGCGTTGATGATATATACCGTGGTGTCATCCATTTCTAGTGATATACCAGGCAAAATGTTGCGAATAACTACTCACAAGTGTTATTGAAATGAATTTCACAAATAGCATTGCTGGCGATGACACCCAACCACTCCGCCTGGGTGCTCACAGTTCACCGGTGTAGATAGATGTCAGGCACCAACTATGTGGAGGACCTGAATTCCTCACCGTTCTACCCATAAGTCACCGCTATTGTGATGCGAGCCACCAAACAAAAACAAACTTTTATTACCCAGCAATCCAGATATATACAAGAATCAAAGCTGATTATCCACAACCGTCTACGCCTCCGCCATGACCTCCCTCATCTTCTTTTGCCTCTGCAACAGGTTCATCAATGGACACCCCTCCCTCTTCCGCGTTTGCTTCCTCGTCTTCCACCTTGACCGGCTCGTCTGCCTCCTCCACCTCCTCCTCATCAACATTAGAGTTTCTATGCGAGTGATGATTCTTCATAGTGGAATCCCTAATATCACTAGTATCATCAAATAGCCTGAGCAGCATGGCCCTATCCCAAACACATTAGCATCCAATCCAATACACCAATTACTGGGGGTAGTAGGACATACTTCCTCTCATCCTTTGGCAGCATTAAATTGCAGCTATGCCTAGACTTCCATAGGGGCAGGATCATATCCTCATCGAACTCCCCCTCCGTCTTTTTAACCTTCAAGATACAGCATCCCATACCCATCTCTCTAACCTGGTGCTCAATCTCATCAATACTCTTCCTCCCCTCCGTCTCCATAGTGATCTTGTCCGACTCGGTGTTTCCAACCTTGGGGAACAACTCCTTTAGAAGCGCGTGGACGGTCTCCTTCTTTGTAGCGTACACGATACGCTCAGATCCTATCCATGGTGCAACGATTCCTAATCCTTCACTCTGGATTCGCCACGGGCACACTTCGGGGCTCTGTACATCCTGCTTCATGAACGCCTTAACGCCGCAGTGGACGAATTTCACGCCGCGGCCCTCGTTAGCTTCTAGGATCCGTTTTGCGAAGTGCGAGGTGAAGTAGATGGCGCGGACGGGAAGTGCTTCGGCGTTGCGAACCATGAAGCAGGTACGTGGAAAACGCTCGGAGAGACCGTAGAACTCGTAGATACGCTCTAGGACGGCATGGTCGTGGGGAAGGAATTTGAAGGGCTCCTCTGGGGGAGGCCCGGATTTCTTGGTTTTGCCGCGGAAGTCGAAAGGTTTTGGGGTGGAGGTGGAGGTGGGCTCTGGGGCCGGGGTGAGGATGGTAGGGTCGGCGGCATTGGTGGGGGGGGCGGCATTGGAGGAGGCAGCATCGGGGATAAGGGTTGGTTCGTCGGACTCAGCCTTGAGCTTCTTGATGGCGGGAGCGGGGGCGGGAGAGTCAAGCTTGCGCTTTCTGGGAGAGGGAGGAGGGGGTGTGGATTTAGATTCGGGTTCCAAGACCTCGGCAGAGGCCGATAGGGTGACGACCTCTGGCTGGATATCATCGGCGGCGTCCTGTTGCGGCTGCACATTGGCAGGGGCGGCAATTTGCTTCTCTCTGGGTTCCTCGGGCTTTATATGCCGGATCTCTTCCTTCTTCTCAAGAACAGTAATAAAGAAACCACCAGTGTCCTGAAGATGGGGATATACACGGATGCAACGCTCCAAGGGAATTCTGGAAGAGTCTTCATGGGATTTCTCTGTTTCGGTAGGGAACATGCTCCTGGTGATGCGGTTTGTTCGGCTGTCCTTCCCGTCCTCATTCTTCAGTACCTCGTCGAAGGTAGAGTACCAGGCCTGGTCCTTGTCCATAACTTTCCATCCACCCTTGATTCCAGGTCTGCGCTGGAGTTCTGGGAGACGGTCGCTTACGTCGACTATTCCAACCTTCTCCAAGCCTCCACATCGGTCAATGGCGGCTTGCACCACAGCTTCGTTTTCAATAGGGTTCATAGAACATGTGGAGTACACTAATCTTCCGCCAACCTTGAGCATTTGCAGTCCACGGATTAAGATTCGGATCTGGATGTTATGGAGGTTGAATGCGTTGTGCGGGTTCCAGTCTTTCCAGATGTTGTAGTTCTTGCGCGCAGTTCCATCACCAGTGCACGGCACATCAGCGAGAATGCGGTCAAACTTGATGTACTGCTTCACCGTTTCGTCCGGGCCGGAGATGATCAAGCTGGGGTACATGGTAGCATCGTGGTTGGTAACAATCAGATTGGGGGAGTTGAGACGCTTAGTCTGGTGGATCAACATGTGGCTTCGTTTGTAGTCGGCGTCATTGGCAATAACCAATCCCGAAGCTCTTCCGCCGCGCTCGCCGTCCTTAGTGGGGTTTCCTTCTCCAGGACCAGCGGCGGCGTTTACTACCGCAGCCTCTTCGCCATTGTGGATCATCTCAACAAGCTGTGCAGTTTTTGATCCGGGGGCGGCGCACATATCGAGGACAGTGTGGTGCGACTCAATATCCATTAACAGCGGTGGAATCATAGACACAGCTTCCTGGCGGGAGATGTTTCCGACGGTATTCTCGGCGACGAGGTAGTTCTGGAATTTCTTGAACGGCGGGCATCGGCGAATCGTGGTCTTTCCCACAGCAAGTCCCCATGCTGTATAGAATGAATCAGTATCGCGCAATCGCGTCAATTGTTCTGGGAGTGGTTGGAACTACCAAGGTTGTCGGGATACCACGGTAACGCCTTAGGAGGATCAACCTGCTGTCCATCCCACACAATACCCTGAAGATGCGGGACATGGATATCCTGCAGCGCCTTAAGCGTGCTCAAGGCATGTCTACCTCGCGCACATCAGCACTGCAATATTGTCTTCCCTTCCAAGCGGATGCGACAAACCCTCTACTCCCCGTAAACCGAAACGTAGTAGGTAGAGTTCTCTTCAGCGCTCCCCAAAAGTCATCCCACTCTTCATCGGGAACCACAGCACTCTCTTTGTAGAAGCGCTCATATAGCGCATTCTCGGAGGGGATTGAGGCGTAATTTCCACGTTCACCTGGACGATGGCTGTCGCGGTCGCGTTTCGGATTTCCGGCCTTGTTGCGGTTGGGGTTCTTTTTCTGGAAGGGATGGTAATGGTAAGTTCGCCTTGCATTTGAATCGATGTTATGGGAGAGTGGAATAGACACGCACCTTGAAGGTCTTTGTCCGAGGCATCTTAAGTTCTGGGGTTGGGGCGGAATAGTGAGCAAGAGATAGAGTCAGAGAACCGCGAGAATTTGGGATGCATGTCAGTTAGTGGGGCTACACCAGTCCACATACGGCCGAACTGAGTGATCAACTATGCAGCCTCAATTTAACATAGCATGCCATCGGCCGTACGTTCAGTCTCCATAAATGAAGCTTACAACTCCACGCGATACAGCTTCGATACTTCGTAGAAGGAATTGCAACAGGTATGACAGCTAAAAAGATCAAGCTTGACAAGGACGCGGTTTAGGGTTTCGCAATCCGAGCAATCAGGCGGAGATCCATCATTGCACTAGAACCTAGATCGTACAAAATCAAATGGAATTATAATATATACAAAACTTCCCACACTCTACAAATCCTGTTTTGCAGGCTCTCCTGCCCATGCCCTCCGAATAACTTCCCGGATCTCGTCCCTTACCACCGTTCTTGGGTTTGCGTACGGATTTGACACCGCAATATCGGCAGCTTTATCGATATCCTCCTCCTTCATACCGTACGCCTTCAGTCCCTTCTCAACACCCAGCTTGTCCAGCAACACATTCAACCCTACGACCGGATCGCCATTGCTGTCCGGGAACGCATCTCCCAGCCGCTTCTGCACATCCGGCTTCAGTTTAGGGAAGTTGTATGCCAGAGCATGTGGAAGCACGATGGTGTGTGTCTGAGCGTGGGGGAGATTGAAAGTTCCACCGAGAGTGTGGCAGAGCTTGTGGTGGAGTGACATCCCCACGGATCCGAGACATCCTCCGCAGAGCCAAGCGCCGTAGAGAGCGAGTTGTCGTGCCTCGGGGGATTGTGGGGATGCGACAATTTGTGGGAGGGAAACTGCGAGGGCGCGGATACCCTCGAGAGCGAGGTGGGAGGTGATGGGGTTTGCATTTGTGGCGTAGAGCGCCTCGACGGAATGTGCAATTGCGTTAACACCGGAGGTGGAGCTCATTCCCACGGGGAGAGTCATGGTGAGGTCGACATCGTACACAACCGTTCCCGGAAGGATCTTGGGGTCGCTCCGGGTCTTCTTGACGCCGGCAGCGGTTTCGCCCAGAATTGGTGTCATCTCGGAACCTGCGTAGGTGGTGGGAATGCAGATGTGTGGGAGACCGGTGCGGATGCTCATGGCTTTTCCGAGACCGATTGTAGAGCCTCCGCCAATGGAGATGAGGCAGTCTGCAGCTGTGGATTTCATGTACTCGAGTGCTTCGTCTGTAATCTCGGTGGGAGTGTGCATTGTCGCCCTTGAGAATATGCCGGCAACGGTGAAATCGGTGAGGAGAGATTTGACATTTTCGGCGTGTGAAACTTGCTCGGGTGTGCTCAGGAGGAGAGGTTTGGAGAGGTTCTGGCGGGTGAGTTCGGCGGGAAGCTGCTTAAGGGTGCCGCTGCCGAAGATTACGCGCGACGGGTTCTGGGTGTAAGTGAAAGGCTCCATGCTTTTGTACAATGGGTCAGATGGGGAGATTGAGTAGTGTCGTGAGGCGTATCTGGAGAAATGAGGGCTCAATTTCTGCGACGAAGCAGAGCTTCGGAGATAGATATATTTCGACCGAGGAAGCAGTGAAAGACCGATACCAGCCACGCCCGCACCAAACAAACGTGGTGCAGCCACTGTTCTAAATGCCGTCATTAATCCACCAGTCAGGTTCCGACAATTCCGACGATTGCGGGGCTGGACGTGGGGTACAGGTGGGGACCGGTTCAGAATTCGGCTAAATGTTTTCGCACAATCAATCAGTACCGCGAGGACGAAGGGCACCTTTAATAGAGCTAGTCAGCTTGAATAATTCGGATTGACCAATCGACGTGCCGATCCGATTGCCGTCCCACGATGTTATCCTCCGAGGGTTGTCGCGGTACCGTGCGGACTCAAGCAAGGGTCGAGTGATCACAAATGATCACTCCTTCGTCTCTATGTTCCGTCACCAGCCAACCAACCAGACGTGCAACCCTCCTGCAGAGGAAACTGAGGTATAACGAGACCTGGACGTGGATTATGATGGGATGAAAATATATATAAATTGAAAAAAAGTCGCCCCCATCATGCCCAAACCTTATAAATCAGCACGCAGTTCTTTCGGCACGCATTAAAGACGCATCTGACAAAAAGCGTATTAAAAAAACTCTACATCCTTCTCAAATGGCTTAAACACGGCTCTGGAATAAACACAATTCTCAAGATGCAGCTACTCCATCTGACCATTCTCTATGCTACCTTTGCGGCCCTTCCTCTCGTTTCTGGATCATCTGGCTGCTTTAGAGTCCTCACATATAATGTAATCCTCCATATATTCACATATCTCCCAATGATATCTAGCTGAATGATACAGGTCGCCGGGCTCCCAGGTACGTCCTCTCCACAGCACACCAGCACAGAAATTAATTCCATGCCCAGAGTTTCTCTCTTCATCCCACCCTTCAAAGAACACACCTCACATATCGGCCCGTCTTCAGCCCTATGACATTATCAATGTTCAGGAGGACTTCAAGTAAGGAAAGCCAATCGCTTCGAGTGAGAAATAATGACCCCATATGCATAGTTACCATGCAGCCCTTTATGCCTCTGACCACCACCCATACCGTACTGCCACTTCCGGAGGTGTACCTTTCGGGAGCGGCCTCAACACTCTCAGCAGCTTTTACTTCATGGACCTTATCCGCACTACTTGGAACTACTGCAGTCTGAACAATGGAGATTGTCTCACGCCGAAAGGTTTCAGTGCTCTCCGAGTCCGTCTTTCCCCGAACCAATGGGTGGATGTGTATAACCTCCATACCGATGCTGGGGCGCTTGCAGCAGACAAGTTTGCGCGCGCCACAAACATTGCCCAGGTGCTTTTGTTTATGAGCACATACTCGGCCGGCATGCCTGTGATCGTCATGGGCGATACGAATATGCGATATACTACTACTGACGACTCAATACGCCTCCTTACTGATGCCGGTTTCACCGACGCCTGGGTCCAACTCTGGCGTGGAGGAGTGCCGCCAGAAAAAACTGGCATCCCATTGAAGTGTCCTTTCCCATTTACACGTAGGCTCTCGCAGACAGAGATGATGAAGTGCGAGGTCGTCGACAAGATCCTATACCGCAGTGCTGGAAGTGCATTGGGCTCTTTTCATGCTTATGATCTCACTAACGAGCACCTTGAATTCCTTTATCCCACCACCGGCGCTCCGCTCAGTGATCATTACCCGCTCGCTTCCACTATAAACTGGGACGAAGCCGGATCTAACCTTCGGCTTTCGGACATCGTTGGTGGAACGGGTGGGAATTTCTTCAATGACGTTCCTGCTCTGCTCGCTGCTGGTTCTACAACGCCTAGACTTAAAACATTGACGCTATCGGGTGCGTCGCGTCTGGTCCGAATTGTTGCGAGTTACGACACCATTGATACGCGTACGGTTGGACGGGGTTGTGAGACGGCTACTAGTATTACGCTAGCCATTGGGGAGGGTATTACGAAAGTGGAGGCGTGTGCGGGACAGAAGGATGGCAAAGCAAGGGTGTTTTATATGAAAGTGACTACTAATACTGGGAGGACTTTGGCGGCGGGGACGATGACTTGGGAGTGCTACACACTCGATGCACCGAGTGGGTTCACGGCTGTTGGTTTCTGGGGAAAATCGGGTGCTGAGATAAATCGGATAGGTGTTGTGTGGGGCAAATAAGTAGCATAGGCGGCGTAGAGAGTTTTGGGGAAGGTGGTATTGATGCTTAACTTCATGGAAGTTATGTCTATGAAAAAGAACACCGTCTCGAAACATATCACGCAGTGTCACCGAGTACGCCGCCCTGGGTCTTGAGAACCCAACCATACATGGGTGGCTCGTCTATCACCCTAGCCCGGTTCAATTCTTCCCCGTTCCCCAGTACTGTTGGTTCTCGCCTGGGCTACTTGATGACCCTATTCTTCTCATCTTTACTCATGGAATTCTTTTCGTTGATTGAAGCACCAGGAGGTTCGTAGCAACGACTGCACCGAAAGTTGTTACGGTCATTGGGCCGGTGTAAGAATCCAATGACTCGCCAGATAATAAGACGCTATTTACATTTCTACACCCCCCCCTTTACAGACTTCCGCCGCCAAACAGCAATATAATCTGTCCCTTCTCCAATCTTGTGGGTACGCTCGGGCTTGTAATGTACTATCTTTTCAAACCCATCACTCAGGAGCTCTTCATAGACTGCACTCGTAAGGCCCCACGGTGGTCCTCCCAGCTCAAGTGACTTGTACAGAGGGAACTCGAGGCAGATAAGATATCCGGTACCCAGCTTGACGAGTTGTTTCATGCGTTTCGCCCAAGCAGGACGGAGGGCAAGTGGCATAGCGCAGAGAAACTATTACAACTTTCAGCTTTCTCTCGGTGTATATGAGCTATAAGGAAACTGACCGTATAATCATAAACATAATCAAACCCTCCTTCTCTCGGCCCCTTCACCCATTCATCTTTATAAAAATCCCCAACATCGAACGTAACCTCACCATACTTCCGCCGCTCCTCGTCAGAAAGATCAGAGATCTGGCGCTTGGCATGGGCGCGCGCCCACTCGACCGCCTCGGGCGAGATCTCGATACCAGTGCTGCTCACACCGTAGGAGGCAAAGAGTAAAACATCGTATCCACGACCGCAGCCGGGTACTAAAGCGCGCTTCCCGGATGGTTGGTCGAGGCCTAGCTCCGAGGTTCGTTCGGCGAGGAGGTCTTCAAGTGCTGGACTGGGCCGGCCTTTGTCCCAAGGCAGAAAATCTTGGTCCCAGAGCTCCGCCCATTTTTTGCCGTGTTCCTTGACGGGCCTGTGAACTGTTAACGCTACGCGGGGAAGGTGGGTTGGTGCGGGGATGAGGACACGGATGAGAAATGGGCTTTTAGACGTGCGCGTTCATCGACTGGCAAATCTGCAGAAGACATGATCGCCGGGTGGAATACTACAGCGACGGATAGCTTTAGTTGTCCTTATACGTTTGTGGGAGATGAGGACAAGCTAATGCACGGGGGTCGTAATCGTAGTCTCGGGCGTATATCGGATCCCGAGATTGACGTAACTAGCCGAGATCTAAGATCCAACGTGCGAGATCTAATCTGAGCCGAGACATCGCTTATCTTACACATTGGATTTATCACTCCACATGTTTCGACATCTCAAAGAACACGAATCTGGACGTCACGAGGAAAGTTGGGATCAACAGACCATGAGCTTGCCACTCATGATAAGAGTAACATCTGCTGTGTGAATGATATATCCGTGAGTTCTTCATTCATGTAAGTGATCATGTTTCGCAATCCAACCGAAGCCGCAAATATCTCGTCAAGCCCAGGAGATGTCACTAGGAATCCCTAGGATTCATTAGCAATCATACGCACGCCTAGGAAAATTGGAGAGGAATCCGGAGGGATACATAGGCGTTCAATACCTATTCCGAAAATCACCAAACTCATTACGACTTTGGGTTCATCCAATATCAGTAGACAGAATAACTATTGTTCCCTCCAACTCAAAACCGTACTTCAATAAAAATCCCCGTTAGCAGAAATTAGACCTATAAAGAGTACTTATGAGGATTGAAGTTCTGCGATGTTTTGGGCTTTGTAGCAATCCCTTGTCAGTTCATAGCCGTTTCAAACTCCACAACCAAACAAAGGCTCCAACAGCACAAGCTGCTTACTTGTTCTTTCTACTTCCTGAAAAGATCTGGGACCTGTTGATATGAATGCTGTTGGATTTGTTGCTTGTTCTTGCCGTTTCAACCTACTATAATATGCGCAACAATGAATTCAGGTTGAAATATCTGCTTCCTTCTTTAGTATCATGTTGCGTTAAACACACCTCCTTTACTTCTGCTATAAAATCATCCTTGACTTTCTCTCCTCATCTCCCATACCGAACCGTTTCAATCTAAAAACAGCACCTCCTTTTGCCATATCCACTCGAAGCCGGTTTTAGGGCTTATACATAAGAATACTTAATTCCCTTTCAAGCACGTCCAGTCGCTCCCACTTCCAACCGTTTCTTCCGCGGAGACTCTTCCTTTTCGACTATTGCACTTCTACCAAGTCTCCTTCAAAAATGGCAAGAGCCAATACCAGCGCTTTATCCCCTGAGCCCGAGGATATACCTGACGTGATGGATGCAAAGGGCGATGAAACCGAAAGTGAAGAGGAAGAGCTACCCTCGCCTAAGCGTACTAAGACCGATGATAAAAAGAAGAAGCCCGAAGACAACAAGAGTAAGGGATGGAATAAGAAGGACGGTGAAGAGTCAGAAGACGAAGGTGATGGCAAGAAGAAGGGGGGGAACAAGAAAAACGATAAAAAGAAAGTGGTCAAGAAGGACGATAAAAAGGTGATCAAAAAGAAGGCAAATGGCAAGGACAAGGATAAGAAAAAGGGGAAGGATGATGATGAATCGGAAGAAGAAGAAAACGACGATGTCGATACTGGGGATGAAGATACGACTGAGAACACTTTCAAGAATGTTAGGAAGGATAATCCGCACTGCCCTGTCTGCGGAACTAAGCTCAACAAGCAGGCATACAAGGTTTGCTGCTTCTCACACTCCAATGACATGGCTTGCTAACTGCTGGGTGATAGGTTGCCTTTCGGGTTCATGGTCCCAACTCGTGGTGCAATGTTAAGAACTGGAATCTTTTGACCCTGGATATAGGCAGCAAGCAGAAAGCGAATAAGGAGAAGTTAAACCAGGCTCGGAAGGATGAGAAGGAAAAGAAGAGGAAGAGGAAGTAAATTGGGGTATGGTTGGTTGTTTAGCATGCTTTTGTTTGTTTTGTCTTTGTTCAATCTGGGTTTTTGGGATCAGCATATTTATCTTTTGTTTGTATACATTGAATGTACTGTCCGTAGATGCTCCCGAAATCTTCCGCATTTTACTGAGGTAAGCGAGTGAGTAGCAGTGATCTCTCCTCGATCTGGACAGCATATAAGCTTTGCTTGGCATCGAATTTCTACGTTATCCCGGCTTTCTGGTTAACTCTAGTTAATGAGCTTTTATCAACGTCTCTATTCCAACTTTGTCACCACCACCTCTCCACCACCTCATCAACTTTAACCATGGCTCCCCTCTTCCCCCCCTGGAGAAATGATGGCTGGATCCCACAAAATGATTCTCTTCGGGGTGGTTCCTCGACCGGCGCTCTTACCGTTATATCTGGTGGAAGATCCGCAGTTTTCTCTGGCGTCCTTGATTCTAGGACCCTAGGAGGTGCAGGTTTCGCAAGCGTCCGCACCACTGGAATAGAGAGCTGGGACTGGAGCGGTGAAAATGGCCTGGAGATAAAACTCAACGGTGTGTGCTTCTCAGTGTACGGAAAGAACCGGACGGCTAATAGTGAACCCGCAGGTGGTAATAAGAAAGTGTTCACGCTGGTTCTAAAGACAGACATCCCAGATGACCCCAACGAAAACGAGAAATCGACAATTTCCTACGAATACAACTTTTCGCCCTTCCAAAATGACGACGAAACCACCATCATAGCACCTTTTTCCTCGTTTAAGCCTTTCTACCGTGGAAGGCCCGTACCTGATGCGCCGCCGCTTGATATAAAAAATGTGAAGCGGATGAGTTTCATGACGCGCTCGTTCTTTGGAAAGCCTGAGCAGGAGGGAAAGTTTAGGCTTGAAATTGCATCTGTTTCTACGACGTCCAAGGAAGGGAACAAGGATGACGAAGAGTGGGAGAAGGTCGATGTCCCGGAAGCGAAGGGGTGGTGGTGTTCTCTTATGTAAAGAGGGTAGCGTTAATTAATGGTAGGATTATTTTCTACTAGAAAAATATATCACCACAGATAAGAAGGAGGATATACACAAAAACACGCTCAAGGCAGTTGTCTGTTATGAATAGTTTGGTTTTAGATGCTGTGATGTTTCATACTCGAGCTCGAAGCGGGTACAACATCTTGTACCCTCCAGTGTACCATGTTCGAGGCTATACCCTCCAATCTTTTGAAGTATCGTTCATGGTAAGTCTGAATTTTTTTTTCTACGTTATAGTATGCTAGATGATACTCCCAACCTTGATTATTAGTCTTTAGTACCTAAAATCGCCTATCATCGTTACCATTTCTCCTTCCTCCATCTCAACATGTTCAATTTTTGTCCGTTAGAGGTGTCAGTGGGTCCTCGTGTGATCATAAACTCGTCATTTGGTCTCATATGTACGCAAATCAAAGCAAATCCCAAAAAAACGCAAATTACCTTCTACCCAAACTCCGATCTTAGTTCGTTCGTACTCCCGAGCACGCTCACCTACGCAATGCTTTTACTCCACACCGGCTCTCCGTCGTACTCAAACTCCGCCCATCGAAAGAACCCACATCCAGCTCCATCTCCATCCGCCCGATACGGCTTCGCACAGTTCCAAAAGTAGCGCCTAGGGCATTCAGGATCCTCAGGATCAGGCGCAAACACAGCGCGCAGCGTCGTTGGGAGGTTGCATTTACCTGTCCCAAATATCAGCCTCCGTACTTCGTCTCCTGTCCTCTGGGGAGCAAAGCAGACATTTCGGTGTTTTCTCCGGCTTTAGGCTGGGCCGATAGCAGCGGTATGTAATATTTATCCTCACATCTCCAGAAATAGGATTTAAATCCACTTTTGAAGCTCGATGGATGCAGTGTTTCCATCCTTCCTGCATTCCCGCGTGCATTATTAACAGACTGTTATGTGGTAGATGAATTGCGTACGCCCCTTCCTTCTCTTCATCTTTCCCCTCCACTCTCCCTGGCTCTGATGGCGCAACCCTACGCACACGGAACTCCCGTTCCACCCCTAAACTCAATCCGGCAATTACGCCCATCGGCCCGAGATACGTAACCTCGTCCGTGTGCCACCCCACGGCCTGCTTTGCCCCTTCATAACGATTCACGAGCGCTGCATTTGTTTGCCACCTCTGGTTACTCATGCCCCACGGTCTTTTCCCTGGGTACCGGCGTGCGATAGCGGCGCGGACAGCCTCCTCCACCATTTCTGTCGCCGCCACCATGGATGGCGTAAATGCCCTCGCCGCTAACGGACGGGACTGATAGGAATGGTATTGCCCCTCCTCAGAGGCTGGATCTCGGAGGAAGAAGCCGGAGGTGTGGGGACTCGTCACTTCACGCTCAAAAAGTCGGAAGGATAGGGGAGGCGGAAAGCTTTTGGATTCCTTGAGCAGCTCCTGGAGAAGTGAGGTAGCAAGAGAGGCAGGGAGGAAAGATTGGAGGAGCTCGGTTGGGCATGCAGCGGATGCGACGGAATCAGGGGTATAGAGATGCAGCGTTTCACCCTTTCTTGGGGTACGGATCTTGTGGGTAGTCACAGAAGTATCGGCCGGGTGTCGGACGAAGGTTGAAAGGGAGGATTGTTGGCGCGCTTGTTTGCTAGGCCGGGGGTGGGAGAGTGATGAGGAGGCGGTAGATACGGAACCATTGCTGGCGAGGAGAATCTCCAGAAGAGATTCGACGGGAGTATTAGGGTGGAGTGAGAGGAGGAGCGCAAGTTTTGTGTCAGTGCTTTCTTCAGCGTCGTCGTCAGGTGGTGAAGAGTAACGACGCTTTTTAGAGAATGATAGTGTTGGTGTTGTCGACATTACTTTTCCAAGATGAGGTTGTGCCAAGCGCATACAATAGAAACGCGCGTGTCTAGTCATGTGATCAGGCGATTTTATTGGGGGGTTAGGGTTCTCTGCCGTCATTAATCTCGCATGAAATTCAAGACAAACTAATCTTAAGAACATATTTGTCTCGGTTAGACGCAATTTTTGACGCTACGCGGAAGCTTCACAGCAAATTTTAGGTGAGCGTCTAATATATTTTGTGAAACAAATCTAAGAGAAAACTAATGGCGAAAAAGAAAACATTATCCCAACACTAACGAGAACCTCAGCGGTTGTCTTCCACTCAAGCCAGGCTTGAAACAATTATAACTTCCACCGAAAACAACTTCCCAAACTCCATCATCCTCCTTCCCACATCTTCCATAGCCATTCCTTCCCTCCTCAAACATAACAGTGCTGTTTGCCTAAACTCTCCCTCCTTCAAATTATCAGGTGTACACAGCTCCCTCCACTCTTGTAGGCCCCAATTTCCATGCTCAACCTTTGGCACCAACAAAAACTTCAGCACCCATGTAAGATCCAAAGGATTCCTCCCTGCCGAGAACTCGTCAAGAAACCCCTTCAGAATATGTGCGGGACCATTTCCGGTCGGTTGGATGACAGGTGTGTCGGCAATTATCTGCTTGAATCTTTTCGCTGCCGGATGTAAGTCCCATCTAGGGAATATTTGTCCAACGCCGTGGACGGAGCATGGGTGTGCCATTGAGGCGGAGGAGTACTCGCCGATACAGACTGCAGATGGCCCGAGGGAAGGCGGACGACCGGTAATGTGTTCTATCCGTGAGTTTAAGAATGTATCCCAACCGGTGGTTGACGTGGGAGGTGACACGCTGGGAGGAGAAAAGATGGCATCGATCTCGGATGTCGAAAATACTGGTGACGTAAGGTCGTATACGAGGTAGGCGCATGTTGCTGGTCGGTGGACATGTCTGGACCTGGAGCTGGAGGAGGAGGAAGAGGCCATTTTAGTTGATGTTAGAGCTGCTGTGATGATATTGTAATTGATTTTGGAGTGTTGTGGAGCTATCCAGGAGACGTCTGAACCGTTATTATATACCTTAGGAACTTTGCGGTAAGGGCCAGTTTTAAAGATTATTTGCCAGTCTGCTCGTCTACAGCCAGCCGCAGAATGCGCCTTACCAACATGATACGCGCACCCGCGTGTGGTTGACCGGGCGAGACGCTATTGGTGCATTAAAGTAGATTCCCTCAAATGAACCCGAACGCCACATTCTATCAAAAACGGATAATGTTTTGCATAATCTTCGGCAGCTGTTTGGTCTTCGGAGTAAGCAGTTACGCTTATGTGAATGGCTGTACGTGCTTATATCTCTTTGGTGAAGACTTGCTTTGGCAGGATTCAAACGTTCTATAAGGAAAGCAGAAGGTGATGACTCTGGGCCGCTGATCCACAGATCCACCGATTTCCCCACAAACGCTAAAATCAAATCAATCAAGTACACACCTTAATGCTCTCCGCATAGATCGATTACCAAACCTTTAGGACTAGATATGTATCAGCGGTAAGATATCGATAAGCCGCGGTAGGCGTCCAGCGAGTCTACTTAGTCCCTTGACTCTCAGGAACCACAGAGTAGTATAAAGGTCGCGTTCTACACCTACATCGGCAGCGTCAGCTACTCATAAAAACAAACAACATTTCGGCATGGGATTCTTGTGGATACCCAGTCCTTCGGTTCTGCATTTGAACATCCTAGATACCCAAGTATTCGGGTGTGCAAGGGGAGAGAGAGTAGTACTTAATACCAAAGCTACACCGCATGACGTACAACTATCGTGCCTACATATTAACGTTTTTCATAGCATACACATACAGTGCGGTACAAGGAATCCAGGCGCCGCCAACTTCTCTGTGTGTGAATAATGTTAAGAAGAGCATTATTAAGGTCGCCATGAGGAGAACACATGGCCAAAGTGCTCCGCTCGAATCATACATACATGGTGGTACACTCTGATAAGTAATATACGAAAAACTGAAAACCCTGCCAAGGATCCAGATGGCACAGTCCCAATATCCGACCCGACACACTTGAGCCAAGAGTGTACTTAATTCCACCCGAGAGGAGAGCTCACCAACCCGCAAACTGGCGAACTCATTGTTGACCGGTTCACGATTGGGAACGAACTGGCGAACTTCCATGCATTTCAGTGTAGTAAGCATAGATCGAGATTTTTATAGTATCTGCCAATCAGAAATCCTGAATATTATCCTCTATACAGTCTTATCAAGAATGTTTAATACTATTTATTTCGAGCTGAGCTTCCGGTGAGATTAGTGGGATTTTAAAGCGTACGGTATCTGCGTGGATGTAGCCCACTATTCTCTACAACTATCTCATGCATATTGCAGTAAGGTGTGTTTGTGAGGTGTTGATGCCATGTCTATATTTCTTTATTAGCTGGTGAGGGATAGACAGGTTCCGTTTGTCTGAATAACTCAGAAACTGCGGGGCACAGTTCCCAACATTTGACCCATTCATGCATGAAACTGCTTGAGTTTATGGACTAGCGCCAGGTACCAAATGTCGTGAATGGGCAGGGGCTGGTCTGACGGAACATGTACAATTAACTTGCAAACCATCAAGCCATCCAACAGGGCTTTCGAGATTGGATCTATGCTATCCAAACCAACATAATTCCTAGCTCCTAGCAGAGCCAACGTAAGCGTGTCACCGCACGGCCTGTGGGTATGAATGAATCCGCGTACTGGATATTGCCTTCTCCGCCTCGGCCTAGGTACATACGCGATGAATCGAAAGAATCGCATTTCAATATAATTTATGGCAGAAAACTATCCCCCACGCGCCAGGTATTATATAAATATCCACATCTATGTTTATTCCCAATGGCGATCAATATTTACAGGTACTTATGCAAAGGCAAGATTTAGAAACATCTATAAAAATCACAAATACTCCCCTTAATTACCAAGTTAACCTACACTCAGGCCGATGTTTCCAGAGGGGACTAGATTTGTATATCTATGATTGACTAGTTGGTCGATTTGACCGGTTGAGAACTCTGGAAACAAGTCAGCGGTTTAATGGCCGGTGACAATAATAGTCAACTCAAAGCCCCGTCCGGGGTAGGCAACCAGTAAAATGTGTTTGAAGATCGAGGTGTGACTGAATGCCAAACGAGTTCTCGTAGAGAGATAACCGCTACCTCGAGTTCATAAGGTATTAACCCAACTGCATCTAGGGATAATGCTACATAGCCGTATCAACTCAGTAATAAACACGATATGTGAAATGACCGCCATCGAGGCATTGGCAGGCACTAAAGGTATATAGAAGTGCAATATGCACTTATATCTTGCTGCACTCCAAGTTCCTCTGCATACTTCTCGTATCGCAGAATACGGAAAGGTGCAGTTTCACCGCTAGCAGTTAAAGCTTACTTGACTGTTAATGTTTCCGGATGCTGGTTACTTTTAGCCCTATGATATATTAGCTATACTTTAAAGTTGCTTGATCCAGGTATTGCACTAAATCATGGTAGAGTGACTGGGCCTATGGGTCCTCGCGAGTTCTCGCTAGCTAAGGCTTATGGACATTAATATAGCGAATTATTACTGAGTTGATACTCTGTAAGGCTTCTGAACGTGGTGGTGCTTATTCGCCCTGCGTTTTACTTCCTCTATAATATCGAGGTTGTTGTTGTTGTTTATTCATACTGTGTTTACTCTAGTTAGAGTATGACAGGCCCTTATCCCCTCCGCCTCCGGGCGAGCCGGTTAGATGGCGGAGCTCCCACCTACTACCCTTCGTCCCCGCTGACAAAAGAAAGAGAAAGAGAAAAGAAAGACTGGCCGCTCCGGCCTCCATGCCTCACCCCGGCGGGAACTTCCCGACGTCCGTGGCCGCCAGGAAGTCCATCACCGTCTTGTCACATATCTCCATGGAAAACAGCTCCGACACCTGTGCCCGCCGGCATCGGCCAGCTTTCCAGCCCGTTGCCTTTCCCACCTTCTTCCAGAGCTCCCGCTGCTGGTATTTCCACCGGCTGCAGTGCCGGAGGAGATGCCCCGTGTTTGGGCCACCGTTCCCCCGCACCACCAGCACTTGTCGTCCTCTCGGTGTCCGAATCGTTTTAGGTAAGCTCCGGTAGGCGCATGCCCGCACTTTAGTTGGTAGAATCTTGTTGCCAATGACTTTGCGCTTGCCATTGGGATAGGTCTCCTATTGCCTGCTTTGCCCTTCAGTCTGTAGCCGAAGTGCTTACTGCATTTGTCGGCCTCCCACTGGGCCTTGGCTGCTGATCTTCCTTCGGAGATCCGTCTGGCTCTGTTCGAAGCCGAGGTGTATGGCCGCTCTATTGTCGTGCTTCCTTTGGCCTCTCGGGCTAAGTTTGCCTGGCAGTCTGCTTCTTCGTTCCCGGGGATGCCGGAGTGCCCCGGGACCATATATCGAGGTTGTGCTGGATCTCATATATGCATAGTGGGCTACAATGTTAGACTTTTGTTCTTCTCCACACTGCGAACCGAATTCAAACGAAATATCTTAAAGTACTATGATTGAGTCACAGCGATCGAGACTAGAGCAAAAACCAGAATACTTTAGCTCGCCAACCGATGAGAACCGTGGCCCCAACAGCCTGCTCACCTATTGCTATATAACCCCCCCCTCTCTGGTGGCCGTGGTGGCTCCTGCGATTTGGATTGCCAATGCAAGCTTGCTAATGTCCCGGCTAGCGGAAGGAATAAACGAATTACCATCATATGTTGGGCAATTCGGACCACTCGCGATGAGCTCGGGCCACCCGATACCATGGCCTGGATCTAGCACCCATCCGCTGAGAGAATACGACGGGGAGGCCCTTAAAATAGGGGCACCCGACTAGGTATCACCTCCAGGAGGTATGTGATATTAGGCGAAGGGGGTGCACTAAGCCGGAAAGGCAGAGGTTTGTTCTAGCGGGATTTATAATTTAGAACCCGTCGAAAGTTCTTTTTAGAGCACGAAGACTTTTACGTTTGTTAGTCTTTTTTCGGTAATTGTAAGTGTAATACGCACATTGACTATGAAATAGAATAAGGTGTGGCTTTTCATGTATCTCATTTTCTTTTACTGAAAGTTGATGTCAAAGCATTTAACTTACGTGGTTTCAATTGTAAGAAGTAATGGCCAAGGCCCTTGAGCCTGATAATTATATTTAATTTTTATTTTCGCGATTGTCTTAGGCAAAAAAAAGTCTTAGTAAAGATCAAGTTTGACCTCCGCATCAGCACTTAGAAAGTGGGATAGAATGTATCGTACAACTGGACGCCCGTTATTATAGATGGGGAAGGAAGGACAGATGGGATTCCTCCGATCAGGAATTGGGGAATTTTCACTCGCTGCTTGCTACATTACAACCTGTATGTATTCTTAGTATCACACCGCTGCAGGTTAACGTTGCGTGGCGGGATCTCTTCAATTTCAACTTACCAAGCAATCAAGTATTCTACTACGCTACTATAGTGAGGCAACAATTGTTGTGTAATCGCGGTAAGATAGATCATATTTAAGTTAGTTCGCACGCTTAGGTGATCCAAGCCTCCGGCACAAACTCATTTCCTTACCGTGTATCTTCTCTTGCCCAGGCACTAAGCATAGCAATGCATACTGCAATTTCGAGGCATTCCGCCACATGGGCCGTCGAAGCAGTACCACTTACACCGCTACATTTCCTCCCTGTATTAAGTACTCACTACAAGGGCAAATCTAAAACCTCTCTCTCAGCAGTCTCTAAAGTACGCCCCCAGACCACCTCTCTGCTGTATGATCCACCGGAAGATATTCGATCAGCGACATTTGCTTTGCATCATTACTCTAAGCCATTGTACGGAGTACCCATACGAACACCATCACAGATTGTTCCAGAAGGTGAGCTCAATTAAGGCGTTATATGAAACTTCCTCCGTATATGTTTCATAAACGAATAAGTCCGATGTCCTCGGTCAGAGCCCTAACAAACCATTGCTCGTATAACACACAATTAGCCTGCTGGTTCGTTTTCCCATCTTGATACTCGCTAATCTGTATCCAACACCTAACCCTACCGGTGACTGCTTGTGAACCAGCCCCATCAAACAGCTTGCAAGCGGCAAGAAATTCTGAGCGCATGAGTACTTGATACTGGCAAGTAGTGGGTTGCATGAAGATTTATCGATTGGACTTTCTCTGCACTGCGCTTCTATTGAATTGCTTACAAATATCACCCATATTCCGATTCCCACTCAATTAATCCCGCGTGAGATTAGATGGTTGGATGAATGTGCTGTATGCAGAGTAGAGTCAACTGTTGGTATATCAAATGGCATTTCTTTCCGTCCATTAGTGATAGGGCCTTTTTAAATAAGACGTGTGGTGGTGATCATTGCCATGTCTATGGAACCCGTTTTTCTCTACGGCTAATGCTTTCTCGGACGGGTTCAACATTAGCGCACTCGTTCGATCTCCGGTGAGGCCGAGCCGGCGACATGACCACGCGGGCTCGGTGAGTAGACATGGATTCAGGCGGTCCTAAAAAGCTTACAATGTATGAGGTCGCAGGGTTCTAGCTTCGCGAGTGCACTCACCGGAGATACCATTGCATCTACTCTAATTGGCCCAGTGGCCGCTAACCGAATCATAAACGCCAGACCGGTTTGAACCAATCCTGGTTCTAACAGTGCGGCCCGGAGAGTTGTCAAAGTGAACCTAGTTTGAACCACGAACTTTTAGCTCGGACTTCTTCCTAATTGGTTCTTGCGGGACAGCCTGAAGAGTGAACCCAGTTCGAATCATGAGATTTCAACTGACAGGTTCTTGCAGTACGGCCTGGAGAGTGAACCTAGTTCGAATCATAAGATTTCAGCACGAACTTCTCCCAACTCGTTCGAACCAACCCCCACGTGGTCCTCCTGCTAGCTCTTTTATTCCATATTTGGTGCACATTTGTATGTTCTTAGCGGCCGGCGGTTCCTGGGTGAACGGATGACTTAAAGCCTTTGAAAAATGTACTGAGCTCTGAAGCGAGGCCCTGATGACCGTCCATGGTCAGGATATATCTCGAAACAGTAGTCCCCCCAGAAAAAAAACTGATCCAGTCCCTCTTGTAGTCGTGCATTCTCACTTCGTAACCTGATGTCTGCAAATCCGGCTAGTTTCTTCCTGAGATCATTAGGTAGCTTGTGAAAATTAATACACCGCTACTAGTAATGCATAAAGATGATTTAGCTCGACTCCATCTCGGGACTAAGTTTCAAGATGTAGAGGTGACCATAAAACAAGATGATTCGAGTCCCTCCGTCGGTAGAGTTTTTTCAGACGGTCAACTTTCAAGGTCATTTCACGCCGTTCAACATTGACTTGTCAGTATCAATCTTTTCCAGAATCTACTTGCTGCGAGACTTCCATCACAATTTTCCCGAGAATTATGTGATCAAAGTCCCGAGCAGTTACGAACTGAAAACACAGCGCTCCTAGTTCAACCAAAGTAGAAGTCTCTTCTTCGTCTTCATCTGCTACTTCCCCCCCCCCATTTTCGGCCTACACCGAGCTAGAACTAAGAGAGGTAACACCACTGGCAGTGCCTGTGATTGAAATGTCTGGTGGGGAAGCAACAGTTTTGGTCAGCCTCACCCCTTCTTCCTTTGCCACCACTTGAGCGGTTTTTATGGCTGCTTTCTCAGTTCTTCTCATGCTACCTTGTAATACGCTGTTCATATGTCTTTCCCAACAGGAACTAAATCCGTCTAACCGTGCTCTGGATACTAGTGATATTGACGCCGGAAGGTCAAAATTGACTAGCGCGAAATGACTTTGAAACTCGATCGTCTGAAACACTCCGCCATCGGTACCCTTGAGTCTGAGAGATAGCCCATGAGCCGACGGATAGAAAATTTTGCATTCTATTTCCTCCCCTCTATCCTCACTGTAGCTCTGCGCGGTCATGGATATAATCATCGAATTAACATGAAGCGATCTCTTGACTTATCTGGCTGAGCATGGTGTTGAAAATACCAAACGCAGGTTCGAAACCTACAGTGCTCAATAGGTGCTGCAAACACCAGGGCCCCAGGCTGGAAATCTGCGGTTATCAATCTTTTGCCCCCTCTCTACTCGAGTACGTGGGATTGACTTATAGTCAGACAGTTGCTCTCAACTCCTCCCTTCCTCCAACCTTGGCCTCATCGTTATTCACCGCCACCTACACACTGGTGTACTCAATGCTGGGGAGTTGGTGAAGGAATAAATAAAGGAGCATAGAACAAAAAAAAGAGATGAAGGTAAAGATGAACAAAAAGCATAGAGTCTAAAGTATATACTGGTGTCAATGAATTCTGGCGTAGTTATCTAGCATGGCGATATCGAGCTATATTCGTGTGGAATAGGGTTAGCCACGTGCATGCGGGAAGCCGACTTCCAACGACATCCTCGGGTCCCCCACCACCACCGCAATCATCCCACTGCCACTACCTCACAAGCTACGTGCACAATGTCCATCACCCTCCGACGACGCCGCCGATAACTCCCCCCTACCGACGTATCATCAACTATCCACCACATCGGGCCACGTACGTCATGCTTTCGTTCCGTACCACCGGCTTCAACGGCTATGCCGTCAAATACTCCCCCTTCTTCGATTCCCGCATTGCCTGCGCTGCCTCCTCCAACTTTGGCCTCGTCGGCAACGGACGCCTCTACATCCTCTCACTCACACCTCAGGGGATCGTCGCCGAGAAATGGTCCCCCACTCGCCCCCCAATCCCCCTATCTTCCGCTAACACCCCCGTGCAGGTTCGACACACAAGACTCCCTTTTCGACGTAGCCTTCAGCGAATCGAACGCGAACCAGCTCGCAGCCGCCAGCGGCGACGGCTCCATAAAGCTCTTTGACGCGACCTTAAACGACTTCCCAATCCGCCAGTGGCGCGAACACACACGCGAAGTCTTCTCGCTCTCCTGGAATCTCGTCGACAAAAACATCTTTGCCTCGTCATCGTGGGACGGAAACGTCAAGATCTGGTCTCCCACCGCCCTCGAATCCCTGCGCACAATCTACATCGGCTCGTGCACGTACTCGGTTGCGTTCCAGCCGTCGTCACCAACGGTGCTGAGCGCCGTCAGCTCGGACGGGTTCATGCGCGTGTTTGATCTTCGCGCCCCTGAACCAACCGCCGAGGTCACAAAGACCCGGGTCTCCCCCGGCGAGGTGCTGACGCAGGATTGGAATAAGTACCGCTCCCCTGTGATTGCGACGGCGGGTGTGGACCGCGGGATCAAGATTTGGGATTTGAAGATGCCTAGGATTTGTCAGACGGAATTGGTCGGGCATGGGTATGCTGTGAAAAGGATCGCGTGGAGCCCACATTGGCAGGATGTTGTATTGTCGGCGAGCTACGATATGAGTGTGAGAGTTTGGACGGATGGGAGCTCTGGGGGTACAGGTACTGGGTTGGGAGGTGCGGGGCCAGGGGGAGGGAGGTTGATGGGGGTTATGGACCAGCATACAGAGTTCTGTGCGGGGGTGGATTGGTGTATTTTTGGCGGCGAGGGTTGGGCAGCGAGTACTGGGTGGGATGAGAAGGTATGGGTGTGGGATGTGGGTAGGATTATTGGAAGTCGATAGAAGGTAGATTTGTGCGTC
>Ga0307512_10000185_pt1 | contig 84437 bp, 73 predicted proteins | sample 14_EM_MG_FD_200267 | JGI IMG/M metagenome (GOLD analysis project Ga0307512, IMG submission 200267) | Populus trichocarpa ectomycorrhiza microbial communities from riparian zone in the Pacific Northwest, United States - 14_EM | ecosystem: Host-associated > Plants > Roots > Unclassified | place...
CGTCACAATCCTCAAGCCTTATCCCTAAAAGCTCCTCCCGGATCTGAAAGACATTGAACTTCAACTTCGCCTTGTACGCCGTCGCCAGTTTCTCCCAAAGTGTCCGCGCATCTGTGATCTCCATGTAAGATGCCTGCAGCCGCGGCTCCATGCCGAGCAGAATCGTCGATCGCGCAGTACCATGCTGTATTACCCAGTCTTTGACTGCAGCACGATGTGCCAATTTCTCCGCTGCGGTAGCATCCTCCGCCGGATCCTCGGGCCGCTCATCCTCCCCCATGACTATACCGTAGACCTGCTTCTGCTCCAAGAGAAGCGCCATCTCCCCTGACCATTGCTTGTTGTTCGACCCATTGAACTTCGCAATCGATATGGCGGTAGGAGTCATCGTGAGGATGTCGTGTCAAAGTCGTCAATTATACTCCGCTGCTCATCAAGACGCGTCTCCTCCGTAAGTCGCGATTCGTAATTACCAAAAATACTATGCGACCGGGCTCATAACCTGTTGGACCAATCCTGGCGCAGAGGGAAGCGTACGTCGACTTATGGTGCAGCTGCCAAATAGGTGATGCGTATATTGACTTGTCTATTCATCTATTTGACACGTACACATATAAAGTGAATGTGGCTCCGCCGCTCAACTCTAAACTAATGCCACGTGATGACCGCACTCAAAGTCTGCCCTACAGTTCCTCAATGCCGGCTACTCGATTCCAGAGGCCTCAAGTGTTGATTGCAGCTTGCGTGTCATCCAGGAGTTTGAGGAAGCATTATCCATTGTAATACCGAGTAAACATCCGTCGGTAAGCTCAAAACAATCCAGCACGTCATTCAAATGTACAGCTAGCATTGCTCCAGTATGGTGGCCCTTGACCTATCATCCTTGATTAGCTTTCGAAACGGGAACAGAACAGGCGATAAACCTCATCGAATGCAAGTTGAACTTCACGCAATGCCCAATTTTAATTGACATAGTAAGCAATGACCGAGGTTATGGCTAGTTTGTTTGTTGAAGTCCATCCGTCCAAAGCTAAACAAACTTTATTTCGTAATGGCAATTACTTCTTAATTGCATCCACAGTCAGTGCATATTCCCTCCGCCAAATGTTAATATGGGTCGTAGCCGACGGTAGGACTAGGTCGGCTTGTAATGCCTTATATGACTGTCGTAACTCAGGTTTTGACGTAGCGTTCCAAGGAATGGGTGCCGAAACAAATCCTAACATGCGGTAGCGATTCCACGTGTCTTGGTGAAATTCGGAATTTTCAAAGTCCTTATCTGCCAGTGTGGATCGGTTTGTCTGTCATTTCGATTAATATGGATTTAACTGAATATCAAATCTGATTGTCCTCTGCAAACGTACTATTGTGAATCCTCGACATCCTTGCCTCTTCAGGATGGCCAAAACTGTTTCATCCACCGTCGAACCAGTCAATTCAGTAAGCTCTGACTCTGTTAATTCGTTTAACTTTGCGATGTGAGCTTTTGCCCGCAAGTGGTTCCCCATTGAGCTGGTCCCATGTTCTGATGGATGGCGAAGAACTTGATGACAAACAATTCGAATGATGCCAGGGCTGCTGGTCTCTGCAATTCTGCAGTGAACATTGAATCGCCACAACGGCACATGTCTAGAATCATTCCAAGCAATAGGCCACTTTGAGACTTCATTCATTGAAGCCCTCCAAGCATCGAAGATGATTTGCAATGTAAGGTCGCTCAAATCGCGAATAAAGACACGTTCATTTTTGGAAGAGATCATAACCTTCAGCAACGAGGTGTTCAAAGATTTTGTATCGGACAGGGCGGTAGAAATTAGGATGCTGGGTATTCCGACTGGAGACACTGCCGAAAATAATGATACAGTAAAGCCGGCAGCAGGTTCTTCAATATTGACTCTACAGCTACAAGGAAAATAATCAGATCAGTAAGACATTGCATGCATAGTTCTGAAGTTGAATACAACAACAGATTGCAACGACTGACCGGGTAAAACTCCATTTGGGAACGGCATAATGCTGTTTGTTGCTGTGTAGCATTTGGAGCTTTGACGCACCGTGGGCGCTGAATTGTAGAAGGCGGACGCGATATCGTCACCTGCATTTTTGCCACTGAAGACCGTCGATAGAATCATTGTGGTTTATCTGCGTTCCATTCCGGTTAGAATGTCTGAGATGCCAGCGCACAAATCGTTGACGCTCCATTGACGCTCAATTTGGGAAATGGTTACGATCTTGTTGTAACCATATTTGCCTACAAAGGCGGCTAATTGTACGATTGTAGATCATTGTGGTCGCATAGCCCCTTGATTTTCCAAGATGGAAGGCCTGAAATCGTTGACACTCCGTTGACGCTCATTATTAGGGCATAGTGAAGATGACGTCGAAAGCATTTTTGCCTAGATAGACGGCCGATAGTTTGATTATGTGTTAATGTCGCCGCACTGCCCTCGGATTTGCCAAGATGCATCGCCAAAAGTCGTTGAAGCTCCGTTGATGCTCATTTTTAGGGCAGAGTGAGGAAGTCGTCGAAAGCATTTTTGCATAGAAAGACGGCCGATAGTTTGATTATGTGTTAATGTCGCCGCACTGCCCTTGGATTTTCCAAGATGCATGGCCAAAAGTCGTTGATGCTCGGTTGACGCTCATTTCTAGACCATAGCGACGATGTCATCGAAAGCATTTTTGCCTACAAAGACGGCCGATAACTCGATTATGTGTTAATGTCGCCGCACTGCCCTTGGATGTTCCCAGATGCATGGCCAAAAGCCGTTGACGCTACATTGACGCTCATTTTTAGGACATAGTTGCGATGTCTTAGTAACCGTTTTTGCTAAGAAAGGCAGCCGATAATCTGACTATGGCTCAGTGTAGCCGCACACCCCTAGGATATTACATGATACAAGGCCAAAAGTCGTTGACGCTCCATTGACGCCCATTTTCAAGACATAGTAGTGATGTTGTTGCAACAGGTTTTACCTAGAAAGGCGGCCGATAGCACAATTATGGGGCAACGTTGCCGCACAGCTCATGCATTTTCCAAGATGCAAGGCCAAAAGTCGTTGACGCTCTGTTGACGCTCAGTTTTAATACATAGTAGACATGCTGCCACCACCATTGTTCCATAGAAAGGCGGCCGATATTTCGAGTATGATGTACTTTAACCGCGCAGCCGACTGGATGTTTCATGACGCAATGCCAAAAATCGTTGACACTCCGTTGACGATCATTTTTAGGATGTGGCAACGAGCGAGTCATTTACCTTTTTCGCAATAACGCCAACCTCTACATCCGGTTTGGAAAGATTTGACAATTCAGCCCATTGATTGCTGAATGTGTAAGACTCAAAATCGTTGAGACTCTGTTGACGCTCACATTAATCACATCGAAACAGCCTTTGTACACTCAATAATTGTATGCAACCAATCATATATTCATTATTGACCTCCAGTATTGCGTTTGTACATATTATCGTTTGCATCCAGGAGTTTTGTTAGCTCTCAATTTCTGATCAACTGCTATCTACGCTATCTGAGTGAGAAATGACGTGGCCCCATCACATTCCCGCGCTTTAGGCTGGCAATTGACGGCATGTTGTTCATTTCACTAGTTTTTAGTAAATATACCTCGACTTCCTCACCATTCCTTATCCAGCTCCATCTCCTCAATATCCATGACGTACCACAAGCAATTTCAAATATCTCAACCTTGTGCACCAGGTCTTTGCGGAGAGTTATGCAGTTGGATGGATGGATGAATTTAGCATGACGGTTGTCATTCAGATCGATTCGACATGCGCACTGACCGCTCTTTCAATGACACGTATGACATCACTCCCTTAAATTTTGTTAGCACATTTCGTCACTAATATTGCTTTTGCATTGTCACTTAACAGTCACTTGCAGAAAGAAACTGCACGTTTTGGCTGTCTTACAGTGCAATTTGGATTCTAGAAATTTCACATGGTGCGTTCGACCCTTGCACATGCACAGATGAATTATCATGTCTCACAATTTTGTCACTGAAATCAAGGAAAAGCTGACATGTAGCAAAATTGGTAAACAACTTGCCTTTCACCGCGATGGGACGTCAAAAATTACAGTTTGCATATCTATTCTTCTGTGGACGCAGGAGACCTCACCATCTCTTCGTCGGAATCCTATATCTATATGGTAATTAGCTGGAGGCTATTTGCAGGGGTAAAAGCTTAATGTTTCAACAGAGCTTACAGGTTCAACTGGCTTCACTTTCAGCAACGTTGACAAATCGGGCTCCGCAGCTGGTTCACTGCTCGGTATGCTCGATTTTGACTGCAGCTTCACTGAACCTAGCCTGATATGACTACTTCCTGGTCGAGAAGTCCCTTGCGGCCTTTGCGATATTCCGGGGACAATGTCAACACTGTCCATAAGCGCTCCAAACGATGTCGGTGGAGGTGCCAGAGCGTCATCATTCGTTTGCGGCTGAATTACTGCCGGAACCCTCTATTCGAATGTGCGATACTTCGTATCTCGTTCACAGACGTAGTCAGCTGCATCCTCCTATCCCGGTTGAGTCAATTCATCAAGCTTCATCTGGTTCTGCCAAAACCTCTCCATGCGCTGCTGTACCGTTTTAGTGATTGTGCCCATCACCCAGCCGGGTTCGTCATCTTCGCTCAGCTTGCCCTGCTCACTCTCTTCATCGTCCTCATCTTCCCCGTCCTCCGCATCGTCGGAACTTGCAAGATCACTCACACTGTCTCCGATAGCAACCAGCATGTCCTGAAACGTTTTTTCAGGCTCTCTGTAAGTAAATCCCACAATTTCAGCATGCTTCATATCATCCTGCTCTTGCTGAACCGCTGCCTCGGCATCTTCAACTCGCTTTCCTGCCCCAGCGGTCTCTCTCTCAACATAATCCTCAATCCATTTCTCTTTCTCTTCATTGCTTAAGAAGTGCGTTTCTCGTCGTTTCTCCGCTGCAAGCTTCTTTTTGGATCTCAAGCTCCGCAATGCCCAATGTGCTCGGACTCTCTCTCTGCTTCCAAGCCGCTCTTGCCTTCATTCGCATGATGACGTTGTTGGGTTGACCGCTTTCTCGATTTGCCATATCTGCCAGCCAGAAGTGGCGAAAAGTGCTTTTTCGGAGCATTGACCATTGTACTTTGCGTGGAACTTGTTGTTGGGCGAGATGTTGGTTGTTGCCAGTTATGGACAATATGGAGGCAAGCTGCGTCTTTTATGTCAAGGTTGGTATGTTTACTCATCTTGAATAAAGCAAAATCTCCCTCTTGACTGTCAATAAATCAGGAATAGTGACGCTAACTGTTCAACATGATATTTTTGTTAGCGTCATTTTCATGCAATATCCCGGGGATTATTTGAGACAACCATCAGTAGACGTCCTTTCCCTCGAACCACATCCTATTAATAAACAGCGATTAGGCGATTCCGGTGGTCGTACACCGCAGTTTATCCCCGTTACCAAACAAACAACATCAAACCGACTTTTTGCAAATTGCGGGGCGGTGGGAAACCCCGACAACTTTGCAGCCATACTCAGCCGGACTCATCTTGAGCATAACGATCATGTTGGCTGCTACTTATCCCATTCTGACAAGAAGCTAACTATATAGTCCTCAGGGCTTCCCACTTCCTCTCGTTATCATCTTCCTCTCCTATTCCTCGCCAGCACATCATGGATACATACCCACCTCCGCCAGGTGAGAGTGGATTGAATACCGGCCGATTGGCGGGCGCTACAACAAATACGGACGTTCTTGACAAACATCAAGAGCTCAGACAGAAGTTACTTCACCGCGACGCTGCCAATGCAGCCACCAAACATATGACCCAGGATGCACATTTGATGATCGTCCGCAACACTGGAAACAGGAAAAATAAGTAGCAGCATGCAGTGGGATGTGAGTATATCCATATCGAGGCAAAGGGCGGTCAATTAAATGTATAACGTACAGCGGGTGTCCATAGAGAGCTACGCAACGCATTTATCGCTGCCCGTAACGGGAAACCTCCATGGTCGATAAAGGCATTTGTCCGCACTGTCCGCCAAATCGAACATCATGATGTAGTCAGCTCTGGGATTTTCGCAGATGAATTGCCTGATGAGCATCCCCATGAGTGGACGAATCAGGCATTAATCACCCCAGAGGAGGCCACGGAAGCGTATATGGTAGAGGTAACAGCCAAATTTCATTGTTAGAAGCAGCAACTAATGTCTTGTAGGTTTTCAACATTTCTGCAACTATGGCAAGACAAGGAGGTCGGGTACAGCTGGAACAGTCCGACATGCGCCTGGCGTTGAATATTGCCAAAATGCCCAAAGAAGGCGTTTCGTGCGCTACAATCGAGGAAACGAAATACCTCATTGAGAAACAATGCGCCAAGGTCAGAGAAGAGAAGAAGCGGGGTGTTGAGTTTCCTGGGCACAACAAGGTGAAGGCCGCGATACAAAGACATCCGGCATTGGTTCGTCAAAACCAAATGTCTGGCTGCCTTCCTTGCCAAAATGGCACCGCAAGGAATCCGCAGACACTCTGGAGACACAAAGGAACAGGTGCACCTCCACCCGACCGACGCAGAGAGCAAGCTTCGGAGCCGACTCCACCACTGCCTGGCACGCCACCCACCCCAACTGGTAAGACTTCCAGAGTTCAACTATCTCAAATCGTCAATTTGCCCGCTGGATATCCGTATTCGAAAGCAGCTCTTCCCTGTACGTAATGTTTCGATGCTGAGGAAACCGAGCATGATACCGATTATGATCCAGATATGCTGACTCATGAAGGTTAGCACATTCTCTGTGGTGTGGTAATGCAGCTATCAATCATTTCGAAGACAAGAGCAGCGGATTGAGCAATCCTGCAACTCATTACGAGCATTAAGCGAAAGACACGGGATTTCGGAGATTATGATTAAAAATATCTATGTATTATTAAAGAACAACGTAGTGATCAAGAAGAAAGTAAACAAAAACACTAGAAAGGCAGCCAACACAATGTGAATGATGGACTGCCAAATTAAATGATTGCATATTGCAGATACAGCCATGGCAAAATGAGCGTCAACAGAGCGTCAACGATTTTTGGTCATGCGTCCTGGGAAATCACACCTCCAATAGGTTGTAGTCAGTCATAGATGAATTTTTGGCTGCCTTTATAGGCAAAACAGATTGTAATACCATCCCTGCCCAATCATGAAAATGAGCATCAACGGAGCGTCAACGATTCTTGGTCATGCGTCCTGAGAAATCACGCCTCCGACAGGTTGTAGTCAGTCATACAGGAATTATTGGCTGCCTTTATAGGCAAAACAGATTGCAATACCCTCCCTGCCCCATCATGAAGATGAGCGTCAACAGAGCGTCAACGATTCGTGGTCATGCGTCCTGGGAAATCACGCCTCCAACAGGTTGTAGTCAGTCATAACGGAATTATTGGCAGCCTTTTCAGGCAACACAGATTGCAATACCCTCCCTGCCCCATCATGAAAATGAGCGTCAATGGAGCGTCAACGATTTTTGGTCATGCGTCCTGCGAAATCACACCTCCGACAGGTTGTAGTCAGTCATAGCGGAATTTTAGGCTGCCTTTATAGGCAAAACAGATTGCAATACCCTCCCTGCCCCATCATGAGAATGAGCGTCAACGGAGCGTCAACGATTTTTGGTCATGCGTCCTGGGAAATCACACCTCCCATAGGTTGTAGTCAGTCATAGAGGAATTATTGGCTGGCGTTATAGGTGAAACAGATTCCAAGACCAAATATCGTTGACGCTCTGTTGACGCTCTGTTGACGCTCTGTTGACGATCTGTTGACGCTCATTTTCATGATGTGGTTGGGTGTGTGAGTATGCTTGTTTGGAATATCAAGGCGGCTAATAAGTCGAAAATGAACCGTGACGTACCAATGTCAACATTTTACGGTTGACAGAAGGATATCTGAATGCGACCATAAATGTGAAACACGAAATGCAGAACCGGATATTGGAACCGACGGGTCTAACCAAACCCGGCGAAACCCGCGGGTTGACGGGTACGGGTCCAGGTTTGGCCTGCCAAGAGTCAGCGGGTCGGGTTTTTGGATGGGTCTGGAACCGAACCGACCAGTTCTTGCAGTCCAAACCCGGACTGCTGGCCGGTTACCCAGACCCGTTGCTAACATTAGGCTCTGTTGATGCTCATGTTTAGGAGGTGGTAGTGATATTGTTGCTGGCCTTTGTGCCCATATAGGTGGTCAATACTGTGATTATGGATTAACGCTGTTGCACAGCCGAGTGATTATCCAAGATCCAAAACCAGAAGTCGGTGACGCTCCATTGACGCTCATTTCTAGGATGGGGCAACAAGCATGTCGCTTGCCTTTTACATCCAATGTGGGCCAATAACTCATCTTTTGATCTATGTAACTATTCAACCCTTTGATTGCCGAAAAGATCAGACTAAAATCATTGACACTCTGATGACGCCCACCTGTGACACATACTAACAGTCATACGGTGCGCAATGATTTCGCATAATATTCATACAGTGATTATTGACAGCCAATATACCGTTTCTATGTATAATCATTTGCATTCAAAAGCATCTAGGCCCCGCACTTTCTGAGCCACCACTAGTCATGACATCTGGCAGATAAATAACGTAGGTCCGTCAGGTTTTAGCACTTTCAGCCGGCAGTTTATGGCATACAGATCCATCCACTAATTTTAGACATACAGAGCCCGACTTCCTGACAATCGTTTTTCCAGCTCGTTTTCTTCGATTTCCATGTCCTACCATAAGCAATGTTCACGATCTCAACCATGTGCAGCAGGTCCGAGCGGAGAGTTATGGTGTTAGTTGCATCGGCTAATGCAGCATGACGGCTGTTATTCATCCAGATTCAGGCTGCACGCTGACCGCTCCGTCTATGACTCGTATGACATCACTGACTTAATTTCTGTTTCTCAATTTTGTCTCTATATTAGGTGGTGCTGTCTAATGTAACCGGAACAGGCAAGTCGACATCATGTTTGCCGGCCATCTGTCAACCAGATTTCGAGTCTAGATCTTTCGCATGGCCCGTATGACCCTTGCACTCACACTGATGAAATATCATGTCTGACAATTTGGTCACTGAAATCAAGAAAAAGCTGACACATAGCAAAATACGAACACAAATTGATTTTACAAGAGACAGGTAGTGAACATGAACTTTCTGGCTATCTATTCCTCTGGCTACGCAGGAGCCATCACCATATCTTCGTCCGTATCCAATATCTATATGGCAATTAACTTGCGATGCCATAAGCAGGAGTAAGAGCTTCTGGGTTCAACGGGCTTCGAATCATGGATTGGTGTCGAATCAGGTGCTGCCTCGGTCGAGAAGAATGTTAAAAATTCGTGTTACTGTGGTTTCTCTGAACCCAGCCTTGTTTGACTACTTCCTGGTTAAGAAGTGACTGCGTGAATTTGCGATTGTCCGTGGACTATGGCAAGAGTCTGCATACGCTCTCCAAATGTTGTCGGGGATGGTGTGGCTGTAGTCATGTCTATTTGGGGCTTGACAACTGCTGGAACCATCAATTCGGCTGTCCCAATCTTCATATCTCTCCCACAGCAGTAGTTGGCTGCGTCCCCCCATACCGGTTGCGTCAATTTGTCATGCCTCATCGGCTTCTGCCAATCACTCCCCATGTGGTGCTGTACTGTTTTGGAAATTGTGCCCATCGCCGAGCCAGGTTTGTCATCATCCTCAGCTTGCCGAGCTCTGTATCTTCCTCATCATTCTCCTCGTATTCCCCATCCTGCTCATCATCTGAAGTTGCAAGATCACTCAAACTGACTCCGATAGCATTCAACATCTCTTCAAAAGTCTTTTCGGACTTGCTGGTTGTCGCTCCCGCGTTTTCAGCAGTACTCATATCATCATGCTCTTGCATGATTGCTGCCTCTGCGTCTTGAACTCGCTTTCTTGCCACAGCGGTTTCTCTCTCCAGATAATCCTCGATCCATTTCTCTCTCTCTTCATTGCTTAAACAGTGCATTTCTCGACATTTCTCCGCTGGAAGCTTCTTCTTGGATCATTAGCCGCGCAATGCTCCCAACGCTCGGACCATTTCTGCCTCCAAGCCTCTCTTGCCTTGGTTCACTTGATGACGTTGATGTGTGGACTGCTTTGTCGATTTGCTGTATTTGCCTGCTGGAAGAGGCGAAAAGTGCTTTTTCAGAAAATTGACCATTGTATCGTGTGTTGACCTTATTATTAGGCGAGATGTTGGATGTTGCTAGATACGGACCACATGGAGGAAACCTGAGTTTTTTATGTCAAGGTTCGTACATTTGATCAACTTGAACAAACCAAAATCTGCGTTTTGACCGTCATTTCTATCAAAATAGTAATGCTAACTGTACATTATTACTTGATCGTTAACCTGTCTTTCATGTAAGATCCCAGCAATGTGTTAAGTCAAACATCACCAGACATCCTTTTGGTCGAAGAATATCCTTTCTATATCTATCAAACATGTGGTTTCACCTGTTGTTCACTTCACTGTATCCCAGCCAAGAACGAACAACATCGAACCGACTTATTGCAAATTGCGGGACCGTTGGAATCCCCTGCAACTTGTAGCTATACGCAGCAGGATATATCTTGAGTAGAATGTGCAAGTTGACTGTCATTCATTCCATTGTGACTTGTAGTTTACTAGATATTCCTCAGGACTTCCCACTTTTTGTTTTGATCTACCTTGCCCATTCCACAACACCAAGTCACGGCTCCCCAAACATCTCAGCCTAGTGGGATTGTATCCGAATCGAGCCGAACAACCGGTGTTTCATCGAGTGCCTCCCTGGCTGAGACTCAGCAGTAACGCAAACACGAGTTAGTGCACCGCAATGCTGCAATTGCAACCACAGAAAATATGACCCAGGACGCACATTTAAACAAAGTACATCAAACCAGATGCAGCAATAATAGGAAGCAGCATGCGATCGGATGTGAGTTGCTTGATATGGTTCTAGAAGGTGGTCAAGCAATAATGAGATATACAGCTAGTGTACGTACAGAGCTCCATGACCAATTCATCGCTGCCCGGAATGGCCAACCTCCATGGTCAACAAACTCATTTATCCGCTCAGTCCGCAACACCGAACACCATTATGTCATCAGCAGTGGGATTTTTGCAAATGTATTTCGTAATACAGGTCCCTGGGTGTTGATGAAACAGGCTTCAAAGACAATAGATGAGGCTATAGAGTCGTATATGGTTGAGGTAATTGCTGAATCTTCCTTTTAGAAGCAGCAACTAATTTCTTGCAGGTATTCAACATGTCTGCTACTATGGTGGGGCAAAGAGGTCGGGTACAGCAAGAACAGTCCGACAAGTGCCTTGCCTTGAATATGGGCAAAATGGCCAAAGGAGGGTTTTCGCACGCCGCAATAAAGGAAACGCAACAACTAATCAAGGAACCTCGCGCTGAAGTCCAACAAGAGAACAAACGAGGAGTTGAGTTTCCTGGGCATGAAAGGGTGAAAGCTGCAATAAAAAGACAACCGGCAATGGTTTATACACATCATAAGGACGGCTGCCTTCCATGCCAAAATGGCACTGCAATGAATCTGCAAACACGCTGGAGGTGGATAAGATCCGGCGCACCTCCACGAGAACCAGCGGCACCTCCGCATGGAGCGCTACCTCCACCTGTAAAGCCACCTCCGCCCAGAACGCCACCTCCGCCCAGAACGCCACCTACTCCCTCAACACCGCCTCTGACCGCAAGGCCACCTCCACATTGATTGCCCCCTCCGCACGGAACTCCACCTCCGCCCTGAATGCCACCGGCCCCCCCTGGTGAAAGTGTGGGAACTCAAAGTTATGAAATACAAGGTATGCCATCCAGGTGAGTGTATATACATTCTCCGCTTCCCAACACTCGATTTTTCAATCATAATGCATATGCCAAGGATAGCAGGCACGATAAAGATGTTATTCCAGATTGGCTGAGTACACTATCTGCTGCGTGGCAATACCACTTACATTGATTTTGAAGATGAGAGCAGCCTTTTGAGCGAGTGTGAGAGTGAAGACCAGCATTGATTGAAAGGAACGGGATTTTTGAGTATTATTGTTATCTGCAATGAGTGGACACTTTAAAGTATATTTTAAAGGATATATTTATATGCACAATTAAAGCGCAATGTAGTGATAAAGGAAAACGTACATGAAGAGGATAGAACGACTGCCAAAACACAGTTATTGATGTTCTATGCCAAAGTGAATGGTTGCATAATGTGGATACACCTGTGGCAAAATGAGCGTCAACGGAGCATCAACGATGTTTCGTCCTGTAAGTCAGGTTATTACTATGTGAATTTGTCGTTGTTATCTATATTCATTGTATTGGCCGCCTTTATAGGCAAAAGAGAATGCTACTCTCTCCCTGCCGCATCTTGACAATGAGCATCAACAGAGCAACAATGATTTTTGGTCTTGCATCTTGGGTAATCTAGGTGGGAAATGATTGCAGACATCTATAAACAAGGTTGTGGCAGCCTTTATAGGCTGATAAGCAAGAGATGTTCCCGTGACAGCCTCCCGGACAATCACAAATTGTTTTGTCTTCAGAGCTGCAACCCTGTGATCATGAATGTTTTACCCTATACAACCGGTCTAAACTCCGGATATTGACATTAGTGGCCGTCTCGCACTTTGATTAACCATCATGGAAGGAGACAAATCGTTGACGCTCTGTTGACGCTCATTTTCAAGATTGGGCAGGGACTGTGTCGTTGTCTCTTTGGCCTATAAAGGCGGCCAATACTATGCTTATGCATAACTAAGACCAAATCACTCTTCAGTTACCAGACTTACAGGACTAAAAATCATTGACACTCCGTTGAAGCAGATTCTGAGAATGGGGCAGAAAGCGTGTCACTTTCTCTTTTGCTTCGAAATGTGGCCAATATCTCATTAATGATCGTCTGCATCCAATCACCATCTAGAATACTCCTGATGCAAGACCAACAATGATTGACGGGCTGTTGACTATCATGTTCAGGATGGGGCAGGGATCGTGTCTCTGTTGTTTTTGGTTATAAAGGCGGCTGATTCATCCGAAATGGACATTGGCTTACCAAAGTCAATATTTTGTGACTAGCAGTAGGATATCCAAATGTGACCCTAAATAGTAAATCCCGAAACACCGAACAGGAGGTTGAAACTGAAGGGTCTAGCCAAACCCGGCACAACCCCCAGATTGATAGGTACGGGTCCAGGTTTGGCCCACGATGACGCAGCAGGTCTGGTTTTTGGACGGTTCTGGAACCGAACGGAACCAGTATTCTGATCCGAACCCGGACCGCTGGCGGGTTACCGGGACCCGTTGCTAACACCACTCATTCCACTCTTTCCACTCAGAAAACTCCAACATCTTTCCTTCATAATGGTGCACCCTATCTTTCCTCGTTGCCCAGACATTAACTAGGAGTATCAGTTTCCTGGGCTGCTGGCTCTCTGAAACAGGTGAGATCTCAAGATGTACTGTGGGTGAGGTGGCTGAGGTGCAGCCGTGCAAGTAACTCCGCTTACCTGCTGCGCTTGCCGAGTTACTTCCCGGGCATACTCCCATGTAGACAAAAACCTTGTTTCCGGTTGATATCTGGATATCTCCCCTCCATTTCCTCCTCTTGGTCCTAAGGATAGCATTACACATTCATTGAGATGGACTGAACCCCATTCCTGTTCGGTGTGCACATAGGGACTGACTGTGCAGATGTGTCCTACCGCATGACAATTGATACCGGGTCAGAACTCATACTGTGGATGCTGTTGGTAATTGGCTCCCATGGGTATATGCGGAGGTGGATGATCAGTATAGATGGCATATGGCCTGGCAGTTTGGTAGCCTCCGTATCTGGGCTCTTGCACTTTGGTCATCTGAATGGTCCAGGCTTCGAAGGCCTTCCTCTTATTGTCCATGTTGGAGTCGATTGAATTCTGGACATTAGCGATGGGAATTTCCTCAGTCGCTTGCGCTGGTGCCAGTGTTTCCTCACAAGGGGTTGCCAGAAGGTTTATCACTGCTCACATCTGTGGGAGTGGAACTCCAGCTAGGACTGAATATGGAGAGACTCCCAGTAGACTATGTGCTCCTTCCGAGTCATGGAGGGTGAGGGCATCAGCCATCACACATTTGACTCGGAAGTGAATTCGGTGTTTGTTGTATTGGAACATTGAGGGGTCTGTAGGGTCTTGATTGAATTTCATCACCGCTTTGACTCCCAATTCCCTTGGGAGGGCCCAGAGCAACATTTGCACCTGTGAGTACTAGGCCAAGGCTCCCATGTTGATCATAATATTGCTGATGATGTCATATGCGAGGATAATGGCTTTCAGGCCAATGTTTCCACTTTCCAGCTGGTCCTTGCATAGTCACTCCAAGTACAAGCTCATATATATATTGACTCGGCTATTGGCATGGCGCAAGGCATCCTTCAGTTCCTCTTTCGGCAGCTCCCAGTCCTTCTTGAAATATCAGCTCAGCATTTTGTTCGTCTCCTGGATAGTTGCTGATCACGAGTATGGGAAGGCTGCGATGACATTATCCGCAGCCGGGTCTGTCCTTGTGTGCGACAAGAGGCTTTCATACGCTTCGATACACTTGGTAACAACTGCTTCTCCGAGGACTGGAGTGCCCCATTGTGCCCGCAAGTGGCATTCTGTTTGTTTCCTTACCGATGGTGATCCCCAAGGACTTGAGTAATTGCCTTTGATGGTACACATTGTTGGATGATGCATTGGAGGGAGGTATGGCATTGGCGGAGGGTCTGACTCTGAGGGAACCAGTGCTACCACTAGGTGCAGCGGCGGAAGTAGACCAAGTGTGTTCAGTTTTCATTTCGATTGGCACCGTGTGTAGCAGTTTGGAGATGGGATGGTCGAGTAGGTGGTGAATTGGCAGTAATTCATGTTCCAACGTCAATTGCTGGTTTGTGAGTTCTTGGAAGGGGAGTTGGGTTAATTGACGTTCTTTGTGAGGTGCACTCTTTCTTTCATTGATTTCCTTGCCCAGCTTCAGCACCTCTCACAGTCTTCTCTTATCGCTTCCTGCCGCATCATCTGTCTCTTGGGTTCTGTTCGCAGCAACTTCTCCCTCCACAACTAGTAGTATTCACATTAGCATCCTTTCTAATCTTACCAGCATCATTAATTCCTTTCTTAGTATGCCTTCCAATTAATGTCTTCCTTAGTAGTGGAGTGGCATTCTTTTCTTCATTTATATTTTCTGGTCCCGGTATAAGGTTGGTGGCTGTTTCTCAGGGTTTGTCCGATCTGTGAGGTTGGTGGCTGTTGTCCCGGTTGTAGGTCGGTGTCTATTCTCCCGGTGTCTGGTGGGTGCCTGTCATCCCGCTGTTAGGTTGGTGCCTTTTGTCCCGGTGTTAGGTTGGTGCAGTTTTTCTCTGTGTTCGTCCCAGTAAAAGGTCGGTGCGGTTCGTCCAGTGTTAGGTCAGCGCCATTTCCTTGGTGTTCTTTCCAGTATAAGGTCAGTTCCTTGCTCATTAGTGACATCGATATTCCAGGAGTACTACATCCAGTATTCCAATCTGACATTGTTAGCACTGTCCGTTTGTTGCTTCTCTCCATATTTACCCGTATTAGCTTGTGGGGGTCATTCCCACCATTGCGTACTCAGCTGTCTGAACCAGAATCTGCATTTTGGCTCCATTTGTGGTGTAATGACAGAACTAGACGGCAGAGAGCTCCTCATCAACACTCCACAGCACTTCACGTGGCATCAAAATGGAATTGGTGAGAAAGAGGAGCCCCTGCTGAAGGAGTGTAGGAAGCGGGTGAGAGGATGCGATACTACCCGGCCGTGAAGATCCACCCAATTGTGCGGATCCACCATATCTCAGAAGCAACAAGTGGGAGCTAAAGTTAGGAAAGATAGAGTGTGTATTTGTGTTGTGGGATTGAATGATATGAGATGGTCGGCTCTCTACTTGGGGTCTCCCCAATATATACTCTCTGCCACTCAGTATATCACAGTTACCAATGAATCTCTGTACGCCCCTATCGAACAGTCCATCTCGATCTTCCCTGTTTCTCCCTGCACCCGCCATCACTCAGTTCTCTGTGAAGCTGAGTGGCAGTGGTGGTGAGAAATGGGGTTTCCTGCTACACTGTCCATATAAAATTTCTTATAGTATTTTCAAATGATTCCATATTCGAATTATTGTCAATTGGAATGCTTCTATTATGTATATTGAATCGCTATCTTTGGTTGAACCTATTACTGCAGCTAATTAATTACCATTACCCACTTGAAAATGTTTTTTAAATTGAAACTTCTCTTCACCAATTTCGGTTTTATAGAATGTTATTATTCTCTACTGGTCATATACTGAACTGGACTGTCAGTTGTGTAACAATTTTGGCAAAGTACTTCATTAAATAGTGGTACTTTTCTGAGAGTTCAATGCAGCTGTACATATTCTTGAGGTTTTCTATATTAGTCTCGATCTACAATTGCTGATAATGTTTCCACTGTTATTAGTATTGCATCACCATTAACTATTATTATAAGATTTGGTGCTTTCCATCTAGTATTATGTCAATCATTCTGCGCAGCTGTAATAGCTTTCTATTCATCACATTTGGGATTTCATTTATATACTTCCCCTGGTAGCATTGATATAATATACAATCAATATTGGTGAATAGAAATATACGGATGTATTTACTGCTGCTGTGTGGGAATGGATATGAGTCCAGCCATCACATGGGTTGGTTTAGGGTTGTGTACGGTGCAGCCACACACACTTTAGTTCTTGTATATGTGACAAGTAGATTTACACAGTTAGTAAGTTTAGGTAAATAGAGAGATTCAATAGAGCGGACTCAGTATAACAGGTTATGAGCCTAGGCTCTTCACTGATTTGATGAATCTGAGAAGGATTTGCTATTCAAATTCTAGTATCATCAACATGGTTGCAGTGGTGTACCGATTGACTCGACATGTAACAAAGATGGATACTCTCAATTTACAAGTTTGATATTACGGAACACAAGAGCTGCAGCATGGAAATTAACATACTCTTTGAGCAGAAGGAGGTTCTCGGCATTATACATAGTACAGATATAGTATGCCTTGTGATGGATGCAACCAAGTTTAAATCATTGAAGATGGAACATGCTCTCATGTGGTCAACACTGCTGCTCTGAATGGACAGGTCTTTGCAGCAGCAGTATTGAGTTCATAAAGCTACAAAGGAGCTGTGGTATCAGCTGAAGAAGGACTTCAAGTCAAGGGTGAAGCTGAATATTTGGGCGGTGCAACACAAAATATCAGCACTGAAGTTGAGAAATTGCAAGAATGTGCAGGAATGTGCATAGAAGTTGCAGTCGTATGTAAACAACTTCACTCTCTTTGCAGAGAGATTGACTAGTACAATGCCAAAGAATGAGCACTGCTACTACATGATTCAGGGTATACCTATGGATGATGATTGGAGGTTGTGCACCGAGTTGATGTACAACAAGATCGACACCCTGGCCGACAAACTGGCGGAGACTGTTCGGAAGATGAATGCCCAGAAAGAACAACACATCAATGAAGACAATTCCGAGCTGGAAGCCATGATCATGAAACTGCTGAGACAGAGCAATCAAAAGAAGTAGTCTTGGAAATCCTGGAAGACATGTGATAGTGATACTGACAGCAATGCTAGTTGTTTCAAGAGTGAGAAGCATCGCTGCAGGCATACTTGGGAAGTCTACAGATGACATAAGGTGCGGCACATTGCACAGTATTGTCCAAGCATGGCACCAATGAAGAGCACAGCACTGACAGTGGCAGCAGCAATGACAATGACAACATTACCAATTGAAAACTATCCTATGGAAACAACTAGTAGAGAAGCCCAATGTAAGAAGAGCTGGAATGTAGATTGTACCCCAACCTGTTCCATTTATGGAGATTGGTGAGTATTCAAATGGAACATGGAGTATACTACAAGAGATGGATTAGGGGCAAGGCCATCGGGCACAGAGATTGTCGAGTGAGGCTTGGACAACTTGGATGCCCCCGCTGCAAAATGACGTAGTTGTGGGACTTTTCTTGTATGTGGAAGGAGCTTGCAACTCCCATGAAGAATTGCGGCTAATGGATTGGTAGTTGCAGACTGTGCCTGTCAATGGTGAGGGGATCTTCATATATGATAAGGTGCGGAGTGACAGCACTCGAGGTCAAGGTCATGGTGAAGGATTTCGTTTGGGATTGGCATGACAGGTAGGAGGGTGATACCATCTGGATGTAAAGCAGCTCGATGTGAAGGTTGCAGGAAACTGCCATTGAAAAAGAGGATGATTGTTTCTGGGAAGCTGCAGGTATGGTTCATTGCTTTAGAGGAGTTCCACCCGCAATTGATTGTTTGGGAGGAGTTCTGGGCATGGAGTCATTTGGGTGGACCTTCAGACAAAGCTCAATCATTGATTGATTTGGAGTTTAGACCTCACAGTTGTAATACCACCCTGGAGGAGTGTGGGGATGGAATTGAGTGCAGTCATTCCTTGGGTTGGTTTTGGGTTGTGGGTGGAGGAGCCGCATGCACTCCAGCTCTTGAAAACCTGTCAATTACACTTAGACATTCAGTAAAGTTAGGTCAATAGAATGATTCCGTACAGCAGAAATGGTACTACACGATGGAGTTGAGTAATAATTCAGTAATTTACATTATGAATATGCTATACTTAATACACTTCCACATAGCACTACCAACACCTTAAACAGACAATTTGTAACCACATAGACTGTCTTCCGGATGCAGTCAGGGTATATGGTATGTCAGTTACGGCTGGTAAAGAATGTAAACATAGAGAAGTATTTCACGCACTGTAATCAGGACATGGAATCTGGCCATGCATTCTCCCTGATAGCAGATATGACTCAGTTAAGGTAAGCTTATTAGCATCTAGTACAAAATAACTAACTGCGATTATTAAACAGTTTGTAGCTCAAAGAGAACTGGAATACTGTATAAGCTGTAATAATGAAGAGTTCTTTATTCCTCAAGTATTTTACTATCTTCTCCCCAATCGCATTTTACTTGCCACCAATCTGGTATCGTATCACACAATATGCAAGATCTTTCCTGGTAATGTGTCACATACCATGATCAATCTCGACTGCAGTCTGTTGAGAATAGTGTTACCAACAGTTCCGGGACACCTGGCTGCAGTCTGCGTTGCAACTGAACCCGAGGCCATGGTCTCTGTTATGAACTGCCAGGGATTTGGACCGGGTAACCAGTGCCTGATTGTAACCTAGGCCAGATATAAAGCTGCGTGTTTTTGGCCAGGTTGTAACCGGACCGCAGTTCCGCATTGTAGTCCCCCCAGCTTGGCCGCAATTACCTTTTTGAGTTCTGATCGGAGCGTGACATGATCAATATATAGATTGTGCAGTATTAGCAGCTCTTTCGCCTCCCGCTCCTAGATTTGCAATGTGCCTAATATATGTTGAATCGCTGTGAAGTAATGCAAAATTGAATGTGAAATTAGCTGGTTTTTGATAGCAAGTAAACAAATATTGGTCATATCGCAAATCTGAAAGCGAGAGGTGAATGAGCGGCCAAAACAGCGCAATCAACATATTGATCATGTTACGATACGATCAGAACTCAAAAAGCTAATTGAGGCCAAAGTTGGGAGGTTGGAATGGCGGGTTTTTGGTGGTAAAACCGGCCCAATTGCAACACTCTGGGTTTTGGTGTGGTAAAAGCCATTGCAACTGTCGGATTCCACATTGGAACCGGAACCGGAACCGACCATGGAATTTGGAACCTTTGCTAACACTATCCACTACACCCTAGACCCAAATTTACAATTTGCAATAATGGGAAATATTTATTCAATGGAGTGGTAATATACATCTCACTCTGCTAAAAGGATGTTGACTTGCATAGTTGGGAGTATGATAGGATATTGGGGTTGACAAACTGCTGGCTGGTATTGTGATGATATACAGTGTAAAATAATTATCTCTGGAATTCTAGATAAGTCAATATATGTTATGGGATATTTACTGGACAGTTTGGATGCTGTCTTATACTATACAGAAATGGTAGTTGGAATGTCAAAATCACAAAATTCTAACTATACTCAGATAAATTTCTAATCAAGCTATAATTCATATTTATAGTTCAGAATCGCTTGAAAGATTGAATAGTACAGTACACACTCTTAAAAGGCTGCTTCAAGACATTCATTCATATTTGAATCTATCTTAAACAACTGAGGATTTGACAGAATGTTATATGCTATATCAAAAATTAGTTTTGGAAAAATCTTCCACATTGCTGATTTACCCTGCAGACTCTCAGTCTGGGGTTGCACCATGTCAAATATTATGAAGAATGCGTCTTAGTATAACAGGCTTAACTGTACATTTAATTATCTAGTATGTCTTGGAAATGGTGAATCAATAGAGGGCAGTGGTATATCATACACTTTGCTATTTACAAAACAAGTACCCCAAATTGCTGCACCAATTCTATTTTGAAATGAACCCACTCAGGTACAATGCCGATTTAGTAGATGTACAATAATTTCATTTTATCAATGATCTGCTACTGCAATTTGCCAAGAAATACTAACATGTGTCTTCCAACAGGCATATAATTTATTCAGTTTCGTCTATAAAGTCAAATCAAATCTCACTACAGTGCCACTCTCTGATAGTGCCCATTAATAATCAGGTGACAATCTGTATTGCGAACAGTCTGTTGGTCACAGGTGATATTATTATACAGTTGCTGGTAAATATTGAATTCAATTTGTCGTTCGTGCTACAGTAATGTGCAGATGGAGAGAGAATATCTTCCAAATGTCTATTAGTTAGCCAATCAAGGGCATTGTGTTCAGATATTGAGTAATAGGATATAAACTGATACCCTGGTTGGTAAGTTTCAAATAAAACATATTAATTATATCTGAATGTTACTGACTGTAAACAGCTGAAACTGACATTTGTAAAGACTCCTTTGTCTACACAAACTGTCACATCGCAGAGTTCAGTCAGTTTCAGTACAATAAACCTACCAGCTAGAGTTACATTTGAAATTCGAAAGAGTGTTGATACATTCATAATTCTGCCCTGCGGAGGTCTTTGCCAAATTTCAGTGTTACGGAACTTCACAAATACTTAACACATCGACATATCCTGCAGAAGCAAGTCATTTAATTCATTAGTATCTGATATTACTATCTATTTTTGCCTAAGTAGTCCTTGCATACCTACTTTGAAAAGTTGTATTTGGTTCTGGAAAAATCATAATATGCTAATGTAGGCCATAACTTTACAGCTTTCTGCAATTCCAGATAGTATTATTTCTGAGTTTCTGAAATTCTCATCTACATAATCAATAACACTCCATTAGTGCTCATCTCACTCAGTTTTATTGTATTTTTACAAACTTTATTCTTTAATTGTGATATTCAATATTATAAATATTGCATACATATGCACTCTAACAAAGCTAAGTTATAACTGCAGATAATAGTTCAATTCAAATAGTACTCAATGAGTATATTATAACTTATCTGGCAAAGTACAATACTGTTACATAGGCTGTAGCTCTTGAAAACCTCACCCTGTGGCAAAAATATATCCCATTGACAGCACTTATTTATTCTCTGTTAATTTTCAGTTACAATACTCATATCTGTCTGTCTCAGATCAAACTAGTACATAACAATACTCATTATGATTGGTATTGTATATTAGAATCTACTATCTCAGTTGTAAAGTATATTTGAATATATCAAAGTGTTGATGCTCTACTAATACTCAGGTATATCTTATTGTATAATTCATTTCCTGGTTATTGGCACAAGGTAGTGTAACCAACTGAGCTGGAAAATGCTAACTGATCCAGATTTGGATTAGGACTGGGACTAGAGTATGGTAATTGGATTTCTAATACCAAAAACTCAGACTACTGTATTTGAATCAGTCTTTCACAAAAAACCAATGTTATGTAAGCTCATAAGTTTGGCTTCAGTTGAGTATTTGAGCTTTGAAAGTATCATAATATGAACTATATACCAAAGATGCAACTTTATAATAATTTTCACCTCCCACCATCAGATTGGCAATTACATTACTGTATGTCAAGTGCCTGTACAAAATTGCCAAGAGATAATGTTTTTCACTACTTTTAATAAATCTACTTGGTAAGAATAGATAAATTCACCAATCTGAAATTGAAAGGTGATAGCATCAATCAATGTGCATCATTAGTAAACAAATTGTAATATCACAGTACAAGAACTTAAGCTCTTATTTCCTCCCAATGTTGTTATTCTAGCTCAATAAAACTACAGCCCAGTTGGCACTTAGCCACAAACCCCATGTTTTATAATATGTCAATGTAACCACCCACATTTACATATCTAATCTGGTTACAGGGAAGTATTCTGACAGGTTTAGAGTTTCAATGATAAGTCCAATCCAGTCTGCTGATGAGTAATCTAGCACTGTGATTAACCTAAGCTGTAAGACTGTTATTTATGAAAATTACACATTGCAATAAAGTGTAACATAATTAGAAACCATGTTACTATGTAGTAACACATAAGCAATCTGTACATATTATCAGTACAACAGAAAATTACAGAATATTATGATTTCAATCTACATTGAAGTCCAGAATATGTGAATAGTATATTACAATTATGATAATTACTGCTGAATGTCTGAATATACAATTCCCACTATACTGGATCACAAGCAGCTGGATATGTACATCTAAGTAGTCTCAGTGGGTGTTAAATTCTATACAGTCTACTGCAATAATTTTTGGTGTATTCAACTACTTTTCTTGTTCAGTATCTTTTGAATTCAATCTCTATAATATCACATTATCTTTTCACGATTTCCATTACATATACACAACCTCAGTAGTGGAAAATCATGTTGTAGAAAGGGGTAAGTGTACTGTAGCAGTTGTCATTTACAAATACACAATAAAAACACCAATCATAGCTGTACGAACATCTATTTCATTTCAAAGTTGTATTTTTGATCACAGTGTACCTTCTAATGTTGGGTTTGCATTGACACCTAATCTCAAAGTGCAATCACAGACTATATCAACAAGTTTTGTTTTGTCATAATCTGAGATGGAATACTTTGAGCAACTAGACAGTAATTCTGCCGGTGTGTAAATGATATATTTCGATTTCACCATGTTAGGACTGACAATATTGAAATATTACTACAAACTACACAGTTGTAAAATGCCTATTTCTAGAATGACTATAAATGTACCTTATCTAACAACCAGTATCACTGCCTTTCTATGCAGTATAATAATTATTTGATTACAATCTGATACATAAAAGTTGAAACACTCAGAACACAGTATATTTGAATATTGATTTTGCCAATTTATTCAGTTGGAATATCTATACAGAAGGTAATTAAGCTGTTATTTGTGTGAAACTTTAACAATTGAAGTTTTCAGTCTCATACACGGATGTTAAAGAAGTCAGATAATCTGATAGTATTAATAGTACGATTAATGGTACTCTGATAAAGGCTGTTCCAAATCGGGCAAAAGATATTTCATTCATATCTCTCAGAGTGATTTTCTAATTAGCAACAGTCTGAACCTTGAACTCAGCTGTACTATATTATCTATCTTGCATACAACAATATAGTACTATATCAACTCTACTTTGAAAGGTAGATATCTCTCACACAATTTGATTAATTCAACTCTCCAGTAGTTATAGTCCATTCACCAATTTTGAAGTATCTGTCATGTTCTAACAAGTATCCTCTGTATATAGTCTCTTAACTTTTCAATTCCCATACTTTGTTTTCAACTATCTTTCGTCTCCTTCATCTATCAAATTCTCAATACTCCATCCAGTACCATTCATCATGTCATCAAATATAACTTTGCATGTACTATTTCCATTTCACTCATTTCAATGATCTTCTCTTGCCATACTGTAGCTTCTGTATTCATAACTCTTCGTTTGGCTATTACTATGTCCAATGGCATATATTGTTTGATTAATTTATCTCATTTTTACTTGGGGCTAATATTTATTCGTAAATAGATTGCACCATACGCTGCATTTTCAAAAGCTGACATTGCAGTGCTAGATCTGTTTGGATTCTTTTTATATCCTAATTTGATGCCTTTTTGTTTGCATAGCAATGTGTTTTTCTAAAAGTCTGTTTTGAATTGCCATATTGCATAGCCAGAAGAAATTCACATTTCTGTAGTAACATGGGGCAAATCTTTCTGAGTTATATATTGGATATTAGATCTGGTATCTTTGACTGCATGGTGGATTGCGAAATTTTCTGCATTGTGTAGTGGGTTGCTGGTTGGTCTTGATCAATGCAATAAATACTGATTATCAGTTACAAAATTAAAAATAGCTATAATAGCAATTCTGCATAGAACAATACATTTTCAATATTGTATATTAGGTTGCCGCAATTGCCTGATACCTGTGGCTGCTGAAAAGTAGTTCTGTGTTTCCTTTCCACTATAAAGTTCAATACTTTCTGCCTTTGAAGTATATTCACCGTGGTAAACTACTTTGCAATAAATATTTTAGTAGAAGATAAACAATATTACTTATGTTGAGTATTTTAGAGTTGAAATTACTATCAGATATAAGGTTACTAAAATTTCTATAATAGCTGTTTATATATCCAATTGAAGATGATATAGAATATATATACCTCAGCTTCTTCCATATGTCTCAATAATAATTCTACCCTGCTTATATTCCTCAACATATAACAGCACCTGAAGCAATCGCTCTGAAATGACCTGGACTATCATCTAGAATATCTATAGCACTGTACCTTTCGTTATCATTATCCCCAGTATCTTTATGGATAACTATAATTTCAAACCTCAACCAAATTTAGTGAGAAAAGGATCATCAGTATTAAACAAAGTTTCAGAGATATCGAAGTGTAAGGTAACCACTGTGACCAATTCACCCAACTAATAGTAAACATACAGGATAACATTTTCATCTCACCATATATGGTGAAATCAAGTACCGACATGCAGTTTGAGAAAGCGAATACAGGCACTACACTCACTATGATGAATAATGTTATACTATATATTTTATATACCTTAAATGATACAACAAAATACGTTACCAAAAATTCTCCTCCAGATCTGCGAAATCAAGTACTACCTAGTCTAAAATTGCGTAGTCATCACTATATAACAGTGGTAACTGCAATGTATTCAACTATACACAATCAAACTCATCCAGATGTCTACTATTTGTTAGACCTAAAATTTGTACTGTATGTTATCATGTAGCTTTTGGTTAGGTCTGGCTGCTACTATATAAGATAAGTGCCATCAAAGACTTAGAATCATTCAATGTTGTCAAAAGACTCATCATAACAGACTGAGCCCAGGGGCCACCATGATCCAGACATAATACTTTCAGCAACTATCAAGTGGACATAACAGGCAAATTGCAAAGATTACCACAACTGAGGCTATAGATTGCGGGGTGAATTGCAACCAGATTGGGCAGTAGGGTACTTTATAAACTCATAATTATGATTCAACTCTTTAAGCAAAACCTCCTCTTGCAACAATCACTAACTGAAGTACTGGAAGGGCTTCGATGACGGTACTGGCCAAAATTTCTTCAATGGCAGCAATGGTTGCAATGGCTGCGAGTGTTGCAGTATTAAGTGCAACAGGTATACAAGGTTACGGAAACCAACTGACATGTCAAGGGGACATATTGTTGACAAGTAATTAGAGCAATTTGGCTGGCGTTCAGCTTGAAATTAGGATATTTTGTCAAGTTCTCTAAAACAGATCAACCCACAACCAGCCATGGAGTGATTGCCATATCGGAGGGTGATTAGAGTGTATATGAGCAGTGATCTGCCGGCGGACTATGGGTACTTGGGAGGAGTCGGCAGCTACAATTGTAACCCCCAGATAGCTCTGCAGTTTTGTTCCCTGCAGAATTATCTAGGCATGTAAATGGCAACAATAGACATGAGTTGCCACATGTGGCAATTATTGCCATGAATCCATACACTCTGTAGACACCTTTGCTGTGAGGACAAGGGAGCATTATTGCAAGCTGTGCAGTGTATACCTATAATGAGAATCATCCATGATGAAATGGCCAATATTCCACCCAGCAAGTTCTGTATGGGGAGATAAGAGCTTGATCAATCAGTTCTTGATCCCAGGCCGCAATGGACATGTTGCATTGGAGAAGTGTCTGTAATCGGATTTGACGCTATTAAGCAGTGGCCACAATTTCCTCACCTATGCTGTCACTTACCTGGCTACATCATCATCTGCCACTATACATCAAGTTAAATGTCCTTGGTTTGAAATGAAAATTACAATTAACAGTTCCATTTTACTTGGTAAGCCAAAGGTAGTATCGCCATAGTGTATAGGCTGCTATTTCAATACCAGCTACAACACCTACCCTGAACCCAACTGCAGCACCCATGTTTGGAACCAATAGGCTGCATATGAGGATCAATGACACTTCAACCCATTGTAGTGGTATCTTTGCCAGAGTGCACTGCAGGTACTGTGGATTTAATATATATCTTCCAGCACGATACTGGTCATATTACAACTGCACTGTGATACTCAGACACAGGTGTAGTTACTGGATATTAGGACAGTTGAAGCTGACAGCGCATTTGACTTTCAAGTTTAGACATGGGCTGATAATTGACACCTCAAACAGCAATAGCAGGAGAATGGTCATTTGGATGATGCTTATGGCATGACACAGTTTGGCTTTTGTCTTCTGTTCATTTTCTCTCTAGTATTTCTATGGCTTAGTGTTTTGTTGACACGATAATATTTTAGAAAAGCATGCAACTAAGTTTTTATAGAATACGTTAACATGTGGATTTGTATTAGAGCTGACAGCTACAATGTATGCTATATATTATCTGAAACTAAGAATCTATCAATTGTCTTTACAGGTTCATCATAATATTCTTACTATTACAGACATAATGCTTGCATTATTTCCACCTCTTGCAACTACACACTTGAAGATACTAGATCAATGCTTTCGGTTGATTTGAGATATCATTGTTGACCAAGGTATACATTCCAGTTTGGACTTCGATGGTTTGAATTCAGCTACTACTCTCTGGGTTATATTTGTAACTTGCCAAGACATTGAAAATATATTACACATTTAACAGATTATATTCAAGAAGTATTTGCTTGGAAATAGAAAAGATAAGTTGGAGAAGATATAAAAGATGTACAATAAGTAGTCACAGCAGTCAATTCAACTTTTAGTAAAATTGTTTGAATTAGTTATTTTGCTGCAAATAAGAAAATTTTGATGTAGATTAACTTATAAATCAAAATTGCAGGAAGAGATGATAAATGTAGAATTATTTATAATATTTAATTATTATTGAGTATAATTTTAGATATAAATGTTTTTAAATTAATATTGACTATTAAAGATAATAAAAATTACTGTAGTACTAATAACTGAAATACTTAATATTATACCTCTTTTCAAACGGTTATTTAGAAGATTCAATTTTGTATTGTGTTATATTTAAGCAGGAATGAAGTATTAATACATTTTGATGTTTTAATATAGTCTGGGACTATCGAAAATACAAGTCAATATCCCAGTGCCAATCTTCTCAGTCAAGACACTATGCACAACTATCTGATACAACATTACTTACTATATGTCAGTCAAACATTCCCAATGTTTTGTATCATTTATTCCACTTTTGTCCTGTCAAACATACTCATGCTGAAAATGTAACTTTGACAGCCTAATTAGGCTAATCAACATTGACCTGTTTTGAATATCATTTCTTTAAGTGAATATTATTATTATTTCAATGTGTTTTTACATTGGATATTTACCTCCAGAAATGTTACTCTGCTTACTTACACCAAGGACACAAATACCACAGCCCATAATGGGAACTTTAGATAAACCTATATTATACAATGTATAATTAAGTCAGTATTGACATAGCATTAATAATTTTTGGTTTCAGAATTTTCCCAGTAGAAGTATTTTACTACTCCATTATAGGAATTCACTAGCTGCAGTAGGCTTTTGGGCTATTCAATATTGATTTTTCTCAGGTATAGACTTTCTAAGTAAATATCATGGGAGCATTAAGGTTTCTTTATATTCCCTAATTACCTGAAAAGGATTTAATCAGTTATACACTATACATTTATAGATCTAACAGCTTTCTATAACTATTTATTATTGCATAAGTATAAATTCAGTTTTGTTAGGTGGAAGATAATATACTATATGTTGTAATATCCAGGTAGAGGCATGTACACCTACGCTTGACCGCAGACGTATGATATGGTAGTACCGTTGCACACGAGAGCGAGTGAGTATATATGTAGAATAGAGTGGTAGGATATTCGATACAGATCTAAGTGCCGTAACGGTGATGTATATACACTGGCACTTACCCTGCCTGAGGTCACGTGTTGCCGTTACATTATCCCCCTCTTTAGGCGCAGACCTCCTGGGCTGCCAACGCCAGTATAAGAGGAAGGAAGGAAAGGGAATAAAAGGGAGTAAACAAACAACCGCTCGACGTACGCAATCGTACGAACCCATAAGTCCCACAACCAATCGGTACAGCTCAATGGCGACCTTTCGGCCGATCCAGCGCACAGGGAAACTCCACCTCCATTGGCAGGTGGTAAAAACCCATGCCGACACCATTTGTACCGGGCGGAGATCCAAAGAAGAGATGAAGAGAAGAGAAGAGCAGAGAAGAGAAGGAAACAAAGGAACAAAAGGAAACGTCTGAACTGCTTCCATATCCTCTGCACCCCCACTTCTGAACTCATACTCCGCCGACCATCCATAGCCGTAGCTCGTATATCTCGGGATAGGTCATTCTCAGAATCATCAGGGTTATAGAGCTTCCTCTCGTGACTTGGCATCGATGGGAGCTTCCACTGCCGGCATCGAACGTAGACTTCAGTAAGCATCAGTCATATACGTCAATTGCGTATAGTCTCACTCGTAGACACCTAACACGTAAGTTTCTCTAAAATGGTTATACTTACCAAGTTCAGACGCCCTAGCGCTGTCTGAGCTCTGTGCAGTGCTTCCACATGCTCTGTAGAGTATGTCTTGCAGCCGGTAATGATCGGTAGTGGGCATTAACTCGTCGTTCGAAGTCCGCTTCGGTGACCATCCGGTCGACTTCTTGGTTGCTCTTGATAGGCGGCTTCAGTAGAATCTTGGTCGACTTGGTAGACATTGCCAGTCGACTTCTCGGTCGACTTATCGGTGCGTGTCTCAGTAGACTGCATCCCGGTGGGCTTGTCTAATTGTCGGTAGGACGCATTTTCGACATAGTCATCCCCTCTTTTTGAAGTTTGTTGCTCCGCCGACGAGTTAGACTCAAATCGGTTGTTTATTGCCATCGTGGCTCGGTAGACTTCTCTGTCGACTTCTCGTGGTCCCATTCGGTACGTCTCTTTGTTGACAGACCCGTCATTCTGCATCCTTCGTCTCTGGACCTCGGACGTCTTCGACTTCGCTTGTCTGTAGGCTGGTCTCGTCTCTCTTCGCCTGCTTCATCTCATTTTTCAACTTGCTTGTCCTTTCTTTGACTCGCTTTGATTGTTGACTTGATTCATCTTTCGACTTCTTTTCACCATTGTGGACTTCGCTTGGTCTGTTCTCGTTGTCTCTGACTTTGGGCTCCAGCCGTGAATTCTCTAGGTGGGCATATCATCTTCCGGATGCTAGGTGCGTATGTCGATTCTTCTCTAGGTACACTTATCCCCGCTCTCTGGGTGTATTATCGCCGCTGAACTTCTCTGCCGTTAAGTGCACTCTGGTCCTTCATCCCGGCACCTCCGGTAGGGTCATTGTATGTGAGGATTTCTGTTCCGGTAGGGTCATCCCTCTCTTTCAAGGTCGTTGCTCTGCCGACGACTTATCTCCTCTGATTGGTGGTGTAGCTTGGTAGTATGGTAGCTGGTACGTTCGTCAACCTGAACGGCATGACTCGGTCCTCGAACTGCACGTACCGGGTGCGAAACACTGTTTTGTACTCGTTGCCTTCATCCCCAAGATCAGTGGGAGAGGATATCGGTTCTTCATCATGGCTTGATTGAGAGCTCGGTAGTCCACACACAGCCGCAGTCCGCTGTCCTGCGCAGATTAGATCGGAGCTGCCACAGACGATGATGATCGGACAGATTGTAGATTCGTCCATGGTACATTGAAGCCTGGTTCCAGATCGATTGCGTGGTCAATTGGCCGGTGCGGTGTGAGAGTCTCTGCCATATCTTTGCTGAATACGTCCACATAGTCCTTGTATCTCACGGGGATACGACCTCCATCATCAGTAGGTACATTACCTGTTCCAGCATCTGTGCATTAGCCTCTATCTCAGACTTGAGATTTGGGATTTGGGATGATGATAGGGAAAGGAAACCAGGGACCTGCAGATCAAGCAGTTCGCCCAGGAACGAGCCAAACCCCGCTAGTCCAACAACCTCCCATCGTGACTCGGCGAGCCAGTTGCAGTCATTCAATGATCCGAGGACGCTCTTCTGCCGCAACTACCGCCGCTGCTCCCTGCTCGCTCGTCCAGCGCTTGGGTTGATAGTTTCAATCTCACCTAGATCTTCCCAAGTGGAGACCTCCATAGTCGCTCCCAGCAGCCACTGCATTCCTCATTCATTGAGAGAATGTCAGAACAACCTCTTGCATGCTTTCAGTTGTCCTTCATATGCGGCATACCGATAAGTTTCAGAGGAGGAAATGACCTCACCACACTCCACGAGGCTGCTTTTGACATATGTGGGCGTCCTTGGCGGTGCATCTGCTGCCACCAATGCACTGTCGCCATCTGATGGCCTTTGTGCTGTTCTGTGGCCATATCGTGGCCTTCGTGCTGCACTGTCGTCATCATGTGACCTCCGTGCAACACTTTCGTCATTACGTGACCTTCGGACCTCTCCGTCGACTGGAGTTGGTAGAGATTAGATGACTTGCAGTTGCCAAGTCGACCTCCGAATTACGGGATATACATAGCCCCAGATATTATGGTACATCTGCATAGAGGGGCTCTTTATCAGTGTGGCCACCACCTCCGATCTGAGACCGGGAATCAATCATTCAGCATATCAGGTTTGTCAACCCGAACGGCTGCAGCACATCGAGTTCGTCAACCGCGGCTGTGTTTATATTAGAGAAGTCCTTGGCCAGAACGACAACTACCTCCGGAAAGATGACCGGGAGTCTTTCAGCATATAGCAGTCCTTCATGAATATTGCCAGCTCCTCCGGTAAGATGACCGGGAGTCTTTCAGCAGATAGCAGTGTTTAATGAGAATTGCCAGCTCCTCTGGTGAGATGACCGGGAGTACATGAGCAGGATCGTGCAGTCATTCCAAAGAACGATCAGCAACTCCGGTAAGATAACCGGGTCTTTATGAGCACTTTGTGGCCCTCAATAACAATGGCCAGCTCCTCTGGCAAGATGACCGGGTCTTCTTGACTATGACCAGCTCCTCTTGAATGGGCTTTAACTTTTCGTCTCTTCGGTAGGCGTGCTTAGGAATTAGTCTCTGATCGTGGGAGGTAGCGCTGTTGCCTCGTATATCGTCTCTCGATTTCTCTGGACTTTGCCGCGAATCGACGCATTAGGGGTATGGCGATCGTATAGACTTCGACGATGGGTGCTCAATGTAGCTGTCGGTATTTGAACTCATCTCTGTCGACCGTGAATTGACGCGTTTAGGGGTACGGCAATCTTGTAGTCTTCGACACTGGGTGCTCAATCTAGCTGTCAGTATTTGAACTCGTCTCGATCGACCATATGCAATTGATTCTCTCGCTGTTCCTCCATCATCTTTTGCATGGGTGCAATCTCAGATTGTGTGGTAGGCTCGGGGTTGCTCAGGTTGTTGCCCAGACTGTCGCTCAGGTTGTTGCCCAGACTATCGTTCAGGCCATCTTCCCTGTCGGCAGTGTTTTCTTGGTCGTCGTGATCACTCTCGTCCTAGATTTCATCCTCCTGAAGTACGGAGACTCATCGGGAGAGAATAGGGGTTACTCAGCCAAGAGAGGATCGTAGGTTTCCGCTCTCGAACGTGTACTAGCCCAGCGCAATTGACCTCTGGCTGCTTTCTTAGGAGGCATAGTAGACGATTGGCGATAAAATTGCCATGCAGGCTGTTCGTTTTCTGTCCGTTGTGTCGTTTTTGACAGTAGGGGTAATACTCGTGTATCCTGGTGAGCGAAACGCATCCGATAACTCAACAATTAAATATAGTGTAAAGGCATGTAAGCCTACGCTTGAAGGCTGACGTATGATATGGTAATACGGTTGCACACGAGAGCGAGTGAGTATATATGTAGAATAGAGTGGTAAGATATTCAATACAGATCTAAGTGCCGTAGCGGCGACCTGTATAGTCTGCCGCCTACCCTGCCTCGGGTCACGTGTCGCCGTTACAATCCATGGACAGTTCTGGTAAAGAGATATTATAATATTTGCTCTGACAGAATATGCAAATTTAAAAGTCTGAATTTACTACTTAGTATTAGTCGTGATTAGGTATAATCTTTCTATTTAAGTATCAATAGAGTTTTGATATATTTAATATATATACTATTTTTAACCTGCTTATAGATTATTATGCTACTAAATACCTGAGTATAATTGTCTTTATTATTAAATTTACATTGTTAAATATAGAATATAGTATTTTTAAATAAGTGTAAACAGAGGATTCATAATGTTATGTCTTATTACAACTTTGTAATGGTATGGAAAATTGATCTGACTGAATAATACAAAAAAAAGAAATTCCTTTGACATTTAACATATCATGATCTATAATATTGTATTATACTATTCTAAGTGATGAAAGTCTAGAAGAGTAAATTTCAATTGGAATGAATCTGGTACTGGTATATATGAGGTATTCGCTCTCAATTTATACTTATTACAATACTCAAATACAATGTTTTCAGTTTGTTATAAACTATGAACAAGATATCAACAGATTTTTGAAATACAGTGAGAAATATATTGTTTTACCAAATAAGACTCTACTAATTATACTATTTGTAATGATTAATTTCAGCAAATATATTATTATTGATCTTTTTATGTTATGATACTGTTCAACTGAACTTGGCAAAATACCCCAAATACCATGGAAAAGTGGCAAATAAAGTATTCAGTATAAGAGATCGAATTTTGACTATTAATATGACAGTGTGTATGTGTTGTTGCTGCGTCTCGGTGGGTGGTGCATTGGTTGAAGTGCCTGACGTTCGACTAGATTCTGATCCACTCGCACCTTGCAGAGGTGTTTGTGGAGCTATAATATGCCGTTGTGGAAAAGCAGAAGAAGATGATAACTATACGAAGTGGGAAGTCATGAAGAATATCTAGTCAGCTTCAAGTCAAAATGGAATGAGTAACAGCAAACTTTGACGATCTACTCAAAATGGATCAGGCTGCACATCGGGGGAGGTAGCAGGGGTTTTCAAAGGTCCTGTGATGTGTAGTAAGTTGGTCTGATGTTGTCTATTTGTTTACTGGGATAAATAGAGGTGAATGGCAGCTGAAATCGCATCTTTGATGGATACAAAAAGGACATTCTACGACAGAAGGGATGTCGGGTGATATTTGTCTCAAGATATCCCCATGATCTTACATGTAACTGACATTCAAAATCAAGTCATGTTGCACGGTTAGCATTGCTATTCCCAATGAAGTGACAGTCAAAACGCTGATTTTACTTTGTCCAAGTTGATCAAGCGTACCAACATTGACATTAAAGATGTAGCTTGGCTCCCATAAGCAAAATGTATTGGGGTCAATGGGAGCCCCTGGGAGTGTCTGAGAGTTGTCGGACCAGGATCCCAGGGTGGTCAAAGCGCACAGTTTACTGGCCCGATGCTGCGGCCTGCACATGCACCTGGGAGCACCGGAGGCAAGTTTGGGAGCGCCAACCACAAGCCTGGAAGCACCTGGGAGCACCTGGGAGCGCCGGCGACAAGCCTGAGAGCGCTGACCACAAGCCTGGGAGCATGTTGAATTGCTGTAGAGCAGTCTAGGAAAAACATCTCGTTTGGGAACACTGCTGGTGTGCCTGGAAATCATAGCTACTACTTATCATTCAACAATTTTTAAAACTTATGTATTCAGTTAGTATTCTCATCTATGTAGCTATGTATCTATATAGCAACCCATATACACACGGCATATCTGCACTGACTGCAGGTGGTGCTTGAAAGCAATTCGAGGCGCGCCTGAAGATGACGATCAGGTGAACTCAGTGATACACTCCAAGGCCATGATCGAGCGAGTTTCGAGATGCAATTGGTGAGCGAGATTGAGTTGACCCAGAGATACACTGGGAGGCCGTGATGGAGCAAGTTTGTAGATGAAATTGGAGCACCAGATTGAGTGAACTCAGAGATGCATATTGAGGCTGTGATTGAGCTAATTTGGAGATGCATTTGGGGACCGAGATTGAGTGAACTCAGAGATGCACTAGGAGACCATGATTGAGCGAGGTTGGAAATGCAATTGGAGGCGGTGAGTGAGCGATTTTGGAAATGCACTTTGAGGCCGTGATCGAGCGTGTTTGGAGATGTAATTGGAGACCGGGATTGAGTGAACTAGGAGATACACTCTGAGGCCGTGATCAAGTGAGTTTGGAGATGCACTTGGAAGCTATGATCGAGTGAACTTGGAGATGCACTTCGCAGCTGAGATCGAGCGAGTCTGGTGAAGCACTTATAGCAGGCTATGATTGAGTGAGATTGGAGGGGTACTTGGCGGTGGTTGATGAGGAGGGGATCGATGGGAGGTGTGCCAGGTGCTGAGACTCTGTTCATCGGTTAGTTCAGTCGGAACAGTGGGCATGTGATGAGGTGACTTTACCTTTGAAGCTCCTGTGGAGAACTGGCATGTGGCGGTCAATCTCTACGGAGGTACGCAGCAAGCTGAACCTGCAATCAGTGGTCAACTCAAAATCGTGACAATGAATGGACAACAGACAAACTCAGGTGTATGCTGTACTCAGTGTATGCTGCACTCAGTGTATGCTGCACTCGGTGTTTGCTGCACTCGGTGTATGCTGCACTCAATGTATGCTGCACTCGGTGTATGCTGCACTCAGTGTTAATCCATAATGATGGCATGGAGAGATAAAGAGGAATGACTTAACTTTGTGTTCTTGCGAGGATGATAGAGTTGAGGACAAGAAAGAGAGTAATGGGGGATGAAGATGACAAGGATATGCAGGATACGAGCGGATATGAGAAATCAGAAGTACAACTTGCCTGATTGGATTGAGAAGACCTCTTATCAGTGTTATTACCCACTGAATCGGGAATGGTTCCCGCCACATCGCAGATGATACATTGACTTGTACACGAAATTAACTTAAGTCCCAGTTTCTCATGATGATTTCCCCCATTTCCTCTGCTCTCTCTCTTTCTTGTGCTCAACTCTACCATCAATTAAGAACACGAAGTTAAGTAGTCCCTCTCTATCTCTCCCTGCCATAATGATGGGTGAACACCGAGTACAGCATACACCGAGTTCAGCATCAACCCGAGATCGACAGTCTGACCCTCCCAGACAGTTTCCCATCTCTCGGCGGATGTTGTTGTACTCAACTCTCTACATTCTCACTATTACAAGTTAACCAATTAAGAGAGTCTCATGTTCCGTTGCGCCTCCTTCCAAATTGACTGACTGGAAGTGCATCTCCAAACTCACTCCCTCTTAGCGTCGGAGTGCATGTCTGAGTACACTCGATCCCGGCCTCCAGGTGCATGTCCAAACTAGCATGATCACGGCCTCCCAGTTGATCTCTGAGTTCACTCAATCTCGCTCTCAAATTGGATCTCCAAACTCGCTCGATCGCGGCCTCGAAGTTCGTCTCCAAACTCACTCCATCTCGGCCTCCGAGTGCATTTCCAAGCTGGCTCAATCACAGCCGCAAATTGAGTCTCCAATCTCCCTCGGTCCCGGCCGCCAACTGCATCTTCACTCTCGCTCAATCACAACTTCGCAGTTCATCTCTTGATTCACTCAATCCCAGTCTCCAATTGCATTTCCAAACTCGCTCGCTCACAGCCTCAGAGTGAATCTCTGAGTTCACCCAATCTCGGTCTGCAATTGCATCTCCAAACATACGCGATCACGGCCTCAAAATGCATCTCTGAGTTCACTCGATCCTGGCCTCCAAGTACATCTCCAAACTCCCTCAATCACGGCCTCCAAGTGCATCTCTGAGTTTACTCGATCTCGACCTCCAAGTGCAGCTGGATAGAGTCGCTCGATTGCGGCCTCGAAGTATATTGTTCAAGAGCCACGGTGGGTGTACAGAGATACAGGGGTAATGGAGGTGGACTGAGCGATGCGGAGTATATGTTTGGAAGACCCTAGGGTAGATAGACATCATCTCATTTTCATCTCATCTTAACATACAACGAAAATACACACTCCATCTGTCCCAACTTTTGGTTACATTCGCTCTTTCCGTGATTTGTGGATCCACTCAATTGCGTGAATCGTCTGGGCCAGGTAGTTTCATACCTTCTCACCTTCTTCATATGCTGCGCAAGATAGAACTGATTAGTCTCACGAATTCCGTTTGGATGTCGCGAGAGGTGTGGCGGAATGTTGATCGTGGGCTCTCTGCCTTCTAGCTCTGTTGTTTCACCGCAATGGCCTCCAAGCGGCCTATCTCTAGATCCTCTGAATGGGCGTCTCCAGATGCTCCTCCGGTTATGCTCGACTACGATCTGTGGCCAGATGGACCATATGTATATATACACAAATACATAAATAATGCATGCCATATTATAAGGTAGCGAATCTTGTGACTGTAACAAAGACGAATATGATAGACGACATGCCTTGTGCTTATGGAACCCTAAGAACTACTGCTTTGGAAATACAGCACCAAGTCTCCCGCAAAGCTGCACAGCGGTCTCAGATACTCTCGAAGTCTCCCACAGATCTGCGCAGAGGTGTCACCTACTGCAAAATTTGACTATCGTAATAGTCAAATCTCGTAGTGTCCTGAATATGCCTCCATAACTGCAGGAGCTTTCAGGAGCACCTGAGAATGCTCTTGCAGAGTCTGAGAGCACTTTGCAATGCTCCAAGGGGGCCTGGGAGCATCTGGAAGTACTTAGAACTGCTGGTGAGGTCTACCGGAGTGTCTGGGAGGGTTGCATGTGGCTTCCGGACTGATTTGAATTTTGCTGATGCCATGTAGTCCGTATCATGCAACATCAACCATCTCCCGTATCAACAGAGTCAACACAAAATAGAATGGTCAATGTGCCGAGATAGAACCTTTGGCCACTCCCAGTGGGGCAATATGGCACATCGACAAACTGATCGACACAATGATGTCATCATGTGAATGAAGGCAAGACTGGTTTGGAGGCGGAAAGGGACCAAGCCTTAGCAGCATTGTTCAGCTTACGTTACAAAAAGAAGCTTGGGGTGGAGAAAAGACGGGAAACGCACGGTTCAAGCAATGAGAAGAAAGAGAAATGGATTGACGATTATGTGGATAGAGAGACTGCTGTGGCAAGAGAGCGAGTTGTAGTCAATGAGACAGCAATTCAGCAAGAGCAGAATGATATATGATGGGCTGAAATTTTGGGACTGACTGCCAGAAAGCCCGAAAGAACATTCGAGGTGATGTTGAATGCTATTGGAGACAGTCCGAACGATCTTGCAATTTCTATCAATGGGGAGGATGTGGAAGTTACAGACAATGATGAAGATGATTCAGAGCTGTACAGGATGAGTGATGATGACCAACCTCGCTGGGTGATGGGCACAATCACTAAATCAGTACTGCACTGGATGGAGAGCTTTCAGCAGAAGCAGATGAGGATTGACCAACTGACCCAACCGGGATGGGGTGATGCGGCCGATTACTTCCGTGTGAGTGATATGTTGCACGGTAAGGCCGAATTGATAATTCCAGCTGTCGTTAAACTGCAAACATACACGGTTGTTGTCGCACCTGCACCAAAAACCATTGGACAGCTAATGTAGTCTCATGATACAGTCCCCGGAAATTTGCAAGGGACTTCTTGACAAGGAAGTAGTCATATGAGGCTGGGTGCCGGGAAACCACAGTCACAGGAAGACATGAGGTCCCTTCCCCCCAATGCAGTGCCAAATTCGGTGCTGATCAAGAAATCGATGCCTGTTAAGCCTGTAAGCGTTTGCTTCAGCATATAATCTGCCTAGCTAAGTACCAGATACGAATCAGATTCGGACCAAGAAAGGGTGACGGGTCCTGCCTCAGCAGAAGAAAATAGTGGCGCATTGCAAATTTTGACCACATATCTCTTCGAATTGCAAATAGTGCAAACATTTTGTTACCTGTCACATCATTCTTAATTTCAGTGACCAAATTGTGAGACATGATAATTCATCGGTGCCTGTGCAAGGGTGGCATGGGCCAAGCGAGAGTTCTAGACTCCAAATCGAGTCGATTGAGGACTAATGAACCTGATTTCGTCCCACCCATTACAGTTAAGTGAGAAAGCAAAATCTAAATTCATGATGAAATTTACTCACATAGTTGGAGTCAGCGATGTCATACTAGTCATAGAGGGAGCGGTCAATACCCAATGCAAACCCGGACGAATGACGACCGTAATGCTGCATACACCAATGCATCCAACTGCATAACATGCCGCTCAGACCGTGTGCACATGGTCAAGATTTTGAAAATAGCTGATTCTATGTCATGGAAACCGAGGAGGAGGAGCTGGACGAGGAAAGGTGAGGAAGTCGGGCTATATTAATCAAAAACTAGTAAATGGATCTAGATGCCATTAATTGCCGCCTGAAAGCGCTGGAATGTGACAGCACCACGTCATCCATCACTCAGATGGTGTGTGCGATGGTGGATCAGAAAATCTGAGGAGATGAAGCTTTTGGATGCAAATGAGTATTTATAGAAACCATATATTGACTGCCAATAACAACTATATGAATTCTGGCTTACAATTATTGAGTGTAAAATGACTGTTAGGAGGTGTTTAAGGTGAGCATCAACGGAGGATCAATGATTTACCGTCGTACACTATCAGCAGTCAAAGTGCTGCATAGTGATATCCTACCAAAGTGTAAGTATTGGTCATCTTTTTGGGCAAAAATGATTGCAGCACACTCGTTGCCCCATCCTAGAGATGAGTGTCAATGGATCATCAATAATTTTTGGTCTTGTATCATGGATAATCGAAGGGCTGTGCAATGTTCCTAACCCATAATCAATATACTGGCCGCCTTTCTTGGCAAAAATGCCAGGTATGACATTACTACTATCTCCTGAAACTGCTCATCAGGAGAGCGTCAACAAATATTCGACTTGCATCATAGATAATCGAAGGTCTGTGCAATGGCATTACCTTATAATTGAATGTTTGGCCACCTTTCTTGCCAAAAATGCTAGCGATGCTATCGCTACTATCTCTTAAAAATGAGTGCCAATGGAGCGTCAACAATGTTTGGTCTTGTACCTTGGATTGTCCAACTGCCGTGCAACAACATTGACCCATAATTACAGTATTGGCCGCCTTTATGGGGAAAAAATGCAAGTGACCATATCACCACCACCTCCTAAATATCAGCGTCAACAGTGCGTCAACAGTTTATGTGGGAGCTTGGTAGGCTACACAGCAATAAACTGCGTAGCATCGTTGCTAAATGGAGATTTCAACGGCGAGTCTATTCAGTCTGTCCTTGTATACAACTTCAGAAATGTGCATGCAATGTCTCACAGGTCTGACTTTTTTCGAAAATGCTAGTTTCAATATCACTACCACCTCCTAAAAATGATAGTTAATCGAGTGTCAACAAGTTTTAGTCTTGTGACTTGGACAATTTACAGGTTGTGCAACAGTGCTAATCCATAATTGAGCAATTGTCTGCCAATATAGGCAAACATGGAACTAACAATATCGCTACCGCCTGCTAAAAATGATCATCAACCGAGCATCAACAGTTATCATGGCGCATAGTATGCTACACAGAGACGAACTGCACTACATCGTTCCAAAACGCTGTTTTTAACAGTCAGTCTTTTCAGTATGCCCATGTATACAACTTCACAAATATGCTTGCAATGTCTCACAGGTCTGACTGTTTTCATGCTCGTAGCTCTAGAGTCAATATTTAACAAGCCGCGCTGTACTGTTCAATCCGTTATCTGTTGACAGCCTCTCAAGTAGAATTGGACAGTTTTCAAATTCCTCGCACCATGTCAGATTCCAAATCTGTAAATACCTCATTGTTAGAGGTTATGGTATCTTCCTGACACCAATGGGCCTTTATTCGCGATGTGAGCGATCTTACTTTACGAATCATATTTGATGCGTTGTGGGCTTCCACGAATGTGGGCTCGCAGTGTCCCATTGCTTGGAACAATTCTAGACATGCGCCTAGATGGAGATTCAATTTGCATTGCGGAATTGAGGAGAAACGCATCACCGGCATCGTATGTATCGTCTGTCATCGAGCTTGTTGCCATCCATCAGATCATGGGACCAGCTGGATTGGGAATCACTTGCTGGCAAAACACACATCGCAGAGTTAAATGAATTAACAGAGTCAGAAGTCACTGAATTGACTACTTCAACTGTTGATGAAACAGCTTTGGCTATACTGAGGGGACAAGGTAGTCAAGAAATTACAATAGTAAGTTCGCAAAAGAAATTCATATTCGATATTTATATCTTATCTATACTGACCGCATAAACAGTCAAAGCACTCCAAACTGGCATCTAAGGACTTTGTAACAGCCGAATTTCACCAAGACACCAGGAATTGCTACCTCATGTCAGGATTTGTTTCAGCTCATATTCCATGCAACACTATATCATACCTGGAGCTATGGGGGTCATGTGATGCATTATGTAGTGAGCTGGTGCTACCATCCGCCAGCACCTCAGGATCATCTGCTGGAGCGAATACTCACTGATAGTGGATGGAATTAAGAAGTAGTTGCCATAAAGAAGTAAAGTTAGTTTAGCTTTGGATGGGTGGACATCAACAATTGAACTAGCCATTGTATCGGTCCTTGCTTACCATATGGATCAGAGTGGGGCATTGCGAGAAGTACAACTCGCACTCGATGAGGTTGATAGCCTATTCTCTTCCTATTTTGCAAGCTAATTCAGGATAATAGGTCAAGGGTCAACATGCTGGTAGCCAAACATTTGAAGGAAGTTATTGATCGTTTTGAGCTTACCGATGGTGGTTTGCTTGGCATTACAACACACAATGCTTCCTCCAATTACACAATGACTCGGGATCTACAATGAACCCTTCAGGTCTCTGGAATCGATTGGCCTGCATTGAGGAACCACATACCATGTATCGCGCACGTCATTCAGCTTGCTTTGGGTGCATTCATGAGCAGTCTCGGTGTAAAAGGCCACACAACCCCATGAGCATGATCAGCAATTTGGAGAGAACGAAAGCACAGAGAATGGGAAGAGACAAATACTTCGAAAACAGGGCAATGCTAGAATCAATAAGGTGTCGGCCATGAGACCAGGTTTAGCAAAGATAATTTAGAAAGTACGTATTTGAAGTGATTTTGACAGTCCTAATACTGACCTTGATATAGCAGCGAATGCTCGCGGTATTGGTTACACTGAAACCTCGGCATCGAAACGAGTACATTGACTATCAAAAAGCCAAACTACGAATCGTGGTTCTGCCAATTAGGGATTTGTAGACATAGTCGAATTCGATACTGGAGTTGTTTGATCAAGTCTACCGATTACGAGAATTCCCCCACTGGTTGCTCAATCATCCAAAATTCAGTGACTACTGGCCACTCCTCACAACACAGCATGAATGGACCATTGTCAGGTACCTCATGGAAGCTTTATGGCCATTCTGAAGTTGGTTTCTGTGGATGTCAAAACAGTATATGGTTACTCTGCATCACGCTCATCAGCAACGACCCTAGTTTCCATCAGAAACACCCGGGTGTTCCGGACGGCTCTGACGGCTCTGACGGAACCTCGTACCCTCTCACCGAGAATTACACGCTACCTGTCGCGTTGCACACGTACCTCCTGTATGTTTTGGTGACATATACGCACCATCAGAACGACACATGTGTTACACTCTTCACATTGGCTGCAGTTATGCTGAAGCCGTTTTTTCTCCGGCCACCGCTTCTTTGGAAATGCTGCGGGTGCACCTGGAAATCATAGCTACTACTTATCGTTCAACAATTTTCAAAACTTATGCATTCAGTTTGTATTCTCATCTATGTATCTATGTATCTATATAGCTACCTATCTACACACGGTTTATCTGGACTGGCAGCACGCGGTGATTGTCCTCCATTACCCCTGTATCTCCGTACACCTGCCGTCGCTCATTAACGATGTACTTAGAGGCTGTGATTGAGCGAGTTGAGAATTGCACTTGGAGGCCGAGATCGAGTGACCTGAGAGATGCACTTAGAGGCCGTGATCGTGCGAACTTGGAGGCCGTAATCGAGCGAGTCTGGAGATACACTTGGAGGCTGTGATTGGGAGAGTTTGGAGATGCACTTGTAGGCCGTGATCGTGCGAAATTGGAGGCCGTAATCGAGCGAGTTTGAAGATACACTTGGAGGCTTTGATTGAGCGAGTTTGGAGATGCACTTGGAGGCCGTGATCGTGCGAAATTGGAGGCCATAATCGAGCGAGTTTGGATATACACTTGGAGGCCGTGATTGAGTGATATTGGACGAGTAGTTGGAGGCGGTCGATGGACGGCACGCCCGGTGCTGAGACTCTATTCATCAGTTAGTTAACTCGCATCCGTGGGAATGTGACAAGGTGACTTTACTTTTCAGCTCTCATAGTGAGCTGGCTGATGGCGGTCGATTGTGTAGGGAGGCATGCTGGAAGCTGACGCGACATTCAGGGGTCAACTCGTAATTATGAGAATGATGGGAAGACAAACAATCTTGGGTGGATGCTGTACTCGGTGTATGCTGTACTCGGTGTATGCTGTACTTGGTGTATGCTGTACTCGGTGTCAACTCATGATCATGCCATGGAGAGATAGAGAGGGATGACTTAACTGTGTGTTCTGCGATGATGGTAGAGATGTGGATGAGAAAGAGAGAGATGGGGGATGAAGATGAGAACGATGTGGAGGATACGAGCGGATATGAGAAATCAGGGGTACGACTTGCCTGATTGGGTTGGGAAGACCTCGTATCGGTGTTATTACATGCCGCATCGGGACTCCTACCTGCCGTATCGGGGATGGTGAATTGACTCGCACACGAAATTCTCTTAAGTCCCAGTTTGTCATGATGATTCGTCCCATCTCCTCTACCATCACCTAAGAACACGAAGTTAAGTCATCCCTCTCTATCTCTCCATGCCATGATCAAGAGTCAACCTGGCTCGAGGAGCATAGGATGAGGGTGAGGAGTTGTGATACTCCCCGGCCGCAAGGATTCACGCAATTGCGTGGATCGACGTCTTTCTACTCAGGGGTTTGCATTGCAATCCCTTCGTATAATGCGAAGATGTCTTTCTACTCGGGGGTCTGCGTTGCAATCCCGATGCAAGCGTGTACCGAATGAACCCATTCCGACGTATGGTCACAGTTGGCCACAATGCCAGAGTGTTTGTTTAGAATATGAGACTGACAGAGCGCGAAGAAATGGCGAAACGGCGATCGGAGGGCGATACAAAATGCGACGTGTGGTATTGACGCCGGGCGCGGAGTAATCCGCCACCTGGGTGTCTCTGACGGCTCTGACGAAGCGTGTCCACTCTGATGGAGCCATTCCACCCGGACGTAAATATTTTTGGCTGATGGTATGAATGTGTAAGATGAAATGTTCGATCATATGGACAGCATTATGCGAGCTTTAGCCAAGAAGAAGACCGAATGGAAGGAAGACTTATTCTTCACCGTGAAGTTTGCAAGCCAGAAGCTGTCCAACTATCATGCTGAAGTTACTCGAATGACTAGAATGATTCTCATTTCAGTACATATCATGTATGCTTTCTGGAAGTTGTGATTGTTCAGGAAGTGGGACAAGGGAACAGATATTAATCCTGAGGACGAGACTTTCTATACTACCCAATCCCAACAGCCCTTTCTGAAGTAAGTGGAGAATGAATACGGCGCCAAACATAGACAATTGTCCATCATTTGACCTGAAAGAATACTGAGCAACGATCTCTTCCCCTCCGCAATGGCTTCTGGATCCCGTCAATCTTCTTCTGATCCATATGACTTGTCCAGTGATGATGAAGAATACCAAATGTCTAAAAACAGGGCTGATACGACACCTGAATGCAGCGCTTGCGCGGCACGCTGATTGACAGCCTCACGGCTGTAACTGAATTCACCTGCTAAATCACAAAGGAACTGGGGCCAACTTGATCCAAATTTCGATGATTACCACTCCCACCCAATGCAGATTAGCAGGACATTTTGGATACCAGATATCACCGACTGGAGGTGCCAACAAGAGGAAACGCATTCAAAGTACGCCAATCTCTGCAATGTGGCATGTGATATATTCTCTATCATACTATATGTTATTGGTGTGGATTCCAGTTTTTCCCTTGGGTGAGACATTATCCACTGAAGGCACCCAAAAACCACAGGAGACGCCCTTCGCGAAAAAATTGTAGTAAGGCAGTTTGCTCGAGCCAGTAACGGGATATTGGCAGGAGATAATCCAGAATAGGAAATGAGGGAAACTGAAAATGGCTTCGAAACGAAGAGAGGGGCGCAGGATGGAAAATTGCACAGAATGGCCAAGGTCCACGACTTTCTGGAGATGTGGCAGGGCATCCAAAACCTACATGCTACACAGAGGGAATTTCATGCTCAAAACAAGCTAATGACAGCCATTGGTTACATTTCAGATACAGAGGAGATCGTCAAAGTATCCTGGTCAAAACTTCAATATGAATGTGCGGCTGCATTTAAATTGTCAGAAAGATCACCTGTGCCACCAGGTTTGTCTGCAAAGGACCTTCCTGAAGGAAGAACTCAAATATTTGATGTCTGCTGAATCAGAAGAGTCGACCGTCATCCAGGAGAACGTGAATAGGATATTGCACCTGGATGCATTGCCGACACCGAGAATTGGCTTAACTGGAATGGTTACTTGGATAATCAAAATGAGAGCAATGATGATGAGGAGGCAGACAATGAATCGGATGTAGAGCAAGATGATGGCGTCAAGGATCGGGCCAGCGTAGGGAAGCGGGATGTGAATGCCGCACCTAATGTATCCGGATTGATTTGGCCAACATGGAGGTCAAACAAAAACACTGAAACAGTGTTGATGACCGTGGATGCAATGGAAACAAGGAGGAACAGGAGACACAAGAAAAAGTTGGTCAGAATGGGTCAATATGTTTTCACCAGGTTCTATATGTTGCTTGACCAAGAATGTCACATAGAGAGTCATGATGGGAGAATAGTGAGCAGTCGCATGTGAATATTTGTTGATAATCAGAAGTGTAGCGGGCTAAATGTATCATTCAACAAGATATATGAATTTCAATAGATTGAGAGCAACCCGCGCAAGAAGGTTACTGGGCTTGGCTTTACGAAAGAGCCAAGTCTCAATCAGGCAGGAACGCAACCAATAAGTTCAAACAATGATGCACACAGTGACTGATGGCAGCGCACTTTGACTAGATAATAGATTAAAATGAGTGTCAACGGTGCTTCAACGATTTGTGATCCGGTAAGTCAGGTAATTAACACGTGATTTGGTCATTGTTTTACATAATCGATGTATTGATTGCCTTTATAGGCAAAAGAGTAAGCGACAAGCTCCCAGCCCCATCTCGACAATGAGCCTCAACAGAGCGTGAACGATTTTTGGTGGGTAATCTAAGTGGCGCTTGATTGCAGACATCTATAAACAAGGAGTTGGCAGCCTTTAGAGCCAGACAAGCAAGAGATATTCCCATGACAGCTTCCCAGACAATAAAGACTTGATTCATATTCTAAGCTGCAACTCAGTGTTCATGAGCGTTTGAGTCTACAAAACTGGTCAAAACTTCGTATATAGACGATCACGGCCACATTGTGCTTTGATTAAACATAATTCAAGGCCGCGAATCGATGACGCTCTGTTGACCCTCATTTTCATGATGGGGCAGGGAGCACGTCGTTTTCTTGAATGCATATAAGGACGGTGAATACTTTGATTATGTCTAACAAAGACCAAATCACTCTGTAATTACCTGACTTACCAGACCAAAAATCATTGACGCTCCGTTGACACTCATTTTCAACATAGGGCAGGGCGTGTGTCACTGTGTCTTTTGCTTGTAAAGGCGGCCAATACTTCGATTATATGTGATACCGATCAATTCACTGCTTTATCACCTGACTTACAAGACCAAAAGCTGTTGATGATCATTGCTATGGGAGAGTAGTGATGTCGTTGCGTTTGTTTTTACCTATACAGGCGGCCAATACTTTCATTATGCATTTGAGCAACCAAGTCTCTGATTCTTGACCTGACTTACAAGACAAAACATCATTGACGCTCTATTGACGCTCATTTTCAGAATGGTGCAGGGAGCGTGTTGCTTTCTGTTTTGACTATAAAGGCGGCCTATACCTCATTTGTGAATGTCTGCTACCAATCACCACTCAGGTAACCCAAGATGCAGGAAGAAAGATTGTGGACACTCCGTTGACTTTCATTTTCAGGATTGAGAAAACAGAGTCCGTCTCGTTTTCTTGAATAGAAAGGTGGCCAGAGCATCAAAAACAGACACTGATATACCAAAGCCAATATATTGCGATTAACAGTAGGATATCTGAGTGCGACCATAAATAGAAAAACCTGATTACCTGAACTGCTGATTGGAACTGACGGGTCTAGCCACACACGGCAAAACCCATGGGTTGACGGGTCCGGGTCCGAGTACTGTCCGTCAAGAAGTTGTGCGTCGGGTCGTTGGAGTGGTCTGGAACCGAACCGACCAGTTTTTGCTGTCGCAACCCGGACCTCTGGCATGTTACCTGGACCCATTGCAAATATTAACCCCACGGTCTCCAGAAGATATACTCCCAGTCACTCAGTCCATCCATGATACCGCTGGATGTCCGTATGAACCCGTTGCCCAGCGCATCTCCGGGATCGCAGTATCTCTGTACATGCTCCATCGCTCAGTCCTCTGTCAAGCTGTGTGGTGTTGGTGGTGGTGGTGGTGGTGGTGGTGGTGGTGAGAAACCGATGTTCCCGACACACTGCTGTGGATTTTCTGGCCGAATCCACAGGAAGAGTGGGTGAAAATGACTCAAAACAACTATCCCAGGATTGTCGGTGAAGAATGCGAGTGGTATCCATTGCAGAGACTGAATGCAGTGCCCTGCCGACGTTCAGACATCCTGACAACTCCACCACTGGTGCTTCCTGCACTCACTTCAGCCCATGAAGTAACCCTGGTGGCCATAATGCCTGGAGTGGCAGAGATTGTCACAATTGTTATTGATGAAATGATATATGGAAACGATTTTGAACTCATTAACTTGTTCTACCCCGAAAATGTCAATCTCACCGATGAGGATCTGAACACCGGTATTGACGAACCGGAACAAAGATTGAACAAACACCATGTCTCATATGATACCTCAAAATCAAGAGCAAAACCATCAAGTAACGGCCAACTCTCATACTGTTCATAGAGTTTCGGGATTTCTGATGAGTCACATCAGTACTATATCAACAATAGGGTAGGATGGCAAATTGCGATGAAAGCAAGAATTGGATTCAAACTTCAAGTCACAGCAACTCCGGGATTCCATTGACTCCATAACTTGTGGCATCAGACGATGTGGCTGGTTTCAGGTGCGCCTGAACATCCAGAGGATGATACATTGATGGAAAAGCGTGGAGCACAAGAATTGTATTCCACAGTGACAAGTTTGATGCATGCTATCTAGCCTGAAGATGATGATGCTCAACAGGATGCGGTTCACCGGATGATAAAGATTGCAAAGCCTTGGATGATAAGGAGGTGGTCAGAATCAAAACTAGACGATGAATCACCACTCGTTCCGATACCGATGGAGTATGCATACCTCATTGATCTTGAGTTGACTGCGGATGAGCAAGTCAAACCGATGGCTCTGGTGAAGAGATGCACTCCATGGGGTGCTTCAGGAGCCTGGAGGGTTCTTAGATGGCAGCTAGCATGTTTTTCATTAATGTTGGCAAATACAGACGATTGCAATGCCATTTCTAGACAATGGTATGATGAATCGCCTCTTGACACTTAGGTGGATTCTTCGATTATTCAATGCCTGAGAAAGACATTTCTTCAAATTATTGTCGATGAGCCTGTGGTGTATTCCGAACCTGACCAGGATGATCCATCAAGAGTGGCGCTCCTTCTGGAGCAAGAGAGCAATGACAATGCACTCTCCAGTGCACCTCCTCCACCAAAGCGATTGCTATTTTTTCAACTTCCAGGGCAAGTTCGTGATTTGAAGTGGTGGCTGACCAAGTATCCCGCAGATCATGTGGATATACTCCACATGTATGCTGAAATGGGCAATGTTGAACGCACAGAAATGCAGCTCAAATCCCAGGATTCATGAAATCCGTTTGTATTGGTAACTACACCCAAAGTGGGTGGAAGAGGCCAAAATCTTACAGCTGCAAACGATGCATTGATAACTGAGCAGTGCAGGGAATGGAATACCCAGCGGCAGGCATTTGCATGAGTAGTCCGGCTAGCGTCAAACCGAGTACCTCACACATCATTACTGAACGTGGGTCCTGGAAGCTATGCTCACCACGTGAGTGATCTCCATCAACACTCTTGAGTTGCCTAAACAATGTTCTCGCACAGCTCGAGGAGTCGACAGAACTTCACGACATCGATGATTAACCAAATTCTGGAGCCTTGTGAGGACCATATGAAGAGGCTGAGAGGGAATGGAGACACATTGCAATCTGACTACCCAGCATCTTAGTATGTAGGACGCTTTATCAACGTATGCCTTTTTAGACATTCAACCAACATATTCTACTTAACTAATACATATAGTCAAAAGGTCATTTGTAAGGCACACTATAGTGCATAAATACATCCTTTCACTATGTCATTTTGAAGTGAATCAAAGTTCTCGATATTGGAATTGTTGTGTCTTAAATCAACAATGGCTTGAGTGGGATTTCATTTGCATCCTTGATTATTATTAATGACCAATATGAGATGAAGTCAATTGATAAGCTGCATTACAAGTTGCCAGCTGGCCTATATTATGATAAATGGCATGGGTCGAATTATGAGAATGATGCAGAGAAGAGCTTTGAACCATTCGTCAGTTGAGAATTTGATGTGCACCAGACACCTGAGGTGACACATGCAGTCCGGAGTCAAAAGAATGTAATATGCATAATTCAATCACTTTCAGGCGCCCCGGAGAATCCTCCACGTATGTCATTAGTCATGGTACGACTGCTGGCGCATTTTAAGTTTCCCAATCCCAGTTGGCATGAAGACTGTCTAAGCAATATTCAGTCATTGTGACAGAATGCGAGACATGTGTTGCTTAACCATGGCAATGCTGTGTGATTCACGGGCATGTGAGTGAAATTCGGGTGCACCGGAGAGTCCTGGGCACATATCGTGATAACTAGTGATAGCAACATTTCGGGGTCAGGGTTGGAACCTGAACCGAACTGTTGCAACAGGTCTTCCCACAAGCAAAACCAGGACTGTTGCCTTTGGTCTGGTTTCCACCGGAAAACCCGGCGCATCCAAGACCGGCATTTTCACCACTAGCAAGTTTTGGAGTGCTGATCATATCGCAACAAGATCTATATGTGAATTATGCTGTTTCAGGAGATCTTTCCCCTGCTGGTCTCCGATTTCGAATCAGAGCAATATACATTGTGTAGCTGTTGAAAACCCACAATTTGTGTGTAATATTGAGTGTTAATTCATAGAGACTCAATGAATATTGATCAGAGTGCAAACTGGCAACCAGGGGGTAAAAATGGTTCTGAAACTGCAGCTTTTATGTATAGACCATGTCATGATTTGATAAGAATTCGAAAACTTAATTGGTGCCAAAAATGTAAGACCGGCACAATGGAACCTTGGTCCAGTTCCGACCCAGGCAAACACCACTGATTTTCTGTCTGGTTCCGTTCACTTGGCAGTTGGTCACCTGGACTGGGGTCCCGGTGCCGGTTCTAACCTGGACCCCAGCCGGGTAACCCAGAACTGTTGCTAACACTAGTTACGACCGATCGATCACTTCATATTTGCCAATGTCAGTTGGTAATAATCACAGTCTATGCGATAGTGAGTAGTGGTTTCAGGATATGAGACACCAGCTACCAGATTAGTGCCAAAGCCACAGCTGTTGCTGGCATCGGATCGAAGTTCAGCGGCACTGGAGAATCTTCACCATATGTCTTGAGTTACCTTATGACAGACCCAGCACAGCATATTTGGCAATCCTTGTTGGCAGGAAGACAGTCAAGGCAAGATTGGGTATTTGTGTCAGAAAATGAGACACGGCTCGCTTATTTGTAGCAATGCCGGAGTATTTGTTCGAATATCAGAGAAGTTGATGCACACCTCAGTATCGCATCCCACAGATTCGCATCCCAGAGAGTCGGATGCTGAGACACAGGTCGGGTATTTATGGCCAGGCTGCAGTTCTAGCTGACGGGTATTTCTTTCTCTATGATTGAATTTCAAGCACAACTGAGATCTGCAATCCTGTCCTGAATGACGTTCTTGGATTAGTATGAAGCCAACTTTGACAAGGTGCAACTCGTTTTGAATGTATCATTTCAACCCAGGTACTCCTCAAGAGCGAAAAATATGCCACTGCAGCGCATGTACCTCAGATATAGGCTGCCCATCCCACTTGGCCTCCGCTAATTATATGAATCGATGCTTGATCGGTATGTGAAGGCTGCCACTGAAACGCCTTCAACTGTCAGATCCTTGTGAACTGTCTGTTGGATGAAGGTTGCCCTGCACAATTAGACCACAAATGGACAGACCTGGCCACTCAGTAACCTCACTTAGGTTGATATTGAGTAAGTAGTATGCTTGGGCCTATGTTTCCAAATCATAAAATAGCTTCTGCAACATTGAGCTCTGTCAAAAGAGCTGCAGGTGGAGAGTGAGAATCTCAAAAGCCAGATTCTGCTGAGCGACTCTACAAGATGCCGTGCAACTCCCACCCACCTATGTCCCGCACTTACTCAAAGAGTAATAAGTGCTCAATGTGTTGAATGGAGACTTAACTGCATTCTGAACAAATAAATATTTGGGCTGCCAAAACTCGTATCTGAAAATCGATTATATGCGATGATATCTATCGAGAGAGGAGTTCGAAGCGAGAGCATCTTGAAAGCTTGCATTGAGACAAGACCGCTTCAAAGAGCGCAATTAACTCCCAGAGTATGGTGAGCCTGGAGTCCCCAGCCGTTGAATCAAAGCATAACCATTTATACTTCAGTGCATCTCAATTCCCCAAAAATGCATACATGCAATCTCTATTCCTCTGCCCACTGTCAGATGACATCTCACTATGCATTCATACCGTTGTAGGATGTTACTTTCAATCTCAACGTTCAGTTCATGTCAACTTTGTAGTGGGGAGACTCACAATGAGTTTGTGATTTAATGGTGTGCAACTTACTAGATATTAGACGCAGGATGAGAATGTGAGTGAGTATTTATGACCCATTTGTTAGCAATCTTGGCATTGACGAGTGCTTGAATCAATCAGATTACACCTGAATCATCCACCATACCTTACCATTCTGTCTCTATGGCTGTATCCCACCTTTGTGTAACAAATTTGCTCCCTCTTCGATACACTGCAGATATTCTGCAGACATGGTCCTGATGAATGTATTAAAGAGAAGTTATGCTTACGATGTTGCCTTGTCAACCACTCTCTTTGCTGCAGCATCCCAATACAGTAGAATATCATGAATATACATATGTTCTTCCAGTGGTTATAGCACATATCGTGATTCATATTTGCCCTCAATCGATAACACACTCAGTATCACCCCTCGTAACAGAACCATTACTCTCAAAGTCCCAAGACTATCGAGTTCTGCAAATTCTCAATGCTGCACCACTTCTATGCCATGCGGTCACCTCGAATTCTCAAACCTTCATGCATAATGACTATTGTCAGAAGAGTCAACTGCAGGGGCACATGGTGTTATTCAGGTTCTCAGTGCTCCATTTGGCCAGCACCAAGGGGTAGTTAATGTAACAAGTTTTCTTCCGGTGTGTCTGGTTCAGCTGCGTCTGGTTCAGTTGCATCTGGTTCCTGTGCATCTGGTGCTATTCTATTTGTGTTGGATTCAGCCAACCTCCAATTCTTGCATCCATACAGAGCGTTGTCGATAGGAGATGTTAACATTTGGCATTAGGTATCCTTCTATTCCAGCACACCTGACCAGGAATCCATCTATTCTGGGGCATCTGACAACATTAGAAATCGCATCACTGGACTGCTGTTCTTGATATAGATATTTTCCATTGAAGTCATCTCTTCTGAACCCTTTGATGCAAACCTAAAATTGCATCCTCCTCGACTATGTACAACTTCTCGCGCTATTTTTCCTGTTATTCTAATGCACTTACAGTTATATTTACTGCTTATACACTCTCTCCCACATTTCCCAACTTTCTGTCTTTATTACAATAAATGGCACCTATGCGCAGCCAGGTGAGGAATCACTATTCACAGAAGAATCAAGACACACACACCTTGAGAGAGCATTTGCATTGAGGAAAGCAGCCACTCTTCATTGTCCATCTAATGTTTGCCTTCCAATTTTCTGCCTTTGTGCATTGAATTGTGGATGACTAACGTCCTCAATTTCATCAATGAAGCAAGATTATTACACTGATCAGGAGATCGGTGATGATGAACTGGATGGCACCATAGAATCCACCTCATCACCTGATATTGAAGAAGACAATTTGGATCACCGTCAAGTGGTGCTACTTTTGGGCCGGGCGTGCCAGGTTAAGTCATTACGAACTACAAGGGTTCCATTGCCACAGAAATGGATCCGTGCTGCTACTGTTATTGCACACCCTCCACTTCCAAATTGCTGAAATCGACCTGAGGCCATGGCAGCACCACTGCTCAAACACCCAACAGCAATCCTCCTCAACAAAGTATCCGCGTCTGACGATGCACTATCCACCTAGGCGCTGCAACTACCCAAGGCTTGTGCAGATCAGAACGTTACCCAACACCACATAGGTACTTTTGAAATAGCGAAAACGTTCATGGTGGCAATGGTATTCATGCAGACACCTAGGCCAATCTTATCCGATGAAAACAACTCGATGTTTGAAGATGGTTGGAATCTACCCACTGACACTCAGGATCGTCAGCGGGCATTACAAGGTGCTCCTAGAGGTACACCATCAGTATGTCAATTGCCTGGTGGTCCAACTCTCAAAATAAATCCGTGAACAGGAGAAGCTGTATGTTTTGGATTCTGTATGAAACTTCTCTATCAGATTCAAGATACTGACTGTGACCCAAAATATACATAGTCGAAACTGAAGAGAAGTACCATGTCAGGACAATTATCTCATGGGGCAAGTCGGACTTGTGTCTGTAGTTACTGGATGGATTTGGGCTCTGGGACTGAGCTTGGGATGCAGGTTAAGGAGCTCTTGTTTCATGATGCATATCTCTCCAAGGTCGTCGATGATCAAAAATCATGGTTCACCCAAATGGAAGTGCTTGATCTAATTTACCATCAAATTTGCTTCACTGCCAACAGCTTGGGGAGCCAGCGTACAACCTCTCAGTATTTCCAACCTCTCACTCCACAGACTGTAGCACTGGTAACCACAGCAATTCATTGTGTGCTGTCTGAATATGGTAGTGGAAAGAAGGCAACAGCAATGATTTCTCCAGATGAATGTCAAGGTATATTGTGCCCATCCCTTGTGATAAATTTCACTTCAGATGCCCCTGCACTTATCAATTACACATTAGTGGGCCACTTCTTGACCCCTGCCCCCCCCTCCGGAGTAACACCGCTAGGAAAGGGGCCTCTCAATCCCCATCACTGCTCCTGAGCCTAGATTGACGCTCTTCTATTTGATTACGCAGTTAATTCTTCTTCTTTCAGCGCTCCTCCACTGGGATAGGCACTCTATAATCTCCTCTGTCTGGCTTTGTGCTCCTCTATTTCATTCCATGCTATATACCCCCTCTTTCCATGCTTCTTAGTCTGGGATGGGAGCTACCCAATTTCTATTGGTGCTTCTCAGTCAGGATTGTCGCTCCAATATTACTGTCTACTGTCCGTACCCCTGCTCCTATTTTCGGTACTCATCCGCTTGGAATGCACTCCTCAATCCCCATCGGTTCTCCGCTGGCTGGATAGGCATGCCTCTATTTCATTCTCCACTCCATACCTCCCCATTCTGGGGCTCCTCTGCTTGTAAGGGTGCTCCTCAATCCCTGTCTGGGCTCCTCTGCCGAGATTTGATAGTCTTTTTTTTCAATCCACACTCCGCCAACACCTTCTGTGTACTCTTCTTTTCCACCCAGTACTCCTCATCTGGCGCTCCTCATTTTCTGGTGGTTGCTCTCCTTTTTCATCCACATATTGCCTTTCAAACCCACATTTGGATTCAAAGCTAGCTAACATCTCATTACATCTTTGTTTGTTATCACAAATCAAGCCAAACAACATTGGAATTGTATTCCATCCACTTGCCAGGTATGAATAGTCAGCAACTGAATGGAGTGCGTGCATCATCTTTATGCCGTTGATGAACTGTGTGTTCCTGCCTTTGTCAGCCCTGATGAGATGGGAGAAGTGGTGGATGACATTGACACCATGTTTGATTGATATCATTTGATTGCTTTGTCGGGTTATTGTTTCGGTGTTGCTGCATTTATGTTTCAATCACTCACTGTTTTCTTTTGTTCCTTAAAGTAGCGAGGTAAAAAATAGAATGTTGAAGACAATGATAGCTAGTATCATTCAAAAGTGATAATCAACAGTGAGCCGTGTATTATGTTCGCAATTGAGGGAAATCGATTACTTGTGTACATCCGGAGAGTCCCAGAGACCATGCAGTCCTCTGAATAACCAACTGTAAGCATGCAGGCATCTCAGAGAGTTTGTTTGTGATTATGACATTCGTTTGGCAACACTCCCAGATGTGTGCAAAGTTCTCATCAGTGCTCCGATGAGTTTGCAAACTTATCATAATCACTCCTATGGTACTCCTGTACCAGTCATTAGAAATCCCAGTTACTCAGAAGGCCTGCCAGAATGCCCTTCAAGGGTCTGATACTCTCCTCAAATTGATGCTTCTAAGTTACACTCCACATCCTCTCAGACACTCCTGGAGGCTCCCAGTGACTAACATGCAGTTTGCTGATAATTCAATCCTCACGAAGAGGTGAAATTGAGTCTGCATTTCATCAGGTATGGTTTGGGATATTTAACCATGGCGAAATGAGATGTTAGCAAACTGCAAATTAAAATGAAGATTGAATGGCAGTATGGTACATTCTGGTGAGAGAGGGGTGTGCCACCAGGAAAAGAGGATTGCCAAATGGGAATTGCTGTATGGAAAAGAGCACTAGAGCAGGCAATAAAGGAGATCAAAATGAAATAGCTGTGCATGAAGTCAGGCTTGGCAGGGCCAATGGAGCTTTGCAGTGCCTATCCCTGCATAGGAGTGCTGTAAGGAGTATAAAATGTACCTATCCCATCTGACAAGCACCAAAGGGTGTGCTGGTGATATAATGCAGCACTTCAATTCTGATGAACCATGATTTCATATCATGTAAAACCAGTTGGACGTAGGTATCGTCCAACAGATGTGCTTCATCTTCAATCTGAAGCTCAATCTCAGAGTCTAAACTCTACTTGTAACTATGGATAACAGTGCAACAAGCTCCATCATGCAATGATTGTGATATACAACTGATCATGAAATTGGACAATGAATAGTGTAGGGTCTAGTCATTATTGTACAGTCTAGTAGATGAGTTTTGAACAGGAAACAATACTTTGAGCTTGTTGTGTTTGCAGACCTATATGAAGAGAGAGACCACTGGGCAAATAACACAGTAATGACATCTACTGGAGCACCTTCTAATGCATACTGATGATCCTAAGTATCAATTGCTAGTTTCAAAACTTTGACAGCAACTAAGTACATCTCATCTAATATAAGTTGCCAAGGAGTCTTGGTGAGAAAATATTCTTCAAAACCCTTTATGAAGCATCAGTAGTGACTGTTCCATATTCAGGAATGTTATAATCCACATTGTGCTTAAATTTGTTATAAGCTGATCTCCACTGGTCATTGGTAGCAGTAGCACCTGGGCAGGTAAAACAAGGAACTCACACAGGGTATTTAGAGTTGACTTTTGCCATTTGCGAAATTGAGGTTCCATAACCCCAGTGGGAGTTAAGGAATTTGAAAAAGGAGGATAAGCAATAAATGAATTGGCACCACTCAATTGCACAGCCAGGACACGAACCACAGTGTGTAATAACTTGTCACACAACTTCAAGCCACCAAGTTCAACCATCTGTTGGTGATCGAAGATTGCTTCTTAGATGTCAGAAGATCTGACTGACTCTCTGCTGCCATCACTTTGGTCATAGCAAATCTGCTGATTGGTATTATTATCCTCCTACTTCAATACAATCAATGAATTTATGGAAATCAGTTATCACCAATACAATATATGAATTTATAGTTCAGAGTCAAACATTAGAGTGTCAATAAGGACTTACCGTCCTGTTGCATGCAGAAGCTCTCTGAATGTGTAATTTATCATTCCTCAATGAAAAGTGATTCCTCACCTGGATTGCTGTTGAATTAATATAGGTAAAGTGGACATAGAGTTGTGGGATATGGCGAGATAGTATATAAGAGTAAATATAGTGTCACATATACTAGTATAATTGAACAGTTAGAACAAAAAAGTGACACAGAGTACAGCGGGATGCAATTCCAGGTGAGTCTTGGAAAGGTTCTCAAAGGTCATTTCACTAGTACATAATAATCACGGAGATACCAGTTATTTGTTGTGATTGATGTGAGGTCTGGTTCACAGGAATAGATTGATTTCTGATGTCAAATGTGCAATGTTAGGTCTCTTATCATATTTGCTATTGATAAACAATTGTAGATAGGTTTAAGCCAACACATCTGGAATTGAATCAGATACACCTGAAGAGGTTTTGCTATTAACAATGGTTTCTTATGAAAAACCCCTCAGGGTTGGTCAAACAGAGTACTGAGAAACTGAATGATCAAGATTACATTTGTATGACTAATTCATAGGTAGTAATTTTGTGTGTAGATCCAATGTTTATGGTAGCCACATCCTACAGAATTGTTACTCAGTTGATGTTCTGCAGAACAGGATATATTTTGGACCTTGTAAGTGACAATGGATGAGGTGCAAGCATTAAAACAGAGTAGTATTGAACAGTAAGAAGCTGAATCTCCATATTTGGAATCTCTGACTGATGTAAATACTATATTCATGATATTCTATTGCTTTAGAATTCAGCCTCAATGTTAGTGGTTGATGCAGTAATTTGGTGTGCATATCTTCAATTTCCTGTCTGGTCATGTATGCAAAATTCCTTTACAATTGTATTGTAGTGAATATATAAGAGAGTGAATTTGGTTGTGCAAAAGAGTGACACAATGTAGTGCAAGAATGGTTGGGTACAATGAAGATTCAGCCTAACCTGATTGATTCCAGTTCTCATCCATGGCAACATTGGTAGCGTATATGTTTCAATCGTTGACTCACTATCAGATTGTACATGTAATATCAATTAACTATCATATAATCAAACTACAAAATTGTGATGTGTCTTGTTGGTTCAAAGTTGAATTAACAGACATGTTACAGTTGAAGCTGTATACAAACTGATGTCAATTTGAAGGAAGGTGTTTTATTAGGCTGGGTAGATGAATGAATTGCATGTGGGTGTGAAGAATTGAGTTGCACTGCAATTCGTATAGTATGCAGAATTCAATCCTTGGATTGGAAGTCCAGGCTCACCCTATATTATCAGCTCCTTGCACTTGCTTCAGCTGTCATTAGTCAACTTCAAGCCTTTATGGTAATTTGAACTTCATCCCATCAGGGAATGTGGCAGTTGACAGGAACTTGGTAATTCAGATTAAATCTGTTAAGATTGAAATATTTGTAGGATAAGCAGATGGGGCCAGGCATGGCTTGTCATGTACGGAGTCCTTGAGTGTAGATAGCCTTTCAGAGTCGCTCTGTTGGAGCTCTTGTGATAGCAATTGAATCACAAAATGTATTTAAAGATATGGTAGCTAGTTGCTCAAACATACAATTTAGTCAGGAACAAGTTCAGTATGAGTTCGAAGTGCCGTGAACTTAAGCTTGTTTAAGAATATGTGTTATATGGGGTGCATGGGAGATGTTGGTAATCTGCAGAGTCAAGAAGTAAGTAATCGTCTGCTGAAAATCTCTCCAGCTCCAGCTCTATTGACGGAGCCCAAACTACAGAATCTATTTCAGGATCTGGAAGTGCATATCCAAATAGAGTACTTAGTAAATATCTATTCTAGTCAGGTAAGTAACTGGCAATGGCTGGGCAGTTGAGATTTCATGTACAGTGTCTACCTTCCTACACCTGATAGTCAACAAGAAGCAATAATCTCAAGGCATTTTGGCAGCATCTTTCAGATATAGAGTCAGTATAGATTTCATAATTATCTAATACCAAGCAGAATGAGCTGTTTGGTCCTAAATGTATAGTGTTTGATTGATAACAATTCATATGTGCTGTGGCAACTGATTCAGTAGAATTCAAAGCGGAAGAAAAGATTCTGGATATGAAGCAAAATGAATTATTCAAGTGCAATACAAACCAGGTACACTTGTGTCAGTGGCAAATTTGTGGCCATGAACTGCTCTTCCATGTGAATCATACATTGCTAATGAATTATGGCTTCTCAAAGGTGCCTTGATATATAACTTTCAATATCATACAAGACAGGATTGTCAATTTGAGGTGTATCTGAATGTTAGTAATTGGCAATAAATCACACTCCTGCATGAGATGGTGTCTGGACATGAATCCCTGAGTGATGCCTAATGATCCCATACATTAGATATATATTGCACAGACTGACATTGTTTTACCATGATTGCGATATCCATTTCTCTATCTGCTCTATTGAAATTCAACATATCTGTGGGATTCTCCAGTACACATGACTGTTAGTGATTCACCACTGCAATTTGATTGTATTTCCAACTTGGTACCCTGGATCAGGTTTTTGGTATACATGACACATGCCATCAGGACAATGTTGGAACCCCTTTTACTAGGTCATGTATTATGATTCAACTCTGAGTAATGCTCCATCGTGAAACAGCTAGGAGTTTCCAACTGTAGCTCCTGATTTTGACCATCTTCACAATACCCAACCGATTACGCAGTGGACAATGAATCAGTTATTCACAACGTGTACATAATGTTTCAATCAACTCTGTTTGGTGTAACTGGTATATCTGCAATGACACCAATTTGGTTATTCAAATAGATTTCTATTCAGGTATATATAATATCTGCCTATCCATTGACTGCATCACTTATTCATTATTAATCATTATGAACATCAATACAACCAACTCAAACTAATATCAATTTAAGAAACAATAATTTGCTCATTAATATATAATATGCCTCAAAATCACACGTTTTGATAATTTTCCATCAGTTGTGTAAATAATTAAGTTGGCATAGCTTGATTTCACCATACTGATGATTATAGATAATTATTCATCATTTCAATCTGGCTGTAAGGTGCCTCCTTTCTCTGTCAGCTGGTTTATATGAATATCATCAGACTCTTGAATACAGCGAATCATCAAGATTATTACATTTTGTTTACTCATCGGGCTGTGCAGAACTGATATGATGGTAACTGCAGAGTGTTCGAGGAGAGTACTCACATAGCTTCCATTGATACTGGGACCAGTAATTATTATCTGTGTATACAAACTCTGACTGATGGCGCTTGAACAATTCGAGCAATTGACTGGTATTGCACATTCACAATCAAGAATCATTGAGTCAACAATGCAACGTTTGCCACTGTAAGTTTGAGGAATGTGTCCCCTGCAATGGGTGTATTGAGTGACACCACAAGATGTCGTGGATGTTGGAATTTGAGCATTGTTTCTGTGCATTAATTGTAATTCTTGGCTGCATATATATATCAATCATCAATATAATCTGCCATAAACTTTGTTAGCCACCCAATTATTTAACAAATCAGAACTGTGGGAGTACATACAAGCAATACATATTGAGTAGGTGGTGGACCATGGAACACAATGTCAGTTGATTCTGTTTTGTACAGAAACACCTTATTTCATACTTCAGCTTAGTCAAATTCAGTATAGTCTGCTGGTTTTTTGACAAGTATTACCAAAAATATGTCTCTCTGACAGCAGGATTTGGGAGTATACACTGAAGTAATAACTGGCCATTGATTGAACCATTGTCCAAAAAGCTCATTGCGATCCTCAGTGTCTACTACAGCCAATGAGCAATATAGTAGCTGCCATCTAGGTACCTTCCACACTCTTGAAACACATTGCAAAGTGTATCTTTCCACCATGGTCAGCAGTTTTCCTTTCTATTGCTCTGTCGATTCCAAATCAACCACTTGAATCTTCTTCTTCAGAATCCACCCAACATGTTCCCTATTGGCCAGTGTCAATTCTGGCAACCATATGGTTATCCCTGGCTTTGCTGTTGGTGTCAGTTAGTGCATGACATTCTTTTGATCATCATTATCTGCAGGCAGGAAGGCATGCATGAAACTCTTTGCCACTGATTACAGAGCCATTCCACCATGCATTTGAATTATAGTATTATCCTGTGGATCACCAGAACCATCTCAAAAACAGGCACAAGATCTTGTGAAACCAACCAAAGAGTAAATCAAATACCAGTTTACCAGTGTTCTCTGGTTGAATTTAATGCTGCCATTTATCACAATTTGCCAGCCACTACTGTTCTTCATTTTGTATTAATGAAACTCATCATAAATTGGAACACCCCAAAAATGATACAAGAGTTTCCCATTGGTTGAGATTTTCGCTTCGGATGTTAAGCCATTCTAAGAACTAGGCACTTTGTCCCTCGGTTGGCTGCCTTGTAAATCCTGGTGTTCCCGTTCACATAGGTGAGATCTACTTTTTCCACATCAAACATGATGAATAGATAGAAGTAGGTATCATACAGCACCTTGTTGGGGACACTTTTCCATATCCATGCCATGTGTTGCATGGTGTCCACCAGGATTGATTCAATGGCAGAAGTAAGTGTGGATGCCCCAGATGGGGAGTTGTCTGGATTGCTAATATACGATAGAAAACTGCAGTCAAACTTTGCAATGGATCACATTCTTGTATTGTGCTGGAAACGGCATGATGGTCATTTTGAGCCATACTCACTCATTCATCGATACTATAGCCCAATTGGTCGTTGCAATCCTCTAATAACCTTTGCCGTTAGGAATTATCATATCATTGCTGCTTCTACTGATATTAACATTTTGCTGAGACACATTTCGTCTGTAACTTGCACTCCTTGCACATCTGAATTCCACACCCATCTCCCCACAATACACCATATTACTCAAACTAGGTCTACCACAAACATGGCTTCAAGCAGACCTGACATTGACAAGTTATTGCAAGGTACTTTTTCATCCTTTAATTGACATGTTGCATGGTATTGAGCAGCTGTACCACCCTATCAAACCACTCAAATTCAGATTCATTGCTGATTGTATGGTGAATCATATACAATACTGAACTGAAACTATTTGGATCAAGGATCTTCTTGTGATTGAGTTGCTTCTGAAACTCCATTCCATTGTGCTCTGTATTCTTTTTGTCCTCAATAATTTCTTTCCAATATGCCATGTAAGGTTTGGAAGATGGGTTCATACTTCTGCATAGCTCAAACTGATCGAGATGTTTCATACTTTACAGAGCTGTACTGAAAGCAATCACAGTGTGAATTATATTCAATTCCATTCATTCAATTAGAATTTACATTGTTACTACTACCATTTTCATTTGCACCAGCCTTCACATCCTTATCTCTGGTATTCTCTTCAATACTCTCCAATAACTATAAATCAATATTTCCAGCTGGCCATTGCTAACCTTAATAAGTCTAGTAAAAATTACCTTAGCTGGTCAAATGACATGTTCAGCACTCTCCTTCCATCGGACTACCCTCCCTTTGACCAACAATCATTTAAAAGTGTGTCCTAGTTTCAACTTGTAGATATTTGAATGGCAGCGATTGCAAAAAATCTGGCAATATTTGGGTCAATTCATAATTGGCCAATGTGCATATCAATCCAGATTGTCTTCTTCAGATTCTTTCTGCCTGAAGGTGCACATCAAAATCACCATCAGACTGTATTCTGTTTGCTAGCAACTATTTGTTTTGATGAACTGGATTACCTCCTCCCAGTAATCCACATCAGGATAAAATGTTTGGAGTTGTTTATGATATATATGATGGTCATTGCCATTTGGCACCCAGCAAATCACAATAATTAAAGTTCTATTTTGCCACTATGGGACATTACTTCTTACCTGTTTGCATGTGCACTCTCCTGTATCAGCTGCTAGCCATTTGTTGCATCACCTTCTGTTCTTCCTTGGTTTCCAAACCAGGTTTCCACATTTCCTTGAAATTATCCATATCCACTTCGGCCGAATCCATGTATCATTGTTAAGATTTTCTCCCAACAGGCAGTTGACAATTGTCAGCAAATAATCTGCAACTGCCATCACGCATTGGAAGGGTCCATTATACAGCTGTTTTGAGAAGTTCCATCCTCTGATATTGCCCCAATACCATTTTATCGGAAACACAGCCACCCACATTTCGTCATTGTTCTTGATGACACTGAGGAAGGGCTGACCATTCATTTTGGCAACTTGTGTTCAAGAGAATTTTGTTCACTTCAGGCCGCTTCGGGTTTTGCCTCCTCCACTTGCTATCCATGGGCTATCATTACTAATAATATCAATCTTGTACTCATCATACAAATGCTCTACTGTTGGGTTCATGACAGCAATTCATGCTATGTGGATATTCTGTAGTTTCACTACTTGCTTGACTCTGTGCATTAGAATACTTATAGTATATTTTTAATGTGTGCCACAAAGAGGTTCAAGTGGAGTAATGCTGGACATGTCGATGGAGTGACCTGATTTCTTTCCTGGCAGTGCTGGCACTGAAGGTGCACTTAGAGATTACTGGCCATGTGATGTGAACTGTTGAGGGGGAAACATTTGAGATTTACTGTAACTGCCTTTGGAGAATTTATTTCCATGCTAAAGTGTCCCAGAACTTTGAAATCTCATCTTTGCTCTGGTGCTAGATTGTCAACATGGTGTCAGAATGAATAGAGAAAGGGGGTACAATGGCAGATCACCTGGACACTTTTGCTATGAAGGATGATAACTATACCTTGGCAGCAGATTCAATTGGTTGGTGTCTTTCCTGAATAGACTGTCTTTGCTATACGAATTTCAATATTTATTATTCATCAATCACAAACTGTTATCTGCTTATTGTTTGAAGCTAATTAACCACCTGTGTAAGCCACTGTGGCTGTCTTTCTTGGAGATCTGGTCATTAGCATAGTAAATTAAAGACATGGTAGGAAATAAATTTAGCAGTAATATATATTAGACCAAGTTTAGGTAGAGTAAATTATCATGTGACTTTGGGTTACAGCTGGAAGCTACTGTATAGGCTAAGCCTCCTCCAAGACTTAGAATATATCAATCATCTTGACAGGTTCATCACAACAGATCATTAGCCCAGGTGTAACCACAATCTAGACACTATCATTGACAACTAGCAAGGGATAACAAACAAATCACAATCCTGTATATGGGTAAGGATGTACCATCCCTGGAGCATTGAGGAATTGTGTGACATTGAGACACCCTACAAACTCAATCCACCATTAGCACAGTGCGAACAACAATTCCTCTCAACAAAATGTCACACTCCACAATGTAGTCAGCTGGGATGGCTGTGATGGCCACCGTGTGGAGTCCTGCAGTTATGCAACATACTGGCAGCAGAATGAGAAGTAGCCAGGACACATTCATAACCAGTAGGGACTGTAGATTCAAATGAGTTTGAGTCAACATCAGGTCAACACCCTCTGAGGGATCATGGACTATGTGTCTGGTCACCTCCATTTACCACATATTGTGTAGTTAGAATGTGTTCACCTGATTTCTGAAACATGTCAACAGGTGGTCAGCCAATGACAGATGAACATAGAGTTTGGTATTGGAAATGATCTATAAGCAGTGGGCAGCTGTTGGATGGCAGATATTGTGAGATGTTGGCGGATCAAAATCCCCAGGGAGTGTAGCAGTTGTTCCACCTGAGCTGTGAGCTTGGTGGGTGATTTCCAACAACAGACTTGAGACACTGGCAGCGGCAATCTTGGCAACGATACTGCAAAGTTTGCAGACTGCTCTCCTTGGTCGACCCTGGAGCGACTGTATGTGCTGTACAGTGTATACCATGGACCCAGAACGTTTAAAGACAACAACCCCGCTTCTCCATCCAAGGCACCACACACTGGAATCTGTGATCTATGGATAATTGTTTTCATGGGAAAGCCAACATGGAAGAGCAATCTTGGAGAAGAGTTGCTAATTCAAATTGTAATCATTGAGAAGTGTCTCCAATATCAATACTGACACAGACTCACCTTTGCACACAGATCGATATATCTAGCACTGTACAATTGGTTATCAGCACTTGCCTCTGAAAGGAATGCAACAATCAACACTTCCACTTCATGTTGTCATGTAGATGCCAACATCTCCATGGAGAAGCATCTTCGATATGAAAATTGACAATGACACCAACTGCAACTGCAACTGCAACTGCAACTCCAATTCCAACTGCAACTGCAACTCCAACATCAACACAAACTCCAACTCCAACAGCAACACCAACACAAACTCCAACATCAACACCACCACAAATACCAATATCAACACCAATACCAACTCCAACATCAACTACGGAATCCGTAATCGGAACTGAGAGAGTTCATACACAAGTCAATATCACTGTAACTGTTTGGAGTAGTACATTCAATTAGGTTGAAAAATATTCTGCTATGTAATACCAAGCAGGATTCAACAGGACAGTGAGTCTGCTTTGGAGGACAAGTTGACTGGAAGTCAAGACAGTTGATGCTGACAGCCCAATGTACCATGGAGGTTTGGCATGGGCCCATAATTGATGCCTCCTATATCTTGAGCAGGTGAATGGACATTTGGGAGAAACTCATAGCATGGCATCATTTTGCTTCTGTCATCTGGCTGTTTTGGATCTGTTGTTCTATGGCTTAGTGTTTGATGGAGGTGATAATGCCATGGAGGAGTATTAGACTGAGTCGTTGTAGAGTATTTTACCACATGGCTTTGGGTTAGGGCTTGCAGCTACTAAATAGGGTACAAGTGATCTTACATGGAGATTAAATCACTCTTATCAACAGGTTCATCACAACAATATATGTTTTAGCATTAATCAGAGTATGGTTCTGTATATTGAAGTCTTCAGTAACCATCAGGGAGATGAAGGGCTCATACATCCAATTGTGCTGTCATGAATAATGGTGTTTCATTATACTGTTGATTCACGAAACTCAGCTGAGAAGCAGAAACCTTAATCACACTCCACTCACATTTTGATGCTTTATACTGCAGTAGCAATCTATGTTCTGCAAAAGTAGCTGACTATTATACAGTGTTTGACTGTAAAGGTCATAGAAGGGATCTGCTATGATATTTCAATGAATACATGAATAACAATAACAAGGTTCAACATAAGCATAAATAGGAATATCAGACATAAACAGATTGTAAACAAGGTCCAACTGTATTCAATTGAAGGCCTGTGAGTGTAGCAGCAACTGTGATTGCTTCATACTCAATACATTGTCAATCCTGCAGAGAATTCTCGCAGTCTACATATCGGTCAATAATCATTACATATGCAAATGTCTTACAAGTCAACCTGATCTTAATATTTATTACTCAAACTTACTTGTATATAGGAAACTCACCTATTGTGTGTATGAGGATTATCTACATTGATCATCAACTTCTTAAGGCTCAAGCCTAAGATCGACTCCCAACCCCACAATGACTTGGTATATGATATAGCCAATTGTAGTATTTGTAGTACTACCTGACAAACAGTATATAAATGTTAATTGCCATCATAACCAAAAGAACTATCTCTTCTCTACTAACAAGATGCAGCAGAAAATGTACAGGATTGTTGAGAGGATGATGATATATATCTAAGTTTATAGAGAATAATGATTGTATGGTGACTTACTTTGAAACCATTTCCAACATTTGTTTGGGTGCGATATAACAGTGACAGCTGCAACCTAATCTGAGTTAGCTTTCTTTCAACCAAATACCCCTCAGGCTCCAATCCAGCAACAAACCATCACCCCCTGTAGCATAATTCAGATTCATTAGAATGAGTACACCGACAATTTCTTCAATGTAGTCAACCCTCACTGGAGGCAGATTAGATGCATAATTCGTATAAGCTAGTTTTTGAAGAAACCTTACTACTGGTATAGTATTCATAATACCTTGCGATGTTTTATTGATACTGTATGCACACTAATTACAGTATGGCAGAGCCCCATATCACGACTACCTCGGGACAAGGTGGTTCGATGCGCTCACATCGCCACCCACTACCCTTTTGTCCACATCACACCGGGGGGCGGCAACTGGGATTTGAATCCACAGTCTTCTGACTGTATACACCGCCAGAAATTTCAGGAACAATACCACTGCACCATGGGACAGGCCAACAAATTGTGATGTCAATCAACAAGCAGCTCCTATCTAATGGCCTATTACCATCTTTGGTTTGGGTTTTTACTAATCATGCAGTGTTATATTTAGTGTATGCAGTATAATCACCATTGTCAATCTGGGTAACAACTGGTTATACCTGTAGATATGTACCTAGTGTTCCACCACTAGATAATACTTCCTACAAAGATATCCTATACCTGCGGAAGATAATTTTTCCATGTACCACTACATCACCAAAATCACTTTGTGTCACAGGGAGCCTCTGGGAGTATTTGATAGTTGTTGGACCAGAATCCCAGGGTGGTCAAATCCCAGAGTGGACTGGAGCGATGCAGTGGCCTTCAGGTGTATGTGGGAGCACCTGGGAGTGCTGGCGACAAGCCTAGGAGTACCAGTGACAAGCCTGGGAGCGCCAACAACAAGCCTGGGAGCGCCAGTGACCCACCTGGAGGCACCTCGAATCACAGTTGAGCAGTTTGGGAAAAACTTGATTTTCTTTCACAATGCTGCTGGAGGGTCTGGACATCATAGCTACTACTTATCATTCAACGATTGTTAAATCTCATCTGTTCAGTTTATGTTCTCATCTGTGCATCTATGTATCTATGTACCTATGTGTCTATGCATCTATGGAGTGATCCATCTACACACAGTATATCTCGACTGGCTGCAGGCGGTACTTGGGAGCAATTTAGGGTCCGCCTGAAGATGATGATCGAGTGAATTCATAGATACAAGTGTAGGGCATCAAACTGTGAAAGAAGGGATGTACTTGCAGGCAGTGATTGAGCAAGAGTTTTGAGATGCACTTGGTGGCGGAGATCGAGGGAACTCAGAGCTGCACTAGGAGGCTGTGCTTGAGTGAGTTGGGAAATGAACTGGGATGCCATGATTGCACTAACTTGGAGGCCTTGATCAAGTGAGTTTGCAGATGCACTTGGAGGCTCAGATCTAGTAAATCAGGGATGCACTTGGAGGCTGGGATTCAGCGAGTGTGGAGATGCACTTCGAGGCCATGATCAAGACAGAATGAGGGAGTACATGAAGTCAGTCGATGGGAGGAGCGCCGGGTGATTGAGACTCTATCCATCATTTAGTTAATTTGCAACCTTCGGAATGTGACAAGGCCACTTTACCTCTGAGCTCTCACCAGGAGAGCTGGCCATTGGTGATGGTTGATCTTGTAGGGAGGCATGCCGGAAATGGAAGCTACATTCAGGGGCCAACTCGTACTTGTGAAAATAAAGGGAACAAAGACAATCTTCGGTGTATACTGTATGTGGTGTATGCTGTGCACTCAGTGTTAACTCATAATCATCACATGGGGACATAGAGAGGAATGTCCTAACTTTGTGTTCTGTGATGATGGTAGAGTTGTGGAACAGAAAGAGAGATGGTGGATGAGGATGGGAGTGATATGGAGGAGATGAGCAGAAATGAGACATCAAGGGTACCACTTGTCTGATTGGGTTCAAAAGACCTCGTATTGGTGTGGTTACCCACCATATCGGGAGTTGAACCAGCCATATCTTGAATTGTACATTGACTTGCACATGAGTCTCTCTTGAGTCCCAGTTCCTCATGATGATTTCTCCCAACTTATCTTATCTCTCTCTTTCTTGTCCTCAACTCTACCATCACATAAGACCACAAAGTTGAGTGATCCCATGCAAATCTCTCCAAGTCATGGCTGTGATTTGACACCATCTACACCATACACCGAGTACTGCATCATCCCACAATCGGCTCTCTCCTACTCCCAGCCAGCCACTCACCATTTCGTCCCTCATCTCTTGGAGGACCTTGTTGTACTCAACTGACTACATTCCCATGATTAAAAGTTACCCAATGCATAGAGTCTCGGCTGCCAATGCGCTGCCCTCCAGATCTACCACCTCTATATCGACTACCTCAAAGTCCTCCTTCAGTCTTGATGGCTAATTGCCTTCAAATGAATCTCCCAACCCGCTCGATTACAGCCTCCAAGTGCATCTCCAAACTTACTTGATCATGGTCTCCAACGTCAGCCCTTAGAGGCATTTCCAAGTGCATCTCCCAACATGCTTGATCTCGGCCTCCAACTGCATCTCCGAGTTCAACTAGATCTCGGCCTCCAAGTACATCTCCAAACATGCTCAATCATGGCCTCCAATGGCATCTCTGAGTTCAACATGATTTCGGCCTCCAAGTGCAACTCCAAACTTGTTTGATCAAAGCATCCGAATTGGGGTGATCATTGCCTCCAGGTGTATTTCGATACTTGCTGAATGATGGCAACCAAGTGCCTGTCCAAGCTCACTTGATCTTGGTCTCAAAATGCATCCCCAAACATGCTTCATCACAGCCTCCAAGTGCATCTCTTAGTGGCTCTTCCATGTGCCACTCCAAACATGCTCGATCTCAACCTCCAAGTGCATCTCCGAACTCGCTCGATCACAGCCTCGAAGAGCATCTTTGACTTCAACATGATCTCAGCTTCAAAGTGCATCTCCAATTTTGCTCGATCACGGCATATGAGTTTGCATGATTATGACCTTCAAGTGTATTTCCAAACTCACTCAATGTCAGCCACCAAGAGCAGCTCTGAGCTCACTCAATCTCAGTCTTGGAGTGCATCTGCAAAATTGCTTGATCACAGCCTCGAAGTGTGTCATTTAGTTGTGCTTCCAAGTACATCTCCAAACATGCTCAATTTCGGCCTCAGAGTGCATCACTTAGTTCAACTCAATCGTGGCCCCGATATACATTTCGAAACCTGTTCAATCATGGCCTCCAAGTACATCTCATAGTTCAACTCAATCTCGGCCTCCAACTGCCTCTCTTAACTCGCTCCATCATGACCTGCAAGTGCATCTCCAAACTTGCTCAATCATGGCCTCCAAGTGCATCTCTCAGTTTAACGCAATTTCGGTCTTCATATGCTGCTCCAAACTTGCTTGATCACTGCCTCCAAGTGCATCTCTTCGTCCAAGTCGATCCTGGCCTCCAGGTGAGTCTCCAAACTCAGTTGAACACTGCCTCCAAGTTCATCTTTTGTTCACACAGTCACAGCCTCCAAGTGTGTATTCATGATCTCTTGATTGGTGTCTCCAGGTGCTCCTCTGATCACACTGGTGTACTGTCTGCAGCCAGATTGCTGTATGTATTTATATAGATACACTTTGGTAGATAATACATGCCAGAGTATGATATAGCAAATCTTATGACTGTAACAAAGATGAATATGACAGACAAAATGCTGTGATGTTATCTAACCCTATGAACCACTACTGTCAGAATATGTCACCAACTGTCCTGCCAAGCTGCGCAGATGTCTCAGCTGCTCTCGATGTCTCCCAGTGACGTGCACAGAGGACTCAGTAGTTCCAAAACTTGGCTATCCTAGAAGTCACATATCGGAGTATCCTGAATGCTTCTCCATAACTGCAGGTGCTTTCAAGAGGACCTGGCAATTCCCCAGCAGGGTCTGTAAGCACTTCACTTAGCTCCAGGGGGGCTTAGGAGCATCTGGAAGTACTTAGAAGCACTGGTGGGGTCAACTGGAATGCCTGGGTGGTATGTGTGTGGCTTCCCACCCGATTTACATTTTCGATCATGCAATCACAAATACAGGTAACACTCAATCAAAATATACTAGCAGAAACTAAGATCTATATTGACATTGGCTGAGATCATAACCTTACCTGATGTGTATACAACAACGGGGGAATGCCGATACATATCATTGCCGACTGGATTGATGGATGAGATTGAGCAATGTCTCCAACCCAGATGATGGAAACAATTGTTTCACCAATGAGATTGAAGGAATCTTGATATGAACTTGATCTGATGAGTAGACTGATTAATTTGATTTGAGTATTGAGACGTTGAATCTGATCTACATGGAGTCAGTGAGATCTTGTCAATTTGAGTTGAGACCACAGAGACCGAGTGAGTGTATTCTTGCTGTGATAGAGGAGTAACTGAATTTTTACCTGGTTGGGAGAATATGTATTTGACAAGATTATTTGAAATGAGCTCTGGGTATGGATGTTTCTTTCTGAGAAAATCTGGACTTCATGTGATTTGAGAGGAGCATTATGCAGAGCTATGTCTTTCATTGGTATAAAGATAAGTACTCACAGTAATGATAACATCCTAGAGTGGTGTGGGACTGTTTTGATAAATGCTATTATGTGAATTGGTTTATTGTTGCACGCAGCAGAACAGCATGCACTGATGAACTGGTGTAAGAGATAATTAGACATCGGGATGTAAGTTGGAGCAAGAGGTATTCAGCACAACGGACTCATTACAATATTAGCATTGTATCCTGCACCAGGCAACACATTTCCTCAACTGTCTACATACATTCTCCGCTGGCTATATTCAGTTACCACCTTTTTGAGCAACCGTTTGAAGGTCCCATCTACAATCTCTGCCACGTCCAACTTAACCTGCCTTGAAGCATGAAATCAAGTTCAGGAGCTATCTAATTATATCTTGGATAATGGTTGCATTGGCAGGGATCAAAATCACCTCCAAATCTATGTTGTAAAATACAAACATTCCATTGTCAATGGCACCTACCAGGCTATGAAATCGAAGGCGTTTTATGTCCAGGTTGAACTTCTGCACCCCCATCACTGCTGGCCAATACTCAAGTCCATTGCCATACCTCTTCTGGCACCACAGATGGAGTACATTCCACAGATGCGTCCGTGAGAATACTGATAACTCGTTGTACAAAGAGATTCCTACCAGTATCAGAATAACTGACAATTCATATTGTAATTACTATAATAAATCATTCATCTCTGGAATTTATCTACAATGACTATAATCCCAAGAGTGAGACTAATGATTATTCTAACATGAAGGGCACAGAAAGCCAGACTCTAATAAATTGTATATAATTTGAAATATCTTTAAAGCAATTTGCCAAAACAATAAGTAAGCCAAACTTTCATATATTCAGCAAACTAAAGAAAGGATGGGTGTCTGAGTTCCCAGAGTGCAAGCATGGCACAAGTGTCTGGGGACAAATTCGATTGTAATAACTGAAACATAAACAACTTTGTTGGAAAATAGTAGTGTGAGATTTTTTGAGGAGTTTCACATACTAGCCTGTATTGGGAAATATTGACATATTAGAATTAGTATTTCGACTGTGGATTAAGATGATTCCAAAGAAATAGACTCACCCAGTGTGTGAGTTGAAGGAGAATGTACGATGAGGCAACAGGCAACAAGCATCAAAACAACGAGAAGACTACGGCAATATCACGAAAAGTAAAGTTTCCAACCTGTCTGTTAAAACTTTTTTATTTATGATTTACTTCATGGAGATGGACAGCTACTTTATCATCCGCAACCAACTCCCAGACTTCTAATGTATTTTGCTGTGTAACAGCCCACTACTGGGCAACTAATTATGCAAAAATGCACACATACATCAGAAGCAGGGATGCATAATTACCCCTCATCCAGATTCAATTTTTACACTCTCCAAGTATCACCATGACCATGAGCAGAGTGGAGCACAGATAAGCAGTGACTGACAGGGAAACTAAGATTTGTGAAGCCAAATGTGAATAATGTTGTGCTATTCAACCAACTGTCGAGGCTACTCCTGTAATGTGCAATATACATTATCATATGTTCTGAGACTGACTCAGAGGAGCACAGCCACAGAATGAAGTATACCAGAAGGAGCAAGTGATGACTCATGGAACAGGAGAAATCAATTGTCCGGTGTTGTAAGACTCTACATGACTTTGGATATCTGTTGCAAGAGAATATGGTTAAGCGAATTGTGATGTCCTATCAACCCCCACATTGGTAACAACACCTTGGTAAGCACTGGATGACACACTTTCTCAACTGCTATCCTGCAATCACTGCAATGTTCAGCCAATGTCAAGATTAAACATGGGCTAATGCAAATTGTCTTGCAATTTTAAAGGACTTTTTTTGTAAGCTATATTATTCTAGTCAATACATTAATTTACAATTAATATTGTTCACTGTTGCTTGCAAAACTTGTAAGAATGCTCAATGCACGACATGGAAACATTTACAATATGAATGAAATGGGATTTCTATTTGGTTACAATCTCCAAGTGAAGGTCATGTAGAGTGGAAGTGGAAAGAGTGACTGCTATACCCAGGATGGAAATTACAAAATGGTTTCAGTTATAGAGTGTATTGCTTCAGATGGTAGAGTTATACCAGCCATGTATATCTACCAGGGGGGTAAGCATCTACTGAGATGGCATGCTGGTGTGCAAGATAAAGAGCATGTAACATTTGTATAGTCAATTCAAGGCAGTACAGACAATAAACTGGAACAGGAATTGGTGGAATATAACATTGACAAATATACTATTCAGATGTTTGTAGCATTGGATTGACCTCCATCTTATGTTGACCATTACAGTGCAATGGGCAAGCCACACATTCTAATCCTTATTGGGCATGGCTCTTATCTAACATGGCAATTATTTAATTTTTGCTTAAAAGGAAATAATCCACCATATTTGCCTTCCTGCACACTCTACACACATCCAAAGACCTCTAGATACAGCGCGGTTCAGTTGTCTTTCCTGCAGCTACAGCAATGAGCTGGATATATGTGTTAACCATAGAGGGAATGCAACTAAGAAAGAATAGTTTTATAAGTAAGCCCACCTGCTATATTGCTCTATACTCCACTCTAACTCTTTCATACAGACTTGTCACATTTGCTAAAGCTGCAGCATATACCAAGAAATACATAATGAGTGTCTTTGAGGTAAAAGAGAACTGGCCACTTGACACATACAAGGAATCTATTTGGCAGATATGAAATATCACTCGATTTGAATTGTCACCAGCCAATCCCACTCCACATCTCAGTGCAACCCCCAGACAGCCAAGAGCTCTATGCCTAGTAGCCCATAGTGCACTCCACCTCATCACTTGCCAATAACCTTCCTCTCTTAAGCTGAGTGTGCATAGTGGATAGCTGGGATGGTCAGCTCAGTGAGCACTTGCAGGTAAAAAATTAGGAGACGGAATACTGAGAACACTTTGCTTATGGGTGAAGGAGAGCACTGCTGCTTCAGCAAAGGACCACTGCCACCTTGGTAAAGCTCATGTGCTTACTGCTGTTGCTTTGGATCAGCTCAATGAAGAGAGAGAGAGGCTAGATAGAGAAATCATAGCGAAAGCCAAAAAGAGCCAAGCAAAGGCTGCAGCAAAGGTAGCATCCTCTGGAGAGGAGTCAAAGAGCTTTAAACATGTGGCAAAAAAGATCACAGATCTAAAGAAGATAACTGTAATTATGCTTAGTGATGTATAAGGAGCACAATATCATGGGTGGAGATGGGTTTGATGAGCAGGATGAAGCGCAGGAGGAAGGTTCTGTTGTAGATATTGGTGATATGCTGGACCTGGAGGATACTATAGAGCATGGACAGGGGAGAGAAGGGGTTCGTAGTCAACCCCCACAGGTGACGAGGTGAGGGGGAGTGTTTAAGAGAGGTCATTTGGGTCAACAAATGCCAGATGCTGGTAGTCAGTGTCTTAGTCCTGGTTGGTCACCCAGTATAATACCCTGAATAGAGGTGTGGCACCAGGTGGAGCAACTTGAATTTATGGAAATTAACAGTGGCCCAAATGAGCTGAACACAATTGAAGTGGTAAACAGGTACACCTTGAAAAAGAAAGAATTGAATGAAGACTATATAAGGTAATAGTTAGCCTACCAGATGTTGAACAATGCGATAAATAGTTATATATAATATAATAATTTCCTTCGAAATGTCACCAAGTTGAAAGACATACCAAATTGGATAATATATTATATTGATAAGGTGGTGGCTAGTGATAGCAACGGTTCCGGACCGCCGCTTGGGGTCCGGGTGCGGGTCTGAACAGAACCATCGCCAAATACACGGTCCTGGTCGTCCATACACCTCAACTGTCAATTCGGGTATGGTTCGATGGACATCTCCCAACCCATCAGACACGGGCGGGTACTCAGTGGGTCGTCCAGTGGGTCCATCTGTAGATTTATATAATGCTCTTGCTTTTGATGTTTGATAATTGTATTTGATCAAAATCAGTTGATTAACATCCAGAAATGCCTTTTTGTTCACAGTGCAGGTTGCGACATCGGTTATTTTGGAATCAATGTTTTGCCTTTAATGATCTGTATTTAAGAGTACTAAGACAGTCAATAGTTCAGTTAAGATCACATATATCCGTGCGATGCATTGATTAGCCAATGTACAAGACCAAATATCGTTGAGGCTCCGTTGACACTCATTTTCAGGATGGGGCAGGCTGTGTGCCACTGTCGTTTTTGAAGCTAAAGGCGGTTAAAACCTTGTGTATGGATGTCTGCAACCAATCGCCACTTTGATAACCCAAGATGCAAAGCCAAAAATCATAGACGCTCGGTTGACGATCATTTTCAGAATGGGGCATTGACCGTGTCGCTTGCTGTTTTTCCTATAATGGCAGCCAATACAACGGATATGCTACACAGCAATTATATCTCTATTCAATCACTTTGTTACATGACCAAAAATCATTGACACTCTGCCGATGCTCATTCTCAGGATGGGGCAGGAAGCATGCCGCTGCTGTTTTTGAAGCTGAAGGCGGTTAATATCTTATTTATGGATGTCTGCAACCAATCGCCGCTTAGATAACCCAAGATGCAACGCCAAAAATCGTTGATGCTCAGTTGACGCTCATTTTCACAATGGGGCAGTGACCATGTCGCTTGCTGGTCTGCCTATAAGTGCAGCCCATACATTGGTTATGCTACATGGAAATTATATCACGATACAATTACCTTGTTTACAAGACCAACAATCGTTCACACTCCATTGATGCTCATTCTCAAGATGAGGTAGGGAGCGTGTCACTATACTGTTTGCCTATCAAGGCGGCCAATACTTCGATTATGTATAACCGCGACCAAGTCAAATTTTAAATACCAGACTTATGTGACGTAAAATTGTTGACACTCTGTTGACGCTCATTCTGCCACGGGCGTATCCGCATTTTTCAATCATTTGATTCCGCATAGCCTATCATTCACATTGTTCTGGCAGCCTTTCCAGTGTTTTCATTTACATTCTCCTTGATGACTACAATTTTCTTTAGTAATACATATAAATATATCCTTTAAAATATACTTTACAGTGTCTGCTAATTGTAGATAATACTACACTCCAAAATCCAGTTCCTTTCAATCAATGCTCATCATCACTTGCAGGATCACTCAATAGGCTGCTCTGGTCTTCAAAATGGATGTCAGCTGCATTACCATACAGCAGATAGAGTACTAACCAGTGGATGTTCGTTGATCAGGCAGCATATCAGGATCAAAATCTGTATCGTGCTGGCTATCCGGGGCATATGCATCAGCAATTAATTATTCAGCGCAGAGAAGAGAAGTATGTGAATACACATATCTGGCAGGCAAATTGAGGATTTGGGAACGTTGAGATCCGGCATTGATAATGGGTGGAGCAGGTGGTATTCCGGGCAGAGATGGGGTGACAGGCAACGGTGGAGTCGCCTCTGAAGTCCGCTGTCTGCCTCGGTTGGGTGGAGGTGGACCTGTGTCCTTGCGTCTCCAGCGTGTCAGCGGATTCTTTGCGGTACTATGTTGACCAGGAAGGCAGCTGTCCGTGTGGCTTTGACGAAGCATGGCCAGGTGTATTTCTATCGCAGCCTTCACCTTTTGAAGCCCGGGAAACTCAACACCCTGCTTCTCCTCATCTCAGACTTCAGCGCGTGGTATCTTGATCAGATATTGGGTGTCCTCTATTGCGGGGCACGAAAACCCTTCTTCGGCAAATTTGGCCACATATAAGGCCGGGCGGATATTGGAATGTTCCTGCTGGACCCGACCTCCTTGCCATGCCATAGCAGCAGACATCTATAAAACCAACAAAAAATGAGTTGCTGCTCTAACAATCAGATTCAGCAATTAGCTCGACCACATACGCTTCCGTATCCTCCTCTAAGGTGATTGAAGCCTAATTCGTCCACTCACGGGGATGCTTGTCAGGAACTTTGTCCGCGAAAACGCCAGAGCTGACAATATCATAATATTAGATTTCGCAGACTCGGTGGACAAATGCCTTGGTCGACCATGGAGGTTTCCCACCACGAGTGGCGATAAATTGGTTACGTAGCTCTCCGCATACACCCAATGTACAATATACAGTGAATTGACGGCTGTTCACGATGGTATGAATATACTCACCTCCAACTGCATGCTGCACCTTATTCTCGCTGCTTCCGGTCTTATGGACGATTTCTAAATGTGCATCCTGGGTCATAGTTTTGGTGGCTTCATTGGCAGCCTTGTGGTGGAGAAACCTGTCTGTGTGTTCTCATTGTGTGACAAGGATTGACATATTCGATGTCGCGCCCGTCGATTGGCTCGCATCAGATCCGTCACCACCTGGCTGCGGTCTGCGTGAATCCATGTTTTGGTGGTGTGGAATAGGAAAGGAAGATGATAACGAAATGAAGTGGGAAGTCCTGAGGAATATATAGTGAGCATCATGTCAGAATGGAATAATTAGCTGCCAATTTGTACGTTATACTCAAGATGATCCCTGCTGCATATGACCACAAGTTGCAGGGGGGTCCCACCGTCTCGCGATATGCAACTAGTCGGTCCAATGCTGTTCGTCTGTTTCCAAGGATGAATTGAGGCATACGACAGCTGAAATCTCATGATTGTTTGATATGAATAGGACCTTCTTTGAGGGAATGGATGTCTACTGATGTTTGTCTCAAAAAATCCCCAGTATATTGCATGAAATTCACGCTATCAATCCAGTCATGTTGCACCATTAGCCCAACTATTCCCATTTTATTCACAGTCAAATGGCAGATTTTGCTTCGTCTAAGTTGAGTAAACATACCAACCTTGCCCTAAAAAACGCAGCTTGCCTCCATATTGTCCATATCTTGCAACATCCAACATCTTGTCCAACAGTAAAGTCATCACAAACAAGGGTCAATGCTCCGAAAGAGAACATTTCACCACTTCCAGTGGCCAAATATTGCAAATCGACAAAGCGGTCCACCCAACGATGTCACCAAGCGAATGAAGGTAAGAGCGGCTTGGCAGCAGAAGGAGTCCGAGCCCTCAGGGCATTGCACAGCTTGTGATCTGAAAAGAAGCTTGCCGCTGAGAAACCACGAGAAACGAACATTATAAGCAATGAAGAAAACGAGAGATGGATTTAGCATTATGTTGAGTGAAATTCCGCTGTGGTGAGATGGCGAGTTGAAGATGCAGAGGCCGCGATCAGGCAGGAGCAGGTAGACACGGGGACAGCTGAAATCTCTAGATTGACAACCAGAGAGCCCGAAAGCAGGTTGCAGGAGATGTCGGTGCCTACCAGGGAGAGTCTGAGTGATCTTGCAAGTTCCAACGATGGGGAGGATGGGGAAGATGAGGATGATGAAGAGACAGAGCAGGGCAAGCTGAGCGAAGGTGGCGAACCTGGCTGGGTGATGGGCGCAATCACCAAAATGGTACAGCAGTGCTTCGAGACGTTTTGGCAAAAACAGATGCCGCTTGACGAATTGACACCACCGGGATGGAGGGCCGCAGCCGACTACTTCCGTGAATGAGATAAGAAGTACATCACATCTGAAGTTTAGATTCCATCAGTTGTTTAACAGCAAACGCATGACGATGCAGCTGCACCTGCAACCACAACATTTGGAGAGCTTGTGGAGTGTCTTGATATTGTCCCCGGAATATCGCAAATGCCGCAAGGGACATCTCGACTAGGCAGTAGTCATATTAGGCTAGGTTTGGGCAACCCACAGATGGACACAGGTATAGCAGGGCTTGGGCCGACCGCGGAACCTGATTCATCACTCATTCACAATGCGATGCCTGTTGAACTTGTTAGCTTTTACCGCTGCATATAGCCTCCCCAGCTAATTACCATATAGAAATCGGATTCGGACGAAGACATGGTGACAGCTCCGACGTCAGCGGAGGCATTGATTGGGAAATCATCATTTTTGCCATCATATCTCGGTGAAAAGCAATTCGTGTACCAGATATGCTACCTGTCAGCTGTGTCATGATTTCAGTGACCACATTGTGAGACACGATAATACGTCTTTGCATGTGCCTGGGTTGAACGCACCATGCGAAAGTTCTAGATACCAAATCAGGCTGTAAGATGGCCAATAAGTTCGGTTTCACTTTGCCTATTACTTTCAAGTGAGAAAGCAACCGCTATATTAGTGACAAAATATAATAACAAGATGTAAGTGAGTGATATCGTACGAGTAATAGAAGGAGCGGTCTGTGCTCAATACTAATCAGTCTGAATGACCACCATCATGATTACTTTATCCACCCATCCAACTGCATAACTCTCTGCACAGACCCGGTGCACATGGTTGAGGTATTTAAAATTGCTTATGGTACCTCATGGAAATCAAGGAGAGGGAGTTGGATGAGGAAAGGTGATGAAGTCGAGCGATATTAATCAGAACATTGTGAAATGATCTACATGCCATAAATTGCCGGCCGAAAGTGCAAGAATGTGATAGGGCCACATCATCTATCACTTGGACAATGTGGATAGAGGTGGATAAGAAATTGACAAGCCACAAAGCTTCTGGATGCAAATGATAATACATAGAAAGGCAATACTGGATGTCAATAAAAAATATGCGATGAGCTCTATACAATTATTGAGTGTACAAATGCTGATACGATGCGTTTAATGTAAGCATCAACGAAGCGTCAATGGTTTTGGCTTTGCATCATGTGAACCCCATGGGCTGTTCAGCAAGAGTGGCTCATAATTGACCTATCGGCCACCTGTCTAGGCAAAGACAGCTGCGACAACATCGCTACTATGTTCTAAAAATGAGTCTCAACGGAGCGTCAACAATGTTTGGTCTTCCATCATAGAAATTGCAAGGGCTGTGCGCCGACATTAACCCATTATCGAACTATTGGCCGCCTCTCTAGGCAATAATGCATGGGGCAACATGACTAGTATGTCCTAAAAATGAGCCTCAGCGGAGCGTCAATTATTATTGGCCTTGCATCTTGGAACATCCAAGTGCTGTGGGGTGACATTAATCCAAAATCGGAACGTCGGCCGCCTTTCTAGGCAAAAATGCGTGTGACAACATGGCTACTCTGTCCAAGAAATGAGCATCAACGGAGCATCAATGATTCTTGGCCTTGCATCTTGGAATATCCAAGGGTTGTGCGGCAACATCAACCCATAATTGAACAACCGGCCGCCTTTCTAGGCACAAATGCTAGCAACAGCATCACTACTATGTCTTAAAACTGGCTGTCAACGGAGCATCCACGATTTTTGGTCATTCAACTTGCAAAATTCCAAGGCTGTGCATCGGCATACACCTATAATCAATGTATAGACCGCCTTTATGGCCAAAATGGCCTGTAACAATCCCACTACAGCCCTGTAAAAATACATGTCAGTGGAGCGGGAACAGGTGATATGCGGCTCTGTAACCTTGCCAGCAACAAAACGCATTGCATTGTTCGTAAATTGAGTTGTCAACGGTCAGTCTTCTCAGCATGACCCTGTACACAACATCACAACTATTCATGCAATGTCTCACAGGTCTTACTTTTGTCTTTCGTGTAGCTCAAGAGTCAATATTTAGGCACCAGTGTTCTACTCAACAATAATGTAACTTTTGACAGTCTCTGAACTGAATTTACACAGCCTTCAAATTGCTACAACCATGTCGGATTCCCAATCTATAAATACCTCGTTGCTAGAGGTGATGATATCTTTCAAAAATGAACGTGTCTTTATTCACGAATTGAGCCACCTTACATTGCAAATCATATTCGATGTTTGCTGGGTTTCAATGAATGTTGGCTCGAAACATCCCATTGGATGGAGTAATTCCAGACATGCGCCTTCTTGGCGCGTCAATTTGCACTGTGGAAATGAGTAGACTGGCAGCCCTGGAATCATATGTATCGTTTGTCATCAAGATCTTCGCCATCCATCAGAACATGTGACCAGCTCCATGGTGAAACATTTCATGGCAAAAGCATACATTGAAAGGAAAAACGAATTAACGGAGTCAGCGGTTTCCAAATTGACGAGTACAACTGTTGATGAAACCGCTTTGGCCATATTGAAGAGACAAGGCAGTTGTGGAATTACAACGGTAAGCTCACAGAACAAATTGATATTCCACAGTTCTATCTTACGTATATTAACACAATTGACAGACAGAACACTCCAAACTGGCAGCAAAGGACTACCTAACTGTCGAATTTCACCAAGACACCTGGAATCGCTGCTTCATGTTAGGATTTGTTTCCACTCACATTCCATGGAATGCTATATCAATCCTCGAGCTGCGACAGTCATTTAACGCATTATGTAGTGAGCTCGTGCTGCCATCTGCGAGCATCTTTAGCAACATTTGCCCCAGGGAATACTCACTGAAACTGGATGCAATCAAGATGCAATTGCCGTCAAGAAATGAAGTTAGCTTAGCTTTGGATGGGTGGACATCCACAAACAAATTAGCGACAACATCTGTCACAGCTTACTATATGGATCATAATTGGGCATTGTGAGAAGTACAACTCGCATTCGACGAGGTTGACAGCCTATTCTTTCCCTATTTCAAATGCTAATCAAGAACAATTGGTCAAGGGTCAACATACTGGAGCAAGGCTAGCCATACATGTGAAGGAGGTTCTGAATGGTTTCGAGCTTACCAACGGCCGTTCACTGAGAATGATGGCAGATAATGCTTTTTCAAAGTACTCGATGACTCGGGAACTACAATTAACCCTTCAGGCCTCCGGAATCTTGGGGCCCGATATGAGAAACCACATACCGTGCATGGCGCACGTCATTCAGCTCGCTTTGGGTGCGTTCAGGAGCAATCTCGGTGTCGTGGCCGCACCAAGTCTTGGGAACTCCGTGAGTGCGATCAGCAATTTGGAGAGAATGCAAGCACAAACATTGGAAAGAGTCAAAGACTGCGAGCAGAGGGCAATGCTAGAATCCAGAAGGTGTCGGCTGTGCAACCCGGTTTGGCAACGATAATTGAGAAACTACCTATTTCAAGACACTTTGAATCACCTGAAACTGACCTTCATATAGCAGAAAATGCTTGCTGTATTGATTACTCTGACACCTGGTCATCGAAATAAGTTCATTGACTGTCGAAAAGCCAACGTATGATTAGGAGTACTACCTATTATGGATGTGAAACCACGGTTAAAATCAACCCTGGAGTTGCTTGAGCGAGCCTACCGATTATGAGAAGTCGCCCACCAGTGGTCGCAGAATCCAAAATACGGTGATCACCAGCCACTCTTCACAACACAGGATGAATGGACGATCGTCAAGTACATCACGGAAGTTTTACGGCCATTCCGATACTTGACCCTGTGTATGTCGAAAAGGCATACAGTTACTCTGCATCATGTTATCACTGTCTACAACGACATGTTTGATCATATGCACGGCGTTATGTTAGCTTTGGCTGAAAAGAAGATACAATGGAAGGCAGACTTATACATCGCCGCAAAGGTTGCAATACAGACTCTGTCGAAATATTATGCTCCAGTCACTCCAACAACCGGTCTGTTTCTCATTTCTGCACATATCCTGGATCATTTCCAGAAGTTGCGATCATTAAGGAAGTGACACAAGGCGATGCATATTAATCCTGAGGACGAGACTTCTCATACTACCCGATACCAGGATACCTTTCTCAAATAGGTGGAGAATGAATACTGAACCAAACATCGACGAATGTCTGACATTCACGCTGATAATCTCCAGCAGAGCAAATTCTTCCCCCCAGCCAAGGCTTCTGGATTTGGTCAATCATCTCTTGATGCATATGATTTGTCCAGCGATGATGAAGTATACTTAACACCTAAAAGAGTGGTTGCAACAACACCCGGACGAAGCGATTGCGCAGCACGCTTATTGACAGCCTCAAGGCTCTATTTGAATCCACCGCCTGAAGCACCAGAGAACTGGGGGCAAATTAATCTAAATCTTAATGATTACCACTCTGATCCCATGGAAATTAGCAGTACATGTTGGTTACCGGATATCACCAACTGGTGGCACCAGCAAGAGAAATCACACTCCAAGTACATTGATCTCTCCAATGTGGCACGCGACATATTCTCTATTTTACCAAATGGGATTGGAGTCGAGGCCAGTTGTTCCCTTTGGCACGACGTTATTGGCTGGAGAAAGTCTAATACCACTGGTGAGAAGCTTCAGGAAACAGTTGTAGTAAAGCACTTTGCTCCAGCCAATAATGGAATGCTGGCGGGCGATTGCACAGCATTGGATACCACAGAAACTGAAAACGACTTGGAATTAAAGAAAGCGGTGGAGGAAAGCAAATTGCACAGAATGGCCAAGGTGCACGACTTTTTGGAGATGTGGCAGGACAGCCAAACCCTATGTTCTACACATAAGGAATCCCGCTCTCAAAAAAGCAAATGACAGCCGTAGGGTACATTTCAGATAGTGAAGAGATCATCAAAGCATCCTGGTCAACCTTTCAACATGATGGTCTGGCTGCATTTAAATGGTCGGAAAGATCACCTTTGGCACCAGCTTCATCTGCAAAGGACCTCCCTGCAGGATGAATTCAACTATTAAACGTCCGCCGTATCAGAAGAATCGACCCTCATCCAGCAGAAAGCGAAGAGGATAGTGCACCTGAAAGCATTTCCGACACCGAAAATTGACTTAACTAGAATTATGATTCGGAAATCCCAAACTATAGTGAAGAGGACTGCGAGGCCGACAATGAATCTGATACAGAGCCAGAAAATGTCATCGAGGCTTCGGAACACCCAGAGCTCTGGGTTGTAAGTGCCGCACCAAATGTTCCTGGATTGATTCGGCCAACATGGAGGTCTATCATGTTGTACGGTGTCCGGTGTCCTGTGTCCGCTGTGCTGAATCTCTCTATTGACCTAAACTCACTGACTCTCGCTAAGTCTAATTGACACGTACACAAGAACTAAAGTGCATGCGGCTCCGCCGCGCTCAACCCTAAACCAGCCCACATGATAACCGCACTCAAATCCGTCCCCACACTCCTCCAGGGCGGTATCACGATCGTAAGTGCTAAACTCTAAAGAAAACAAAGATAGAGCGTTGCCTGCAGCTCCTCCCAAACAATCAACCTTGCCTGGAGCTCCTATCCTCTCGCTCGGGATCTCTTTCCTGTAACCTTCACATCCAGCCGGAATAACCCTCCAACCTGGCGTGCCACGCCCACAAGATTTCCTCGACCTCGAC
>Ga0307512_10000186_pt1 | contig 84425 bp, 75 predicted proteins | sample 14_EM_MG_FD_200267 | JGI IMG/M metagenome (GOLD analysis project Ga0307512, IMG submission 200267) | Populus trichocarpa ectomycorrhiza microbial communities from riparian zone in the Pacific Northwest, United States - 14_EM | ecosystem: Host-associated > Plants > Roots > Unclassified | place...
TTCTATATCCTTCCACAGTCAATTCCTCCGCTTTCAGTGCTCCTCCACTTGGATAGGGACTCCTCAATCCCTTCTGTCTTGATTAGCAGTCCTCGATTTGTTTCCGTGCTCCATACCCCCATCTCTGCGGTCCTCAGAGCGGGATACAATCTCCTCGATTCCCACTGGCACTCCCTGGTCCGAATTTTCGCTCCTATATTGGAATCCGCACTCGTTACCCACCCTCCCCCTTTTCCATGCTGCGCCGTTGGTAATGCACTCCTCAATCCCCATCAATCCTCCTCTGCCTAGATTGGGCGCTCCTCGGCCTGGATTGGTGCTCCTTTATTTCATTCTGCACTCCTGACCCCCCCATTTCAGCGCTGCTCCGCTAGTTTGGATGCTCCTCAATCCCCATCAGCACTCCACAGCATAGATTCGGCACTCTGCATCACATTCCGCACCCATTCAACACCTTCGGTGCACTAATCCTTTTCACACAGCACTTCCCATCTGGCGCTCCTCGTGTTCCAGGTAGTTGGTCCCTTTTTGGATCTGAATATATCATATTGCCTTTCGAACCCCAATTTAGATTCGCAGCTTGCTAACATCACATTACACCTTTGTTAAATATCACAAATCGAGGCAAATGACACTGGAATTCAATTTCTGCCACTCACCAGGTACAAATAATCAGCAAATACAATGAGGGCCACCAGCTTCTTTGCACCATTGATGAATTATGTGTTCCTGCTTTTGTTGGCCCTGATGAGATGGGAGAAGTAGTGGATGACATAGACACCATGTTTGATTGAGATCATTTGACTGTTTAGTCAGTTTATTATTCCAGTGTACCTCCATTGATGTTTGAGTAAGTTGCCATTTTCTTTGGTACCATGATGTAGCGAGGCAATGAATACAATGTCGAAGAAGATGGTAGCTAGTATGATCCAGAAGTGCTACTGATCAATAATCCGTGCATCATATTCGCCGTTGAGGGAAATCGATTGCTTGTGGCAATCTGGAAAGTCTCATGTAACGCCAGCTGTCCTCCGAATGAATATCTATACGAACCCATGCATCTCTCAGATTGTGTTTGTAATATCCGCATTGGTTTGGCGACACTTCCAGGTGTACCCAAACTTCTCTCAGGCGCTCCAACGTGTTGCCAAACTTATCACAATCACTCTTATGGTCCTCCTTTACCCGTCATCAGAGATCCCAGTTACTGCTGTACCAGTCATCAGAGATCCCAGTCACTCTGAAGGCCGGCCGGAATGCCCTCGTAGGGTCTGATACTCTCCTGAAATTGACGCTTCTAAGTTTACACTCCACATTCTCTCAGACACTCCTGGAGGCTCCCAGAGACTAAAATACATTTTGCTGATGACGGGTGTGGTTACCCGGTAGTCATGATAAGCAGAGATCTCGTGAGGTGGAAGTCCAGGAGTTTTCAATGAGTCCTATGATTCCAGAATACACACTATACAAACATTTGTGAGATTTGGCAAGCTACAAATAATTGCGGACCCAATTGAAAACACAATACTGAAGGCTTCCAATACTCTAAATGTGCGACAAATAAGAACAACAGTCATGGATACTTGAAACTACGTTGTCTTTCGAAACAGCCAACGCAATTACAGAATGTTTCACAGCAGGCGAGAACAACAAGTATATTGATGATTGGACTAATACCAATGGCTAAAACTGTCTAAATCTCCCAAGGGATATAATATGCTATGAGGACCCTAGCAATACAAAAGAATGTCACAATCGCCTATGCTTCTACATTGTTCAGTCTGAAATATCAATTTGTATATACCGAATTCTGATTACTGCCAATCGTATTGATTTGCTTAACAATGCAGAATCTGAGGCCCATTTATGTAGATGGAATTGTTATTCCCACATATTTCTATTCAGCAACATCTACATTGAAAAGGGTAATCTTTGGCCACTCCTGGGCATTAAAGACACAAAAATGACACACAAATCAGGAAGATAGAAGTTACAAGGTCACAATCTTCTCTGTCAACTATACTGGGAATGCAATATTCATTACAGTTGCACCAGAGGATTAATGAGATACATTGGCCTGCCACTACACAAATCAATACCTGTAGTTGTGGTTAGGGTGACCAGGTGAAATATGGTATAACACAATCATGGGAGGGGTGACAGCTTTCAGGTGGAAAAAACAAAGTCAATGTAATCAAGAATCAAATCAGACAAGGTCAGGTTGTATGTAGGGAGTGTTTGCAAAACTCGTAAAGTGTTCCTCCAGTGAGACAAAGCAGGGATCATATATGGAAAGAGGAAAACAGTTTGTCAGAACAGAATGGCTATTAAACTTAGTCAGGAAGGTATCTGGAAAAGGCGGAAGCTGGGAAAATGAATTGCAACTGAAGGGAGAGATGGTAGTTGATGTGTTGAATAGGAGGATAATAAGAGATGAGTGGTTACTGTGACAGAAGGATGTTGTGAATGAAGGGTTGGTTACTAGGAGTGAATCCCCAAGTTGGTATTGCTTTCTAAACATGGCACTACTCCGCAACTTAGCGAACTGCAGTTTCTCTCTTCATATTTTGTCTGAGACATGGAAGTGGTCCAGGTACATACCTTCAACAAATCTGGTCCTCCTAGTGTATAGGCACAGCACTTGTTGAATGAAATAAGAGCACTTATCAGATTTGTGTAGAAAGGAATAATCATCATTCTCTAGGAAAGTTGTCGGTGCTGGTACCAAATCAAGGTCTGATTGCCACTGTATGGGTTGTGTGTTGTTGTGAAGGTTGATGTTGAATGTATCGTCGTTACATGTACATCGCATTTGTGGCTTGTCAGCATTTATTCTATGTTGCATTTCTATCTCCTCTCTTATAAGTATCAGTTGCCAGATTTCAAAATAGAGCAAAAACTATAATTTCCCATGTTCATGTGATGGTCCATGTGAAAGTTGAAGTTATACTTTAAAAGAGTAAGAATTAAGGAAATTGTCAGAATTGAGATTATACTGTATACATTGGGTCTTCGGTGTCAGAGTTGCAGTAACAACTATATAGTCGAGATTGCTTCTGCTATCAGACAACAGCAGTTGACAGTCAGGGTGATTGGCAGAGTTTGGGTAATTGTGAGAATTAGGATAATTGTCACAGTCAATGTTATTGTGTATATATTGGGTCTTTCATGCCAAAGTTTAAGTCATGCTGTATATTCTGTGGGGTGGCTTCCTCTATTACAGTTGGGTGGTTGTAAGAGCGAGAGAACCTGTCAGAGTTAACACAGTTGTCACAGTTAAAGTTATACCCTATGTGTTGCTTCTCCAGAGTCAACATGGAGGTAATCCAATTATATTGGTGGGGTTGCTTTCAGTATTAGAGTATGGTGGATGTCAGAGTTAGGGAAATTTTCAAAGTCAAGGTAATTGTCAGAGTCTAAGTTATACAGTATATGTTGGGTCTTGTGAGTTAAAGTTAAAGTAATGCCATTTGTGTTCCATATCAGAGCAGAATCGTGATTAGAGCTTGGGAATTTTTAAGAGTTCAGGTACTTGTGAAAGTCCAAGTTATACAATAAACATTGGGTCTCCCATGTCAGAGTCAAAGTCACACTGGACATTTCCATGTTGTGATTCAGTTAGAGGTTCCCCAAACTAGATTTAATATTCAACAATTATCCTAAGTTTCAGTAATCTGCCAATCATCCTGACTTTATTTGTGCCCACCCACACCAAAATTGGACCTCCCTACGAGACCCTTCTCCTGCAACAACTCTGGCATCTTGGTTATTGGATCCCAGCGCACTGCTGATTTTTGATCTGGCACAGCATCATCTTCACTACTGTAGGAGTTACAGGGGCAGAATTTGTTGCACATGGTGTGCTAACACAGGCCCAGCCAGATCTCTTAACCATTTCTTGATGGGCAATAGCCACTGACCGGACCTGAGTCTTAACAGAATAATGGTCTGATAATTGGAATATTGCAATGCAAGTAGTCTAGCATCAGGGAACTGCACATGGTTGGAGGGTAATAAGATTCACAGTGTAGCTCTTCAATGTATCGGAGCTTGTATCAAACAAATTTCCCAAGGTAATGAGGTCATGTGAGTCTGGGACAATGTCTATCCTACGCATTATGGTTCATGTTGATTACAATGGATTTGTGTTGTTAGTCCCCTGTAATTCTATTAAGGCAGCAGAGCACAGTGTGGTTGGACTCTGTGGGCCGCTCATATTGCTAGCTGACGTTCAAAGCTGATTTCTCCCTGCAGCTGAGATTTATGGCCTTCGCATTAATGACAGAGTTTCGATAATGCAATGCTGAGTATTGCGGTCAATCACTGAGTATTGCAGATAGAGTGAGGTGTGCGAATTGTGTCATGATTTGCAAGACACAGAAGTAGATTGGTGGTATGCACAGAGTGCACTGACTCACTGTGGTTTTTGAATTGTGGTACACCCAGCAGGGTTGTTGACGACTAGTGATCTCCGATATTGTAGCGACAGTACATCAGGAACAGTATCGGTACAAACATAACAGAGATATAATATTCCTGTTACCAGTGTGTTATAGTTGCTAAATATAGATTATGACTGCTTACGTTGTACTTTGGGGATTAGGGATGTGGTATGGAAAGGTAATGCAAGTGTTGCCGTGTGTAATATTGAATTACAGAATGACGCAAATTTCTCATGCTGTTTGCATTCAATCAACGCCCCTTTTTTCAACGGTCACCTCCACCACGATTGCCATCACCACCATCACCATAGACACCATCGCCAGCGCCACCATCACCATCACCTCCATCACCACAGTCACCACCATTACCATCACCACCACCACCATCACCACCATCAGGTATTTTACTCCTAGAATATTCCTCCATGTGCTATATATCATACAGCCCTGCCAACTGGCAGCGAAGCCGGATCCACTGCTACCGCTCCCAGCGAAGCCAGATGCATAGCTTCTTGCCTGCTCATAGCAAGTCCAGATTCTCTGCTACCAGCGAAGCCACATCCACCCTGACCAGCATGCTTTCAATGAGTCCAGATCCACTGCTACCAGCGAAGCCAGATCCACCGCTACCAGGCTGCTTCCAGTGAAGCCAGATTGTCAGAGAGGTGAGAGTGAGCATTCCACTACTACCAGCTTCTTCCCAGCGAAGCCAGATTGTCAGAGAGGTGAGAGTGAGCATTCCACCGCTACCAGCTTACTCCCAGCAATACCATAGTGTCAGAGTAGTGAGAGTGATCATGTCAGAGCAGTGAGACTGAGCATGTCAGAGCTTGGAAAGTGAGTAATCAAAGCCAAATCCACCCCTACCAGTGTGCTTCCAGCGAATCCAGATCCACTGCTACCAGCGAAGTCATATCAACCGCTACTGGCCAAGCCAGTTTCACCCATACCAGCGAAGGCACATCCAGTGCTACCAGCTTGCTCCCAGTGAAGTCAGTTTCATCGCTACCAGCGAAGCCAGATCTACCACTACTGGTGAAGCAAATATCACCCCTACCGGTGAAGCCAGATCCACCACAACCAGCTTGCTCACAGCGAAGCCAGTTTCACCCCTACCAGCAAAGTTGGATCCAACACTACCAGCTTGCCCCCAGTGAAGCCACATTGTCAGAGAAGTAAGAGTGACCATGTTAGAGTGATGAGACCAAGCATGTCAGACCTTTAAAAGTGAGTATGTCAGAGATGTAACAGTGACAATGTCAGAGTTGCAGCAGCAAGCTTGTCGGAGTGATGAGAGTCGGAGTGTGTGCTTGTCTTCGTCAGAGTTGTCCAACCGAGTATGTCAGAGTTAAAAGAGTCGATGTACAGATGGGAAAGAAGATGCCTGTAGCAAATGAATGAGTTACTGTGATGAATATGTAGTATAATCCATGAGTTGCAGTATATAATAAATGTGGTACAGTTCAATTACAGTAATAATTCAGTTGGTCTATCTGTAAATGTCAGGTATAATATCAGTAAATTACTGGCATATTATTGGGGGTCACAGAGAATGTGGGTGGGATTGTAAGTAATACTTGGTTTTATCGGTGTTACGGGAGGTTACTGTCGTTTATATGGCCTATGGTAGATTACACATAACAGAATAACGTTTTCCAGATGTAGTTATTGTCGGCAATACCATATTGGCAATATGCTTGATAGCACAGGATATCCTTGTCAGAGCAACCATAACAGAGTGATCTTGTTAAAGCGACCTAATCTCAGTGAGATTGTGAGAGTGACATTGTCAGAGAAATATTGTCAGAGCCACATTGTACTTGATTCGCATATCTCACTGAGGTCTAGGCTTGGCGATTGAAATTTATACATCAGTATCACGGAAGCATTGCAGATTACTGTGAGTCCCAGGGTTTGGGTAGATGAATCAATACTGCAGACACGTTGTAATCAATGGTGTGGGCATTCGGCGGCAATTTTGCAGATTGTTACAACAGTCTGTTGTGAGGATGTTGATTATACATAGGTCATCGAGTACTTTGGTAGCACCATCATCAGCACTTGAATTCATACTCTTGTATGGTATAGATTCCCACTTTCTTCCTTTGCCATACTCTATCTATCTTAACTTAACTGCCTGCTACAACCCTCAACTTGTCCAAATCATGACAAGGTTCCGGTTCAATGAGAATATGATGGTTACTGAGATGAGGAGAGGGTTGGCTGTTCCATATATCGGCTCTGCAGCCAAGTCCATCACATGCAGGCAAAGCAAAATCAGTATTCAAAAGCTTTCAAGCATCCCTGTTCAGCAATGTGAATATCTCTCATATCTCCAAAGTGAATCCACACTAACAGCATACCTCAACATACAACTGGGTGTCATGAATATTTCGTTGGATAAGACAATAATGCTTCCCCAGTGCATATTCATGCTGTTAACATCATTAGGACTTCGAGGCATAGTGTTAGCAGGTATAAGTATCCCAAGATATATGTTCTGTTTAAAGTTATCCATCCATTCAGTATGGTTGTAGCAGGTACCGAAAGCATAGTTAGTAGCTGCCTTGCCTGTTGAGAACTTGCTGGGTAATTTGTCAGACAAGTGTTTACTGAGAGAGATATTGCATTGTTAAACGATGCAGACTGTTTGTCCACTGAGCATGGTGTTGGTGCACTCTCTGCAGAGTCACTGTGAGAACAGTTGTGAGATTGTGGTGAGAGTTGTTCTCAGTGGGTGGCTGTCAGAAGGCTGCTGTCAGAGTGGCTGCTGTTGGAGGGTTGCTGTCAGAGTGGCTGTTGTCGGAGTGTCTTCTGTGAGAGTGGCTTCTTTCAGAGTGTCTGCTGTCAGACTTACAGTGAGGCTTGTCAGCAGTCAATGAGAGTGACTAAACTACCCGATAGATTGGCACGTGTAATCTATGCAGCTCGAAACCATCCAAAAAGTGCAAATTGCTAAATAACCCAAATATGACTCCAAACCCTGGAGAGCAATTCCAGAAACCGAAACAAACTCAGATTCCCAAGAGAGTTAACCCAGAAACAGAAGCGAACCCATCTGAAACCAAATTGGAGACCAAATCAGTCAATCTGAAAGGGAGATTACTAACCCCTGATCCTACCCAGTAGAAAACACAGTGCAGACCCAAAAGTTGAAAGTATAGAAATATCATAAATTAACTAATATCCATTGCATTGTTATATTACCCAATCATAGCAGACCAAAGTGGCTGTGGGGATTTCTTTACAATCAACATGTCATATACTTGATCAGTATTGAAATAAATGTCCATACTGGCACTATTCTGGAGAACCCCCAGCACATCTAGCATTGGTAATGGCTTCTTTCACTAGGTGCTTTCAATTATCCTATCAATTGTGGCGAGGTTAAGCAATTGAGTTGTGCATTGTGTTCGGTGTTGACCAATCCACAGGACACATAAACATGACTGATAGTCATTGGGTACTTGATGCTCTGTTCTACCATGACTGAATTTCTGCAATCATAGTGTGCATTCAAGCCTTTATTGCTTACCAGATAGCACAAGACAAGGATGCTCACCTGCATGTGGTTGAAAAATGACTTCTTCACAGAAGTATGCACATGCGCATTCATTGAGCTATGCACTGCAAAACAGATGTAGCTGAAGAGCCAGCTGTACTCTGTACAGATAGTATCATTTTCATATGAAGAGTTGAAGTCAGAGTTTTACATCAAAGTTAAATGTCAGAACTACCATGTGTCAGAGTTACATTTCCAAGTTGATGTGAGTGGCAGATTGTGGGAATATAATGGAGTGCTGACCTGTTCAACAAGCCACTAGGAAAGTGGTCAATATAATTGCAGAATCACCTTCTCTACAAGTTCTTTAGCTGTCAAAGTGTACAAGAAATATTGTTTGAGCCAAGCAATCTTTGGAGCCCCAAACCACAATGCGGCCTTGAGCTGAACTGACATCATACCCTTCACCTTCTCAGGCAGAGGAATTTGGACCATTTACCAAACAGAAGTCTTTGCAAATTGGGACATTATCATTCTCAGCATGATCAGGTTCAGTCATCCCATTTCTGCAACTCCAGCAAGTATGGACAATAATCATTTTAATCAAGACATTTCCTGGTCCATCTGGCCGGGGCTATAAATCTATGCTCACGAGACAAGGCAGATATCCTACCAACCAGGTGAAAAGTTTTCCCCGTACCCATGGTTGTAGCCTGCATGGTGCCATTCACTATGGGTCGCTCTCTGAGCCCCCTATTTTTACTGTATTCAAAATGCATATGAAACTGTCAAGCTTCAAAGCACTTTGTGAATATAACAAGTTCAGTAGTTTCATATATAGATTGGATACCGAATATCAGCTTTGGATGTCAAGTGGAATATGGCTGACCAGGTTATGCAGTAGCATATGGGTAAATAAGTTCACAACGGCTAGTGTCAGCAACGGGTCCGGGTAACCAGCCAGCGTTCCGGGTTTGGACCTCCAAAACGGGTCGGTTCGGTTCCAGACCCGGCCAAAAACCCTACCCGCTGACTTTTCGCGGGCCAAACCCGGACCCATACCCGTCAACCCGCGGGTTCCGCCGGGTTTGGTCAGACCCGTCGGTTCCAATCTCCGGTTCTGCGTTTCGGGTATCACATTTATGGTCGCATTCAGATATGCTACGGTGAATCGTGAAATATTGACATTGGTACTGCACGCTTCATTTTCAACGTATTAGCCGCCTTGATGTGCAAAACAAGCCTACTCATGGGCCCAACCACATCCTGAAAATGAGCGTCAACGGAGCGTCAACGATATTTGGTGTTGCATCTTCGGTAATATGAGTGGTGCTTGATCACAAGCACCCATAAAGAAGGATATGGCAGCCTTTATAGGCAGATATGTACAGTTTATTCTAGCCACATCCTCCGGGACAGTAACAACTTATTTCATTTACAGAGCTACCACTAAGTATTCTTGAGCCTTTTAGCATATAATAACAGTTAAAACGATGTATAGAGACAATAACTGCCACATCGCGCTGTGATTAACCATGACGGAAGGGCAACAATCGTTGACACTCTGTTGACGCGCATTTTGCAGATGGGGCAGGAAGCATTTCACTTTCATTTTTGCATATAAAGGCAGCCATTGATCAGTTTATGACAATGTGCAACCAGTCGCCACGCAAATTACCCATGATACCTGACCAACAATCGTTGACGCTCCGTTGACGCTCATTTTCATGATGGGGCTGGGAGGGTATTGCACTCTGTTTTGCCTAGAAAGGACGCCAAAAATTCCTTAATGACTGGCTACAACCAATGGGAGATGTGATTTCCCAGGACGCATGACCAAAAATCGTTGACTCTCCGTTGACGCTCATTTTCATGATGGGGCAGGGAGGGTATTGCAATCTGTTTTGCCTATAAAGGCAGCCAAAAAAGACTTTATAACTTACTACAACCTATCGGAGGTGTGATTTCCCAAGATGCATGATCCCAAATTGTTGACGCTCCGTTGACGCTCATTTTCATGATGGGGCAGGGAGGGTATTGCTATCTGTTTTGCCTATAAAGGCTGGCAAAAATACATTTATGACTGAGTACAACCTATCGAAGGTGTCATTTCCCAGGACGCATGACCAGAAATCGTTGACTCTCCGTTGACGCTCATTTTCATGATGGGGCAGGGAGGGTATTGCAATCTGTTTTGCCTATAAAGGCAGGCAAAGATTACTTTATGTCGTACTACAACCTATTGGAGGTGTGATTTCCCAAGATGCATGACCCAAAATTGTTGACGCTCCATTGACGCTCATTTTCATGATGGGGCAGGGAGGGTATTGCAATCTGTTTTGCCTATAAAGGCTGGCAAAAAAACCTTTATGACTAAGTACAACCTATTGGAGGTGTCATTTCCCAGGACGCATGACCACAAATCGTTGATGCTCTGTTGACACTCATTTTGCCATGGCTCTATCCACAATATGCAATCAATTAATTTGGCAAAGTCCATCATTCACATTGTTTTGGCTGCCTTTCTGGCGTTTTCATTTACTTTCTTCTTGATCACTACATTGTGTTTTAATAATACATGATATATATAATAATTATCTCCAAAATCCCCTGTCTTTCGGTCACTGCTCGTCATCAGTTGAAGGATCGCCCAATCCGCTGCTTGTGTCTTCAAAATGAATGTTAGCCGCATTACGACGCAACAGATAGTGTACCGACCTTCATCAGTCAGCATATCTGGATGAAAATCGGTATCGTGCTGGGTATCCTCATCATCATCGAAAATTTCCGCACAGGGAAGAGCTGGATGCGAATATGTATATCCGGCCGGCAAATTGACAATTTCAGAATGTTGAGCTCCGGAAGTGTTACCGGTTGGGGCGGTTGGGGCAGGTGGCGTGCCGGGCGGATGTGGAGTCGGCTCTGGAGTGCGCACTCTGCGTCGAGCGGGTGGAGGTGCACCTGTTCCTTTGCGTCTCCAGCGTGTCTGCGGATTCTTTGCGGTGCCATTTTGCCAAGGAAGGCAGCCGGACGTTTGGTTCCGACAAAGCATTGCCAGGTGTCTTTGTATCGCAGGCTTCACATTGTTATGCCTAGGAAACTCAACACCCCGCTTCTTCTCTTCTCGGACCTCGGCGCGTGGGTTGTTGATAAGATATTTCGTTTCCTCGATTGCGGCGCCCGAGAAGTCTTCTGTGGCCAATGTGGCCATATTCAAAGCCAGGCGCATGTCGGACTGTTCCAGCTGTACCCGACCTCCTTGCCTCGCCATTGTTGCAGACATATTGAACACCTACAAGCCATAAGTTGCTGCTTCTAACAATGAAATTCGGCTGTTACCTCTACCATATATGCTTCCGTAGCCACCTCTAAGTTGAATAACGCCTGTTTTGTCCACTCTCGGGGATGCTTATCAGGATATTCATCTGTGAAAATCGCTGAGCTGACAACATCATGATGTTCAATTCCGCGGACTTTGCGGACAAATGCCTTTGTCGACCCTGGAGGTTTCCCGTTACGGGCAGCGATAAATGCGTTACGTAGCTCTCTCCGGACACCCGCTGTACATTATACAGTTAATTGACTGCCGATTGCCTGGATATGGATACACTCACATCCCACCACATGCTGCTTCTCATTCTTCCTGCTTCCAGTCTTGCCGAAAATTTTTGAATGTGCATCCTGGGTCATATGTTTGGTGGCTGCATTGGCAGCGTCGCGGTGAACTAACTAGTGTCTGTGCTCTTGTTGTGTGCCAAGAATTTCCGTATTGGATGTAGCACCCACCAATCTGCCAGTATTTGATCCGCTCTCACCTGGCGGAGGTGGTTGTGTATCCATGATCTGCTGGTGTGGAATAGGAGAGGAAGATGCTAACAAGAGGAAGTGGGAAGCCCTGAGGACTATATAGTTAGCTTCATGTCAGAATGGAATAAGTAGCAGCCAAGATGATCGTTATGGTCATGATCAATCCTACTGAGTATGGCTTCAAGTTGCAGGGGTTTCCCACCGCCCCGCAATGTGTTGAGAGTCGGTCTGATGTTGTTTGTTTGTTAACAGGGATATATTACGGTGTAAGACCCCCGGAATCGCTCAATTGCTGGATATTAATAGGATGCAGCTCGAAGGAAAGGACGTCTGCTGATGTTTGTCTCAAATAATCCCCTGGATATAACATGAATATGACGCTAACAATCATGTCATATCGTACGGTGAGCGTCTCAATTCGTGATTGCTTGACTTTCAAGAGGGAGATTTTGCTTTGTTCAAGATGAGTAAACGTACCAACCTTGACATAAAAGACGCAGCTTGCCTCCATATTATCCATAACTTGCAACATCCAACGTCTCGCCCAACAACAAAGTCCACGCAAAGTACAATGGGCAATGCTCTGAAAAATATCTCTTCGCCACTCCCGGCTGGCAGAAACGGCAAATCGACAAAGCGGTCAACATAACGATCTCATCAAGCGAATGGAGGCAAGAGCGGGTTCGAGGCGGAGAGCGTCCGAGCCCTTGGGGTATTGCACAGCTTGAGATCCAAAAAGAAGCTTGCGGCGGAAAAGCGACAAGAAATGCACTTCTTAAGCAATGAAGACAAAGAGAAATGGATTGAGGATTATGTTGTGAGAGAAACCGCTGGGGCAAGAAAGCGAGTTGCAGACGCAGAGCCAGCGGTTCAACAAGAGCAGCACGATATAGCGCATGCTGAAATCGCGGAATTGACGTCCAGAGAGCCCGAAAGACGTTTGAGGAGATGCTCGTTGCTATCGGAGACAGTCTAAGTGATCTTGCAAGTTCCGACGATGGAGAGGATGGGGAGGACGAGGATGATGAAGAGACTGAGCTGGGCAAGCTGAGCGATGATGACAAACCCGGCTGGGTGATGGGCACAATCACCAAAACTGTACAGCAGCGCATGGAGAGCTTTCGGCAGAAGCAGATGTAGCTCGACGAACTGACTCAACCCAGATGGGAGGATGCAGCTAACTACTTCCGTGAACGAGATAAGAAGTATGGCACATCTGAATTGAGGGTTCCGGCAGTCGTTCAGCTGCAAACGAATGATGAGGCTCCGGCACCTTCGCCGACAACATTTGGAGAGCTTATGGAGAGTCTTGACATTGTCCCAGGAATATCGCAAAGGCCGCAAGGGACTTCTCGACCAGGAAGTAGTCATATCAGGCTAGGTTCTGTGCAGCCGCAGTCAAAATCAAGCATACGGAGTGGTGAGCCAGCTGCGGAGCCCGATTCGTCCACATTACTGAAAGCGAAGCCAGTTGAACCAGAAAGCTTCTACCCCTGTATATAGCCTCCCGCTAATTACCATATAGGTATCGGATTCCAACGAAGAGATGGTGACGGCTCCTGCATCTGCGGAAGAACAGATATGCGAAGTGTAATTCTTGACGTCTGATCGCGGTGATACGCAAGGTGTTTACCAATTTTGCTAAGTGTCAGCTAATTCTTAATTGCAGTAACCAAATTGTGAGACATGATAATTCGTCTGTGCATATGCAAGGGTCGAACGCACCATGTGAATGTTCTAAAATCCACATCGCACTGTAAGATGGCCCAAACGTTGAGTTTCCTTTTGCATGTGACTGTTAAGCGACAAAGCAAAACCAATATTAGTGACGAAATATGCTAACATCAATTAAGTGAGTGATGTCATACATGTCATAGAAAGAATGGTCAGTGCGCACGACAAATCGATCTGAACGACAACCGTCGTGCTTAATTCATGCATGTATCCAACTGCATAACTCGCCTCACAGACCTGGTGCACATGGTTGAGATATTTGAAATTGCTTGTGGTACGTCATGGAAATTGAGGAGAAGGAGCTGGATAAAGAATGGTGAGGAAGTGGAGCTATATTTACTAAAAACTAGTGAAATGATCTACATGCTGTCAATTGCCGGCCAAAAGCGCCAAAATGTAGTAGGCCACGTCATTCCTCACTGAGATCGCGTAGATAGCAGTTCATCAGAAATTGAGAGGTAACAAAACCCCTGGATGCAAACGATAATACATACAAACGTAATACTGGATGTCAAAAATGCGTATATGATTGGTTGCATACAATTATTGGGTGTACAAAGGGTGTTTCGATGTGATTAATGTGAGCGTCAACAGAGTGTCAAGGATTTTAAGTCCTACAGATTCGGCATTCAATGGGCTGCATTGTCATATCGGTCCAAAGTGAATGTATAAGTCGGCGTTATTGCGAAAACTCAAATGACTCGCTTGTTGCCACATCCTAAAAATGAGTGTCAACGGAGCATCAACGATGTTTGGCATTGTGTCATGAAACATCCAGTAGGCTGTGCGAGAACAGTAAGTCATAATCGAACTATCGGCCGCCTTTCAATACAAAAATGGTGGTAGCAACATGTCTACTATGTCCTAACAATGAGTGTCAACAGAGCGTCAACAACTTTTGGCCTGGCATCTTGGAATATGCATGGGCTGTGTGGCAACGTTACTCCTTAATCGCGCTATTGGCCGCCTTTCTAGGCAAAATCTCTTGCAACAACATTGCTACTATGTCCCAAAAATGAGCGTCAACGGAGCGTCAACAACTTTTAGAATTGTATCATGGAGAATCCTAGGGCTTTCCGGTGACATTGTGGCATAATCAGATTATCGGCTGCCTTTCTAGGCGAAAACGGTTGCGACGACACAGCTACTATATCATACAAATGTGTGGCAACGCAGCGTCAACGACTTTCAGCCTTGTATCATGGACAATCCTAGGGCTTTCCGGCGACATTGTGGCATAATCAGATTATCGGCTGCCTTTCTAGGCGAAAACGGTTGCGACGACACCGCTACTATGTCCTAAAAATCAGCGTCAACGGAGTGTCAACGACTTTCAGCCCTGTATCATGGAGAATCCTAGGGCTTTCCGGCGACATTGCGCTGTAATCAGATTATCGGCTGCCTTTCTAGGCCAAAACGGTTACGACAACACCGCTACTATGTCCTAAAAATGAGCGTCCACAGAGTGTCAACGACATTTAGCCTTGTATCATGGAGAGTCCTAGGGCTTTCCAGCGATATTGTGGCATAATCAGATCGGCGGCTGCCTTTCTAGGCGAAAACGGTTGCGATGACACTGCTACTATGTCTTAAAAATGAGCGTCAACGGAGCGTCAAAGACTTTTGGCCATGCATCTTCGACAATCCGAGGGCAGTGCGGTGACAATAACACATAATCGGACTATCAGCCGTCATTCTAGGCAAAAATGCTTTTGCCGGTATCATCACTATGCCCTAAAAATGAGCGTCAACGGAGTGTCAATGATTTGAGGCCTTCTATCTTGCAAAATCAAGGGGCTGTGCGACTACAATGATCCATAATCGCACCATTGGCTGCCTTTCTAGGCAAATATGCTTAGGACATGATCATAACCATGTCCAAAAATGAGCATCAACAGAGCGTCAACGATTTTTGCGCTGGCATCTTGGATAATCTTACCGGAATGGAACGCAGATAAACTACAATGAACCTATTGGCAGCGTTGATTGGCAAAAATGCAAGTGACGATATCACGTCCACCTCTTACAATTGAGCGCCCCCGGTGCGTCAAGGCTGCGAATGCTACACAGCAATAAACTGCATTATGCTTTTCCTAAACGGAGTTTTACGTGGTCAGTCGTTGCAATCTGTTCTTGTATTCAACTTCACCAATATGCATGCAATGTCTTACTGATGTGATTATTTTCCTTGTAGCTGTAGAGTCAATATTTAAGAACCCGCAGTCTGCTTAACTGTATCATTATTTTCGGCAGTCTTTCGAGTCGTATTACCCAGGTTCCTGATTTTTACTGCCATGTCGGATAGAAAATCTTTGAACACCTCATTGCTCGAGGTTATGATCTCTTCTAAAAATCAACGTGGCTTTATTCGCAATTTGAGCGACCTTACTTTGCAAATCATCTTCAATGCATGGTGGGCTTCAATGAATGAAGGCTCGAAGCGGCCTATAGTTTGGAATGCGTCTAGACATGCACCTTCGTGGCGATTCTATTTACACTGTGCAATTGAGGAGTCCAGCAGCCCCGGCATCATATGTATCGTTTGCCATCAAGTTCTTCGCCATCCATCAGAACATGGGACAAGCTCAATGGGGAAACACTTGCTGGCAAACCATCCCATCGCAAAGTTAAATGAATTGACAGAGTCAGAGGTCACAGAATTGACTAGTTTCGATGGTTGATGAAACCGCTTTGGCCATTTTGAAGTGGCAAGGAAGTCGAGGAATCACAATAGTAAGTTTGCAGAGCAAAATCAGATTTGATATCCAGTTCAATCCATATTGACCGAAATGACAGACAAAACGTTCCAAACTGGCAGCTAAGGACTTTCAAACTTCCGAATTTCACCAAGACACGTGGAATTGCTACCTCATGTTAGGATTTGTTTCTGCACATATTCCATGGAATGATATATCAAATCTTGAGCTACAGCGGTCATATAAGGCATTACGCGATGACCTAGTGCTGCCGTCTGCTACAACTCTTAGTAACATTTGCCGGAGGGACTATGCACTGACAGTGGATGCAATTAAGAAGCAATTGCCGGTACGAAATAAAATGAGTTTAGCTTTGGACGGATGGACATCGACACACAAATTGGCTATAATGTCGGCCATTGCTTACATTATCGAACGAAATTGGGCATTGCGTGAAGTTCAACTCGCTTTCGATGAGGTTGATCGCCTGTTCTAATTCCGTTTCGAAAGCTAATTCAGGATGATTGGTCAAGGGCCAACATATTGTAGCAAGGCTAGCCGTACATTTGAAAGACGTGCTGGATTGTTTTGAGCTTATCGACGGCCGTTTGCTTGGTTTTACAACTGATAATGCTTCCTCAAATTACTTGATGACACGCGAGCTGCAATCAACACTTGAAGCCTCTGGAATCGAGTGGCCGGCATTGAGGAACCACATACCATGCATGGGGCACGTCATACAGCTGGCTTTAGGTGCATTTATGAGCAGTCTCGGTGTGAAAGGCCGCACCAAGTCTTGGGAAGCCCATGAGCGCGATCAGCAATTTGGAGAGAATGAAAGCATAGACGTTGGGAAGAGTCAAAGACTTCGAAAAGAGGGCAATGGTAGAATAAATAAGGTGTCCGCCATGAGACCAGGTTTAGCGAACATAATTGAGAAAGTACGTATTTCATGATGTTTTGAAACTCCTGAAGCTGAGCTTCATATAGCACAGAATGCTCGCTGTATTAATTACGCTGACACCTGGTCGCCGAAACGACTTAATTGAATGTTAAGAACCCAAAGTCCGCATTGCAGTACTTCCGATTATGGATGTGAAGACACGCTGGAACTCTACACTGGAGTTGTTCGAGCGCGCCTACCATTTACGGGAATTCACACACGAGTGGCTTCAAAACCCAAAATACAGTGAATACCGGCCGCTATTCACAACTCACGATGAATGGATGATTGTCAAGTATGTCATGGAAGTATTGAGGCCATTTCGATATTGGACCCTTTGGATGTTGAAGAGGCATACAGTCACATTGCATCACGTTATCACAGTATACAATGACATGTTCGATCACATAGATGGCGTGATGTGAGCTTTGGCCAACAAGAAGACGCAATGGAAGGAAGGCGTGTTCTTCGTGGTGAAGTTAGCTCGACAGAACCTTTCCAAATGCTACGCCGAAGTGACTCCAACGACGGGCATGCTTCTTATCTCCACACACATCCTCGATCCTTTCAGGAAGTTGCGATCGTTTAGAAATTGGGACAAGGGAATGGATATTAATCCTGAGGACGAGACATCCTACCCAACACAATACCTAGAGGCCTTTTCGAGGTATGTGGAGAATGAATACTGCACCGAGCATTGACGTGTGGCGGTCAATAAACTCCAAATCCTACCGAGCAGCAATCTCGTCTCCTCCGCAACGGCTTCAGGGTCCTATCAATCGTCATTTGATGCATATGATTTGTCCAGCGATGATGAGGAATACTTAACGCCTAACAATGTGGCTGAGACGACCCCCGGACGAAGCAATCGCACAGCCTGCGTATTGATCGCTGCCCGACTCTATTTGAATTCGCCGCCTGAAGCACCAAAGAACTGGGGACAAATTATTCCAAATGTCAATGATTACCACTCCGATCCAATGTAGATTAGCAGTACATTTTGGATACCGGACATAACGGATTGGTGGCGCCAACAGGAAGAAACGCACTCAAAGTACGCCGAGCTCTCCAATGTGGCGTGTGACATATTTTCTATCATACCACATGGTGTTGGAGTGGAGGCCAGTTTTTCCCTTGGCCGAAATGTTACTGGCTGGAGGCAGTCAAATACCATAGGCGAGACCCTTCGCGAAAAAGTCATCGTAAGGCAGTTTGCTCAAGCCATTAACGGGATTTTGGCAGGCACTGACCGGGAATTGGATACTGCAAACACAGAAAACGACTCGGAAATGAAGAAAGAGGCGGAGGAAAGGAAATTGCACAGAATGGCCAAGGTTCACGACTTTATGGAGATGTGGAAGGGCAGCCAACACCTATGTGCTACCCTGAAGGAATCTCGTGCTCAAAACAAGCAGATGACCGCTGTAGGATTCATTTCGGACACGGAAGAGATTGTCAAAGCTTCCTGGTCACACTTTCAACATGATGGTGCCGCTGCATTTAAATTGTCAGAATGATCACCTTTGCCTCCAGCTTTGTCTGCAAAGGACCTCCCTGGAGGAAGAACTCAAATCTTAAATGTTCGCCGAATCTGGAGAATTGACCATCATCCAGTGGCAAGCGACGAGGATAGCGCACCGCGAAGCATTTCGGACACCAATGATTGGCTTAACTGGAATGGCGACTTGGATAATCCAAATGACAGCGAAGACGATTGCGCAGCAGCCCACGATGAATCTGATATACAGCAAAAAAATGGCATCTAGGATTCGGAATGCCCAGAGCAGAAGGATATGAGCGACGCGCCAAATGTGCCTGGATTGGTTTGGCCGACACGGAAGTCAAAGAGACAGGCTGAAAAGGTATTAGTGATGGTCAATGCAGTTGAAATGCGGAGAAATAAAGGAGGGAAGAAAAAGTAGGACAGAATGTGTCAATGGTTCACCAGCTTTATGTAGCTTGACCGAGAGTTTCAGTTAGAGATATATTATGGGAGAATGGTAAGAAATAGCTTGTGAATATCGGTTCATGAATAGATATATAGCAGGCGCAATGAATCTTTCGGCATGATGCATCATTTTTAGTCGTGTGAGAGTGAACGGTGCAACATAGTTACGCCGCTCGGCTTTGCCACAGGACCGAGTCTCAATCAGGCAGAAAGACAACTGATAAAGTCAAATCAGGATGAAAACAATTATCAATGGCAGCAGATGTCGAATGGACAATACATTAAAATGAGCGTCAAAGGAGTGTCAACAATTTGTGGTCATGTAAGTACGATAATTCACCAGTGACTTGGTCCTTGTTATGCATAACGGACGTACTGGCAGCTTTCATTGGCAAAAGAGATAGCAACACGGTCACCGCCCCATTCTTAGCATGAATGTCAAAGGAGTCTCAACGATTTGTGGTCTTGTAAGTACCGTAATTCACAAGTGACTTGGTCATTGTTGTGCATAACGGACGTATTGGCCGCTATTATTGGCAACAGAGATAGCAACACGGTCACTGCCCCATTCTTAGCATGAGCATCAACGGAGCGTCAACAATTTGTGGTCTTGTAAGTACGGTAATTCACCAGTGACTTGGTCATTGTTATCCATAACGGATGTATTGGCCGCTTTTATTGGCAAAAAAGCTAGCAACACGGTCATCGCCCCATTCTAAGCATGAGCCTCTACTGAGCGTCAATCATTTTTAGCTTTGCATCTGGAGTAAGTTATGTTCCGATTGGTTGTGGATATCCATTTATGAGATATTGGCAGCCTTTAGAGGCAAAAACATCAGCGACATGCGCCCTGCGGCATCCTGAAAATGAGCGTCAACGGAGCGTCAACAGTGTTAGGACATGCATATTTTGTGATCAAGGCATCGCGCAGATCTTCCCGTGTATAACTGTATTAATGACCCCCTTGCTAGGCAAAAATACCATATATCGAAGGTGAAATACATATACCAATTTACTTGATATTGCAAACTGCTCAACAAGCAAAAGCACATTGTTGGTTGCTGAAAACGCGATTTTGATAAGATACTATTAACACACTGCAAATTCAAGAGCCTTATGTGAATCTATAGATGGACCCGCTGGGCGACCCGCTGACAACCCGCCCAATTCAGACGGGTTGGGAGTGTTGCATGGAACCGTAACCTAGTGGGCAGTTCGGGTGTATCGACGACCGGGATCGCCAATTTGGCAACGGTTCAGTTTGGACCCAGACCCGGACCTGAAGTGAAGGTCTGGAACTGTTGCTAACACTAACAATGGCACGTGTGTTGATGATTTCCACATTGTTGTCCCATCCACTCACCTTAACTGATGATTAGGTATCCCATCTTGATTTCCCTGCTTCACCAACTCTGGGCAACATCTATTGAATGGATGTGGTCTTTGTGCAGTAAATATCTGAATTCTGCCCATTTCTTGTCTGGATTTGGAACTAGTGTGAAACAGGTACAACATTCTGTTCGTGATACATTGTTCCCATCTTGGATCGAATGGTTATAAAAGTTTATGCTAAAGTCGAATGTACCTGGTGGCAGCTGTAGTGTCCATCTGAATGAAATCTCCAGTTGACACAGGATCCAGTGCAAATCTTCAATACCATTTACCAATGGGATTTTCATTCAAATACATTCTTATTGTTGTTCCAGACTGAATATACAGGCTGCCATATGCATATTGTAATTGTGGGAGTCCATTTTAACTATGTGCCATTCGCCTTTCTAACCTTGCCAATTGGAATCCTGCTTGTTTAAAACCTCAGGGACACATCCAAGATAACTGAGTGAAAACTGCCAGGACTCTACAACATTGTGCTGTCAGCTTCCTCTTGGTTCAACTGGTGGCGGAAAGTCTCCATGGTCATGATTGCAACTAGTCCCCATGGCTCCCTATGAAGCAAGGCGCGATGGGATGCCTTCCTCCAGGATAAAGTACTATAATAGAGATATAGAATTAACTCAGTGAACTTAGTCATGACAGCTTCCCAGTCTGCCACTATCAGCTTAGGGGGCTTTGAGTCACATCATGGGGATACTGAGGTGGAATATATTCCGGACATACGATACAATTAATGCGAGGAGATTGACCTCCTACAATTGGTTGCATGGATTCCGACCAACTATCTTGCGCTGTTCACTCTTCACTATGTGGTCATTTAACTCAATATCCAATTCATCAAATCTAGAAGGTAAACCCTAGCTTTTTGGTTAGTAGACATTAACCTAGAGACATATACTTGGTAATTCAGTCAGAGTCTGATAATTGTTTCTGTGGTATACAATATATGTCAAGAGCACTGCAGTGTCTAACTTTGCCAGTACTGAGGTTGTCAGCCAATAAACCAATATTTGCGATGTTATTTTCTTTCTCTGATATACAATTCACCACAATAATCAGGTGTAGTTGTAACTACATGGGTTAGTTGTGTGGCTTGAATGTTCTGATCTCCATGGTGTTGCCTAACACTGCTATTGACTTCTCCAAGTTGTCCCACCAAAATTTCTGGTTATCCATCAGTTCCTCTAACCTGCACGTACAATTTGGTCTCATTTTCATATTCTGACAGCAGCTCTATCAGTGGCTGTACTCTGACTACTGGGTGGACAGCTGCTTTGACTGCTTTGCTAAAAGCTGCTCTGACAGTGGCTGAGCACTGACGACAGCTCTGACAGCAGCTCTGACAGCAGCTGAGCTCTGATAGCAACTCTGACTGCAGCTCAGACAGCAGCTGAACTCTGACACCAACTCTGACTGCAGCTCTGACCATGACCAATCTGAGAAGGACAGTGAGTCACCAGTTCACATTGCCACCATCTCCCTGGTTGTGTTTCTGTACTTCCTCATCACGGTTGTTGGCTCCCTCAGGATCCATTGGGTAATCCGACTGATGTCACATTGTACCTGATCAGATTCTGCCACATATTGATTCTCGAAATCTTATGCCACCTGTTCAATATTCTACCTGGGGGAATTTCGTAGTTGTAGATTGTTGCACAGTGAAATGATCCCTAGTTCAGAATAGTACTGGTCCTGTGGCATCACCACTTTATCTTCATTCCCTTTCCCAGTTGCACCTGCTTCATATTGGCCAATTCATGGGTACTGAGTGTGTTTCCTGAACTGTCAAGTAAATCAATCTGTTATGGGTGACAATCTTCCTTGATTGGTCTCACACTAGTGGTCAATGTGTGTTCCAGGTTGACAGGAATAGTCTGCATATATATAATTGCATTGTGCATGTCATCCACCATCACTGTCTGCTCAATGGTTACAAATCTCACCATCAGACAACCTTCAATTTTGATGAGGGTTAGATGGTCATCCTAGCTTGATTCATCCAATGTCTTTTCAATTTTTTCAAATCTGGACAATGGACTATCACCCTTGGTAGACATTGTGTTAGCAAAACAGGAGTCAACAGTGCGCAAGTATGTTGCTAGATAATACACTGATTGTGTAGTGCCACTATTAATGCTAATTCAATCACTTGCTACTCACCCTCCACTCAGTAGCAATCATGTTGAGCAGGGATTGGACAGCATCGTACATCCAATGCTAATATCTAATGTACCACAATCGAATACTGCAGGAGGACTCAGTATGTGGTCCACTGAGGGAGCTGATCTAATCGTTCTTGTGGCGCTTCGAGTGGTTTTGGTTTTGCAGCAGGGCCCATTGCGGAGGTGCCACAATGATGATTGTTCACCAGATATTAGGGTTGCTGAGACTATATGTAGGTTGCTGAGTAAATATTGGTGTTAGCAATGGTTCCAGGTTACCCAGCTTTGGTCTGGGTTAGAACTGATCAGAGGGCCCTGCTCCGGTTCAGGAACCACCAAGCAACCCGGAACGGATAAATAGCTCTCAGTTGTTTCCAAGACGGGACATGTAGATGCGGTGTTTTGGCTGCGGTGAAACTGGACTGCGGTTCCATTTTATGATGCCTGCAACTTTGGCTCCAATTGAGTATCTGCATTCTGATTGTATCCTGACATTATCAATACTCAGATTCTGCAGGTTTAGCAGCTCTTTCACCTCCCGCTTTCATATTTGCAATCAGACCAATATTCGTTGAATCGCTGTGAAATAACGCCATAACTCATACGAAATTTGCCTGTTTTCGATCGCAACTCAACAAATATTGGTCTGATCGCAAATCAGGCAGTGGGAGGTGAAAGAGCGGCAAAGATTGCACAATCTACGTATTGATCATGTTACGATACAATCAGAACTCAGATACTCAATTGGAGCCATAATTGTCAACTTGAAATGCTGGGTATTTGGTGGTAACAGTGGCCCTTTTCCAATGGTCTGGGTTTTTCGTGTAGTGAGACCAATTGCAAAGGTCGAGTTTCGGGTGGAACCGGAACCGGAACCGAACCGGTAATTTGGAACCCTTGCTAACTCTACTCAATATGGGGGTCACTGAGATGCAATGATTGTGAAGGTAACCTTAATCGATTTTAGTGAATAGGTGAGTATTGTATATAATATCTACCAACTAGTACTAGATGCACTCAAACCCACACTCAACAGGATGACTGCTCCAATACACATTATGAGTGTGATGCAAATATGTAAGTCGATTGAGTTCGGTGAAACACCGAACATTGAACTGATCAGAGTCGGAAGAATCAAAATGCTAGTTAGTCAATCCAGGTCCAATAGGTAGATGGAAATATGTAGGTGGTCATATAACAGGCCGAATACAATGAGGTTAACAAGGAAGGGTGTAGATGCATTGCATCAAATGCTGATCTGTTTACAGCAGAAACATCCATTCGCAATGTTCCAGTGAAGGCAGCCAAAATTGCTTTATAGAACAGGAAATTCCCAGCATCCTACACCAGGAAACAAGACGGGCTTAAGATGGTATACTCCAAGCCAAAAGATGATCTGTGGTACAACAATATTCCGAGGCTAGGCTACTTTCCAAGACTATTAAGGGTAGGCTGATTACACTGCAGTGGAACACATAATACGAGCCTCAGTACAATTATTTCCAGGGGCAGCTGGCATTCAATTACGAACTTTGCACCATCATCAATGCAGTTCTTTATTTTCACTTCATGTGGTCACATCTTTTCCAGACAAATGGTCTCACTCATCACAGCCATTCAACTCATGGGTGTCATCACCAAAAATGTAGCAAACCTTCTGCGTCAGATGGGTTAGAATACAATCTAGTAGACAACATCATCAAATTTGATTATAATATACAATGCCCATGACCTGAGGGGGTGATATTTCCCTCGACAGGTGCCCTAAGCGACAATGCAGCATGAGTTCAGTCTTGTCAGGATGATAACTGGGACCCCCTTGCTCCATTTGCTATACCCCAACAATAGCAACTTTGTTATTTTATTGTAGATACGAATCTAGGTATAACAAAACTCAACCACATTTTCACATGAAGACTTATTGTGCCCAACCCAAATGCCAAAGGCCTAGTCCAGCTCTACCAACACACCATGGACCAGAAAGAAATGGTTGGACTGGAATGCAAATAGGAGGAGAGTTCTGTCAAATACAAAGAAAAAGCTACATTGGTCTGCTATTGGAACTCTATTGCAGCAGTATGACATCTCCTACAACATGTTTGATTGAGTCATGCAGAGTATGTCATCACATAGATGTTGGTTCGGGCCAGTGGCTGCTATATATGCTTTGTATCATTTTAGACTTAGACTCAATTAAGAGCTATCATCTGATCAAGTTTGGCACAATACATTAATTACCCAGGGGTGGCCATGGTCTGGACGCAATATTTGACAACTATCCAGTGGAGAGAAAATTGGAATTATAAAGCTGTATGGGAGCATGTCTTCAGGGTCACAGATGCATTGCGAATACTTCTGAGATCAGGGCTGCCTGTGCGTCCGAGACGATGGTTAAGTGGTGCTGATGATGCCTTATTTCCACAACATCTCACACTGAACATGTTAGAGGGCTGCGATGGCTCTCATGGTGGCAATTACTGCACTGGCTGCGATTGCTGCAGTGGCAGTGGTAGCTACAATGGCTGCAAAGGCTGCAATGGCTGCAAAGGCTGTGATAGCTGCAATGGCTGTGATGGCTGTGATGGCTGGAATCACTGCAATGGCCACAGGATTGAGTTCAATGTGTGTACAACACAGTAGAAAGAAATGACATGTTGACAGGGGATGTTTGAGAAGAGTCTGAACTGCAGTTTGAAAGTAGTGTTCAGAGGACATCAGGTCTACTAGTGGCTAGCGAAGGAGAAATTGATAAACACAATGGTATTTGCACAGTCTGTGAGGAGTTGGTGGGTATTGGACTTCAGATACTTTGGAGTTGTCAGGAAACTCACAGGATACCCATTAGGTGTGCAGCAGTTCATCCAGCAGAGGCTCATGCTGTGTAGATGATTTCCCACCACAGACTCAAGAAACAGGGGGTGGCAATTGTGGCTATGAAATGTTGAAGTCTGTGGAGTGCTCTACTATGGGGGAAAGTAAGCAATATTAGGAGCTGTACAGTGTGTACATTCGACTGTAAACCTTTAGCGATGACAACTCCTATCCTGCCCAATGCCATCGCATATGGGGATCAATCATCTATAGCAACAAGTTTCCAAATGCAAATTGAGATGAAACAGTAATTGTTGAGAAGAGTCTCCAATTTTGATGCTGACAACAACACATACTGGACTGAATGAGCATCCACCACTGTACAACCAGCGATGACCTCTTGTGTTTACAAGGGAGATGGCAATCAAGATATCTACTTTATTTGTTAAGCTGAATGCGAGATTGCAATAGAAGAGTAACTCAAATTTCGATCCTGACACAGGCACACCTCTGCATCTGTATGTTCATATTTACTGCCATTCATCACGTTAGAAGCACCTTCATTTAATTCGGACAGCATGATCAATAGCTACAGTTCATTCGTTGAGTGGAAGTCAACATGGCCAAGGTGAAGCGTCTCCAAATACAACACTGACAGTGCAGCAACCCATGATTGGAAAGGAGAGTCTGCATACCGGAATGTTCAATGCTCTAGCCAGTTGGCACGGTTTCTCATCTTCAGTTTCTAAACATGAGACTGATTACAATCAAACAGGACTGCGTTACACCTTCAGATGAGTGGCTGACTGAAAGTTAAGAAAGTTAAATCTGACCACACAACCCTTGATTGGAACTGAGAAGCTACATACTGGAATCAGCACTACTCTAGCAGGTTGCAGCAGTTCCTTTGATAATGTACACATGTAACACCGGGAGATTCACCCCAGGTGCTAATCAATTAAAGTCCATAATAAATTCCTGACTGATAAAGATGAAGGTGAATAAGGCTTTGCTCAGGATGTGTATAGGGATTGACACCCTAGAGAGACACAAGGTAACTGTTCCATTCTCTATCTCCAATAGATAGTATCTACTCAAGAGTATCGTCTTAAGCCATCAGTATGCTGATGTACACAACTGAACAGTATCGCACTAATGACGACTCAAAAGTATCTTCCTAACAACCAGCACTGATACTCAAAGACTAACTGTCCACGATTGTAATGACTCCAAGTATCGAATTGTCTATAAGACACAGCAAAGTAGTTTCGCCTCTGCAGAAGCAGTAGTGCTGACTCAAGTGTATTCTAACAGAAGTATCCACTGAATCACCATGCTAACAGGCTGATCCTCGGACTTCCTGTGGACTCCAAAGTTTCGTCTTAGTGAGTTCCTGATCAACGACTTGCCTCGACGAATGTACAAAGAATAACCAAGTATTAAGAGGTGATCGATATAACTGTCATATGTAACTGAATAATGAACATACAACTCTGGACTTCAAGGGAGGAGTATCCTTGTTGACTTCGATACAGAACTAGCAGATACTGCACAGGAAAAAGGTTAAGGCTGAACCTCCCGGTCGAGAAGGTCAATAGGTATCCATAGATAAATCATATTGTAGATAGTATGGTATCAATGTCCTTCCTCCATGTCCGTACCACTAATCATACATCAGGCGATTCACACCCTGAACAAGCCAAAGACTGCCAAAGCCTGCTTTGGAGTTCTCATATATAACTGCCTGATCATCTTTTGGTGTCTATCATCGATAGTCAAGTCCTAACTGACAGAAGTCTTTGCTCAGCCATGAGGGTATTGTGCTCGTATTGCGACATAATTGCTATTGGCAATACCTCGTATAAATCCGAGCACATTGGGTACATAACGCTTCAACAATTGCGGCAATCGACAGAATGCTGAATTTGACTTTCCTTTATTAGAGCCAAATATACAGTGATCGGAAACCAAGTTGGTTTGCCATATACCGAACGGAGAGTATCCCGCGCCACCCAGGACATATTCATTGCAGTTCATATTTGCCCAGACCAAGAATGTGTGCTAGAAATAGGGGTTGATTTGCATATCTCCTATATGACTCTGCATATCGCGAGCTGCCATGGTGGTCTGATATTGATGACACATCATCTCATCACCAATCAACCATTGGAGCATGAGTGAAATAGACATTTGGTCAGCGACTAGGAATAAGATTTCCTGCCGATACGGAGTGGCAATTGAGACTGGAGATGTTGCGACCTTGTCTGATCCACAGATGATACCAACATCAAATTTGCCCGTAGCTTGACTGTCGTTGTGGATCGGTTAATTCGAAGGTCAGGTAATGGAGATCTGACCAATAGTTGAACAAATCCGGAAGGTAGATTCATTATGGAAATGTGGGTGAAAATTTGTGATTCCGGATGAAGTATTGTTGAGTAATCCTGTATCCCGGAAGTATAACTGTGACACCAAAGGCGTTACAATACTGCAAGTACCGCAAGTATATATATATTGTCCAAAACTATACTGGTCATGATACCACAGGACTGTATGTCATGTATAGCAGAGTGGTTAACAGGAATGCAAGACAGCTGCAGCCAACAGCACAATCAACTATTCAGATTAGACATTGGTCTATGCTTGACACCTCCAGTGGCACGGACAGATGTTATTTGAATGCAACTCAGGGCATGGCATGACTTGGTATCTGTCTTCTGTTTGTTTTCTGTCGGCTTTTTCTATGGCTTAGTATTTTACAGGTCTCATAATGCCCTTGAGGAGTGTAAGGCCAACTCTTGTAGAGTTTGTCATCATGTAACTGTGGGTTGGGTCCAGTGACTGCAATATATGCTAGGTTTGATCTTTGACTTAGACTCCATCAAAATCAATTGTTTCAACAGATTCGTCACAATAGAATATCCATGTTGCTAAGACCATCTCTTTATGTGCCGGTCAAACAAATCGATTCTAGTGGTGCATATATATATGCTGCAATGTGAATCACAGACTGGTGGTGAACAATGCAGGCAAGTTTCCTTGTATTGTCACAGAAATTGTCTCTTGTCAGATTTTGATTGTGGTTGGGTAAGTTAGACGGTCAGAAGAGAGCATGACTCAGAGATAATATCAGAGAGAGCTTGTCGAGGAAGAACATGTCACAGAGATAGTGTTAGCAACGGGTCCGGGTTTGGACCGCAAAAACGGGTCGGTTCGGTTCCTGACCTGTCCTGAGACCCGACCCGCTGACTCTTGACGGGCCTAACCCGGACCCGTACCGGTCAACCCGCGGGTTTCGCCGGGTTTGGCGAGACCCATCGGTTCCAATCTCCTGCTCTGCATTTCGAGTTTCACATTTATGGTCGCATTGCGATATCCTACTGTTGATCATAAAATGTTGACGTTGGTACGTCATGGTTCATTTTCGACGTATTAGCCACCTTGATATTCAAAACAAGCATACTCATGCGCCCAACCACATCCTGAAAATGAGTGTCAACTGAGCGTCAACTGAGCGTGAACAGAGCGTCAACAGAGCGTCAACAGAGCGTCAACAGAGCGTCAACAGAGAGTCAACAGAGCGTCAACAGAGCGTCAACAGAGCGTCAACAGAGCGTCAACAGAGCGTCAACAGAGCGTCAACAGAGCGTCAACAGAGTGTCAACAGAGCGTCAACAATATTTGGTCTTGCAATGTGTTTTGCCTATAAAGGCAGCCAAAAATTCCTCTGTGACTGACTATAACCTTTCGGAGGTGTGATTTGCAAGGACGCAAGACCAAAAATTGTTGACGCTCCTTTGATGCTCATTTTCATGATGGGGCAGGGAGGGTATTGCAATCTGTTCTGCCTATAAAGGCAGCCAATAATTCCTTTATGACTGACTACAACCTGTCGGAGGCGTGATTTCCCAGGACAAATGACCAAAAATTATTGACGCTCAGTTGACGTTCATTTTGCCATGGCTGTATCCGCAATATGCAATCATTTAATTTGGCACAGTCCATCATTCAAATTGTTTTGGCTGCCTTTCTAGCGTTTTTGTTTACTTTCTTCTTGATCACTACGTTGTACTTTAATAATACATAGATATATCTAATAAAAATCTCCAAAATCCCGTATCTTGCGCTCAATGCTCGTCATGAGTTGCAGGATCACTCAATCCGCTGCTCTTGTCTTCAAACTGATTGTTCGCTGCATTACCACACCACAGAGAGTGTACTAACCTTCATCAGTCAGCATATCTGGATCAAAATCGGTATCGTGCTGGGTTTCCTCATCATCGACAAATTCAGTACAGGAAAGAGCTACATTCGAATATGTATATCCGGAGGGCAAATTGACGATTTGAGAAGGTCGAACTCCGGAAGTGTTACCAGTTGGGGCGGGTGGCGTGCCGGGCAGTGGCCGAGTCGGCTCTGAAGTCCGCACTCTGCGTTGGTCGGTTGGAGGTGCACCTATTCCTTTGCGTCTCCAGCGTGTCTGCGGATTCTTTGCGGTGCCATTGTGGCAAGGAAGGGAGCCGGACGTTTGGATTTGACAAAGCATTGCCGGGTGTCTTTGTATTGCAGCCTTCACCTTTTTGTGCCCAGGAAACTCAACACCCCGCTTCTTTGCTTCTCGGACCTCGGCGCGTCGTTTCTTAATGAGGTAGTTCATTTCCTCAATTGCGGCGCGCAAACAGCCTTCTTTGGTCATTTTGGCCATATTCAACGCCAGGCGCATGTTGGACTGTTCCAGCTGTACCCGACCTCCTTGCCTTGCCATAGTTGCAGACATGTTGAAAACCTATAAGACATTAGTTGCTGCATCTAACATTGAAATTCGGCTGTTGCCTCCACCATATACGCTTCCGTGGCCTCCTCTAAGGTGATTAATGCCTGCTTTGTCCACTCATGGGGATGCTTATCAGGAAATTCATATGCGAAAATCCCAGAGCTGACAACATCATGATGTTCGATTTCCTGGACTGTGCGGACAAATGCCTTTGTCGACCATGGAGGTTTCCTGTTACGGGCAGCGATAAATTTGTTACGTAGCTCTCTACGGACACCCACTGTACATTATACAGTTAATTGACCACCCTTTGCCTCGATATGGATATACTCACATCCCACTGCATGCTGCTTCTCATTTTTCCTGCTTCCAGTCTTGCGGACAATTTTTGAATGTGCATCCTGGGTCATATGTTTGGTGGCTGCATTGGCAGCGTCGCGGTGAACTAACTTGTGTCTGCGCTCTTGTTGTGTGCCAAGAATGTCCGAATTTGTTTTAGCGCTCACCAATCGGCCGCTATTTGATCCGCTATCACCTGGCGGAGGTGGTTGTGTATCCATGATGTGCTGGTGAGGAATAGGAGAGGAAGATTATAATGAGAGGAAGTGGGAAGCCCTGAGGACTATATAGTTAGCTTCATGTCAGAATGGAATAAGTAGCAACCAACATGATCGTTATGCTCAAGATATGTCCTGCTGAATATGGCTGCAAGTTGCAGCGGTTTCCCACCGCCCCGCAATATGCAAAAAGTCGGTCTGATGATGTTTGTTTAATAACAGGGATAAACTGCGGTGTACGACCGCGGGAATCGCCTAATCGCTATATACTAATAGGATGATGTTCGAAGGAAAGGACATCAGCTGATGTTTGTCTCGAATAATCCCCTGGATATTGCATGAAAATGACGCCAACAATCATGTCATGTTGAACGGATAGCGTCACTATTCCTGATTTATTGACAGTCAAGAGAGAGATTTTGCTTTGTTCAAGATGAGTAAACGTACCAACCTAGACATAAAAGACTCAGCTTGCCTCCATATTGTCCATAACTTGCAGCATCCAACATCTCGCCCAACAACAAATTCTATGCAAACTACAATGGTCAATACTCCGAAAAAGAACTTTTCGCCACTTCCCGCTGGCAGATACGGCAAATCGACAAAGCTGTCAACCCAACGACGTCATCATGCGAATCAAGGCATGAGCGGCTTGGAAGCAGAGAGAGTCCGAGCACTTGGGGCATTGCGCAGCTTGAGATCCAAAAAGAAGCTTGCGGCGGATAAACGAGGAGAAACGCACTTCATAAGCAATGAACAGAAAGAGAAATGGAATGAGGATTATGTTGAGAGAGAAACCGCTGGGGCAAGAAAGCGAGTTGAAGACGCAGAGGCAGCGGTTCAGCAAGAGCAGCACAATATGAAGCATGCTGAAATCGCGGGATTGACGTAAAGTGAGCCCGAAAACACGTTTGAGGTGATGCTGGTTGCTATCGGAGACAGTCTGAGTGATCTTGCAAGTTCCGACAATGGGGAGGATGGGGAAGTTGAGGACGATGAAGAGACTGAACAGGGCAAGCTGAGTGAAGATGACGAACCCGGCTGGTTGATGGGCACAATCACCAAAGCGGTACAGCAGCGCATGGAGAGGTTTCGGCCGAAGCAGATGAAGCTCGACGAATTGACACAACCAGGATGGGAGGATGCAGCCGACTACTTCCGTGAACGAGATACGAAGTATGCCACATTCGAATTGAGGGTTCCGGCAGTCATTCAGCCGCAAACGAATGATGACGCTCCGGCACCTCAACCAACAACATTTGGAGAGCTTATGGATAGTGTTGAGATTGTCCCCGGAATATCGCAAAGGCCGCAAGGGACTTCTTGACCTGGAAGTAGTCATATCAGTCTGGGTTCAGTGAAGCCGCAGTCAAAATCGAGCATACCGAGCGGTGAACCAGCTGCGGAGCCCGATTCGTCAACGTTGCTGAAAGCGAAGCCAGTTGAACCAGTAAGCTCTGTTGAACGAGTAAGCTTTCACTGCTGCATATAGCCTCCAGCTAATTACCATATAGATATCGGATTCTGATAAAGAGATGGTGACGGCTTCTGCGTCTGCGGAAGAATAGATATGGAAACTGTAATTTTTGATGTCCGATCATGGTGAAAAGCAAGTTGTTTACCACTTTTGCTACGTGTCAGCTTTTTACCTGATTTCAGTGACACAATTGTGAGACATGATAATTCATCTGTGCATGTGCAAGGGTCGAACGCACCATGTGGAAGTTCTAGAATCCAAATCGCACTGTAAGACGGCCAAAATGTGCAGCTTCCTTCTGCAAGTGACTGTTAAGTGATAATGCAAAAGCAATATTAGTGACCAAATGTGCTAACAAAATTTAAGTGAGTGATGTCATACGTGTCATAGAAAGAGCGGTCAGTGCGCATGACGAATCGATCTGAAAGAAAACCGTCATGCTAAATTGATCCATGTATCCAACTGCATAACTCTCCGCACAGACCTGGTGCACATGGTTGAGATATTTGAAATTGCTTGTGGTACGCCATGGTAATCGAGGAGAAGGAGCTGGATATGGAATGGTGAGGAAGTCAAGCTATATTTACCAAAAACTAGTGAAATGAACCTCATGCCATCAATTGCCGGCCGAAAGCGCGGGAATGTGATAGGGCCACGTCATTTCTCACTCAGATAGCGTAGATAGCAGTTGATCAGAAATTGAGCGGTAACTAAACTCCTGGATGCAAACGATAATACATTCAAACGCAATACTGGAGGTCAATAATGAGTATATGATTGGTTGCATACAATTATTGAGTGTACAAAGGCTGTTTCGATGTGATTAATGTTAGCGTCAACAGAGTGTCAACGATTTTGAGTCTTACACATTCAGCAATCAATGGGCTGAATTGTCACATCCTTCCAAAGCGGATATAGAGGTCGGCGTTATTGCGAAAAAGGTAAAAGACACGCTCGTTGCCACATCCTAAAAATCATCGTCAACGGAGGGTCAACAATTTTTGGTATTGCATCATGAAACATGCAGTAGGATGCGCAGTTACAGTATGTCATAATCAAAATATCGGCCGCCTTTCTATGGAACAATGGTGGTGACAGCAGTTCTACTATGTTTTGAAAATGAGAGTCAACAGAGCGTCAACGACATTTGGTCTTGCATCTCGGAAAATGCATGAGCTGTGCGGCGAGGTTATCCCATAATCTCGCTATCGGCCGCCTTTCTTGGCAAAATGTCTTGCAAGAACATCGCTACTATGTCCTAAAAATTAACGTCAACGGAGCGTCAACGACTTTTGGCCTTGAATCATATAATAACCTAGGGCTGTGCGGCTACATTGAGCCATAGTCAGATTATCGGCTGCCTTTCTAGGCATAAATGGTGACTACGACATCACAACTATGTCCTAAAAATGAGGGTCAATGGAGTGTCAACGACTTTTGGCCATGCATCTTGGAAAATCCGAGGGCAGTGCGGCGACATTAACACATAATCGAATTATCAGCCGTCTATCTAGGCAAAGATGCTTTCGACGACATCGTCACTGTGCCCTACCAATGAGGGTCAACGGAGCGTCAACTACTTTTGGACATGCATCTTGGAAAATCCGAGGGCAGTGCGGCGACATTAACTCATAATCGAACTATCGGCCGTCTTCCTAGGCAAAAATGCTTTCCACGACATCGTCACTATGCCCTAAAAATGAGCCTCAATGGAGCATCAACGACTTGTGGCCATGTATCTTGGCAAATCCAAGGGCGGTGCAGCGACATTTACACATAATCCAACAATCGGCCGTCTCTCTAGGCAAAGATGCCTTCGACAACATCGTCAGTATGCCCTAACAATGAGCGTCAATGGAGCGTCAACGATTTTAGGCCTTCCATGTTGGAAGATGAAGGGGCAATGCGACCACAATGAACTACAATCATACTATTAGCCGTCTTCCTAGGCAAATATGCTTAGGACAAGATCGTAACAATGTCCCAAAATGAGCGTCAACGGAGCGTCAACGACTTGTGCGCTGGCGTCTTAGATAATCTAACCGGAATGGAACGTAGATAAACCAGAATGATTCTATCGACAGCCTTTATTGGCAAAAATGCAAGTGACGATATTGCGTCCGCCTCCTACAATTCAGCGCCCACGGTGCATCAAGGCTCCGAACACTACGCAGCAATAAACTGCATTATGCCGTTCCCAAATGGAGTTTTATGCGGTCAGTCGTTGCAATCTGTCCTTGTATTTAACTTCACAACTATGCATGCAATGTCTTACTGATCTGATTATTTTCCTTGTAGCTGTAGAGTCAATATTTATGAACCCGCAGTCGGCTTTACTGTATCGTTATTCTCGGCAGTCTCTCGAGTCGGAATACCCAGCATCCTGATTTCTACCGCCATGTCCAATACAAAATCTTTCAACACCTCATTGCTCGAGGGTATGATCTCTTCCAAAAATGAACGTGTCTTTATTCGCGATTTGGGCGACCTTATATTGCTAATCATAGTCGATACATGGTGGGCTTAATTGAATGAAGGCTCGACGCGGCCTATTGCTTGGAACAATTGTAGACATGCGCCATCGTGGCGATTCTATTTACACTGTGGAATTGAGGAGACCGGTGTAACGGAGACACGTGACAGTGGCCGGGTAACGGCCATTCTATATTGTCGGCTCGCCACAAGACTTAGATCTCTAACGGTAATCTTACGTATACACCTATTTACTATCACTCGAGTCCACGTTTGCAACCGTATACCATAATTACCATACGTATGCCTATATGGCCGAACGCTGGCGTATGTGCCCTTACACTATTATCGCTTTTTCAGTAAACTGATACGTTTCGCTCACGGCATTTACAAGTTTCACCCCTTTACCGACGCGCCACTTCATAAAGTCTACAATTGAGATTACACCCTTAAAGACGACATATCGAAGCATGATCACTGCAAACACAGATATTGATCTTTTCATCATCCAATTGAGCACACTGATGGCAGGGGAGAAGAGTTCAGAGACCAATTGGCGCACGAGACGTGTTGCCACAATGATGACAATTATCACGACTACAGGCCGCAACTACTCGATCCGGCCAATGAGCGAATCCGAATATGATCGAGATATAGAGTCGAACATCATTCCTACAAGCCAATTGAGTGCGATCAGGAGCCAGAGAAGCTACAATGGACGGGACGCGTCGCCACAATGACGACGATTATCACAAGAACCGGATTCGACCCTTCCAACAAGAGAAATTGAATACCATTCCCCCAAGTCAATGGAGCGCGATCATCAGTCCGAGATCCTACAATCAGTGACGCGAGCATACCCCTGAATCGGCAATACAGCGAACCGAAGGTGAAGTCAACAGACGATTGCGAGTCAGCGCATCGTGTATACCTACCGCTCTAGCAACCTCGAAGAAGCCCGGAGCACAGCGAAAACAACAAAGGCAATTGGGATGGTCCCAGAATGGCGGCGATAAGAAATGCAACTTCCGACCATTCATCTCCGAACTTGCGGGAAGCACTTCCGCCAATTCCAATAATTCCAACAATCCCGATCCCGGGAATTCAAAATCCGTTATGTCCAATACGCCCAGTGGAGGCAGCCGTGCCAACTATAATCAGCGCCGTGGCTCTCAAGGGAAGTCTGCGAAAGCCAAAAGGCAAACCGGCAATGCACTCGCTGCGGCAGCGGAGACCACAAAACCTTATATGCAACCTTGGATGAGATACAACCTCACCGAATCGCCTTAGAATCGAGAGTCATTCTGGAAGGTCGGGCTCTGATGTGAAGCCAATATCTATGTGGCACACGGAGACCTGATTCGGTGCATATCATCCATGAAGTCCTTGTATGAATTATACACGGCAACATGCAGCGAGTCAAAGTACAAATCGACTGCGGTGCAATGAACATCTTTATATCGCCGAGCCTAGTTGGGAAACTCGAGCTACCATACGAACCAGCATTCACCTCCACCTTGGCCCGGTGATGATGTATGTAAAGAGTCGAATGGCCAGACTCTTGGTTCAGTATTTTGAATACCTTAAACCGGTTGACAAATCGGAGGTTGTAGTTAGTCGTCCCAATGAAGGTATACGACCTAGTCTTGCGCTTGCCGTGGCCAGAAACCCGGAAATCGAGTTGAGCAAAGGTCGATTGACAGCCCTGCGAGCGTCAAATGGACCGCAACGTGCGAAGATTCCAGAAGCAGATCACACAAGTCAGCCGGCACGCGGTGAGGGAACCAAAATGGTGCACGTTCCCCCAGGTATACAACTAGTCGGGGTTGCCGCATTCGATCATCTCAGAGCTAGTGAGGAAGTGGTCGACGCATTCGTCATATGACTTGGCGAATGTCAAGGGTTGCTGGGAGCATGACTGGAAGGCATCACCAGAAGTGAGAGAAACCGCAGGATGATAAATGCGCGAGCAGGAGGAGCGGCGGTTGTTGCGCCAGATGAGTGACACAGCGACGGTGCTTGAATGACTGCTACCGGCTCGCCGAGACACGAAGGGAGAAACTGGTCCACGGGGCTTGGTCCTATTGTGACGAACCGTCTGATCCAGCTATCCCGGGACCCCTACCCATCTCCACTCTGCCAAAGTACGCTACAATGCAGACAAGGCTAACGAGAATAGGAACAGACATAGTTAACATGGAGATGGTAACAGATGATGGGGGTCGCATCCCAGCACAATATCAAGAGTTCGCAATATAAAGATATCACAATATCAAGATCTGTCGTATCCTCGTGAGATACAAGGACTATGTGGACGTATGCAGCAAGATATGCCAACTCTCGCAACGCACCTATCACGGCATGCAAAGCAAATTCGTGAGGAAGATGGATTCTGGCTCGAGGAGCGTAGGAAGAGCGTCAGAGGAAATGACAGGGTAACCCCGCAGTGAGGAACCACGCATATTGCGTGTATCTACAACATCTCGGAAAGAGCGAAAGAAGGACGGCGGACTGCTGCTGTTTCTGAACTACCGAGCTCTCAATAAAGCCGCAGCGAACAACCGATATCCTCTCAGACTGATCTCGGAGAAGCTCGACAGGACCTCAGGATTGCCGATCACCTCATCCAAATCAATGAAGGCGATGAATACAAAACTGAGCTACAATACGAAATAGAGGAGATAAGTCGTCAGCAGAGCAACGACCTTTAAAAAGAGGGGTGACCCTACCGGAACCAAAATCCTCATATACAATGACCCTACCGGAAGTACCAGAATGACGTACCAGAATGCACCTACCGACAGAGAAGCCCAGCGGCAATAACTGCACCCAGAGAGCGGGGATGAGCGTACCTAGAGAATTCACAGCCAAAGCCCAAAGTCAGAGACAATGAGAACATACCAAGCGAAGTCCGAAGAGGCGAAAAGCAAGTCGAAATACGAACCTAGTCGAAGCACGAAACAAGTCGAAACACCAAGCAGGTCAATGACCAAGCGATTCAAAAGCAAGCCCAAAGCGAGTGGGAAAATGAGACGAGAGCAAGTGCAAAAAGGAGGCAAAGCAAGTGGATAGACGAGACAAAGCAAGTCGACCAAGACCAGCCAAAAGACAAGCGAAGTCGAAGACCTCCGGAGTCCAGAGACAAAGGCTGCCGAAAGGCGCGTCGGCCCACAATGATCACCAAAAGTCTACCAAAGTTCATAAGTCTACCGAACCACGACAGTAATCAACAACCAATATGAGTCTAAGTCGTCAATGGAGCAACGAACTTCGAAAGGTGGGATGACCGTGTCAAAAATGTGCCCTACTGATAAGCCGAAAGCCCACCGGGAGGCAGCCAACCAAGACAGACTGAGAATTCGACCGAGAAGTCTACTGAGAAGTCGACCAGTCAAGTCCTACTGACAAGCCAAAAGCCCACCTGGATGAAGTCAACTGAGAAGTCGACCGGCAAAGTCCAACAAGACGAGTCAATGCCACTACCGGCTGCATGATATGCCCTACAGAGCATGCGGAAGCACTGCACAGAGCTCAGACAGCGCTAGCGCGCTTGAACTTGGTAAGTATAACCATTTTAGAGAAACTTACGTGTTAGATATCGACGAATAAGACGCAATTGACGTATATGATTGACGGCTACGACCGATGCCGGCAGCGGAAGCTCCCATCAATGCCAAGTCACGAGCGGAAGCTCTACCACCCTGACAATTTCAACAAAGACCTACGCCGAGATACGAGCTACGGGAATGATGGTCATTGGAGCATGGGTTCAGTTAGGAAGTCGAGATATGGAGATTGGATCACTTTTAGATGTTTTCTTGTTTCTCTCTTCTCTTCTTCTCTTCTTTGGATCTCGGCCCAGTACAAATGGCATCAGCACGGGTTTTCACCACCAGTCAATGGATGTGGAGTTTCCCCATGCGCCGGATCCGCCGAAAGGTCCCCATTGAGCTGTACCAAGCGGTAGCTAGATTTATGATTTTGTACGAGTATGTACGCGGCAGGAATGTACAATGCTTTCTTCCCTTTCCTTTCCTTTTCTCTTGTACAGATGATGCAGCCCAGGAGGTCTGCGCCTAAAGAGGGGGATAATGAAACAGCGACATGTGACTGTGGCCGGGTAACGGGCATTCTATATAGTCGGCTCGCCACAAGACTTAAATCACTAGCGATAATCTTACGTATACATCTATTTACTATCACTCGAGTCCACGTTTGCAACCGTATACCATAATTACCATACATATGCCTATGTGGCCAAACGCTGGCATATGTGCCCTTACAACCGGCAGCCCTGGCATCATTTATATTGATTGTCATCAAGTTCTTCGCCATCCATCAGAACATGGGACCAGCTCAATGGGGAAACACTTGCTGGCAAAAGCTCACATCGCAAAGTTAATCAAATTAACAGAGTCAGACGTTACTGAATTGACTAGTTCGACAGTGGATGAAACAACTTTGGCCATCCTGAAGAGGCAAGGAAGTCGAGGAATCACAATAGTAAGTTTGCAGAGGAAACTCAGATTTGATATTCAGTTAGATCCATATTAATCGAAATGACAGACAAAACGTTCCAAACTGGGAGCTAAGGACTTTGAAACTTCTGAATTTCACCAAGACACGTGGAACTGCTACCTCATGTTGGGATTTGTTTTGGCACGCATTCCATGGAATGCTATGTCAAATCTTGAGCTACGACCGTCATTTAAGGCATTACGCGACGACCTAGTCCTACTGTCGGCTACAACCCTGAGTATTATTTGCCGGAGGGAATCTGCCCGGACTGTGGATGCAATTAAGAAGCAATTGCCGTTACTAAATAAAGTTAGTTTAGCTTTGGGCGGATGGACTTCAACAAACAAACTAGCCATAACGGCGGTCATTGCTTACAATATGGAGCGAAATTGGGCATTGCGTGAAGTTCAGCTCGCTTTCGATGAGGTTTATCGCCTGTTCGGTTCCCGTTTCGGAAGCTAATCAAGGATGATAGGTCAAAGGCTACCAGACTGGAGCAAGGCTAGCTGTACATTTGAAAGACGTGCTGGATCATTTTGAGCTTACTGATGGCCGTTTATTTGGTATTACAACGGATAATGCTTCCTCAAACTACTCGATGACACGTGAGCTGCAATCAACACTTGAGGCCTCTGGAATCGAGTGGCCGGCATTGAGGAACCACATACCTTGCATGGGGCACATCATACAGCTGGCTTTAGGTGCATTCATGAGCAGTCTCAGTGTGAAAGGCCGCACCAAGTCTTGGGAAGCCCATGAACGCGATCAGCAATTTGGAGAGAATGAATGCATGGACACTGGGAAGAGACAGATACTTCGAAAGGAGGGCAATGCTAGATTCAACAAGGTGTCGGCCATGAAACCAGGTTTAGCGAAGATAATTGAGAATGTACGTATTTCATGATATTTTGAAAGTCCTGAAGCTGACCTTCATATAGCACAGAATGCTTGCTGTATTAATTACGCTAACACCTGGTCGCCGAAACGAGTTCTTTGACTGTCAAAAAGCTACAGTCCGCATTGCAGTACTTCCGATGATAGATGGGAAGACATGTTGGAACTCTACACTGGAGTTGCTCGAGCGCGCCTACGGATTACAGGAATTCACACACGAGTGGCTTCAAATTCCGAAATACAGTGAATACCGGCCACTGTTCACAACTCAGGATGAGTGGACGATTGTCAAGTATGTCGTGGAAGTATTGAGGCCATTTAGATATTGGACCCTTTGGATGTCGAAGAGGCATACAGTCACATTGCATCACGTCATCACAGTGTACAATGACATGTTCGATCACATGGATGGCGTAATGCCAGCTTTGGCTAAGAAGAAGACCCGGTGGAAAGAAGACTTGTTTTTCACTGTGAAGTTAGCTCGACAGAAGCTTTCCAAATACTACGCTGAAATGACTCCAACGACGGGCATGCTTCTCATTTCCGCACACATCCTCGATCCTTTCCGGAAGTTGTGATTGTTTAGAAAGTGGGGCAAGGGAATGGATATTAATCCTGAGGACGAGACTTCCTACACTACACAATACCAAGAGGCCTTTCTGAAGTATGTGGAGAATGAATACTGTGCCAAACATCGACGTGTGCCTGTCAATAAACTCGAAACCGTACCAAGCAACAATCTCCTCCCCTCTGCAACGGCATCAGGGTTCTATCAATCATCTTTTGATCCATATGATTTGTCCAGCGATGATGAGGAATACTTAACGCCTAACAATGTGGCTGAGACGACACCCGGACGACGGGATCCCGCAGCCTGCTCATTGACCGCCGCCAGGCTCCATTTGAATTCAACGCCTGAAGCACCAAAGAACTGCGGACAAATGAATGCAAATCTCAATGATTACCACTCCGGCCCAATGGAGATCAGTAGTACATGTTGGATACCGGACATAACCGATTGGTGGCACCAACAGCAAGAAACGCACTCGAAGTACACCGATCTCTCGAATGTGGCGCGCGACATATTCTCTACCATACCACATGGTGTCGGAGTGGAGGCCAGATTTTCCCTTGGCCGAGATGTTATTGGATGGAGGCAGTCAAAAACCACAGGCGAGACACTTCATGAAAGAGTCGTTGTCAGGCAGTTCGCTCGAGCCAATAACGGGATTTTGGCAGGCAGTGACCCAGCATTGGATACCATGAACACAGAAAATGACTCGGAAATGAAGAAAGAGGCGGAGGAAAAGAAATTGCACAGAATGGCCAAGGTTCACAACTTTTTGGAGATGTGGAAGGGCAGCCGAAACCTACGTGCTACCCAGAAGGAATCTCGAGCTCAAAACAAGCAGATCACTGCTGTGGGATACATTTCGGACACGGAAGAGATTTTCAAAGCATCCTGGTCACTCTTTCAACATGATGGTGTGGCTGCATTTAAATTGTCAGAAAGCTCACCTTTGCCACCACCTGTGTCTGCAAAGGACCTCCGTGGAGGACGAACTCAAATCATACATGTCCGCCGAATCTGAAGAATCAACCGTCATCCAATCGAAAGCAACGAGTATAGCGCACCTGAAAGCATTTCGGACACCGATGGTTGGCTAAGCTGGAATGGCGACTTGGATGATCCAATTGACAGCAAAAAGGATTGCGCAGCGGGCGATGAATCCGATATAGAGCAGCACAATGGCATCGAGGATCTGCAATGCCCAGAGCAGCAGGATGTGAGCGCCGCGCAAAATGTGCCCAGATTGGTTCGGCCAACACGGAAGTCAAAGGGGCAGGCTGATAAGTTGTTGGTGACAGTCAATGCAGCAGAAATGCCGAGAAATAAAGGAGGGAAGAAAATGTTGGACAGAATGCGTCAATGGTTCACCAGCATTATGTAGCATGACCGAGAGTTTCAGTTAGAGATATATTATGGCCGAATGGTAAGAAGTAGCTTGTGAATATCGGTTCATAAATAGATATATAGCAGGCGCATTGAATCTTTTGGCATGATGCATCATTTTTAGTCGTGTGAGAGTGAACAGTGCAGGATTATTATGCCACTTGGCTTTGCCACAGTGCCGAGTCTTAATCCTGCAGAAAGACAACCGATAAAGTCAAATTAGGATGAAAACAATTATGGACGGCAGCAGATGTTGAATGGACAATACATTAAAATGAGCGTTAACAGAGGGTCAACGATTTCTGGTCTTGTAAGTACCGTAATTCACCAGTGACTTGGTCGTTGTTATGCACAATGGACGTATTGGCAGCTTTTATTGGCGAAAGAGATAGCAACACGGTCACCGCCCCATTCTTAGCATGAGCATCAACGGACCGTCAACGATTATAAGCTTTGCATCTTGGGTAAGTTGTTTTCTGATTGGTTGCAGAGATCCATTTATGAGATATTGGCAGCCTTTACAGGCAAAAACAACAGCGACACGCTCCCTGCAGCATGCTGAAAATGAGCGTTAACGGAGCATCAACGATTTGTAGCTTTGCATTTTGGGTATGTCATGTTCCGATTGGTTGGAGACATCCATTTATGAGAGATTGGCAGCCTTTACTGGCAAAAACATCAGCGACATGCTCCCTGCGGCATCCTGAAAATGAGTGTCAACGGAGCATCAACAGTTTTAGGACTTGCATATTTCATAATCAAGGCATCGCGCGGATCTTCGCATGCATAACTGTATTATTGACCGCCTTGCTAGGCAAAAATACGATTTATCGAAGGTGAAACACAGATACCAAATCAATCGATATTGCTAACTGCTCAACAAACAAAAGCACATTGTTGGTTGCTGAAAACACGATTCTGATAAGATACTATTAACACACTGCAAATACAAGAGCCTTATATGAATCTATAGATGGACCCGCTTACTGGCCGCCCGATTCAGATGGGTTGGGAGTTTACCACGGAACTGAACCTGAGTGGGCAGTTCAGGTTTATTGATGACCCGGACTGCCAATTTGGCACCGGTTAGGTTTGGACCCGGACCCGGACCCAAAGTGACGGTCTGGAACCGTTGTTAACACTACACAGTGAGCATATCACAGAGAACATGTCAGAGAGTGTAACAGAATGCATATCCGAGATGGTGTCAGAAAGATTGTCTAAGTGTGTGTCAGTGAGCATGGCAGAGAGAGTGTTAGCGCATTTCAGAGAGTGTCATTGTTGATTTGTCAGAGTGAGCATGTCTGAGAGCATGTCGGAGAGTGTGTCAGAGATTGTGTATCAAAATTTTAGTGTTGCAGAGCAGGTAGCATGACAAGAGTGTCAGCCCCAGTATTGACTGAATGTCTCTAGATATTAGAATCTCATATACATTGCTACATCCGCAAAAACAAAATATGCTTCATTATATTCAATCAACTTATTGTACCCACAAACCCCAAAAAAAGACATTCAGGTTTCCCTGACATATGGCATTGCTCTAATGATTCTAAACGTTCAAGGAGTAGTCACAATCATCTCATGAACCTCAGAAACCTCACCCTGGAAGGTGGAAATTTATCATTTCAACATGTATTTTACTCCTTCCAGGTCACAAATTCACAATTACAGTTTCCGAACCACAGCACACTTGTATATGAGTTCGCATTAAACTCTAATCTACCCCTGACACTAAAATCCAGGGTTCCACATAACTACCTACTAGGTGCCAATCTAAAGGGGGCAGCACTGGAGGGTGAGGAGCAGAAGCAGGAGCAGGAGTAGAGCAGCAAATCGAGAGTTAATAATGGACATAACCCACCATCGTTGCACAGTCTTGATGTACCGAACAAGCGGAATCAATTGACCATACCAGCAAGTCAGGTAGAGTTGATATGGAAAATTTCAAATAGAGTTGGCCCTGAAGTAGGAGAAAGAGGAGGAGGAGCAGTAGAGAAGCTAAACAAGAACCAATAATGGATATACCCCAGTCTCCTTGCACCGTCTTGATTGAGTAGACGGGACCAATCGATTGAGCCTACAAGCAGGTCGATGGGAGTTAATCTGCAAACATTAGAAAGGGGTCAGCCTTGGAGTATCAGGAGAAGGAGTAGCCGGAGCAGGAGGAGGAGGAGGCGCAGGAGGAGGAGTAGAGCAGCGAATTGAGAGTCAATATTGGACGTACCCCAGTGTCCTTGCAAGGTCTTAATGTACACCAGGAGACGAATCAATCGAGCCAACCAGCGAGTCAATCGGAGCTCATCTGCAAAAGTTCAAAACTGGTCAGACCAGGAGGAGGATGAAGAGGACAGTAAGGAAAAGGAGGAGAAGGAAGAGGAGGAGGAGGAGGAAGAACAGCGAATCGAGGGTCAATGTTGGACGTACCCCCGCTTCCTTGCCCCGGCTTAATGTACTCGATGAACTGAATCAATCGAGCCTTCCAGCGAGCCAATCAGAGTTGATCTGGAAAAGTTCAACAGGGGTCTGCCCTGGAGACTGGAGGAGCAGTAGAGCAGCGAAACGAGAGCTAATAATCTATGTATCCCAGCATCGTTGCACCATCTTCATGTACTCGACGAGACAAATCGATTGAGCCTATCAGCGAGTCAATCGGAGCTGATCTGCAAAAGTTCGAAATCGGTCAGATCTGGAGGCGAAGGAAGAGGAGGAGGAGGAAGATCAGCGAATCGAGCGTCAATGATGGACGTACCCCAGCGTCCTTGCACCAGCTTAATGAACTTGACGATTCGAATGGATTGAGCCTACCAGCGAGTCAATCAGAGTTGATCTGCAAAGTTAGAGAGTGGTCGGCCCTGGAGGTGATGCACAGCACCAAATTGAGTGCCAAGAATGGTCGTACTCCATTACCCTTGCACAGTCTTGATGTACTCGGTGTTGTGCGTAGACCGGAGGCGGAGGAACTGGAGCAGGAGTAAGAACAGCCGATCGAGAGTAAATGATCAATGTACCCTAGCATCCTTGCACCTGCTTAATGTACTCGATGAGCCGAATCGATTGAGCCTACCTGTGAATCAATCACGGTTGATTCGCACAATGATGAACTTGAAGACAGTCAGCAGTAGAGAAGAAGGTTGCGACAAGGCTTCATGTAGTGAATGAGTGAATTGTGAAGGCCTGGGTGATGGCGATGATGCAAATACAGGATGGAGCAAATAAAATAAGGCTTCAGGCATCAAAGTGGTTGTCAGGGTGATAGTCAGGGTGATAGTAACGTTGATGCTGATGGTGGTGGTGATGGTGATGGTGATCAGGCTGCAAATACAGTTTGAGCAAATGAAATAAGGTTGCAGGGGTTCAAGGTTAGTAAGAATAATCTCTAAGTGCAAAGCCAGCAACGTGCAATCGGCAGAGAGATTTCACATATCAGGTGTTGGAATTGGTCATCGTAATGATGCAATAAAGCATCCAGAAACTTGATTCAAGAAAATCCAGTCATAGCATGTTACCTAACTTTGGGAAACCTGGCTGATGTCTGTGCATGGGGTCTGGTTTCGGATACTAATTTCGCTTTTTGCTGATGTCACAAATCTTCAGAATCTTTACTGGATGGATCAACAGTTGTCTTTGTTTTACTGAGCAGTGACAGCAGTATGGTCACTATACTAAGTGGAGACCAAATGTTTTGGCCAGTTCAACTCAGCATCGACAGTATCTCAAAGGTGAAGAAACGATTGGATAAGACATTGGATTTATACTAATCTGTCTTTTACTGAAATGTCAAAATGGACCCAAACCCCACACCAATAGATTCACCTATTATCAATCTATTGGCATGATATTGTCCACTTGAGAGAAGCCAGTAACCAGCAGAATAGTGGTATTGTGTGCAGACAGTCACACTTGTTATGCATTTCACCAATCTGCATTATTTCTTGCAGACTACTCTGAATAGTGCACCATAATGATGGTGAAAAATGGATTGTGCCCTTGATGTACAATATCCCCCAATGATATTCCTTGCTTCCCCTGCAGGTCCAGATGCTGCAGTAGTCTACAGTATCTTCATTGGTTAACAACAGCTGTTGAGGAGATGGGGCTGTGGATATTCACCAACTGTCTAAATTCCGCTGATGCCCTTGCAGGTTGTAATATATATCATTGCATGAATGTTGACCAGTTGTACCAACAACTGAACAGCTTAGTTAAAGAGCTTATCTGGGTATTAGTTGTTTGTTTTCCAAAGAATATTTATGGCAAGATGAAGGGTTTGTACCTGATAGATGAACAATTTTCCATCATTCCTCGCTTCTCCAATATATGCGAGTTTGGAGATAAAGGTACCCATTTGACACACTGGACTGGTGTCTGGTACAAGGACAAGGTGAAAGTCTGGCTTCCAGCACTTGCCCCTCTTTTTAATGGGCATCCTGACTACTTTTTGTACATCCAATTTGTCATTGACTTCATATTAATTACCAGCTACCACTGCCACATTGAAACTATGATCAAATACCTAAAGATGTGCTTTAGGTTATTAGAAGCAATATAAACCACTTCATACCATACCATAAAAGCCACAGTATGAGTATAATACATAATATTTGTTCCCTTCTCTATTGTGTTAAATGTTGTAGGGAAATTGCCTCTGCCAATAGCAGTGGCACTGAAATATCTCAAGCTGCTTACAAAAACCTCATCAAGGATGACTACTGGTTGTCCAACATGGTTAACTATATTCTACAGATATTACCCTGGCAAACATGCCTGTTTAATATCAAGTCTAGAGTGTCTATTTTACTGCATATTCCTAAATCAGATCCCCTCTCATGGAAGTCAGATATTTGCAGAAAGCTTCCTGTTGGGGATTCTCTGGATTTGGTCATATTAACACCTGGTTAGTTATCCCACATCATATCAGTGATAAGCGAAATGCAATACCATTGCAACTTTGACATTTCTGGAAGGTATTTGCATATCAGTGTGTATGATTGTTCTGGCTTCATGTTTTTCTAAATTTCTAGCACATAAGACCACCAGTATAGACCTACTGACCAGTGGATCTCATGGAATATGGATTCTCTGCCAAATGATATACTGGGCAAACAGCATCACAGTTACTATACAGCTGCACAATTATCCAGATGCAGTTATTGTTCCAACGACAGTGTGCATAGAGAAGCAGTGTGGACAAGGCAATCGATTAGATAATACTTTCATACATGGTAATCAAGCATCATTCATTTATTGTTGGGTTCATTACTGAGAATACTGCCCTTTGAAACTGCTTAATGCTATTTGGTTAGCAATACAATCAATACAGTGGAAGCTGACACTAATGGGAGTGTAATATGGTGGATGCTAACTCACAACCTATTGTTGGTGGAGGATGTGCAGTATCGGTTCTAGGTGATGCCAAAGACAAACCATCGAATGATAACATGTCAGGATATGCCACAAAAAGTATGACACAGTGTGGATGTTTCACCAGTTGTCACACCATGCAACATGCTTTATGCAGTGAAGATAGCCAATACCTGATTTGACAATATACATCATGGCAACCGTATAACATGACATACTTGATTTGCTGGACATATTGATCCCAACAGAAGTGCCTTGTATCCAGTACTGTGTATTTCACCGTGTCAGAGCCAAGCTGAGCCACAGTCCATCTCAGAGTTGCACTTGTAAGTCACATTTATAGCACCTGCAATTGCTAGATCATTATAGAGTGCACTTGTCAGAGCCATCAATATCACAGCCTGGATTGTCAGAGGCGATGTCTGAGACCATGCCAGAGCTGCACTTGCCAGAGCCCCACTTGTCAGGGGATTATTTATCAGAGCTGAAATCATGAGGCAATGTCAGTGTGGACTTTCATTGCCAGGATCATGCGAAAGTATATATGTCAGAGCCACCCTTTGCAGTGTCACACCAGAATTGTCAGAGACCATATCAGAGTCAAGCTTGTCACAGATGAGATCCATTGAATATGAAGGAGTTGTTAAAGTACCAATCCTGTAATCCAGACATCGATTATCTCAGGATGGTTACCTACTGCTGATATTCATGGCATATTGAGCTATGTTTGGTACGTGTACATTGCCATTAGTTGACACACTTGTGCAAAGTTACTGCTACTTTGCCATAATATGATGCTTGATGTAATCTATGACCTTCAACACTGTCAGAGAGTTTGCATTCCAGATTGCTCAAGTAGTGTGATATATTGCAGAAATGCTGGGACATGTCAAGCTTCGTGTACATGTTTAGCTAAATATATTCAACACCAAAGATGTAGTGTACATTTTGATTATGACGAGATTGCTGTGATATCACTGTCGCTTGTGGCTAATTGATTTTGTGTGTAAACACCAACTTGGTAGTATCTGAATTGGTATTTAAACTCATGTATGTGAGGTGATGTTCTCTCACCTGAAATGTTATAATATCTTGCATACAGTAGAAATTTAACTCAACATACCATAGTATGCCTTAACTCAGTATAATAAACCTGAAATGTGCCACAGCACAGTGGTACTGTCAATACCATAGTGTAGTACTGGATTAACTGCCATTGCAATTTTGGTTACCATAATCAACAACTTCTCCTAATGCAAGTTGGTGAGATTTGTGTTTCTTAGGTCCAACATGTTTACCTGTTTCAACTCTGTCCCATATATCAACTTGTCAATATCACTTTGAAATGTCTATGCCACTCCAGGCATTGTAACCATGAGGATTCATTCAAGGGATGAAGCAAGCTCTGGATACCCTAGAATTGAAGTTGGCTGGATCTCGAATGGCAGTGGGGTACTGAGTTGAGTCTTAGCACTGGATACTCAGCGTAATCTGCACCAATAATGCCAGGATGGTTCGTCTGTGCCATATTTTCCCATTTGTGCAGTGTATTTCCCAACAAAATTGACAGTTGCAATCCTACAACAACCTTCTCAATTAGGAATGTACATGTTATAGCTGTTGCCACTGAGGTAAACATCTTCCAGAGGCCTATTGGATTAGCCACTAGTTCCCCTGGAATTACTGAATCCCAAACCCATCTCGGTATGATCAACCATAGTACTCACACTGCCCACTCCAGAAATCTCATTCACAGCAGGCCTTGAGATGCTTACTTGGTGAGAGAACCCCAGTTATCTTTTGATTGGGGAACCAGATGGGCATTCAGCAACCTGACTGCCACATCCAGACACTGTTGATTATGTTCATTCTTGAATGTGTCGAGTGCAGTGTATAATACTGAACCAGTATAATTTGGATCAAAGATCTCCTCACCATTCACTTGCTTCTAAACCTGTCTTGCATCTTTGTCTATTCTGATATTGTCCTCAATGATCACTTTCAGATAATCTGAGGTAGGTTGGGCAGATGGGCTCACTCTCCAGCACTGTTGAAATTCATTGCGATGTTAGGACTTTCACAGACAAGCATTTACACCTAATAAATATGTGTGGAATATAATCAATTCTATACTTTCAATCAGAACTTATATTAACACTACTACCAATCTCTTTCCCATGTGCCTTCCAATCCTCCACTCTTTTAGTATCCTCAGATCCCTCTGAAAACTAAGTGTACTGGTTTGTAGTGGGGATTACCTAGGCTGGTCTAATTACATGCTTCCCATTCCCCTTTGCTGTAACTGCCAACATTTCTACAAAACATTGATTCAAATGGTATTCCAGTTTCAACTTGAGGACATTATAATGGCAACTGTTGTGGCATTTCAGACCATGTATGGGCTCATTTATTAATTGCCCAGGTGCATACAATCCATCTACTCTTCTTCAATTTCTTCCTGCTCCATGTTGGATTTGAATATTGCTGTTTGGCAGTCTGGGTCCTGTGGGCCACCAATTCTGTCGATGGAATCAATGAATCCATCCCAGTGCCTCACATCTGTGTATATGTCATGGAGGTGGTCGATGGTTCGATGGTTATTGTTGCCATATGGTACCCGGCAAATGTCAACCTTGGAAATGTTGTTTCGCAACACTGTAAAGTTATTGTTTTGATCGTGATGGGGAGGACTGTGTGTATTGGCATTAAATTGATGACTGTCTATGTACTGGTCAAAAGCTCTGGGATGCATTAAGAACAGAAAAGTGTACCGTGTGAAGTCTCAAACAGCAGTAACAAATGCTATCAATTAACAGTTTTCTATTGCCTGGATGGCTGCGTGCTCCCTGAAATCTATTGTAGGTCACATTTTACATTGTGATCCCTGATTCCACATCTCCTGCACATCATTTGCACCTTCCTCCAACAATGTTCCAATCCAGTGTCACTATATCCATTGCACATTGTCAAACAGTTCTACAGCCAGGCTGTACCCAAATGACAACAAGTATTCTGCAAATGCTGTCACCCAATGCAAGGGTCCCACTCAAAGCTGTTTGAAATCATTCTGTCCAATGATAATGCACAGATGCTTTTTCTCAAGAAACCAACCCACCCATAGTGTCTTCCCATTATTGATGCTACTATGGTTGGCCTGCTCTATCCTTTTAGCAAATTGCTTCATGGAGAATTCAGTTTGATTCAGGCTGTTTGGGGCTTTACATTTGGCACTACCCTAGTCTGCATGATCATCTAGCATATCATCTGCATTATTTGCATTGTTTGTAAGCTCTGGCAATGGTGGCAAATGTACAATCTCTACACAATCAGCTTTGCAAGGTTCCGCTGGCAGATGGAATCATTTCGTTAGTAGGCTCACAGTAAGTCTCACAGTGAGTTTCACAGGTGTATGGCAAAGATGTCCAGCTGGAGTTAAGGCCGAAGATATTAGCTGAATGACTGGGTTTCGTCCAGCCTGTTCATGAGCCAATTAGGATGCACCTGGTGATCATCACGATTGTCATGTGAACTGCGGTGTGTGGATCATTTCAGGTCCACCATGACTATCTTTGGTGAAATGATATGCTTGCCACAGTGGTGCATAACTCAGAAATCCTTGGGTTACACCAGAGTTTGGTTGTCAACTTGGCATCATATTGAATGGGAAGTGTGGTACAGCTGGAGGATGCTTGAAAATGGTCGCTGCAGAGGAGAGTAACCATACCCCAGTGGTAAATGACAGTGATTTGAGGGTTGCTCTAATTTTGGGTCTGAATTTGGTAGATTTCAAGCAGTAGTATTGAATGCTTTCTAAGCATCATCTGGCCATCATTACAAGCCAATCTGCCGACCTATTGGAGCCATATTGGTTGCCAGTGGTGGATATTTGATAATAGACATCATTGGTAGCCAACATACTAGTAGACTAAAATGGAATCAACTCTTGATAGAGAGAAAAACAGAGTGTAGCTGAGCATATCGAAGGTTGCAGTGACCTTCAGCAAAATCAATGCATCATATCTCCCTCTATGTCATTACAACCTGTGGTATTTTGCTGCACCTTTGATTCATTAAACTTTGCTTAGAAAACACAACCTTAATTGTGCACATCCTACTATCCTTAGTTATAGGCTCAAATTGATATACTAGAAACTTGAATTGCAGCTCACCATTGTTTGGAGTACAACTATAAGCCATGGAAGAGATATGATATTATCTCCCGGAAGCCCACAAGAACTATATCAATTTCCACCTTAGCATGACTTCCAAATTGTCACATAATATATGTGTGTACCACTTTAGAACATCATTCAATAGGAGTCCTGTGATTTGAGCAGAAACTGTAATTGCCATCTACTGAGCTGCATGTCTAAACTTTGTTGCCTCCTTATAATACACCTACCAGTCAAGGATCATTACAGATGAACATTGCCAACAACCCAATCTGTTCTTGATAATTATTCAGAGGGCATACAGCTCACAATGGCCCTTAGATATATATTGTATAAAGTCAATCTATTCGCATTATCCACTGCTCAAGGATAGAGTGCATCTAGAGACTCCACAATGCAACTGGAATGTGGTATATGACAATGCCAATCGTGATAATTGCAGCACAACATAATCAACAGTATTAATTGTCAATTAGAGTGATGACAAAAGAATCCTTCCCTTGACTGCTGCTGGTGGTTAGCAGATAATGTACAGAATTACTGTATGGGAATGGGTAAATATATACTGGTGTATAATGGACACTGCTCATGAGATGACTTTGTTTTACCCTTCCACCAAATATTGTGGGGTATAATAGACCAATTAATGTCTTATGCTCACATGAGTTAGCTCACTGTCAAACTAGTATCCATGAGACTCTAATCCAGCAACAAACCATACACCCTAAAACAGTGTAGAAATTTGTCAGAACACAGAGTGTTTCTGGAATTTGGCCACATTGTGGGAACCATATTCAATACTGTATCTGTAGGAAGATATTATTCAATGGGAACTGACTAGAGGCTCACTGTTAACAGCATCACCCTATATTGATGAATGAAGGGCTATTACACTATGGGACTCAACTACCTGCAGGCTGGGGTCACACAAAGCCATCCTGGTTCAACTACAGCCATCTCACTGGAATGGCCACTGACACGCTGCCAACTAATGATTGACTCCTAGACAATAGAGCTGGTGCACAATCACCAGGAGATATTCCCGACCTATAACTGATAGACTATCAAACTCCTGAACTAAACTCTACCACTGATTCATTCAACATCAAGACATGTAGAGAGGTAATTTGAGCTGTAAATATCAGGGGCAATATGTATGGCAAACCAACTAAATTATACAACCAACATCGAAACCACTCAGAGCAATGGAATCTGTGGCATCCATATTGGTCAACATATGGCTGCCAACCAAGTAAACCATTTAGGTAGCAAATATAAGCAGGCATCAATTGACATCTTAGGCCTGGACTTGACAACTTCAAAATCTATTCAATCCATACAGCTGATACGCTGCACCAGATCCACTCTGAAATCAACATCAGGCTAGGTGATCAGAGTTTAATTGATGATGATCCCCATCTCTTCAGACAACTATAATGCAGGGATATTTTGGTACATCAACTCTTTCTGGAATCCCAGGATGTTGAACCAGTGCACCTCCATAACCAGAAGACTGATCAAATATACTGTGAAATAGAAAGTCACGAATGGTTCACTGCTTCCCATGATCAACTCATTGCCAGAGCAATGATTATGCTTGTTATTAGTACATCTAATAATGCTTACCCTACCAATCTTTTGAATGGTTAGTATGACTGGCATCTATATCTCAGATTGTGTAATATTTCAAAAGTTATCCACAGTACACAGATTGAACCCAACTGGATGCGTGTTGCATTTTTGGAATGTCCCATGCAAGTTACGAAAATCATTGATGAAGCTTGGCCTAAGAAGGTTGCAACTGTGCTCTCTCACCTTTGGCATCCTGACATTATTAGTCCTAGCTTCTTGTGGGTTCGTGCAGATGGATTCTGCCAACAATGTCAACCTCTGTTGGCTGTCTGGGTCAGGGATTATCAAGAACAAGTCATTGTTGCTCAAGTGAGATATGGCTTATAATCGATTAGTGAAATTCTGACATGTATGCCAACAGGAAGATCAATATCTTGACCGCTCGATAATTCAACAGATTCGTGAATGTACTCAGCGCAACTGTTCCACCATCTTATCGATGCTCTGCACTCTATAGGGATTTATACAATCCATACCCAGTTCGGGCAATACCTTCTCTGCAAAGTCAATCAGCTTTGACAGCCTGATGAATTACATCAACTGCTCTTGGAAAGAGTGCAGGATGTACTGAACAGGGTGCTTAATTCCCTGACAGCTGGAATTGTAAAGGATCAATTTGGCAATCAATTTACATCAGTACCATAATACCCAGGCCTTCAGTTCTTCTCTAAACCCTGTTATTCATTTGAAAGCAGCATGTGGCATGGAAACTAGATCTGTGGAATCATAAGAACACATGCTGTGAATTGTGTGCCATTTCTTGTCTGCTTGAAGAATGATGGGAAAGATGCAGCAGAAACAGCTTCTGATAAAATGGTAATTGGAGCAGTTTGAGCGTTATCTGAATTCTCTCTACTTATTAGCCAACAAAATCACTCTAATACTAATTGATTCATTAAGGCACTTCACAATGCACTATAGAGATTATATCATTAGATGGGGAATTCTGGCGAACAGCAACTGTCACACTCAACACACACCCAAGTGGATGAACTGTTGGTAAGGGAATCTGATCAGTTAGGAGAACAGATGATTCTTGAGTTTTTCAGTGCATTGGAGGTTATTGTGGATGGGGCTAACAAGTTAACCACCACCATACATTGGCAATTTCAGGTGTGCCTGAATTGAGCCCGATAAGTAGCAACCAAGTAAGCTGATATTTAATATTCACATGCAATTGAGTGATAGAAGTGCAATCTAAATCTAGTAGTACCTGTGAAATGTGTGCTATACAATTAATTGCTACAACATCACTGGCCAGATACATGGCAGTACGTTGGTATAAAGGCAACTACTATCGGCTGATAATCAAAGGCAAAGTACCTGCTGCACTCATCTTTTCCATATTCAGCATTGTTAGAATGAGGTCTTTCTCCACATACTATCACTGCAGGTACAGTATATGAGATTAACGCATGTCGCTGAAGGGTGTAGAAGTATCAAATTAATATCACTAGGAGATGAATCAATAGGTTTCGAACTTCCCAAATTTGGACAGCTATTCCCTACAGATGTTGATGAACACTGCGGACATACAGTTGGTGGATTGGTGCTTAGATATGTTCGGAATACACTGATAGACAATAAATTCATTCAACTCCAGGATGGACTTTTGTTGTGCTGTCAACCATTTCACAACCCTACTACAATTGAGCATCTGGAACTTGATTGCCTGGTAGAACATACCAATGCCAACCAAGGGATCATGCAGAAAGGTCATAACATCTGGGTTCAGTATACGCAAAGTGAAGCTATTGACCTCAATCACAACTTCCCTGGAGGAATCATTGCTGGCATTGTAGTATACATATACTGGACTCCACTGATTCGGATCTTCCAAATTCAGGAGTACCTTGAATCAGGCAGAATAGTATCAACCTTGTCAAAGTGGTGCAAGAAGACTGAACACTGCATATTACATCCTCAAGCGCAAGAATAAGTGGTGGTGATTCCATCGAAGTATACAGCACAGCATGTATGGCCTGAGTGTGTCAACGGATTCATACAGGTTGTTAAAGATACTATTAAGATGTATATTGAACTCAGCCAAATATGGTTGGACAGTCACATTGGTTTTGGGAGAATGTTTTATTAGAATATATCAATAGTGTATGACTTTTGAATAACCAGGTGGATCGTGAAATCTACTGGACAGTACCTTAAATAGGGTGCATGATTGCAGTGTATAGCAGTAAGAAAATTTATCGAATTTACTATTCAATAGAGACAGTGCATATTCTGACTCTCAGAAAGTCTTGCCACAGGTTCAAGGTACACTGGAATCATGTTGTGGATGAGTATCATAGTCCCAGCTACTCAGAAATGATACCAACCTAATGGCTTTGGTTTGTAGCATTATGAAGATAAACTCATACTCTTCACAATTTTCTTGTATTGCATTTCACTATATTAGGAGAACTGAGAAGCTCTTGAATGAACTACTGGAGCTCCTGAGAGCACATTATATTGCATTGCACCTGTCTGGGAGCATCTGGAATCTGCTGAAAGAATTGGTGTATCTGTCCAAAAAGCAGTTTTTGAGGGATGACTTCCAAACAAAGTTAAATTGTGCTTATGTAGTTACTGCTTATTGTTAAATGATTGTGAAGTATACATTCAGTGTGTATTCCCAATTATGCATCCACATATCAATTTATCTCTGGATAGATCGATTACTATAGCAATTGATCAATACACTTTTTCGAGGACTGGCAGCAAGCTATGCTTTATCAAAATTGATGGCGCATCGTGGGGTGACAAATGTTTCAACTTTGAGGTGCGCATGGAGTCCACAATCATGTAGATTTGAAACTGCACTCAAAGCCAGTGTTAGGATATACTCAGTGAGGTCCTGGCAGGCCATTATGATGTGAACTGGGAGATACACAGTAATACTGCAATTGTGAGATGATGGAAATGAACTTGGAGGCCATTATCAAGCGAGTTTGAAAACCCTCATCCAGTAAACTTAGACAGTGACATTGGTGCTGCATTGAGTGACATTGGAGATGAAGTTAGAGGCCATAATCGTGTGGAGTTGGAGGTTATATTTCATTCAACTTTGTACTATACTTCAAGGCGACAATCCAGCAAGTATGGGGATCCACCAGCTGGCCTTAATCGTGTGAGTATCAGAATGACTTGATGATGATAATTGAGTAGGATTCGAGATCCACTTTGAGGAAAGCGATTACGTGCATTTGGAGGTATACTCAGAAGGGGTCAATCTGAGTATGGTTGATTGAATGGGAGGAGGTGTCAGACTGGGTCTTTGTAGAGTACGTCATCACATGGCTTTGGGTTAGGGCTGTGACCTACTGAATAGGCTATGTGTCATCTGAGACTTCGATGTAATCAATTAATTGTCTTGATGCATTCATCACAATTGGTTAAGAGCCCTGGTGCATGCACTGCCCAGATTCTATTTTTGACACCAATCAAGTTGAGAAAACAGTAGAATGGCAAACCTTGGTATGAACATGGAGGCCTCAGGGTCCCGGGTGTATGGCGAACGTGTCTGGGATCTAGACACCGAACAGACTCAGGATGATAATTCAACAGTGCAAATAAAGTCTCCTAGAGATGATTTGTTACACCTAACCTTGTCTATGACTGCGAGGGCTGTGGTGGCTGCAATGGCTGTGATGGATGTGATGGCTTCAATGGCAGTGATGGTCCCAGTGATGAGTTCTAAGGGGATACAAGATTATGGCAAACCAACAACACATTGACTGTACATGTTAGGAATGAGTGTGAAGAGCATGTTGGAAAGAGTTTGGGTAAACGTTGGATGAATACCCTCCGAGGTGAATTGGGCTGTGTCCCAAGAGCGTTCAACCAAATGATTGATATATTCTGCCGATGAGTTCGATGTAGTGTTGTAACCGTTAAACAGGTGGTAAAGCTAGGAAGAGTGTAACATACAGTATTGTGTTTCCATAGTTCATAAGAAGTGGGCTGAAATGGCCTGTGACGACCTGCGAGATGTCGGCAGGCACAAACACAATTCCCACAAAGAACTGCAGTTGGTCCGCCAGAGGAGTGGGCCGGGTGTCTGATTTGTGACAACAGACTCAAGAGACTGGTAGTGGCAATTGCAGCCATAAGTCCACAAAGTCTGTTGACTCCTCCACTGTGAGGATGAGGAAGCACTATTAGGTGTTGTACATTGTGTACCTTCAACATGAAACCTTCATTAAGAATGATCCCATTCCTCTACCCGAGAGGCCCTATATAGGGATCCACAATCTACAGAACTGACATTCTCAGGGCATGCTAGGATGGAACACTGCACTCAGAGATGTATTACCAATTCGAATTGCGACTATGGACATGTGTCTTGTATTTCTACACAAAGACTGACACCAATACATACTCGGTTACAGGAGCAGCTGCCAACATCCAATTGGCTATGAGTACAACTGTTGAAGGGGAATACAACCATCAACACTTCCACTTCGTTGGTTCAGTGGAAGTCAATATTGCCACAGAGAGGTAACTCCAATTTCGACAGTTACACTGACATCAACACCAACACCAATGACAGCACCAACACCAATACCAACACCAACACCAATACCAACACCAATACCAACACCAATACCATTACTGACAGCACAACCCTTGACAGGGACCGCTAGGCTGCATACACCATTCAATAATGCTCCAGTTGGTTGGAGTGGTTTGTGTGATCGAGTTCAACTCAATACCAATCACAATTGAATAGAACCTTGTGTTGCCATTTGCGGAGCTGTTAACCCAGAGTCAAGCCAGTTCATGCCAACTGCTGAATCGACTACAATCTGGAGGGCTAAGTGCAAGATTGACTCCTCCAACACCATGAGTGGAAGACTGCTCATGTGGGAGATGCACAGAGCGTTGTATGGTTAGTTTCTGTCTTCGATGTATCCTCTGTCTGATTTTTCTATGGCTTAGTGTTTTTTGGATGGGATAATGCCCTGGAGGAGTGTTAGACTAATTCTTTGTAGAGTATGTTATCACCTGACTTTGGGTTTGGGCTGTTAGCTACTATATAGGCTATTTGTCAACTAAGACTTAGACTCAATCAATCAATTCGCTTGACAGGTTTTCCACAACAGGAGGGATGGGTGGTAAACTATATTTATTGGTTAAGTCACAACTGTGGAAATATGACATGTTGACTTTAACATTAAACAAATAAAGAGGCAGCTGGTAGCAGTTGATTAGTAGGTAAGTATGGTGAGAGGTGAGGCTACATATATAGGTTAACTTATAATTATATGAATTAAGAGAGATTGGCTGGGAGACTTTGAATGGTGTGTGGATGTTGTATGAAGTGTTGACTTGTAACTATCAGATGTGGAGATATTAATGGATAACTGTACTTCTGGTGTCACTGTGGATTTTTCGCAGTGAAAGAGAAACAGCGGAATTAGCATGAATTGGCAGGAATTAAGAGTATTTGGGAAATTCGTGGTATAACCTGCCTAATTGGATATAGAATAACACAAATTGGTGTTCTTATATGCAAGATTGGGGATCATGCCTGACATCTGTAGTACGGTAAACCAACACATACATGACATAGATTTTTATCCCAGTTTTTCGTAATAATTTGTGCAATCTCCTCTCCTCTCCATCTCCCATCTCACTCTATCTTGTTGGTAACTCAACCATCACCTGGGAATGAAAAGTTCAGTCTTCCATCACTATCTCTCCTTTAAACAGTTATGAGTTTAAAGTGAGTACTGTATACACCTACAATTGACTGCTTTACACTCCTAGTAAGTCTCTCATCTCTCATTGCTCAGTGTACTTTGTAATGATCTACCCTTGAACTGCCCACTATTTGGAATTGACAAGGATATAGTGTGGCAGCTCCAGTAATACCGTCCGTCAAATCTACAGCATCCAGATCGACTACATTCAAGTTAACCTCCGAAGTGCCATGAATGCTTCCTCAAAATTTAACTCCGTGATCTCCCGATCGTTTCTGTCTGCTGCTTTTCCAATCCGGTTTTATCTGTGTCTTAAAGTGCATGTCAAGGCCCACACCATCATGGTCTCTAAGTTAGCACCATTATGGCCCACAGCAGTATATTCAAATGCACCCCAGTACTGTATTGAAGGCTATCTCTAAATGCACTCAATAACTATCTCCAAACTTGTGCCCCAATGCCTTCGCTGTCCACACAATCATTTCCTTGCAGTGTGTCTTGCCACTTATCCAATTACACCCTCCAAGTGCATTTCAAAACCCAGTCAATTCTACCCTCCATGGGCATCTCTAAGTTAACATCATTATGTCTTCCAAGTTTGCACAATCATAGCCTACAAGTGAATCTCCAAGTTGACTGACTTACTATCTCCAGATATCTTTCTGACAATAATGAGTACTGTCTGCAGCCTAATTGACGGTATGAAAATTCAGAAATAGACTGAATTAGACAATATATGTTATTTCATCATGTAGGAAGGAGTTTTGTGATATTGATATTCAAATATTCAATAATCACTTGTATGATAGAACACATAGCCTGTGGTTACAGAACCCGGGACTGTACAAACCTCTGCAGTGAGAAAACCACATTAAGCATGACTTCTCCTGCAGGACAACGCAGAGCTTTCGGCTGTTTCGACATTTGACAATCATCTAAGTAATAATTTTTTACACTATCAATATATCTCCCAAACAGCAGCTGATATCAAGAGAATTTTAGAATTCTCTTTGAGTGTCTGAAAGCACTTTGTTTAGGTTCAGGGGGCTCGAAAGTATCTGATATTACTTAAAAGTACCAGTAAGGTTGACCAGAGTATCTTGGGGATGCGCATGTGCTATTTGCTTATTGTGCATTTCGCTGATTAAGCTTCCACAATTAGCAGGCATCGTACCCTATATCTCATACATGGACATTTGTCACTTGAAGAGTCTGGATGTATCTCACACTTGTTACTCGATAACTATACAATTCACAATGTCCAGAGGTAATTGAACAAGTGATTGAGCTTTCTGGTAGGCCATGGCATAATGTAGACCTCAGATATCAGACACAGGTACAATCGGAGTGTTGATACCAACCTGTAAAATATGTGTGAGTAGTATAAAGCACGTTGAGAACAGCAAGTAGTCTCACTCACAGTGTGAGAGAATAATGACACACTAGCTGGAAGTGTCTTAATCTGTGGACATGTCATTTGGAAGTGCTATATCCGGTACCTGGAACTGTCAGATATCAAGGTATGAGTCACACGTCATGGTACAACTATTACTAATCATACATTACAAATGCAAACTATTGATACAACGTTATTTTCAAAATTCTGAATGTAATAGCTCACTTCAGAATTCGCATTTTTGCATTGCAGTATTGAAGAATACAAAAACAAGGTGACTTATTTTACCAATAACCAGTGAATACACTGATACACTGACCCTATTCAGGACTCCATTATTATAATTGAATAGATGGTTAATGTTATGTACTGTATCTCCCATCTCATTGGAGCTAACAAAACCTACAAAAAGAATGTGTCAACTGTCTGAGGGGGGTGTAGACGCTCAACTACAATTTTCGGTAATATACCCTTGTCAATGTGCTTCAAGGGAGTTCTATTATCATTTGGCCTGATTTGTGATATCTGACAGTCTATAGTTAATTTTAGTAGTCTGTAACCAAGGATTTTAGATGTCAACAGAAAATATACTGTGTTAGTACAAATTGTACCCTGGCAAGTACACAATAAGTGAAAGGAGTAGTGTAAACTAATCAGTGATATGGAGTACTGAAAAGATGCAGAATGAAGAAGCTTACAGTCTAAGGTGATTATTAATAGGCATCCACTATGCAACTGGACTACCTAAGACACAAATACCACTAATTCCCCGATCCTGATTTGGTGGCAATAGCAATGAATGCTACAGTTTTATTTGGTGTATGGATTCTGCACAATGAGTTGCTGTGGCAGCATAAACTATGCTCTGAGGAGCAATTGGTTGGAAGTGGTGAGATGTTGAAGGAAGGTATCCAAGCCTACTTGATATGAAATTCTGATATACAGTATTAAATAACTTTTGAAAAATATACTGTAATACATTGAACTGCTTAGAAGTATTTGAAACTTGGCATTGGAGTACAAATCCAAAAAGTAATTGCCAAACACTGTATACCATACTCCATCTACCTATATGTTGCTAAATTATGTAACTCCTGACATTGAATTACTTATTGTTTGGTATTAGTAATTAGACTCGATATAATGAGTGATTTGAACACAAACTTACAGTTTCTCATGACTGGAGATCGCAATTATGAGATGGACCATATGCCATCTGCTACACAGAGGGTGCATCGACTGAAGTATCTGCCAAACTATGCTGCTAATTCTGAGTTCTAAATGCCACCTACCAATTCTCCTTGATGTTGGTAAACTACTCACCTGACTAAATGGACCATGGATTTATCATGAATATGAAGGCTTTTATATATCTCTTGGTGAATTTCAAAGTAGCTCATTGATGCAAACGGATAATCTGGAAACCACTAGTATTTGGAGGTGGGAACTCCTGAGTTGGGATGAACTCTGGATTCTGCAAATTGATAACCATAGACATTTGGCACCAATATGATGGTGGTGTCATAAACCCCACTGATTTCCAAGAAGTTGAGCTATAACAAGTGATGGGGGCATCGGCAGCACTCTGTGTGGTTGGGACTGGTATATGCGTCAATCATGAGGCCTTGCACCGGTATACTTAGCAACGTGGATAGATATTTACCTTGGAATGAAAATTGTCTGATTCTGATTCGGATAATCGATTATCCAATCCACTATTATCTGTATCCAAATGTTTGATGCTGCAAGTATTGTAGTTATTCTACAAATTGATTATATGACATTCTATGTATTACTAATAACTTACCAACGTATTAGAAACTGCGAATATGGTAACAATCGTTTATAGTTATAGAAGCATTGTTATCATTGATTTCTCTCCTCCTTTGAGGTAATGTTTTCAGCATTGTTGTGAGCAGTGATATCAATTGTGGCTATACTAAGATTTCAAAGTGTAATGCAGAGTTTGAAAATACAGGAAAACTGAAATACAGTTTCACGAATAAGAGTACATTTGTCAGAGTAGTAAGTCAGTGGGACACCAAAAGGCTGAATATCACAGTCTCAAATTGATAGATGTAGATGTATTTAGAGTAAATTGTTAAAGGACATCAGGGGGAGTAGATCTGCATAATGTATATTTATAAATGAAGATTTCTTTTAGTCAATCTGTGTATAAGGAAGAATATCTAGGTACACCAGAAAGGAGATTATTTTGACAGAATTCCCAACTTACAATGAGATTTCTGCTTAGTATACATGTTGATCATTCAATTATATTACATCAATGGTTGATTTCTGGCAAATATTTTGCAACTTGATCCAGATGCCATTGAACATTTCAACATATTAGCTTCGTTCAGCCATTATCTTGACAAGTGTTGCCAGTGACATTGCATTAACACCAGTGATAGAAGTACTGATAACTCTCTGATGATAATTGTCTCCGCATAATGCCATGGTCAGAGATCGAAATATGTACATAACTCATATATCTTCCACTACAGTGTGGCACACACTACTTTCTGATAGAGAAAACCTACTGCACTTGTTGAAAAGCATATAAAGGGATCTGGGATTGAGCTGCAACTGTGAAAGGCAATCATTGAATTTAAAGTATACTATTCTGCAATGGTTAGACAATATACTTCAATCTCATAATGTACTAACAATAATTCTTGGTTGGAAATTCAGTATAGTATGGCTTTGCCCTACTGATAAACTGGAGGGTTCCAGTAAGCATAATTGATTTTGCTGAGAGATATTGTTTGGAATAACATAGAGTATTTCTCAAATAATGTAGCTTAGGGAAATCAGATGTCATATATGTTAGTATTTAACAAGATACTGGCAGTGCTATTGTAAGTAACTTCACAGTCCACCTCTTATATAGTCTCCTCTCTATTCAATTGTTAGTCCACATGGTTTGAGTTGGCAGCCCTAGTATAGCTATTGTAGAATAAGAATTTAATGTACAAGATAACTGAGGAATATGACATATTAGCAATTCAGTTGAAAGTAAACAAAAAGATTACTGTCATGAGAATAAGTAAAGCAATAAAGGTATACAGAAAATTCAGAAGAGGGAGAAACAAAATTCAATCAATTTCTAGTTGATATCAAGATTGCCAGCAAGGGTTCTACAAGTTTACTTGGATTCAATCTACAATAAATATTCAAGCCCATATTTATTTGAATTTCAATTCACTATCAGCTTTACTATTACCAATTGACAACAATGAAAATATCTAAATTTTGAGTATGGGAATCAAAGTAAATTGAGGTGCACCAGACCTGAAAGTTGTTTACACAATTAAATGCAATGGGGGTATTACTAGCTTAACTTATACAAACCATTTACAGCTCAGGAGAACTTCTTTGGCAAGTTGTCTTCAAGCAGCATTATTTACTTATGATATCATCTGTCACATGACATACCAGGGAAGGTTTTGGTCAATGTATACTATGTAAATAGAGAGGCACTTGCCCATGACCTGCACTCAGTGACAATTGGATAGAGGAAAGTGAACAGCTACAAACTCTGCCACAGATAAGCCAAGGATCCATATTGTGATCAAATGGAATATCGACAATATTGTGTATTCAGACCTTCACTTTCATTATTCTCAGTCATATTATCTTCATCTAGTTAGACAATTCAGAGAGAGAGTAATAGGACTCGACATTTTCTCCTACTTCTGGGACTCTACAAATAATGGCAACTTCAACTCCACAGCCTACTATTGAAAGAATAAGTTGGTAACTTGTCCAAAACTGACTTACATAGATAATGTCTAAAGATAACTAGTTTTGTCGACAACTTTGGTATCTTCACTGATTCAACATCTGCCGCATCTGCCATGGTCTGTGAGACAAGTGCATTGGTGGAGCAGTTACTGAGTAGGTGACAAGCAATTTCCCCCTACAACCAATATTCTGAAAGGTTAATTTTATCCATATTAGCTGGGGCACATGTATATCCAACTGATGAGCAGTCAGTACTTCATAAGTTGTGTGGAATGATGAAATACATACTCTTGTGCACAACAATAATTCAAATCTAAAGATTGGAATTAATATCACAATAAGCAGAAGTATCTATTCAACAGTTAACTTTACCCAACCTTAGATGTTTTTGGAATATCCTCATTATTAAGTTACAACAAACAATTTGTTGATTATATTGAGTCAATGTACCTGATACAGATTGTAAGTCTATTATAGTTTGAAATACACTGGAGCCAGTCTACTTGATACAATGTGAATTAATTGGATGAAATAAATATCTATGATAATCATTTAGAAATACCAGAGACAGGAATATACAATTGGATAATTATCTCTGAGCAAAATATTTTCACACAATATATCAGTTCAATTGCCCAATGTAGTTCATTTGCGATTAAGTGAAGAGATATAACATGTTTATTCTATTAAACTACTACCAACTAGAATAACAACAGTGGATTTGAAGTTAACATTTGACATTTAAATAGATATACTGGTACACCCCTTCCCCCATTCATGCATGTCAATACTTATTGACATGACACATTATGGAAATTCCCATAAGAGTCATATAATGACACTACGGATTTTTGTTTTAGCCTGGATGTTCAGGCAGACTGCAGATAGACATCTGAGACAATTTGTAGCTCACTGCGCCATAAGTACTAGTAGACCAACTATTGATTTACTCTATAAGCGAATACTTGAAGTGATCAAATCAACTGTCAAACAAATTGACTTCTTCTTTGTTAGTGGTCCAAACACTTAGATTGGTATATGAAATATTCCTCTAACTCTATATTTTCCAAGGTGCAATTAAAATTCCCAAACAAATACCTGGAAATATAACAAATTCAATTGTAGAAGTAATAGATTTGTATAGTAATGTGCCCAGAAACTATACTGTGGTTATCTGTAAGATTATACTTCAATTTGCGTGGAAAAGAACAGAAGCAAATGAAAATTTCAACTACCTGTATTGGCTAACAGTATGGATCATTCGCAGCATCAGCAACAACCCCAGTTTCCATCAGAAACACCAGGGTGTTCCGGATGGCTCTGACAGCTCAGATGGCACCTCGTACCCTCTGGCGGAGCATTACACTCTTCCTGTTGCCCAGGCAATGGGTCACGTTGCATACATACCTCCTTTACTTTGCACGCGGAATGTGGTGACGTATATGTACCATCAGATTCACACGTGTGTTACACTCTTCGCAGGGGCTGCAGTTATGCTGTAGCCGTTTACAAAACGCCAGGCGGTGTTTATACCTTTCTGCAGCCATGGGCCACATTGTATCTCTCCGCTAATGCTGTATATCGGATTCCACACTCTCCCGATATATGTTTAGCTTTGAGAAGTTATCACTTGTAACAATACAGTCTTCGCTTCGGATACATCGGTGGCCGTTTCATTTGCTTCGCCATTATCGTATATTACATGTGTCACATATAGTGTCCAATCTTCACACTCTGTAGTACTATGCCCTCAGTCCTCCACAATCTGCTTTGATCCGTCATCGGCTTACAATGCTTTATCCTCCTCCGCCACATCCATATTCTCCCCATCCTCGCCCTCATACCCGTCGACATCACTGGTCCCCAGGTCAAACCTATTATGCCCTCAGTCCTCCACATTCTGCATTGATCCATCATCGGCTTGGGATGCTTCTTCCACCACATCTGCATATGCATCGTTGCCATGTTCGCCCTCATACCCGCTGACATCACAAGTTCCCAGGTTAAACCTCTCGAGGTCAGTTGCAGCCCATCGTCGCAGGCGGGCAGTGGGGATGGCATCACAGTCATCTCTTTTGTCACCATCATCCAGGTATTCCCCGCTGCCCCCTGGCATCCTGAAATGCAGTTCGTCATCTGTGCAATTGTTGTCTATTGGAATGTTTGGGTCAATGCTTCCAATCTCAGGCTCCTCAAGCGCCAGTGTGGAGGTGAAATAGTCAAGAGGAATAGCATTGCCAACACGCGCTGCTTCCACACTGATAACCATGGCAGGCGTTGGGTTCTCCCCCTGTTGGATCAGACACTGGACTGTAGTAAGAGTGTTTTTAAACACCCTCTGTTGGTAGCTCTCTGGTAGTGTGATCCAGGAATTCATCAAGACAGTATACATGTCTGCAACACTAGGAGAGGTTAACAACATGCAACCCGTTGCAGCCCAGCAGGACGCGTTTTTACCACCGTCATTCTGGACGTTGAAGTAGATCGAGCGATCAGGTCTGTCCACTTTCAGGTTTGGCTTAGAAGCTTTCGGATGAACACCTTTGTTCCATTGCCACTCCAGGAGAGCATGGCGCAACGCGGTGCAGGTAAACATAATCAGTGGGGAGGGTATATGACCATCCTTGTCGTCAATTATGGAATTATGAAATCCACCATCATACTTAGCATGGGTATTTGCCTGATGATGAAATTTGATGTAGATAAACCACGGGATTACTTCCGCATGGTGTAGAGTGGACGCTGGCAAGTCGTTCGCAGCTTTCGGCTCTCTCTGCATTGGATTTGGACTGCGTACACCACCTTCCGCATGCTCTGCTACAGGTGAAAGATACTAATTATCTGCTAGAGGGGAATCAATGAATTCCAAACACTCTGCGTCGGATTCAAAGCGGTGGAGATGATTACTATCTTCAATGGTGTCCTTTACTGAGTGAATAAAATAGTTTTTCACGTTATCGACTTGTGCTCGAACATGGTACTGGTTTGAGCATGTAATATCCAATGTGGGCCGTTGCATTAGCATACCTCTTTCAACATCCCCTTTGTGCGTACCTCAAATGCTGTGGACCAAATGTTGTGTTGCTGCATAGCAGTGGTCCAGTTCGTCTCTATTGTCTGCCAGTGTGGGGCTTCAGCCAATGCTTTTGCAACGCGTCGCGTTGCATAACATACTATCTCCAGGTCGCTTGCACTCATAAACTGTCGTCTGTTCCAGATGTAGAGCTACAGGAGTCTGCCTGATGCAAATACAAGACGCGTCAAGCCTGAGTGAACACATCGATGGACTCTGCGATAGCCGGAGACTATCGGTTGAGGCATAGACACCGCCAGCGGTTACAATGGCCACATCCTCTGTCTCTGATGCTGTTCTGTAGCTCGCGTTCGTAGTGGATTTGTAATGATCGTGCGGGCTTCTGGATTAGGGATGGTGTAAGGCAAGTTTTCAAGACCGCTGAGAGAAGTGGGAGTGCCAGCAATGCCGGGGGCGGGGCCGGATACAGCACAACACGTTCAGTCTGTCTGTGACATTCATCCAGGTGCTGATGTGTTACGATTACTTGTACCCAGTGTGGGGGTTGGAGTGTTTATAGACTGTCGCTGTGTAGTGGACGGGGTGGAAGTAACATGTTGAGTGATATGTGCAAAGTCAGAATCGTTCAGTGAAGATGTGGGGGTGGAGTTCTGACCTTGGATTGTAGAGGCTACTGACCTCCCTCCTTGAGAAGAATCCATCTCGCCGGCCGGTACGGAAACGCGTCTGGTAGCAGGGAGAGGATCAGTATTCCCCAACCGCCCACACCTCTGTCAATGGTGACAATTAGCAAGACTTCAAACATTTCGTACGACCGGTGTCGGGTCAGGGTGATGTTGTTGGGAAGGCATAGTCCGATATGGATCTTCAATGTTAAGAATGTAGGATTAATATCCGCTGCATGCATATGCAACGGCAGGCGAGGTAGACTCCTATTTGAGCAACCAGGGAGGGAATCAACAACAATGGGAGGGACAGTGTAAGCTGCGCTAGACTCTACACCGTGACAATACTCGGCGACAAGATCCCTTGAAAAGCATTCAATTATTGGGTTCACTGCCATCAGATTTTACTCAGCATTGATATTCACAGTTACAGCAACGTCTGAAGGTCAATTTGCACCGCTTGAAGGGTCTTTATGCCTTCTTGGGACAGTTATCATGGGATTGCATTTTGTCTTGGAACAATACTTCAAACCATCAATTGTGTATATCTTCAGCTTCCCGGTGGAAATCCCCCATTGGCAGAGCGAAAAGCATTGCAAAGCGAACAGTGACATATTCTCTATCTTATCACATCAGTTGCGTGTGCTTATCCCACCGCTAGGCGTGGTAGTGGCCATGTTGGATGGTTGCACAGTCGGGAGAACCTGAGAACTGCTCAGTATGCTCCCAGATGCACGAGGTCTGAGCGGTAAATGTGGTGTTTGATGTCAAAGCAACGCCTGGCTTTGAAAAGATTCCTCTCCATCAGTACTAGGTCTCGTCTCGAGGCGTCTCATTGATGAGGGACCTGGTGGTTGTGCAAGATGAAGGCTGGGCCGTTTTGGGTTTGTTAACCAACGAAACAAGTTTGACCAAGAAATTGCAGGAAGTCGAGTATATATATCCCTTCTTCCCGCCTGCCCCTCCATTCTCTTCTGTTCCTGAATGAAACCCACCGCCAGCATCCTAAACTATCTCGGCAGCACGTGACTTGCACAAAAAACAGCCTCTTGTTCCAAAACACACGCAATATCCTACACAACTTTGTACGTTTCCTCTGGGCTTCCTTCCGCTACAAGCAACAGTATCATAATGCTAATGCCCCTGATGTAGATTCATTTCCAACTCACAGCAATGGGACCAAAGGGCAGCAGCAGAGGAATAGGGAAGACAATTGCTAGGACAAACATACTGACATCAGTTATAAATCGACGCCTGTCGTTGGATTGGGACTGTATACTGAAATTCATCCTGGAATACATCCACGGACTTATACGGATATAAAATGTTTCCGGCATCGAGGATGAGAGGGCATGGGACCTCTGATATGATATATTCTTTCTTGATGAAGTTGTGACTCACAACATTTCACAATTCCAGCTCTTGCGGCCGCACCGCAGATGCAGGTGTTCGCCTTGTCAGCAGTGATGGGCCCTCTTCCACTCATAGATGGGGCGAATGTTAGACAAAACCCTCGAGCGAATGATCAATTGGCAGTGGGACAACCCCCGTGCCCTCCGATATGGAGTTGAGCAATTCAACTCGGAGACACCCAGCTCAGGGAAGGTTAAACACTACCATGAGGATTTCTCGTGGTACGGTAGCGATGTTCTCAGGGCAACGATTGAGCCTCCAAGCTGCTCGCACTACAAGCCAACTGAATGCGTGGCTATTAGACCACTGAATGGGGATGGGATGATCAATGAGGATGATGATGATGAGAACTGGGTGGATCCCAGAGGGCCGAGCAGTGGAAGGAGCCGTGTTAGTGACGACAATGACAATGACGACACTGAGGGTGAGGAGGAGACTCACGGCGGTGAGAAAGGGACTGGGAAAGGGAAGCGAACAAAGGATGGGAAGGGGAAAGGGAAGGGGAAAGGGAAGAGGACAGGGAAGGAAACGGAGGAAGGGAAGGGGAGGGGGAAGGGAAATGGTAATGGGAAAGGTATTGTTAAACAAACCCCAGTGGGAGATGATATCTCTTGTGCTGTGGCTTTGCAGTTGGAGAAGGAAATGTATGAGGAAGACTCAGATACAGAGGGCTAACTGGAGCGGGTAAATTTACAGCCGGAAGCACCACCCACTGTGTCAATTTCCTCCGATGATGATACTGACTCTACCGAGGAGTCGGATGGCAAACATTACTCAGAATATAATTCTGATGTCGATATGCATATGGAGGATGATGTGGACGCACCGTACGGCACTTATGATGATGGTGGTGTGGATATGGAACGGGACGGTGATGATATTGAGGAACATGAAGAGGACGATGATGAAGTGGAGGATGATGAGGAGGAGTAGGATGAGGATGAGAAGGAGGATGAGGATGAGGATGATGGCAAAGAACCTCGGACGATTGGCAAGGGAGAGATGGTAAATACATAGGCTGACATTGTAGATACCATAGTAGGCGATCAGCCAATCATGCTACCTCAGCAATGCCTGGAGTTTCACGAGCATAGCCCACGGCAACAACCTCCGGTGGCTACCCCACGGCCACAAACCCCAGAGCGCCGCCCCCTACAGTGAACACCGGAGACTCATCCCCTCAGCGGCCTGGAGTTTTTGGGACTTGTGATGCTGGACAACCCTCCCCTGGCAATGCCAACTCTGTGAGGAGCTGAGGTAGCCAGAAACACCTTGGATGTGGATGAGAATCAGCAGCTGCTTGGAGAATCGGCAGGTGGTGACCATTTCCCTGATGTCCCACTCCCAGACGTCCCACCCCCTGAGGTGGGCTTGGATCACTCGGTAGGCGCCGAGTGAACCAGTCCTCACATTGCAGAGGAGACGATGGTTGTTGGGTTCACGTTAGGGTCGGATCCTTGTCTTGTTCATTTTCTTTTGGTTGAATCTGTTTATCTGAGGCATTGATTATCACACACGTCGCGAGGTTTTTGGATCGCTCAGGGTTCATTTCATTTATGTGTTATGTATTGGTTTGATTTGATTCGTAGTAATATGGGACGTCACGCATGCAGCATTATTGCAACTCCTGGCGTGTAAAGCACATCCTTGCGATGGTGTTGAGGCTCAATAAATCTCTCAAGTTAGCTGAAAGTATCATGAGCTTACACACACACCAGGCTGCTCTGGCCCAGCGCAACGTTTGTACCTTTCTACAGTGTATACTCCACTCATCGCAGGTGGTCGATAATGCCAGAGAAGACCTTTTTCCGTTCCCCCAAGTTTTCATGCTGAAAGAAGTTCACCTCAGACAGCTGGCGACTTACACATATCAAATTACAACAAGCTGAATACCTTCAAGTTGCGCGCCAGAAAGATCTGACCATTCGCTGCGAGCCCGGATGCGTTGAACCAGCTCAGCATCGTGAATTTGACGATATCAAAGAATCAGTCGAAGACTTGGATGCATTCTGCAACCTTGGACACATTGCAAACATCGCTTACTCGGAGTATCAACCACCGCCACCTTCTCTGCTGCCGAGGGAAACAAAGCCCAGCACCACAGCTCCGCAAAGCGATTATATTGCTGAGCCATGGGAACACAACTCTCAGGGTTGCCTTGAGACGAACCTACAAAACAATCTCTACTCGCCGTTTGCGATGCATCAAGAGTACATATATTACCTGTGTGGAATTACGAAGAAGGGCATGAAGACACACTATGACAGCGTGAAGAAGGAAGAAAATACCGCTCTGCATTTGCGAAGCTTTATAAACGGGCATGGCGTCCAGAAGCTGGTGGCTAGCATGCCAGATGATCCGATTCTCTGGCGGTGGGAACTACACACTCTCCAACCTATGAGATGGAATGACAACCAACAACGCCCTATCAAATACTGGAGTCGAGACATCATCAAAAACATGAGATGGTTGTTGCAGCAGCCAGCCTACGCTGAGCATCTTCTTCATGCCCCTCAGTGCTGCTTTTACAGCAATATGCCACCAAAACGCCTCTATACCGAAATGCAAACTGCGGGCAAGAAGTGGGCGACACAGGTATGCAGAGACACTCAGGGATGATAACGTGGTAATCAACATTAAGTCAATGCTCAGAGTGGAGGAAACACTGGAACCCTTGTCTTCATGTCCGACGGAACACATCTCTGAAATCTTGCTGGCAACACGGAAGAGTGACCTGTATATACGACAATTAGCAATCAATCTTCGATGATCCGCCAGATGCCCTCAATGCACAGCATTCAAATTGTCGCTCTCCTCCAGATTCCAATCAATAACTGCAATATTCCCCAGAAGCAGCTTGATGAGCAGCGGCAATGAAACTAAGAGGTGCTGAACGAAGTACTCCGGTGGGTACTCCAGGTTATCACCTTTCAACACAATACCAGCGCCGAGAGCGGGTTTTACAACGTTCTCTTTGCAGATGGCAACTTCAGGTTTTGCAAATCAGTTTTAGCAGCATGGCTTGCAGATTGCCCAGAGTATAGCGACCTACATCATCTCGAGCGGCATGTCTGTTTTTGGTGCAAGTGTCCAAAGAACTCACTTGGAGATCATATCCCTCCTGACAAGCAACACCCACGGCGGGATCACAACCAATATGGAATGCTCAATGATGCCAACAACAACGCAGCAGATGCCGAACTGTAGTCACATCATGTTTACCAACGATTCACCGTGTTTTGACATATTCCCTGTAACATGAGCAACCTCCAAAGGGCCGACCTCCTCCATCCAATGCAGATCGGAATGCTTGACCACCATAAGAAGTGGATTTTCCACATCATCAAGATGCATGAACAGCTGGACAAGTACAATGCAATCTAGGCATCCGTGCCTGCTTACCATGACCTCGCACCTAAAAATCGGTCCTATGAGGAAATTTCTCAATGGAATGGGAAGAAGATGAAGGAAATGAGCTGGTACTTGCTTGGAGTTGTACCCCAGTCCCTGCAAGGCGGAAGCCCCACTCAGCGTCCCATATTCAATCACGCAATTGAGTGCACACTGGCATTGTTAGAATTCTATATGTATGCTCCATATAAATCTCACAATGATGCAACATTGAGCTACCTGGAGGATGCCTTGCATCGTTTTCACACCTTCAACAATGTTTTCTTACTCTGCGGAACCGGCAACAAGGCGAAGGTCAAAGCCAATGGTCTGAGAAGAGATCACGTGAAGAAGCCAAAGGTAGACCAGGAACCAAATGCGGCAACTGGGATGCTGTCCAAGAAGCTGCGCGAAATGAACGCCTGGCGGGATTATATTGGCCACAAGATAGATGTTTCCAAGGAGATAGATGCCAACTTCCACTCTCCGAAGATCGAATTGGAGTCTCATTGGGTCGATCGGAGTCATCCATAGGGAGCCTTGCAACACTATTCTGCCGAGAGAGATGAAGAAGCACATACAAGGAACCTCAAGGACGGTTGGAACGCCTCCAATCACAATCTCAACTACCTGCCACCTGTAAGCACCTTTCAGTGTCGCATTCTGGGCTTCGAAATCAGAGAGCTAAATCTCCAAGCCATTGCCCAGCATCGGGAGAACAGCACTGCCACCTGCAAAGTCCTCGGTTCCAGTGCTGATCCGGATGCCACCCTGAGCTCACAGTCACATGCGAAGCCTGAATTCGTGGGACCCCAAAACTGCCTTGATGGAAAGCATCCTAACGCTATGAGCAAAGACTGCAGGGAATGACTTGACAATACGCAGGATGAAACGCACCGCGTTGCAATATTCGGCAGCACACGGTAGTTTAGCCAGCATAGGAGTCATAACAAGACGTATATATTGGATGAACAACTGCACGCAATGGAGCTCTGTATTTACAGTAGTATTCAGGTTCATGTTGAGGGTTTAGAAGGTGAAGGCATATCTGAGTTGTGCCGATGCACAGGAAGCCAGAGCTGGCATGGAGGGGCTCGACTGAACGACTGGGTGTGGGTATAGCAACACCAGCGGAGGGGTTACGGCGCGCTGATTGGGTGTCTCCCGTGGCAACTGCATCGATGATTCAAATGCAAGCTCGTAAATGAGGATGGAGCTTGCATCGAGTACTGTATAGCCTTGACGCTTACCACGATGCCTGAAAACTCAGTTGACTTGGATCCCGTCTCGATATTAGTATAAGTGAGAAAAGCAGTGGCAGCCGTTGCTTTGCACATTTTCAGAGTGGGAAATATCATTAGCAGCACGCACAGAATTCCAGAAATAGCTACAAGTAGTAAGACAGTAGACAGAAGGAACGAGCGATGGATTGTCAACACCCACATAGATCTGGTGACATGGAATGAGGTATATAGTTAGTAAAGAGAGTATTGAATTTTCCACACAGGTAGACGGAACGTAAGGAGAGATGTTCGCAGTGTCACCCATTGCGTTGCAATCCCGATACAAGCCGGTACCCATTGAACCCATTCCGAAGTATGGTCACAGTTGGCCACAATGCCAGAGTGTTCGTTTGAAATAGGTGACTGACAGAGCAAGAAGCAACGGTGGAACTGCAATTGGAGGGCGATATGCAAAGTGACATGTGGCATTGACGCCGGGCGCAGAGTAATCTGCCACCAGGGTGTCTCTGACGGCTCTGATGCAGTGCGTCCACCCTGACGCAGTCATTCCACCTGGACGGATATGTTTTTTGCTGATGAGGTTTGCCATCCAACTGCACATACGCAGTATATGTAGTATATTTCCTTCGGTAGTTATCATCAGCATTAAACCCTGTAAATCAGTATGCTTGTGATTCTCAGCCAACTGAACAGCCATGGTGTACTTCCATTCAGACGACTCCAAACTAATGATGGAGGTTACTTACTTCATCATCCTAGCCACCCGAGTTTCTACATCGCAGTTATGAATAGGGAACATTGCTTTGGCCCAGCTGGAGACTCTGTGTAAATACCGTGCATTGCGCATTCTGCACCTTGAATATTAGAGTTATTACTGCACAGTTTGCAATGCCAAGGTTGTGGCCACTGCCACCCACTGTCTATATTGTCACAAACAGAAACATATTGGGCAAATCTTGAAATTGGAGTTACATTGTTGAGTGATTGTCATTGTTTGTGTCTTTATTTAAGTAGAATATATTCAAATGCATTTGAAAATACTCTGTTAGCAACAGTTTCAAATGGTTGACCAGCCAAAGCAGAGATTGGAAGGAAAGATTTTGTAGTGGAGGTGCTGTGGAGAACAGGTGTCAAATCCATGCTGGTATGGTAGAGAGTATCTCACTGTTGACCTCATCTTGATGAGATTTGTAATACTCTACTGGATTATTGACTAGCACTGGCGGAAATATATCTCGTAACTATCCGAGACTCAACAAATCGACCCAAAGACCCTTACAATCTTCCATTTACCTTGGTTCAGGTTGATCACTCTGTTTCTCCATCTCTCCTAAAACTAATGAAAATTATGGAAGGTGCAATACAAATACAGTCCACACTCCCAAAGCACAACTTGAAGTGTATCATCTCATCAGTCACATTATGTTTTGCAGTACATCTGTAGTATTTAGGCATTGTAAACAGTGTGGATTCTTCGTTCAAATCGGATTATGAGGCTACTAAATTGCAAGTTTGTATTCTAGTCACCTTCTAATTCTTCATGGCTGTACAATCTTTCTCTTCAACTGGAGAGCATTTGGTTTAGCTTGATTGATTTTAGTTCGGACCACTGCTATAGTACTCTTGCTTCCTGAATTAAATGTGTGTGCAAAAATATTTTCTATAACCATCTTATCATTTCCATTATGGGAAGGTCTTCACAATAGCCACATCATTCAATACCAGAAATCAAAGAGCAAATGATATCCTGGTATATTACTGAATTGAATCTTGAACACAATTTTAGCCTCCATTACAATTAGCCAATCCAAAGTTCATTTACAGTGGACTGATGAGACTCATCAGACATATAGAATCCCCAAGAGTACTGGGGAGTAGGCATGTTGCTGAAAGGGTTTTCTAGGATAGTAGCTGTATTATATGATATTAAGTGAAACTACCATCAGTTTTCAGAATCATTGTTACTTGGGTTCAGATTTTCATTTGTTGGATTTGTATTTTCTGCATTTCATTAAGGACACTCCTGAATATCTCTTCAATTTGAGGCAAGATCAATACAAAAAGTGACTGCAAGACCGACACATTGGCAGAGAACCAGTGAGGTGAAGTTGTCTGAACGTCTAAAAGCTGACAAAGTTTCAGATTCCTTATCTGAAGCTGATGCCGCTTATGTTGTTTAAAGATCACAACAGGAAAGCAATTCTGAAATTTATCCACCAATAGGTCAAATGTATACCTTTAAAAAATTCACAGCTGCAACTTCACTCCAACTGTTACAGTAGCAACTTGCAAATCATCACTACTGTAACAAATGGGACAATCTTGCAGAGATCCATTTTGTCTACTGCCAGCACTTCTGCTTTATAACGTTGGACAATAGTCTCTTTCTGACAAATTTTATTGCCTTGATCTGATACTTCAGCAATCTGGTTCCAATCGAACCAGGAATCAAATTCATCCCAACCCCAGCTTGGTCATCTTCATTTGGTTGATCATGTAGGTATCACGGAGTTCAACTGCATCTGTAAAATGCCCAGGTTCGGGTAGGTTGGTAGATATATTTAGAACTGTAATGCACACTGAACATTAATATCGAGATTTATCACCCAGGTTCTAATAAATCTCCCTTGCCTCAGCATCACCTTGCTGTTCATCACCAAGATAATCTTTGTACTGTTCAGAGGCTGGTTGTATGGGTAGTCTTATACTTTTGTACTTCTAAACATCCACAAGATGTTAGGTATTTTTCAGGCAAGTTTTTGACCACAAATTATTTTATTCAGAACATAGTTGTTTGTTATTATTTCAGTTAGAACTTACATTCAAGTTATTATTCTCTGTCTAATCTGGGCCATGTTGAGAGATCCTTTGATTAGCTTTTGTAACTGATTGCAGTGTGTGAGATGCATTGACTTATAATGGGAGAATATATTTGAAAGTATCTGGAAAAGGTTATTGTACAGGAGGACAATTGAACTATGATAGCAAAAAAGGAAGAGTGGACAATTGGGGAAGTGAAAAGGTCTGGGTGAGAGTTCATTAATATACTTTGGGGCTAATTATTTGTTAGGGTTTGAAATTTAATTTCTGATGATACCAAATTGTTTTGTATATGTATTGTTATACGCTGACACAGCCTCTACTTGTAGCCATATTTCCTGACTGTAACAGAAATGCATAATTTTGCCTTTTTTGAATAATGTTAAATGCAGATGAATCAGTAAATATTAATATATTTCAAAATTGAAGTAATGATTGGAAGTATATATGTGTAAAAGTAACCTTTGGCAGTAGGGTTGATTTTTATTTCTCTTGATGTGTTCAATAGTGGTGGTGTTTAATCCTGTATTTGCTTGGTAAAACCTTAATGCAATACACAAACCTTCATCACTATATGTTATTCATTGGTAAATTGTCAACTTCTCATATCTGAATCTGGATTTGAAGCATAACTTCCTGTACCTTAACAACTGTAAGGGTCACAGAAGAAGTATAAAATGGTTATACAAGGTCTCCAGGAAAACCAACCACAACTTAGCAACAATATAAGCCTATCATTGCTATATTTATTGCAGATAACATATGTTTGTATAATGTTGCAACTCGATCTCTTGGGAGGCCTGTAAGTGTAAAGGAACAGTATGTGTTACAGATTGAATGTATTTTATAAACATAGTTCAATCCAACTCAGGTTTAACTAATGTCAAAGATTAATGTTATATGTCAATACAATACAAGACACTCTACAAATAGCAATATATATAGCAAACAAGAATTGGATACAACTCACCTGTACAATGTAAGAGAATAATTCTTCACAAATAATATACACTTGAGTGTTAAGTTTCAGTATTCAGAAAGAATACCAAAATCAGCACAGATATCTTCACTTACACTAACAATGAAATATCTGTGGATCACATTCATAGCAACCACGCATAATAGAAATAAATAGTCATAACACCCATCATTAGGGGAAATGTAATGAAGTACAGGATAATGTGTATATAAATTGAGATTCGTCCAAAAATCAGATTGTATGGCAAAGATGATACTGATAACATGACCGTATTCCTCCTTCGCACTTTGTTAGGTGCCATACTACTGCACAAATGCAAAGCTAACTGTATTTTGCTCACGAAAACAATCAAATAACATCAGCAAAATGTGAATGTGTGCAGAAGCCAGATGGACACCTCACTGACACTCCAGTTAACCTCACCAGTGCTTCTAAGTACTTCCAGATGCTCCCAGGCCCCCCTGGAGCAATGCAATGTGTTCTCGGACTCTGCAAGAGCATTCACAGGTGCTGCTGAATGCACCTGCAGTTATGGAGGTGCATTTAGAATGCTCCAATATTTGATGTGTAGGATAGTCAAATGTGGTAGCGGCTGGCACCTCTGCATAGCTCGGTGGGAGACTTGGTGCCTTATTCTCACAGCAGTGGTTCAGAATGTTCCATAAGCACAACATATTTCATCTATTATATTTATCGTTGGTGCAGTCACAAAATTTGCTACATCGAAATATGGCATGTATTAGCTATCTAGGTCTCTCTATATATATACATACGATCAATCTGGCTGCAGACATTACTAAGGTGGAATTGGAGGAGCACATGGAGACACGCATTGGGTGAAGTCAGAGATGCACTTGCAGGTCGTGATCATGTGAACTGGGAGATGTACTTAAAGGCCGCGTTCAAGTGACATTGGCAATGAATTTGGAGGGCGAGATCGAGTGAGCTCAGAGATGCACTATGGAGGCCATAATTGAGTGAGTGTGTCGACCCACTTGGAGGCAGAGATTGAGTGCACTCAGAGATGAACTTGGAGGCCATAATCAAGCGAGTATGGAGATGCACTTGGAGGCCATGATTGTGTGAACTTGGAGGCTGTAATTGTGTGAGTATAGAAATGCATTTGGAGGCCGAGATCGAGTGACTCAGAGATGCAACTTGGATGCCGTGATTGAGCAAGATTGGAGATGCACTTGGAGGCCATGATTGTGCAAACTTGGAGGCCATAATTGAGCATGTTTGGAGATGCATTTGGAGGCCTACATCCAGTAACTCAGAGATGCACTTGGAGGCCGTATTCAAGCGAGTTTGGAGATGCACTTGGTGGCGATAATCATGCAAACTTGGAGGCCATAATCGAGCGAGTTAGGATGTAGACTTGGAGGCCGTAATCTGGCGAACTCGCAGTCTAGTATCGAGCGAGATTGGAGATGCACTTGAAGGCGGTGATCAATCGAGATTGGAGAAGGACTTGTAGGTGGTTGATCTGCATGCGGTATATCAGGATGGTGGTAAGATGGAACCTGAGACTTGATTCATGTGATAGGTCGAAATGGTGGGGACGTAGAGAGTTGTGGATAACATTGTCCACCGAGAGATGCGAGATATGAAATGAGAGATGTGACACTGGCTGGGAGCGGGAGACAGTTGATCTTTGGATGATATAGTACTCAGCAAATACAGTACTCAGTATATACTATTCTCGGTGTTACCTCATGATTATTGCATGGAGAGATAGATAGGGATGACACAAATTCGTGTTCCTAGGTAATGGTAGAGAAAGAGAGAGATGAGCGGAGAGGGGGGATCTGATCATGACAAACTGCAACGTAAGAGAATTTGGTGTGCGAGTCAGTGTACCATTCCCGATAAGGCAGGGTATACTCCCAATCCGGTTGGTACCAACACTGATATGATATCTGTTAATCCCATTCAGGCAAATCATACCCATGAATTCTCATATCTGCCCGTAACCTCCGTATAGTTCCCATCTCTATCCCCCATCTCTGTTTCACGTACGCACCTCGACCTTCATCGCAGAACACAATGTGAATTCTTCGCTCTCTATCTCTCCATTCCATGATCATGAGATAACACTGAGTGCAGTATACATCAAGTAGAGCATACACCAAGTACAGCATACACCAAGTACAGCATACACCAAGTACAGCATACACCAAGTACAGCATACACCAAGTACAGCATACACCAAGTACAGCATACACCAAGTACAGCATACACCCAAGTAGGTCTGTGATTGCTTCATTCTCACGATTACAAGTTGACCCCTGAACGTTGCTTTAGCTCCTGGTGTGCCTCCCTACCAGATCCACTGCCACCAGCCATCACTCAATATCAGCTTCCAAGATGAATTTACCTTGTCACATCCCCACAGTTGCAAGAGTTAACTAGCTGATGAATAGTGTCAGCAACTGGCGTACCTCCCATCGACTGCTTCCAAGTACTCCTGCAATCTTGCTCCATCATGGCCAGCAGGGTGCATCTCCAAACTTGCTCGATCTTGGCCTCCAAGGGGATCTCCAAACTCGCTCAATCACCGCCTTCAAGTTTGCTTGCTTATGGCCTTCAAGTACATCTCCAAAGTCGCTCAACCATTGCCTCCATGTTTGCACAACCAAGGCCTCCAAGTGCATCACCAAACTCTCTGAATGATGGCTTCCAAGTGCATCTCTCAGTCACTCGATCTAGGCCTCCAAATACATCTCCAGCTTAACTTGATCATTGCCTCCAAGTTGGGACAATCGTGGCCTCCAACTGCATCTCCCCACTCACTCGATCACAGCCTCCACGTTCCCATCATTATCGCGCAGAACTGCATCTACACTCACTCGATGGTGGCCTCCAACTGCATCTCTGGGTTCACGTCATCACGGCCTCCCTGTGCATCTCCAAACCCGCTTGATCTCGGCCTCCATGTTCATCTCTTTGTTCACATGACAGCCGCCTCCAAGTATTTCTCTGAGTCCACTCAATCATCATCTTCAGGCACACCTCAAATTGCTCTCAAGTACAACCTGCTGCTAGTCCAGATATATCATGTGTAGATGGGTAGCTATATAGATACATAGATACATTGATGAGAATACATACTGAATGCATGAGTTTTAGAAATCCTGGAAAAATAAGTACTAGCTATGATATCCAGCCAGACCAGCAGTGTTCCCAATGAAGATGTTGTGTCTCCCAGGCTGCTCTACAGAAATTCGAGGTGCTCCTAGGGGTGTTGCCTGCGCTACCAGTCTCATTGTCCACACTCCCAAGGTTGATGCTATCCCTCTCCTGTGCTCCCCTGGTTTCCACTGGACCTTCTGGACCTTGCAGAGTTGTCGCAAGCGCTTCCAGGTCCACCTGAAGGCCACTGCATTGGTCCAGTCAACTCTGGGATTTGATCACTCTGGGATTGTGGTCGGACAACTCTCAAACACTCCCAGAGGCTTCCAGTGACATATTTACATTTTGCTGATGAAGCCCTGAGGACTACATTGCAAACAATTATCACAAAGTATTATGGCATGATTAGAAATTGACCCTACCCTCAATGTACTAAGTACAGGTAACATCTGAAATATGGCCAATACAAACCAAAAAGTTGTAATATGCTTTATCAGCAACTGAGGCTAAATACATGCCAACTATGTACTGTGTTACTCTTAAGTGAGGAATTAATGGTCTTGATACAATGGGAGTTCACTGTGTGTATGCTGAGTCTATTCTCAAACACCTAAGCTTCTCTCGAGTATTTATGTCTACCTCACCACAGTACTCGCTAATCTTGTCACTATCAAGATGCCGATTCTTGAACTGCGTTAGCTCTGGTTGAAATCTGTCCTGCTGATGAAACAATACAGCTCTCAAGGCGCAATCTGACATGTATTCTCGATGTTGATGTTGTTTATTCATACTGTGTTTATGGTAGGTACAGAATGAGAAGCCATTATCCCCTGCGCCTCTGGGTGAGCTGGATAGATGGCGGAGCTCCCACCCACTACCCATTGTCCCCACTGACAGACAAAGAGACAGAGAAATGAACAACTTGCCGCTCCAGATTCCATGCCTCATCCAAGTGGGAACTTCCCCACGTCTGTGGCCATTTGGAAGTCCATTACTGACTTCTCAAAGCATTCCACGCAAAATAGCTCCGACACCAGTGGCCACCGGCATTGGCCAGTTTTCCAGCCTGTTGCCTTTCCCACCTGCCTCCAGAGCTCCCACTGATGGAACATCCACTCGCTGCAGTGCCACAGGAGATGCTCGAATGTTTGGGCCACAAATCCCAGACGCCACATGTACTCGACATCCTTGTGGTGTCCTAATAGTTTCTGGTAAGCTCTGGTAGGTGCATGTCCACACTGTGGTTGGTAGAATCTTGTTACCAATGACTTTGGGCTTGCCATTGGAATAGGTTTACTATTGCCTGCTTAGCCCTTCAGTCTGTAGCCATAGAGGTTACTGCATTTGTCATTCTCCCACTGGGCCTTGACTGCTGATCTTCGTTCCACAATCTGTCTGGCTCTGTTTGAGACGTAGGTGCATGGCTGCACTATTGTCGTGTGTTCTGTGGCCTCTGGGGCAATGTTTGCATGGTGGTCTGCTTCATTGATCCTGGCGATGCCAGAGTGTCGCAGGACCCAATGAATCTCTATTGGAATGCCATGGGTTAGGATGGGCTGCGCCCTTCGGTTGAACCTCCTCGCTAGTTGCTGCCCTGGGCCTGGCTGCAGCTGTGGCATGTATGAAATTGCGGCTGGTAAGTCACTAGAGACTGCCACAGTGTTTGCTCCGTGTCAGTGGTATGATTTTCACTGCTCAATTGTAACACCGAGCGCGAGCATGATCACCCATAGCTCCGCATCAAACATCACCGTACGTCTAGTACCCAGATCGCTGGGGTGGGACCTCCATCGATTTCCCTATTTGCACACTGCTGCGTCCCCCATTTGGCCATTGTCTGAGTCTAATCCAGCAGTCCACCACATCCATACCCTCACTCCAATTTTGGCTTCTTTCTCTCGTACCCTGTGCTGCACAGCACTTTTGGCTGCAGTGTTGTCATCCAGGATGATTGTCCCATCCAACGATGCTTCACCCAGGGCCGTCCCCTTCATTACTTCAGTTATTCGGCCATGTTCAGGATCTTTCATGTCAATTCTGCATATTGGCACACCGGAAGAGGGGTTTTGGTGTAGCACCATTAGCATGTCACTGCACACATTTGCCAGTCTAGCTGTGAATCATTCTTGTCTAGAATCCCAGATCACAGGTGTGGGTGTATTCCCTGCCTCTCTCATCAGAGCCCCTTGTGGTTGTGTAGGCAGTGCACCCAGGATTGATGTGGCTTGACGATTAGGAAGGAGTTGGAGATCATCTCGCCTGCCTACATTTCTGGGGTCCCACCATAGCTCACTCCCATATAGCGTGACTGCCTCGATGCAAGCTATTTGGATTACTCTCAGACTCTCAGGGAAGAGCCCATACATCACTCAAAGAGTTGAGAGTCTAGCTTCAGCTGCACTGGCTTTCTTCATTCATCGATTGTGGTGCTCCTTCAATCTCAGGTGCCTGTACATCCCGACACCCAGCCTGCATCTTGCATTGTTGTTGAATTGAACAAAGCCGTCTCCAACTCATATATTTGCCGTTAGCTTCGGCCAAAGGTGCTTCTTGCGGCCTCATCTGTGTGTGAACAGTGCCACCGCCATTTTAGCTGTATGAAACTGCAGCCCTTGTCAACTTGCCCATTCAACGCATTTTGGTGCGCATTTCTAAAGTTTTGTGCTGACCTGATTGATATTGTGTCCAATCGCAACCCAGCTGAGGTGGTGCCCAAACGAATGTCCTTTAACCCGCACCTACTCCTCGACCCACATGATCAGTCCTGATGTTTAGATTCTGATGACAATTGGCGACAACGGTGAGCCCAGTAGGACTCCTGCATGCACTGAGTGTCTGATCATGGTATTACCCTGCATTAATACTTCTAGTGTGCTTTCGGAGAGGACCCTTTCTGTCCATCATTTCAGGTCTCCATCTATTTACTTGGTCTTCATTTCATTGACCAGCCTTTGTTTTGCAACCCTCAGGAATGCTGCCTTGATATCCATCAGAGGCATACCAGTAATGTCGGCATTCATCCATGTTGCATGAGATCCATCGACCATACTGGCTGCTCCATCGATGGCAGACCACCCCCTTCTGTTGCTGAACTGTGCATTGCTCTATAGTCGCCTCCTCTCAGCCTCTTCTGATAACAGTTATGCAACAGCTCTCTCAACAACATTTCTCAAGCAGCTGAGTAGTGAGATGTGTGGTATGCTGTTAGCATAGTGTAGTCATCCTTGCTGGGTTGCCAAATAACGACTCCACCAGCCACGTTTGAGACAGCTGGGTGCTATTCTGCGCGAATCATCACACTTGCCAGGTGTACGATCCTCTCTTTGTATGATTGGAAAAGCAGGCGAATGGCTTCAAAGGGCAGTGTGTCAGGACCAACTTCCAATTTGACAGACTGGGAGTGTAGGGCCCACTCGACTGCATTTTCGGTATCTTTCATATGCACAGTGCTGGCTGGCTGCAGTTGGTAGTACTGCATCAGCAACGACCCGAATTTCCGTCTGAAACACCCGGGTGTTCCAGACGGCTCTGACGGCTCTGACGGAACCTCGTACGCTCTGATGGAGAATTACACGCTACCCGTTGCATACGTACCTCCTTTACTTTGTGGTGACGTATACGCATCATCAGAACGACACGTGTGTTACACTCTTCG
>Ga0307512_10000187_pt1 | contig 84392 bp, 74 predicted proteins | sample 14_EM_MG_FD_200267 | JGI IMG/M metagenome (GOLD analysis project Ga0307512, IMG submission 200267) | Populus trichocarpa ectomycorrhiza microbial communities from riparian zone in the Pacific Northwest, United States - 14_EM | ecosystem: Host-associated > Plants > Roots > Unclassified | place...
GATTACCAAAGATGCAAGACCAAAAATCATTCAGGCTCCATTGACGCTCATTTTCAGGATGGGGCAGGCAGCATGCTGCTGTTGCTTTTGAAGGTAAAGGCGGCTAATACCTCATTTATGGATGTCTGCAACCAATCGCCAATTGGATAACCGAAGGTGTAAAGCCAAGAATCGTTGACCCTCAGTGGACGTTCATATTCAGAATGGGGCAATGACCGTGTCGCTGTCTATTTCGCCTATAATGGCAGCCATTACATCGATTATGCCTAACCAATACCAGATAACATCGTGATTAGCAGACTTAGAAGATTGAAAATTGTTGACGCTCCATTGACGCTCGTTTGCATGATGGGGTAACAAACCTCTCACACATTGTTTTGCCTGAAAAGGCCGCCAATACATCGTGTATGGATTATTACCACAAATCAACACCTATATAACCCAAGATGAAATGCCAAAAATCTTTGACGCTATGTTGATGCTCATTTTCAGAATCGGGCTGTGACTGTGTCGCTTGCTGTTTTGCCTATAAAGGCAACCAATACAACGGTTATGCTACACAGTGATTAAATCACTTTACAATTTCCTTGCTCACAAGACCAAAAATCATTCACACTGCATTGATGCTCATTTCTAAGATCAGGTAGGGAACATGTCCCTATAATTTTTGCCTATAAAAGTGGCCAATACCTCCATTATGTATAACCGCGACCAAATCAATTATTATTTATAAGATCTACATGACCTAAAATTGTTAATACTCCGTTGATGCTCATTTTGCCGCCGCCATATCCGCAATATGCAATCATTTGTTTTGGTGTAGTCTATCATTCACACTGTTTTGGCAGCCTTTCTGGCATTTTCATTTACTTTCTCCTTGATCACTACATTGTTCTTTGATACTACATATAAATGTATCCTTTAAAATATACTTTACATTGTCCACTAAGTGTAGATGATAATACACTCCATAATCCTGTTCCTTCCGATCAATGCTCATCATCACTTACAGGTTCACGCAATAGTCTGCTCTCGTCTTCAAAATGGATGTCAGCAGCATTACCACACAGCAGATAGTGTACTAACCAGTGGATGTTCCTTCATCAGTTAGCATATCTGAATCAAAATCTGATATCTTGCTGGCTCTTCGGGGCATATGCATCGAGAGCAAAAATATTCAGCGCAGGGAAGTGAAGTATGTGAATTCACATATACTGCCAGCAAATTGACTATTTCGGAACTTTGAGCTTCAGCATTGTTCCCAGATGGCGCGAGTGCCATTCCAGGCCGAGATGGCATGAGCACTGAAGTTGGCTGTCGGCCTCGGTTGGCTGGAGGTGCACCTGTACTTCGCATCTCCAGCATGTCTACAGATTCGGTGTGGTGCTATTTTGGCAGGGAAGAGATCCGTCTGGGTGGTTTTGAGAATGTATTGCCGAGTGTCTTTCTATCACAGCCTTCACCTTTATATCCCCAGGAAACTCAACGCCCCACTTCTTCTCTTCTCGGACTTCAGTGCGAGGTTTCTTGATCAGATATTGTATTTCCTCCATTGCGGTGCGTGACAACCCTGCTTGGGCCATGTTGGCCATATTGAAGACGAGGCGCATATCGCACTGTTCCAGCCATACCCGATCTCCGTATTTTGCCATAGTAACAGACGTGTTGAAAACCTACAAGAAATTAGTTGCTGCTTCTAACATTAAGATTCATCTAGTACAACAACTATATACACTTCCGTAGCCTCCTCTAAGGTGATTTCTGCCTGTTTTGTCCACTACCAGGGATGCTTATCACTAAAATTGTTGGTGAAACGCCCACAGCTGACAATATCATGATGTTCAATATCGCGGACTGTGCAGACAACTGCCTTAGTCGACCATGGAGGTTTCCCGTTATGGGCAGTGATAAATTGGTTTCTTAGCGCTCTATGTACATTGGCTGACCGTTTTACGGTTAGTTGACTGCCTTTTACCATGATATGGATAAACTCCGATCAAATCACATGCTGCATCGTATTCTTGCTGCTTCCTGTCCTATGGATGATTTTCATATGTGCATCCTGGGTCATATTTTTGGTGGCTGCATTGGCAGCGTCGTGGTGGACTAACTGGTGTCTGCATTCGTGTTGTGTGCCAGTGAGTGACTTATTCGATAGAGCGCCCTTTGATTGGCTCGATTCAGATCCGCTGTTGCCTGGCTGCGGTGTTCGGGTAGCCATGATTTGGTGGTGTGGAATTGGAACTGAAGATCATAACGAAAAGAAGTGGGAAGTCCTGAGGAATATATACTTAGGATCATGTCGGAATAGAATAAATTGCAGCCAACTTGTAGGTTATACCGAGGATGAATCCTGCTATGTATGGATGCAACTTGCAGGGGTTTGCCATCGTCCCAGAATGTGCAATAGGTTGGGCTGATGTTGTTTGTTTGTGTACTGAAATACATTGAGGTGTACAACAGCCGAAATCTCATGATTGTGAGATATAATTAGGACATTGTTCAAGGGAAAGGATGTCTGTTGCTGTGTGTCTCAAATAATCCATGGGATATAACTTGACACTAACAGCAAAAACCATGTCAAGTTGTACGGTTCGCCTAACTATTCTGATTTTATTGATAGTCAAACAGCAGATTTTACTTTGTTCAAGATAATTAAATGTACCAACCTTGACATAAAAGATGCAGCTTGCCTCCATGTTGTCCATATCTTCCAACATCCAACATCTCGCCCAACAACAAACTAAACACAAACCTCAAGAGTCAATCCTCGAAAAAAGAACTGTTCAACACTTCTGGCCGGCGAACACGGCAAATCGACAATGCTGTCAACACGATGATGTCATCATGTGAATGAAGGCAAGAGCCGCTTGGAAGCAGAAAGTGTCCGTGCCCTTAGGGCATTCCACCGCTTGCGATCCTAAAAGCAGCTTCCAGCCAAGTTACGATAAGACATGCACATCAGGAGCAACAAAGACAAAGAATAAGATTTCGAGGATTATGTTGAGAGAGAAACCGCTAAGATAAGAAAGCGAGTTCAAGACGCAGATGCAGCAATTAAGCAGGAGCAGGAAGATACGAAGATAGCTGAGAATGCGGGATTGACGACCAGCGAGCTCGAAAAGATGTTTCAGGAGATGATGGTAGGTATCTGAGACAGTCTGAGTGATCGTGCAAGTTCCGACGACAAGCAGGATGGGGAACATGAGGATGATGAAGAGATAGAACATGGCAAGCAGTGCGAAGATGATGAACCCGGCTGGGTGATGGGCAGAATCTCCAAAATTGTACAGCAGCGCATGGAGAGGTTTCTGCAGAAGCAGATGTAGCTTGACAAATTGACACTTCCGTGGTGGGGGGACATAGCTGACTCACTCCGTGAGAGAAATGACAAGTACAGCACATCCAGATTGAGGGTTCCGCCAGTCATTAAATCGCGAATAAATGATGATGCAGCTGCACCTGCACCCACAACATTTGGAGAGCTTATGGAGTGCCTTGATATTGTCCAAGGAATATCGCAAATACTGCAAGGAACATCTTCACCAGGAAGTAGTCATACTGGGCGAGATTCGGGAAGCCGCAGTCAAGCACAGGTGTAGCCGGTCCTGCATCTGCCATGGAGCCCGATTCATCATCTGATTAGAAAGTGAAGCTTGTTGAACCCATAAGCTTTTATGGCTGCATATAGCTTCCCCAGCCAATCACCATATAGAAATTGGATTCGGACAAAGACATTGTGATGGCTCCAGCGTTGTCAGATTGATAGATAGGCAAAGTGTGATTTGTTACGTCATATCCCGGTGAAAAGCAATTTGCGTACCAATTTGGCTACCTGTCAGCTTTGTCTTGATTTCACCAACCAAATTGTGAGACATGATGATTCATCTGTGCATGTGCAAGGGTCGAACACACCATGCGAAAGTTCTAGAAGCCAAATCAGATTGTATTATGGCCAAGAAGCTCGATTTCTGTTTGCCAATTACTGATAAGTGAGAAAACAGAAGCTATATTAGTGACCAAATATACTAACAAAACTTAAGTGAGTGATGTCAAACGAGTCATGGAAGGAGCGGTCAGGGCTCAAGACGAATCTGTCTAAATGACTACCGTCATGCTGCATTGATCCATGCATTCAACTGCATGACTCTCCGCACAGACCTGGTGCACGTGGTTGAGATATCGAAAATTCTTATGGTACGTCATGCAATTCAAGCAGAAGGAGCTGGATCAGGAATGGTGAGGATGTCAAGCTATATTACTCAAAAACTAGTGAAATGATCTACATGCCGTAAATTGCTGGCCGATGGTACAGGACTGTGATAGGGCCTTGTCATCTCTCAGCCAAACAACATGGATAGAGGTTGATCAGGAATTGAGAGGCTACAAAGCTTCTGGATGCAAATGATAATACTTAGAAACAGAATATTGGATGTCAATAATGAGTATGCAATTCGTTACATACAATGATTGAGTGTACCAAGGCTATTTAGATGTGATTAATGTGAGTGTCAACAGAGCGTCTTCCATTTCTGGTCTTACAGATTCGACAATCAAAGGGCTCCAGTGTCATGTCCCTCCAACTAAACGTATCGGTCGGTGTTATAGCCAGAAAGGCAAATGACACGCTCGTTGCGCCACCCTTCCAAATAGCGTCAACAGAGCGTCCACAATTTTTTGTCTTACAAATCCGACAATCAAAGGGCTGCATTGTCCCCTCCTGCCAAAGTAACTGTATTGGTCAGCGTTATAGCTGAAAAGGCAAATGACACGCTCGTTGCACCATCTTAAAAATGAGGGTCAACAGAGCATCAACAATTTTTGCCTGTGCATATTGGAAAATCGAAGGGCTATGTGGCGACAATAGCCCATAATCGAACTATCTGCTTCCTTTCTAGGCAGAGATGTTTGCGACAACGTTGCTACTATGACCTAAATCTGAGTGTCAACGGAGCGTCAACGATTTTTCATCATGCAATGCAGCATAGTCCAATGGCTGTGCATCAACATACACCCTGAATCACCCAATTGCCCCACTTTTCGGGACAATATGCCACTAACAATTCCGCTACTGCCAGCTAAAATTATCTGCCAGCGCATCGGCAACAGGTTTTGTTGTGCTCAGTAAGCTTGTCATCAATGAAATGGCTTGCATCATTCCCGAATTGCGTTTTGCACGGTCAGTCATGTCAGTATGACCCTGTATACAACCTCACAACTGTGCATGCAATGACTCATAGGTCTTACTTTTGTCTTGCGTGTAGCTCAAGAGTCAATATGTAAGCACCAGCGTTCTACTCAACAATAATGTAACTTTTGACACTCTCTCAACTGGAATTACACAGCTTCCAAATTCCTACAACCGTGTTGTTTTCCCAATCTATAAATTCCTTGTTGCTAGAGGTAATGATATATTCCAAAAATGAATGTGTCTGTATTGATGATTTGAGCGACCTTAATTTACAAATCATATTCGACACTTGGTGGGCTTCAATGAATGTGGGCTTTGAAGCATTCTATTGCTTGTGATAATTCTAGACATGTGTATTCGCGGCATATCTATTTGCACTGCGGAATTGAGGAAACCGGCAGCCCTGGCATCATATGTATCATGTGTCATCAAGTTATTTGCCATCCATCAGAACATGGGACCAGTTCAATGGAGAAACAATCGCTGGGAAATGCACATATTGCAAAGTTAAATGAATTAACAGAGTCAGAAGTTTCTGAATTGACAAGTACAATGGTTGATGAATCCGGTTTGGCCATATTGCAGAGACCAGGTGGTCATGGAATTACAATAGTAAGTTCGCAAATGACATTCACATTCAACAGTTAGATCTTACCTATATAAACACAATTGACAGACACAACGCTCTAAACTGGCAGCAAATGACTACCTAACTACTGATTTTCACCAAGACACCTGGAATCACTACCTCATGTTAGGATTAGATTCGGCTTATATTCCAATGAATGCTATATCAAACATCGAGCAACGGCGGTCATTTAACGCATTTCGTGGCAAGCCGGTGCGTCCATCTGTCAGAACCCTTATCAACGTTTGCCGGACGGAATACTCACTGACAGTGGATGCAATAAAGAGGCAACTAACATCAAGAAATAAAGTTAGCTTAGATTGAGATGGGTGTACATCAACAAACAAATTAGCTATAACATCGGTCGTAGATCACTATCTGGATCGAAAATGAGCATTGCGAGAAGTGCAACTCGCATTGGATGAGGTTGATAGCCTGTTCTCTTACTATTTCAAACACTAATTAAGAACAATAGGTCAAGGTTCCACATACTGGAGCAAGGCTAGCCATACATTCGAAGGAAGTTATGAATTGTTTCGCGCTTACCGACGGCCGTGTACTACAAATTACAACTGATAATTCCTCTCCATAATACTTGATGGCTCGGGAACTACAATCAACCCTTGAGGCCTCCGGAATTTGGTGGCCTGCAAAGAGGAACCATGTACCAGGCATGGCGCATGTCATTCAGCGTGCTTTGGGTGCGTTCATGTCCAATCTCGGTGTAGAAGGCTACATGATGTCTTGGGCAGCTCATGAGTGTGATCAGCAATTTGGAGAAAATGAAAGCACAGACATTGGGAAGAGTCAAAGGCTGCGGAAAGAGGGCAATGCTAGAATCAATCAGGTGTCAGCTATGCGACCAGGGTTGGCAAAGATAATTCAGAAAGTACATATTTCAAGACATTTTGAAAGACCCAAAACTGACCTTCATATAGCAGAGAATACTTGGTGTATTGATTACGCTGAAACCTGGTCGTCAAAACGAATTCATTGCCTGTCAAAAAGCCAAAGACCAAATTGCAGTACCACCTATTATGGATGTAAAAACTAGGTGGAATTCGACACTGGAGTCGCTTGAGTGAGCCGACTGATTTCAAGAATTCACCAGCGAGTGGCTCGGGAATCCAAAATCTAGTGATTACCTGGCACACCTCACACGTCAGGATGAACGGACCATCATCACATACATGATGAGAGTTTTAGGGACAGTCCGATGCTGGACCCTGTGGATGTCGAAAAGGCATGCAGTTTCTCTGCATCACATCTTCACTGTCTACAATGACATGTTTGATCACATAGATGGCGTTATGCTAGCTTTGGCTAAGAAGCAGACACAATGGAAGGAAGACTTATACTTCGCCATGAAGGTTGCGCGCTAGAAGCTGTGAGAATATTACTCTGCAGTTACTCCAACGACCGGTCTGCCTCTCATTTAACCACATATCTTTGATCTTTTCCGAAGATTGCGATCATTTAGGAACTGCGACAAGGCGATGGATATTGATCCCAAGGACGAAAAAGCAAATACTCCCTCTCAGCAGGAGCCCGTTCTGAAGGATGTGGAGATCAAATACTGTGCCAACGATCGACGAAAGTCCGTCATTCAACCTGGACATGTTCTGCACTGCAATATTTTCCCCCCAGCAAAGGCCTCTGGATTTGGTCACTTCTCTTTTGATCCATATGATTTGTACAGGGATGAGGAGGAATACTTAACACTTAAAAGGGTGGCTGACTCGACACCCAGATGAAGCGATCGCGCTGCATGCTTGTAGACAGCCGCAAGGCTCTGTTTGAATTCACCGCCTGAATCACCAAAGAACTGGGGGCAAGTTAATCCAAATCTTATTGTTTACCACTCTGACCCCATGGAGATTAGCAGTACAGTTTGGGCACAGGATATCACTGACTGGTGGCGCCAGCAAGATGAAACCCACTCAAAGTACGCCTATCTCCCCAATGTTGCAGGCAATGTATTCTCTATCTTACCACATGGTGTCAGAGTGGAGGCCAGTTGTTCCATTGCGCAAGATGTTGTAGGCTTGAAACAGTCTAACACCACTGGCGAGATGCTTCGGGAAAAAGTTGTAGTCTGGCAGTTTGCTCAGGCCACTCATGGACCAGTGGCGGGTGATTGCATAACAATGGATACTGCAGAAACTGAAAACGACTTGGAATTGAAGAACAGGGTGGAGGAAAGAAATTTGCAAAGAATGGCCAAAGTCCACCACATTTTGGAGAGGTGGCAGGGCAGCTAAAACCTACCTGCTACACAGAAGGAACGTCACACTCAAAACAAGCACCTGAAAGCTGTAGGATACATTTCAGATACTGAAGAGATTATCCACACATCCTGGTCAAATTTTCAACATGATGGTGCGGCTACATTGACATTGTCAGAAAGATCACCTTTGCCACCAGCTTTGTTTGCAAAGCACTTCCCTGGAGGCCGAACTCAAGTATTGAATCTCTGCCAAACCAGAAAAATTGACTGTTAGCCAGTCAGAAGTGATGAGGAAAGCACACCAGAAAGCATTTCCGACACCGAACAGTGGCTTGAGTGGAATTGTGATTTCGCTTTTCCAGATGCAAGCGAAAACAACTGTGAGGCAGATGACAAATCCGATCTAGAGTTAGGCAATGGCATCAAGGTTTCGCAAACCCCAGAGCACCGGGTTGTGAGTACCACACCAAATGTTCCTCAATTCATTCGGCCAACATGGTTGTCAATGAAACTGGCTGAAAAGGGGTTGATGACTGTCAGTGCAATGGAAACAAAGAGGGATAAGGGAAACGAGAAAAGTAGGACAGATTGGGTCAATACGTTTTGACCAGGTTCTATATGTTGCTTGTCCAAGAATTTCACTGAGAGCACTATTATGGGGAAATAGTGCGCGGTCGCATGGGGATAATTGTTCATAAACAGAAGAATAGCTGGCAAAATGTAATATTCAGTTAGAAAGATCAATTTTGGTAGAATGAGAGAGGCCCGTGCAAGAATATTACAGGGTTTGGCTTTGCCAATGGGCTAAGTCTCAATCGGAGTGAATGGCAACACATCAGTCATAATCATAATCGATAGAAGTATCGATGGCAGCTGATATCGACTATAAAATACATTATGATGAGTGTCAATGTAGGGTCAACAATTTTCAGTCTTGCATCATGGGCGATCAGACCGCCAATAGGGCACTGAATGTCTTACAAGAATTTCTGGCCGCCTTTATATGAAAAACAGATTGCGATACTCTCCCTGCCCCATCTTGAAAATGAGTGTCAACGATCCTTGGTCATGTATCTTGGGTAACCTAGCGGGCGACAGGTAGCAGACAGTCATAAATGAAGTATTCACTGCCATTATAGGAAAAAGAGACAGCGACATGCTCCCTGCCCCATCTTGAAAATGAGGGTCATTGGAATGTCAATGATTGTTGGCCTTGAACTTCATGGTTAATCACAACGAGATATGGCCATTATTGTCTCTATACATCATTTTGACTGTTTTTGTATGTCAAAAGGCTCAGGAACACTTAGTGGTAGCTCTGTAAATGAAATAAGTTTTTACGGTCCCGGAGGATGTGGTGGGAATATCCCATACATATTTGCCTATACAGGCTGCGATAACATTGTTTATGGATGCTTGTGATCAAGTGCCACTCATATTACCGAAGATGCATGCCCAAAAATTCTTGACGCCCAGTTGACGCTCATTTTCAAGATGGGGTAGGGAGTGTTTCGCTTTCTCTTTTTCCTATCAAGGCGGCCAATACTTTGTTTATGAGAGTGTGCAACCTGTCACCTGCCAGATTAGCCAACATACACAACCAACAATAGGTGAGGCTCCGTTGATGATGAATTTCAGGATGTGGTAGGGCGGGTGTCTCTGTTTGTTTGGATCATTAAGGCGGCCAATACATCGAAACAACCAGTGACGTACCAATGTCAATATTTTGCGATTAACATTAACATATCTGAATGCGACTATAAATAGTGAAACCTGATACGCAGAACTGGACATTGAATCTGACGGGTCTAGCCACACCCGGCAAAAGCAGTGGGTTGACGGGTATTGGTCCGGGTTTGGCCTGCCAATAGTCAGCGGGTCGTGTTTTTGGGCAGGTCTGGAACCGAACCGACCAATTTTTCCTGTTCAAACCCGGACCGCTGGCGGGTTACCCGGACCTGTTGCTAATGCTATCTGTAAGCAATCCTTGGTTGTGGACAGATTCCACAAACGAACACAGTCATGTTACAATTCCTCAGAGAATCCAGCCTTTGAAGATATGGGGAAATTACCAGTAACCTACATGAGTCACTTTGGAGCGATTTCCTTTCAGGATTCTCTCTCTTTGAACTCTCTTGATGGAAATTGGATTACACAATCTATTTCAAGTGTAGGGTTTTAGCAGCCCAACTATGCTGTAGATTGAAATCATGTTATGTCTCAATTCAAAGCATCGACAAGTAATGGCTCAGTGAGCAAGTGCAGAACATTACATGACCAGGAGTTGCCTGTCATCTGCAAAGTTGCACTAAAGAGTTACTCTGTGGAGATTTTCACTCACAAGCTGCAGCTTATTTGATTGAACCCAAACTTACAGAACCTTTTTTGGAATTTGGAAGCATAGGTTGGAATATACTACTTTGGAAATGTCAAGTTCAGTGAGGTTACTAACTGGCCAGGGGTGCATATTCATGGTTTAGTGTGCAGTGGCAACCGGTCTCCAACAGACAAGTTGACAAGGAGCATAACAGTTCAAGGGATTTTAGTGGCGGCTATCACATACCAATTACGCCTAGATTGGGAGATGTGTAGGGCCAAGTGAGATAAGTGGCCTGCACTTAGTCGTGTACAGAATTCATTGATGACTATCTGTGTGCAGTGCTTCCACAGATTCCGAAGCATTGAATGTTGAAGAACTCATACTAGGTATGAATCAAATGAAAAATTCAAAGTGTACTACTAACTTAGATATACACATTTCAGTAACCAATTTGCCACTCTGAGGTGTGCCTGGGTTGGAATGATACATGATTCATAAACTGCACATTTGGAATATAACCCTGCCATGAATCGAAGTGGATTGTACTTAGCTGCATTGCAGATCTGAGGTGAGGCTGAAGTACAATTGTAGGCTAGAACAATATCCAGCAACCAAGCCTACAGGCATGCCTATGAATATGCAAGCCAAGTCACATCATCCAACTCTCCTGGTAGCAGATCTGAGGTGTGCCTGAACATCAATTATATATGACAGCAAATGCTGCTGTTTTGCCAAGAAGGCAGAAGGCATGCATTTTATTTTGCCACTCATAGTTAATATTGGCTAGACTGTCTATTATGATATTGTGGTTGGAGACTGTGCAGTGCTCTATCTGTCTTAATGAAACTCAAGACTTGTGCTGCATACTCTGGAGCATCTGTGAGAGTAATTGATCGAACCCATGGGATCATTTGGATTTCAAATTTCATGCAAGGCATCAGCATTCTAGTTCACCTCGACCATGCCAATAATGAATCATTCTACTCTCGTTGCTGGATCAAATATGATAATCCTATACAGACCAATCATGATGGCATTAGGACAGTCTGGAACTCTGAATTAAAGCCTTGGGTTGTGCAGATTTGTACCATTCTGACAATTACCATGATACTACCGATTGTAGAATCAATCAGATAATTAGAATATGTGAAAAATATTACCCATTACTCTGCACCATTTGGCAGGGGCTTTTACAACTTCACCAACATGATTGTTTGAAGCAAGATTGGTTCACAATACAGAGCAAGTGCCGATCAATTGTCTCTATCTCAAATTGGTCACTAAATTATCAGAAACACCAACGAAAATCCTCTCTACCAAATACTAATTTCGGAAACAACAGTTCCTAATCAGCACTTGATTCTCTTCAATATGACTGAGAAATGAGATGTCTATGCTCAGGTGTGCCTTACAAATGTCCCATTTTGACAGTTTGTCTCTATTGATAAGACAATGTTGGATGAATAATAAAGAGGTGTATATGTATTTCACTATGTTGATTATCTATAACTATTGTTCATGGGGTAGATCTGACTGCAATGTGTTTCCATGCACTTTCAGCAACTTTATTTGGTCCACACCAGACTGCAGAATAAATCAAATGATTGATGTCGTAATGTATAGGGAACTAATAACGTTATGCAGGTTTCCCTTTTGGGTCAGTCAGGAATATTGGTGATGCTAACACCGTCTGGTATCTGAGACACCGAGATCTCGATTTTGTAGCAATCTGTGTGGAACTCTGTGTTGCCCCAGACAAACAACCTGTGCAATTACCTGGTGCGGCTCTTTCAATACCTGGTACTATAGAGTGAATACCACAGTGTTTGCAGTGATATGATTCGGGCGAATCACACTAACTTTGGGTGTCGTTATGTCTACAGATGGATTGGGTAAGTCCTGGAATATTTGCTGTTTTTGTGTGCATTTAGATCAACAAGGTGCACTAAGGAGAGTATCTTCATATCTTGCTAGTTGAGAAGGAGCATCTCACTTGAAATTCTGTCTTTTTCTAGTTCAGGATGATCTCCTGGTCCATCGAGTAGCATTCGCATGGTTGTTGTTCGCAGCTATGGGAACATATAACGTTCTAACTCCGACTTGAGTGGCCATTCATTGCACCATTACACCGAAATGTCACTGACATCGACCATGTCTCCAAACATTACTATGAATGAAGCTCGCCATCATCTTCGATTCCTCCATGCTAGTGAAGCCCCTTGCAATACCTATCTTTCCACATGGGTATTCAGCTTTGCTTACTCTTCCTGAGCCCACAGGTGATAAACAAGAACTGGATTCACTTTGGAATGGTAACGAATGGTTTCCCATTAGCAGGTTTTGATTCTGATCACCATATGAACATCCATAGCTGGGCAATTTGTACCAACCTGTGCATCGTATAGTACAAAGCTTCATTGTCTTTAGTCCAGATGGCATACATTGAACTATTTGCTGCATGGTAGAATGCCTCTGTACTATGACTTCCCCTCCGAGTATCATCCCCAGGATCTTCAGGCGTACCTGAACCATGTCATACCATCTGGTAACACCAAACATAAGGTGAATGTTATCACAGAGTTGTTGTGACTTGCAGAAAGCATGGCATTGTAGCATTCTTCACAATTGGCCAGCCCACACTGCTTTATGTCTGGTACAGATAACACTAATCACATATTTCTAACTTCCATCAATTGTTTGAGAGTTAGCAGTTGCTTGATCATTTCGCTCTGGATGTTAAGGTATCATATATAACAATGAGCACATTCCATCGACTTCCTACCTTGTCAATAGTGATGTTGAGATGCTCATTGGTGGGATTGATATTGTTGGAATCCACACCGTTGGCAAGATTTGAATTCGACCACATATCACATTGCATTGGTAACGCTCTACATTGTCAATGCCACTCTGGGCATTGTGACGAGTAGGATCTGTTCAAGGGCAGATGTAAACACTGGATGCCCTAGAGGTGGAGTTCTCTGGATCTCGAATTGGTAGCAGGGTACTGAAATCAGACTCTGCAATTGATCCCAGTTTCATTCTGCACTGATAATGCCAGGATGGTCATTCTGTACCATATTTACTCATTTGTCAAGAGTATTCCCCTACAAAATTAACAGCAACAGCCCTACAACAACCATCTCCATTAGCAATTTGCATATTATAGCAGCTGCAACTGAGATAAGTATGCTTTCTAGCTACATCATATCTGCCACCAGCACACCTGGCATATCTCAATCCCACTCTCATCTCACAATGAGGCATATTTTCCAATCCTGGTTCGCCAGATGCTACAATCCACCTAGATGTGGAACTGAATAGATGTTGCCTTGAATTTGGTTATTATCTGATTTGCAGATCCCATTGGCAAACGGCAGTGTAACCGCTTCATCAAACCACTCACGTTCAAATATGTTGTCGATTGTTCTGAGAATAGTGCTTAATGCTGAACTGCTATTGTCTGGATTGTTGACCTCCTCACCAACCTCTTGCATGTCAACCTCCCTTGCACCGCTGTCTGTCTTCTGTTCATCCTCAGTAATCGATTTCAGTTCATTCAAAGTTAAGTGTACAGAGCGGCTCATGCTCTGTGAGAGCTGCAATTCATCCTGATTTATGATGATTTACAGAAAAGTGTCGGATTGAAGAAACATGTGTGAAGTATAAACAATTCTTCTCTTTCAATGTGAACTCACATTAATACCACTGCCCATCTCTTTCCCACCATCATCCTCATCCTCTACTTTTTCAATATCCTTAAAATAATGATTAGCAGTTGGGCATATCTAGCCGCAACATAACTAGCAGAGATTACCTTAATTGGTCTCAATATGTACTCCCCATCATCCTGCCCTGTAATGACAGTCATTGCTACGAAACTTATTTTCAAATTGTGTCCCTGGATCAACTTGAAAAAATTTGGAATGCAACAGTTATACAAATTCTGGCCATTTATGGGGTCATTCATCAGTTGCCTGTCTGTGAATTGCCCCATACACATTGCATCCAATTCTTCAGGCTCCAAGGTATATTTGAACATTGCTCTTGGACTGTAGGGTTCTTTCGGGCCTGCATGTCAATCAATCAAATCATTCAAGTACTCCCAGTACCTGACATACATATATGAGGCTTTGAGTATCATGTGGAATCTATGGTCATTATTTGGCACCCAGCAAATTACAACCTTAAAAGTTCAATTTGACAGTCCTAGGAGATAACATAATTTGTGCAGGGGCACTTTTCCAATTCCATCGCTGGTCATTTGTTGCCTTCCCTTGCTTTCTTCCTTCCCTTCCAATTCATGCTGGCAGAATCACCAAGGACATCTTGCTCAGCTGTCGCTGAATGCATATGGCATTGAATAACATTGTCGAAAGGCAGCCAATTCTCGAATATTGTCAATCAATCAGCAACTCCCATCTCCCACTGCAGTTATCTATCCTGCTGCTGTTTCAAATAGTCCCACTCCAGCATAATTCCCTGATGCATTGTCTCCTGCAACCAAGCGACCTGGACTTTCTTCAACTTGTTGAAAACACTGTTGTTGAGCTGCCCCATTCTTGCAATATATTGCTTCAAGGAGAGTACAGTTTGCGTTAGGCTACTTGGTGCTGTGACTTCTACACTGCCCAAGTTCAACAAATCATTTCTCTCTTCATCTACATGATGGTTGTCATAAGAATTCGCTGGTACAGGGGGGCAAGGCTGAAATCCTTGCGACATTAGTTTTCTGTGATTCAACTGCTGGCAGAAATCTTTTGCTTTGCAGGCTGAGAGGGGGTCTCTCATGTATGTCAAAAGAAGGCCCTGGTAGAGTAGAGCTGGAAGATGTGCGCCACATGAGTGAATTGATTCCAGGTGGTGCTGGAGGCACTTGAGATGTGCCTGGAGATGATGGTTCTTGTTCTGTGACATGTGGTGGAGAGATCATTTGAGATCCACCATAACTGCCCTTGGGAATTTCATATCCTTGCCATGGTGGGTCATAACATGGAAATCCTTCACTGGCTCTGGTGTTTGGTTGAGTACTTGGTGTCATGATGGATGGTGAATCATGGTAGAACTGGGCAGTGTGTGGGAATGGTTGCTGGAATGGAGGGTAACCATATCCAGGTTGCTGATAAAAGTGATTGGAATATTGTCCAAATAAACAGTCTTTGCTTGAGGCATTGAAACAACCAATATGTGATAATTCCAAATTGATGTCAGGTGGATGTTGTGAGCCCAAAATGCAACCTGTTGGAGCTGTATTGAATGGATTTGGTGGAGAACTATTTGGCTATATACTGTGTGACAAAATGAATATGTCACAGATATTGTGATTTGATACACAGTTCAGAATTCCTCGAGAGTATAGTAGTATACATTGAACATACAAGTGACCTTCAGCGACATGAAGGCCTGGTATATCCCATATTGTCACAAACTGTGGTCTTTCACTGCACCATTGATCAATAAATCCGGGCTGAGAAACAGAAAGTTCAATCACAACACCTGCCCTGACTGTGTTGTATGAGTGAATTTGTCAACTAGAATCTTGGATGGAATCACAACTACATATGGCTCATGACAATAAAGGTCATAGAAGTTATATGATATAATATCTCCTACCAACTTACAAGGTTAGCATGACCAATAATTGTACACATGAAATATGTGTGTACAACCAGCAACTTCATTGAATGGGAGAGCTGTCAGTTGAGCAGCAAAAGCGTTTGTATTCGATTGAGCACCTTTGCAGACAGCATTGTGCTTTTCAGGGTCCGCCCAACTGTAAACCATGATTAATAATGCGAACATCCAGCAATTCTACCAGTTCTCAATGATTACTGAGTGGGCAAACAGTGTGATAAAACACTCACATATTCATTGTATTAAGATGATCTATCTTTATTATCAGCACCTGTGAGGCTCAAGCATAGGTGGAACTCACAAAACCACAATAATATAGGCTGACAGTCGTAATCACAGCAGCACCTGACAAGGCACATCAGATTTGGTTACAGTTTATGACAAATCAAACCGTCTCGTCTCTGGTTTCAATTGTCTGCAGATAATGTATACTAAGTAACATGTACACTACGATATATATATTCTAGGTTCTGAAGAAAACTGATTACATTGTGACTTAGTATTACCCCTCCCCTATATTTGGTGGAGTGCAAAGCAGTTGTGAAAGTGACACCCAAACCTGAGTTTGCATATTTTCAAACCAATATCCTTAACACTCATATGCAGCTGACATAAATCACCCCCTGATGCGCTTATCATGATTAGTCCACATAGATAAAATGTATATGTTTTATCTGGAGAAAGCAAATAGTTGATTTGAACTGACTGGGATCTTGCTATCACCATATCACCTAATATCGATGACTGAAAGGCTACTACCTGCTCGCATTTTACCACCTCCAGAATGTGTTCAACCAAAGCCATTTTGCTGTAATTTCAGTAGGTGCTCCCAAATTGTGATGAATGATGGATTTGTCCAAGTATCAACCCATTCAGAATGTGCCAGGTACACCACCACCACCAGATGTTACTCCAAACGAGGTAACTGTAGATCCCAAAACGTGCAATCTGACATGTACCGATTATTTAACATGTACAAAGGTTCCTAGGGAGATAGTTGGAGAGGAACATGCACATGGGACAGTATATGGTATATAAACCTTACTATACACCTAGCATTGCAACCACTCACTACTACAGAGTCCATCACACCTGTTTTAGTCCACACATGACTTTTAACCAGCACAATCATTTAGTGAGCTAACAAAGACATGGATAGACCAATGTCAGAGGTGGAGACCTGACAATGTCGAATTCAAATGATTCCGATCACCTGGCAATCTGAGAAAGCTCATCTCTCACATTGATTTTGAGCTTGGCAAAGACAGTTCGATAGAACATGATTTACACAGCTTTGGAACATTATACTACAGGCATAGAGTGAATCAGATAGAGCTTCTCTTGCCACATCTCCCATGCAGGAACACCTTGATTATTAACAGGTGATTCATCCTAACACAGAGAGTCTTCAAAAATTTTCCAAAATGTTCACATGCAATTGGTGTTGCAATACCTATGATCATCTGCCTGCCAAGCTGACAATCGTGCAACTCATTTGTGCATCCAACAAGATGCACTTGATGAATTATTTACATGATCAGTATACATGGGCACAGTGCTAGAATATTTGTAATATTTGAAATACTATCAGCTTGACAGCTATGTAAAGCACTTGGACACTGTGCAGGTAGATACCATGTCCCTCCAAAGCCAATGAAACCAGTGACTAAGCATGGCATAGTGGGGTGAAGACATTCTTATCCCCACTCTGGAATCTGGACATAACTGGTTCGACCTTGAAATGGTACTGGGCTGAAGAAATCCGCACTCAATGTTACACTCTTTCAGCTGGGTGGAATGAGGATTATCCAGAACAAGCCATAGTTGTTCGACTCTCATAAGGCTCATGTCCAAAGTGTGAAATTCCCCAGTATATGCCCATGGGACTTGTATTATTTTGACCACTCAATAACTCCAGAAATCACCATATTCACAGGGATTGGCTAGATGACAATCACATCGATGTTCTGCACACTGTTGCTGTTCACCCAATCTGCAAGCAGTTATGGCAATACCCTCTCCATAATATCTATTCGCTTTAGCAGTCTGAAGAATGGCTTCAGCAGTTTGAGGGATTAGTGAAGGATATATTCAACAGGCTGCTTAAATACCTGAAAGCTAGAAATGTAATGGTTCAATTTGAGATTCAATTCACAATGGCATGTCAATATCAGGGTGTCCAGTTCTTCTCTAGACCATTTGATTTATTGAAAGTTGGCTCCTAGCATGGAAAAGTGATCAGTGGATTGATCAGACCACTTGGAGTACACTGCACACCAAATCTTGTCTGCTCCCAAGATGACAGGAAAACTGTCACACATACCACCTCTGATAGGATGGTAATAGGAGCAGTGCAGGCATTATGTGAATTCTCTCAGCTTGTTAGTCCACTAAATCACTCTGTTCTGTCCCTCAATGCACAGGACAATGCACCAATGCAATTGAATGAGAAGAAGAGCGTGTTTTGAGAAAAGATATGTTCAACCTCTGTGATGGCTGAAGTGGACAAACAGTAGGCAACAGAATCCCACCAGGTCACTGAACCTAAGATTGGTTCAATGTATTTTGCAATGGACGCCCATGTCTACAGGGCTGGTATGGGTACTACAACAAGAAAGCCACAATTCCAGGTCCACCTTAGTAGTGTCTGACAAGCAGCAACCAAATAATCAAAGCCTGATCAAAAGAAGGTAAAACATCAATTGCAGTAGGAACTGAACTCAGCCACTTGAGATAAATAAAGGATTTCTGATTCATGGATCTATCATCTCAAACAATAAGAATTCCAGAAAGTCGGAAGTAAGGTCATCAGTCTCAGAACCAACTTTTCTGAATCACTTTTGCAAATTAATACTATAATAGATGAAGAGGTTTGTGGTGTAGCAAACATGACCCCCAATAAGCATGTGGAATTTCTCTTCCATCTATCTGTTGCTGCAACAGATGCCACCATATGGAGTATCACTGTTCATAATGACATCACAGACAGTCTGCACATAGTGACCACTCCTATCGTGATGAATATGCAGAAGCCAATCAAGATGATATAATCTGTCGATTACATTACCTTTGATGATTGCAGAGAGGCATTCACTATTCAGGAGCTCTCGAAACACATTGATCAGCAAGTATTACATGTTAGACTTCGAACATGCATCCTGTATTCTATATATCAGTGGCAATTCGGCCAATGGGATTTGGAAAATATTTTACCAATTGTATTGCTGAACTCCTGGATACGGGTAATATGCAAGCAGCATATTACACTAGCAATGGACTCAATTACATACCCCAGAGAATTAAGCGTTGTAACCAGAGTACCAGTCTCGACTATATGAAGGAGATACGGGTTTATCTTGCCTTTCAACGCTTGAATGATATTGCTGCCGCAACGGTTTTCAACCAACTGTCCCCTGGAGAAAAACGGGGACTTACATACACAGCTGATCATTTACACCTCCAACATTATCAGGACGAACATTTTTTTCACCCTGTATTCGAACAGACACATTATTTGACAGAAACATATATCAACAGAGTGTGTAGAAGTATCCAATTAACATCACACAGATACCCATCAGAAAGCTATTCCATATACAAATTGATGAGTACAGCGAAGACACAATTAGAGAATACATGTTCAGATATGATCTCAACGTACCTCTGGACAGTTTATATATTCAACTGCAGAATGCGCTGTTGTACTACTGTCAACCATGTCACAGCTCTACTTCTGTCGATCATCTGGAACTGAATAGCAAGATCAAATGAACCAATACCAACCAAGGAATCATCCCTGAATCTCATAACTTATAAGTCCAATATCCAGACAGTAAATACAACAACGTTCATAACACCTTTCTTGGATACGTTCCTGTGTGTCAAGTAGTGTACTTTAGCTGGACCCCACGGAACCAGATCATCCACTTTCATGACTGACTGCCAGCAGGAAAAATGACATTGACCATTTCTAAGAGGTGCAACAAGACTGAATGATGGGTATTTTATCCTAAAGTTCCAGAATATGTGCTGGACATTTTAGCAGAGTACAATGATCTGCAAATCTCAACTGGCTGTTATTACAGTTTTATCTGAATTGTCAAGCAGTCTGTTATACTGCATCTTGTACCCTTTGGAGCGATAGTTGAACTAGCAGATTTCGTGTGAGGGAATGCCTCATCAGACAGAATCGATAGTGTATTACTTGTGAATGATCATGTGGATTTAGATACCTACTGGAATATGTATCAATTTGAATCAAGGTGTACAAGAGTAGGAGTAACATAGTTTATAGAATATTATGGTATATATTTTAACAATCACTACAGTAGAGTATGGGTCAAGATCTGTAATGCACTTGAATCATCTTGGGGATGTGGGCAATACTACCAATAGCTCTGAAATTTGAACAATCTAATGGCTTCATCTTGTTGCATTCTAAAAACAACAATACACTAATCTGAATATTCCTGAATAATGTTGCACATCTTCAAAAGGATTAAGAAGAACCAGAAGGTGGTCTCAGAGCACCTGAGCGAACTTCACTTTGAGTTCGGCCTGTCTAGGAGCATCTGGAAGCCCCTGGAAGCTTTCATGTGGCTGATCAGAGTTGCAGAGTTGATTAGCTATGTCTTCCAAACTGATTTACGATGTGCTGCTGTTCCTCACTTCGCAAGTCAAGTCAATATCTATATAGAACAACAAATCCCAACATAGCTCCCATAGTGCATAATCTCTCTGTGCAATACATACATGAAGCGTGACAATGCATGTCAGCTGGAATCTATCAAAGCCCTGCGAGAATTGTCATAGTTACCAGACTGCTTCAGCAACTTCAACTGCCAGCAGCACAGGCACACATTCTTAGTGTAAGTCATAACAGCCAGGTAATGATATCCATGAGATACATATACAAAGCTACAATGCAGTGTCACAATGATGAGTATTTCATGCTGGTTGACAAACTGCATGTTGTAATTTTAGCTATAACTGCTTGCAATCTCATACATGGCAATCAATAGTTCTAGTTTAGGAATGCCAACATTGAGTGGTCAAATGGCCTGTTGATCAGTTTGCAGACAACAGTCAGAAACCCTGGAAATGAGCAGATTATTACTTTGCTGCCCAAGAGAAATGGATGTGTCCAATGCAGTATTTGTGAACTACCACCTCCAGCAGATGATTTTCAATTCCTGTCAGCCACTTGAGTCAATAACTAACATGCTAGTAACTTGGTTGTAGTAGTATTTGTGATGCCAATCAACAAGAGCACAGAACTGCTGGGAGTACCACAAATGTCGTAAGTCATAACCAAGGGAATATTCAGTGCAATATGCCACAATCAGTGCTAAATGTGGAAGCATGGAGTAGCTGCAGTAGTTATGGTGGAAGAGAGTCCACATGCGAATCATAATGGACTGATACTGGCTCACTGACGCACAAATGGAGTAGTTCCAGTATGACGGTTGACCATACTATGCCAAACTGTTCCAATCCAGCCTCCATTGACACCTACACATTTATATTCTTGCCACACTGGTATACCAGGCAGAGACTAATAAATATCCCAAAATTGCATTCCAGATATAGTAATGACAGATGATGGAGTTCAAATTGAACCTCGGTGTGGAGACATTATCAAACTCTTTTTCAAGATCACAATAGAAACATACCCACCTCACCAAACTAGAAAATTGTATTATTGACCTTCCACCCAGCTGCATATTACAATATGGGTGAATCTACAACCAATTGATGGTCAAACTGAAAATGTCAAAAATCTACATTGAAATGTACTTTGCCAACAGCTCCATCTACTGGTTCCGCTCACTGGCAGCAGTGGCCAAACTATGTGCCATAATGCAGTACAGTGGCCAATGGCTGCATATTGATGATTGGGCACTGGATTTGGGTGCAGTAATATATTGTACACTTTGCCTCTGATCTTGGTAATTCTTAATCATATGTATCGTATTCGGATCTTTACCAGTCTCAATCGACAATATCTTGATTATCTCATCCGCAGCAAGGATCGTAGCTACTGCAGGATGGCATTTCATGCCCACATGGGCATGTTTGAATTCAGGGATGAGCCCATCTGGTTCGAGACTAAACTAGCTTCCTTTCATGGTTTCATGAACAACAGCCTGCAGCCTTATATTCAGCACTTCACTGTGAAACACCTCAAAACATACTCATCTGCTCGAGGAAAGAAAAACTGAATGAGGAGCATAAACGAAAAGTGTTGAAACAAATTGGCAAAATTACCTTCCATTGTAATGCTAAAACGTGCCAATTTGGAGTCTCAGTCATTGGCTATCATGTATTTGCCATCAAGTGAGAAGTAATTAGGAAAGGATCAGGTAGGATACCTATGATCAAGGATTGGACAATCCCAAAGCCAGTGTGGAATGTGCAAATTATTCTTCGATTCGCAATGATCTACTGACAGTTTATTGGAAGATATTCAAACACTACGTTTTCCCTAACAGAGTTACCAAAGTGGGCAGAGCCTGCATGTCAACCTGAATGCAGCTGAATGAAAATCAGACGCACATACAACTGGGTGAGGGCTCACAATGCCTAGCTGGTATTCCAGAAACTGCATAGGGTCTTTGCCAATCCACCGATCCTCTAGCATTTCCAACCCCAATAGGGAATCAATTTGCTAAACAGTAACAGCTGCTAGGCTAACACTGGTATTCCCCATTGGTTGAATGGTTTCAGGTCCCTCAGTACAGTGAACTTCAACTCCCAAAAATGTTTGGTGACTGTTCCTGCAGACACGCCTGATGGGTAGAGATACTGTCCTCAACTTTCATTCCAATTAATCATGTATAAAGCAAGAAGTACCTGGCAGATAGGCTGTCATGATGATCTAACAAAGAGATTGTATACAAGAGGCTGATTGCATGATGATTAACAACTCTGGCACACACTGTTAGACTGTAGGATAAACTCTTTGCTTCGATGAAGTCAGCCCAGGCCTCAAGCTCATTGGCTGATGATGCTAACCACAGGATCATTGGTACTTCCGTGGTCAGACACTCTGATCTGCCATGACCGGCTGTGGACTCATGCACAGAATGGATATTCACTGCAGGAGCTCAGACCTACGAAAGGAAGATATACCTACTGACTGATGACTCCCTCCACAGCCAAGTGATATGTCATTTCCATTGCAACCCTGAATCTGGCCACTTTGAAGCTCCTATAGCTGTTGGATTGGGATGTAGAGCAATCAATTCGCCAGCAATAGATGGTGCTGTGTGCAAATACATCACCAGCTGCAAGTTAAGCCACTCAGTTGCAGCACCAGGCCACTACTGCCAAGGACTCAACGTGTCTCAGCAACTACCTATTCAAACATTGTAGAGAGTAACAATTGGCTTCAGTACGCACTTTCTGATGTCAACTGCTTCGGCATAATGAGGGTTGATGGAAATTATTAACCAATTGAATATTACATCAGCACAATGTAAATCGGTTTCGAAGCTACACCCATACCTCCCAGTCACCCTGGTCGACCTCAGAAGTTCTTCTCACTACTTCAAGATGCTCCCTTGCGCCCCTTGAGCTAAGCAAAGTGCCTTCGGACTCTGCAAGTGCAATCTCAGGTGCTCTTGATAGCACCTGTAGTTATGGAGGTGAATTCATGATGCTACAAGATTTGACTTACATGGTAGTCACATTATGGAGCAGCTGACACCTCAGGGCAGGTCTGCAGGAGACTTCCAGACCAGCTGGGACCTCTGCACAGCTCCGCAGGAGACATCGTACCATATTCTCACAGCAGTGGTTCATAGGGTTCCATAACCACTAGGCATTGTGTCTATCATATTTATATTTGTTACAGTCACAAGATTCGCTATATCATACTCTGGCATCAATTATCAAAGTCTCTCTATCTATATACATACAGTCAATCTTGCTATAGACAGTACTCAAGTGTAATTGGAGGAGCACCTGGAGATGCCAATTGACTGAACTTAAAGATGCATTTGGAGGCCATGGTGGCATGAAAACCCATTTCTCACCACCACCACCGCCATTCAGTTTGGCAGGCGGAAGGTGACAGGGGGCGTATGGAGACACTGGGATAATGGACATGGACTGGGCAACAGGGAGTATATATTTGGGAGACCCTGAATAGATAGAAATCATCTCATTATACAAAATACGCACTGTATCTTTCCCAGCTCTTGCTCCCATGCACTATTGCCAAGCTGTCATCTATCTGCATAAATTTTGTGGTTCCTCAAATATTTGGGCCGAGTTATCATACAGCAATGCAATGTGTGTGGTTCCTCACCGCAAGGCAGCCTATTACATCCTCCAGCCTGAGCTGCTCTGTTTCATGAATTCTCTTTGCATGTCTTGAGAGGTGGGGTGGAGGGCTGATAATGGGCTCTCTGCTGTCTATAGCTCCGGCATTTCACCACACTAACACCGTGTGAGTTTGGCAATGCACTTGAAAGACAACTTGCAGCAAGTTTGGAGACTCACTTCAAGCCAGAGATCAACTGAACTGAGCAAATGCACTTGAAGGCCAGGATGATGTGAACTTAGCGATGCACATGGCGTTCATGATCGAATATGGTTGCGGATGCACCTGGAAGCCAGGATCGTGAGAACTTGGAGGCCATGACCGGGCAAGTCTGGACATGCAATTGAAGTCCGTGATGGAATGAGATTGGAGTACTAGCAGGTGATCATTCTGGAGGCGGTGGATTGGGAGTGAGGTAAGATGGGAGCAGAGAGTAAATTCATTGGTTAACTCCTAATTGTGGGAATGTAGAGAGTTGAGTACAACAAGGTCTACCAAGAGAAGAGTGATGACAGATGAGAGACTGGCTGGAAGCGGGAGGCAGTCAACTTTGGGATGACGCAGTACTCTGTGTATGCAGTACTCTGGGTACACAGTGCTCGGAGTATGGAGTACTTGGTGTATGCGATTCACGGTGTATGCTGCCATTGGTGGATGCAGTACTTAGTGTATGAAGTACTCGGTGCATGCAGCACTTGGTCAACTCGGTGTATGGTGCACCTAGTGTCAACTCATGATCAGAGTGTGGAGAGATAGAGAGGGATGACTGAAATTTGTGTTGTTCAGGAATTTGATAGTTGCGGACATGAAAGATAGCAATGAGAGGACATGAAATCATCTTGAGATACTGTAATATAAGAGAATTTTATGAGTGAGGCAATTGACCATCCCAGTTACAGCAGGTACAAGTCCCAATCCCACGGGTAATAATTCTGATACGAGGTCTTCTAGACCCAATCAGGCAAGTCGTACCCCAGATTTCTCATAGTTGCTCATATGCGCTATATCATCACTATCATCATCCCCCATCTCTCTTTCTCATCCACAACTCTGGCGTCATTGCGGTATACAAAGTTTTGTCAGCCCTCTCTATCTCTCCATGCCAGGATCATGAGTTAACACAGAGTACAGCATACACCAAGTACAGTATATGCCGGGTTCAAGCATACACCAAGTTCAACATACCACCGAGGAATGTGTACACAAAGTAAAGCATACACTGAGCAAAGCATACACCAAGTAAAGCATCCAGCAAATATTGTCTGGCTTCCCTTCAATCTGACAATCTCAAGTTAACCACCGAATGTAGCTGCAACTTCTGGCTTGCCTCACTACAGATTGATCACCACAAGCCAGTTCTCCAGGAGAGGTTTAAAGGTAAAGTCACCTCATCACATTCACACAGTTGCGAGTTAACTAACCAGATGACTAGAGTCTCAGCACCCGGGGTGCCCCCCTTAGGCTGCTTCCAGATCGACCACCTCCAAGTACTCCTGCACTCTGGCTCGAGCCTGGCCTGCTTGTGCACCTCACATCTCACATGCTCACCACATCAGAGTGCATCTCTAAGGTCACTCGATAATGGCCTCCCAGTGGATCACTGACTTCACTCTATCTCTGGCACAGAGTGCATCTCCAACCTCGCTCGATTCCAGCCTCAGAGTGCACCTCTCAGTTTCCACAATAATGGCCTGCAAGTGCTTCTCTGAGTTCTCTCAATCTCTTGCTTGATGTGCATCTCCAAACTGGCTCGATCACCACCTTCAAAGTGCCTTGCTAAGTTCACTGGAGAGCCATCTTCAGGCGCACCTTGAAATGATGTCAAGCACCACTTGTGCCCAGCCCAGATTACCATTTGCGGATGGGTGGCTATATAGATACAAAGATACACAGATACATAGATGACATTACAGACATGATGCATGAGTTGTAAAAATTATTGAACGATAAGTAGTAGCTCTGATTTCTAGATGCACCAGCAACGTACCCAAAGCATATGATGTTTTTCCCCGACTGCTCTACCGTGACTCGATGTGCTCCCAGTCTTGTTGTTGGTGCTTCCTGGTGCTTCCAGACTTGTCATTAGCACTTCAAGGTTCTCCCAGGCTTCTCGTCAGTGCATCCAGGTGCTCCCTGGCTTGTTGTCAGCCCTCCCAGGCATGTTGCCGGCACTCCCAGTGACAGAAATACATTTCACTGATATATGGCAATCAACCTCCTGAGTTGAAACCTGATCGACTTGCTAGAATCTGCAAGGGTGTTTTTCGGACACATTACCTACAAATGCAGCTGTCAAGTAATTTTCCTTAGCAATCAGTGGATGGAGTTCCGCAGTCCATTCTGGAACTGAGTCTCCTCTGATATCAGCATTAATGACAGACACTTTGTTGCCTACCACCCACAAGCCGACAGCCAAACAAAGTAGCAGATCCAGTCCATCAAGCAAAAGTCAAGAGCTGTGTACGACTACATTCACCATAATTGTATTGCACTCTTACCACTGGTACTGTATTCATACAATAGCTGCATCCATTACTCAACATACTCGATGTCGTTCTGGTCTAACTACCACAGCCACCTGTTAATACAGTTCAAGCAACCAAAGACCCCATCACACATTAGGACAAATATACCAGCAGATGCAATTGCTGCAGGCCAGCAAGAGGCTCGCTGGTTCCTGAAAAAGCACCTACTAGAGACTGAAATGCAGCAATTGATGTACACTGGCAGGAAAGAACTCACTTTGAGAGTTGTAGACAAAGTGTGGCTTTCAACTTGGCACTTCAAAATCACCAGACTATCATATAAACTTGATTTTAAGTGCACTGAACTGCACACAGTCAGTATGGCCATAAGCAAGAGGAATTACAAATTACACTTGTGGAAGAAAATGCGGAATCACAACATGTTTCACATATTCAATCCCAATTAGAAAACACCTCCAGTTGCAGACCAGCAATTAACAGAGCCAAACCAAATCCTACTAGACCATCTCCAGGAAGGGTAGGAGGTTGACTGGATGCTTAATTCTGAGCTGCCATACTGGAAGCTACATGACCGTGTTCACAGGGCCAGAGGCAGCTTTGTATGCATGGAAGGGAAACTGTTTAAAAACATCGAAAATGCGCAGAACCAGAATGCCAAATGTCATTGATATAATCTGTACAAGCGATGGCAGCAATATCACAGAGGATATCAGGTCTTGAAATACTTTCTTGTGTCATTGTTTCTTTCTCTCCCCTTGGATCTTGGCCCACTATATATGGCATCCATTTGAATGTTACCACCCAGTACTTGCAGTAGAGTGTCCCCATGCACCAATTGGCCCAAGTTGTGACCAACTAGTACTAGATCAGTTGTGGGACTTTGTCATCACATGTGTGTGTACCCTGGGGTTAAATTTTCAGTTGTATTGTAAGTATGAATTGGCAGCCAAGGAGCTTCACATTGATATCAGGAGTTAATGCACCAGTACAGGTACGTGATTTGTTCAGCATCAGGTAGCTGCACTGCTAGAGTTCTTTTCAACACACACAAATCCTTAAGATGAATTATGGTACTAACTTTTACTTTGGGTCTCATTCATGCCCCCTGTGCAACAGAATACTATTCTTCTCAGCAATATTACTATTTGGTCAGATGTAGGCAGACACAGAATTACGTTCTGATATATACTATCTGGGAACTCGTGATCGAATGAATGTACAAGATGTACTTCAAAGTAGTGATGAAGCAAGCTCGTCAAGCACTGGAGGCTATGTTTGATGCCAACTGTGATGTAGTATTGAAGTGAACTTCGGAGAGGCATATAATGTCTGTGATCGTGACAACACGTCGGCCATAATGCTAGAGTGTATCTATTATTCATATATCAATTGTATAGTCATTGATATGGTGTCAATATGAAGTAATGTCATTCATTGACTCATAGTACATACTGAAATGTAATAGATATATTAGGGGTTCACCCTTAGCACCAGTAATGGTAGATGACAAAGTGTAGTAAATACAAATCAGCCAAGCGGCCGATGTTGCATAACACCTATATACAAGATGATGTCACGTGTGCCAGTCATGTGATCATTATCGGGATTATACTGGAGCTGCATGTTGATTGATTAGTGCATCCTACTTGGGTTCTAGCTGATTCGCCTATGATGAGACGATTAAGTCGCCATAACGAGAGCATTAATTAAGAATGCTAGCAGTGCACATAATTATGAATCTCGCCTACTCTATCATATATAGCAAAACAAGGCACAGTTAAGTTGCTATTACGCAGAATTAGGCGCACACCAGATGTTATGCAACATGCAAGTATGGAGAACCTCTGAGGCCCTCTCCAAGAGAGTGGGAAACCCTTCAGATACTTCGCGGTCATTCAATAGTTGGGCCCTACCCATGCAATCTCAGAGGGATCGACGGCATTGGCTGAAGATAAGAGGCGGGAAGCAATCTTGCTCATTTGTTGGAGTCTCAGGGGTTTTCTCCTAGCAGTAGTAATAATACATGATGGATCTCAGGCGAGTACATGCAGCTACAACTACGGTAGCACATATGCAAAACACCTACTCCACAAAGAACAACATTAAGTTTGTCAGCCAAATGATCTTTAGTGGGATTACACTTGGGCCACATGTCGATCTATTGGCGACGAGCACGCTTGCACTAGCGGATTCACTAATCATGATGCCATGATGTTGCTATTACTGGGAAGTGAAAAACCTTCAGCAGTGCGAATAATTATTGGCCACACCTACTATTTCTTCTCTAGCGGGGCAACACTCAGTTGAGTTGTGCTTACGCAGAATTACATGTGCAGCGCGCGATAACACAAAATGCAAGAAAGAGGGATCTGCACGCCGAGACATACATATGTTGGTAACGCCTTGTGGCACTCCCCGGTCTATGGAGGGTTGAGACTTAGGCATGTGGTGTCTGAGGGATTTTTGACATTGGCTGAATATAAGAGGCCAGAAGCGACCCTGCTCAGTGGCGTGAGTTCGTATGCATCACAACGTCATGCCAGTGTGATAAATATGAGGTATCCGTGTCATAATATATGTTGGCAGAGTTTTGGTCAGTCGCCGATTAAGTCTCTAAAGCAATGCCGAATATCCAGATCAAGGTGAGGCAATTAATAGTGAAGAGCTAATGATTCAGATCGCAATCACGCACTGTTCAGACTACATGTCGGCAGATGTTCCAACTACTGAACGATACGGGAAACATAATGTCAAAGTTGAAGTTATAAGTTGTCATATATGTGTGATGAATATCTTGTTATGACGATGGCCCGATAAGGGAGCGTAATGCTTCAAAACCACTCATGCATGAACACAATAACCAAAGGGAAGCGTGGCACAATCAATGAGGCCTATAAAATGTTCTCGGTGATTGGCTTTCAAGCAATCATGTTGTCATAGAGAGATTCCGAAGTCAAACATGAACTGAGGGCCCGACTATTCAGAACTCACATTGTCACGGCGATGAGAGGAAGAAGCTGGAGCAGCAATCAGTCAGAAACACCTACCAGCGAAGCAGACCTTGAAATATTATTGTGTTATTATGATACCTATATCTATTATTATTATTATCAAATATTATTAGCTTTGTAGCGGCAGCCCCGCACCTCAGATGAGTAATACCTCTCAGAATGAAGCTAATATCCTATTGTGGACTTTAGCGAAATTATTCGCTACCTTTGAGCAGTGCCAATATCTATTTGCCACACAGTGCATTTGGTGGATAGCAGCTTTGTTCCAGTTGGATACAGCATTACGTTACTTCCTGAAGTATCTGAAATTCCCATCAGAAGAACCCAATATGACTGAATGGCAAATACCTATATTGGCAGTAATCGAAAGGGGTATCTCTCAAACACCTCGAGATATTCGGCAAAGATCAGCTGCTATCAAATATAATGAATCTGTCGATGAAAATCACCAAGCGGATTCTTCGAGGAGAACTCGAAAAGGAACAATCAATCCTTTGCCTAAACACAGAACCAACTTAAGTATGAAAGGAATAGGCTTGCCAAATTGGAAAGGAATAAGGATCTTTAAGGAAACATAAAGGACTCGAGGAGTTATATGCATTATCAGTACTGCTCGGCACCTCGATTGGATTTGGTTACAATTTTTCTGGAAGCCTCTAAAATGACGATAACCATTTGTCCCTGTTGGGTATTCGATCTTTATCGGTTGCCAATGTACTCTATTTGGAGATACGCCTAGGAAGGATATAGTATCTAGGGCCGTGTATAAGTATCTATACTTATAAGGAAGGCACCCCCCTAACATGGAGTTAGTATGCATCGTAACCTCAAGAGGGTGACATAATCTATGTTGGAGGAGTGTGAGTTAGTTGCCGACTACATTGCCGACCAATTTGGCCCAATAACCAGATTCTGGTGAGACATTGATATGAATGCAATCAGCATTGAAAGACTAGGCGTAGTCAGATGTTCCAACTCCGGAACAACAAAAGCAGGATGTCCGAGTTGAAGTAATGGGCTGTCATCTGAGGGATTTCAAACCTAGTATGAGGATGGCCCGACTTGGGAGCATAACACATCACAACAACTCATGCATGAACATGATCACTGTAGGGAATTTGGTGCTGTGTCACGGATGCATTTTAAAGAATGCTGCGAGATACACTATCAAGGAAATCATGATGTCATAGTAGTAATTTCTGACAGAGTCTGATCGTGAAGACACAACTATTAAAAGCTTACATTATTTCGGCAATGAGAAGAACCAAACTCTAGCCATAATCCACAGTCAGACATTAGCAGCAAAGAACACCTGAAAACATTACCAAGTAATCTGTTCACCATCGCATCACATGCCCATACCGTTGGGAGAACATGATGCCTTTATGAACCTCTGGAAAAACATGCATTCAACCAGTTTACATTCGACATTATTATATGCCTCCTCACCATCCATCAGTGTGGGTAGCAGCTATGAACTGTACGCCCTCTGTTTTTGGAGTCTGCTACTTTTATTTCCAAAATGAGGACATGTTTTGTTGTTGACATTGCTGCTTTACTCCTCACACCTGTCGAATGTTCAGTATGAGGTCTGGAGATACATCCAACTGGGACTTCTCCTGTCTGAAGAATTTGAGGATTTTGGAAATCATCACAATATGTCATTTGACAATTGAAGGTATTACTTTGTTCTTGGAAAGAATATCAAGGAGTTGACTATTGGGATAAGACAATGGAAAAAGAGCAGAATAATTCGGGCATATGCAGCTGTGCTTAATCTTAATAAATGTTTTGTCGATGTTTGGGTTTAAGAACTCCATAACCAGATATCACTGTAGGTAATAATTCTTTCCCTCTACATTTTGTTCTCAAGATTCGTGCTGATCAGAAAGTATTCTATACATGAGATGTGTACAATTATGCTTACATTCACTGCCTTATGTTGATTTTACAATATCTCTAATATTCACCGGGCTTTTGTGCAAAATTGTTTATTTTAAATATTACACAGAGTTCAGTCTAAATCATGATAATAGTTATTGGTTAGAATCTGAGATATTACAGTATACAAAGCAATGTATATTTCTTAGATGGAGTGCTTGGGAATCAGACCAAAACTTATGGTTTCAATTGCAAGGAAACTTGTGAATGTTGCAATTTTTGTACTTTACCAATGATAATATTTACTCAGCCTGGTTACACATGCTTGGTCTTATGACTGACACTTGCTCAACCGACTGCAGATACTCATCCTGAATTCGTCAATTCAGCCTCGCTACACATGGTTGATCATATTACTTGTGATCAGTCTACTGGACTTACTCATCCAGAGTGTGTTTACTCTGCCTTGTAAAACCTATTGAGCATAGGTTGTATGATATGCATATATTGGCTGGGTAACCCCATTTGAATATATGCATTCACCAGCTTCTAAGATTAGACATTATGAACTGTAAACCTAACATCTGAATAGTATAATGGTGATACCTGACATGATGCCCAGTAAGTACCAGTATATATAAACTACATCTATGTTACTTGAATCTGTACTACAAACCTTACTATTCCGCTTACATTCATAGTTACTCATGTGTATATTTCTAACCGTATTGTCATTTAATCTGATAAATACGTATATATGGTTTTATTCATATTTTCAGAATGCAACACTACTGTACCACCTACTACCAACAATCAATATTTGAATAGATCAAGCTTGATGTATTATGTTTTGACCTTTTTTCAATCATCAGGAATACATAATAACAGAGATCAATACTGATATAAGAATATGGTAGCAATATAATATATTTCTATGAAAAGCTAGCAATTGAGCCACACAATGATATAGACTATTATAGTTCAATTGGAGTATTTTAACACTGGCAATTGTAATGTAATGGAGCAGATTGATATGACTTACAGAAATATTACATAACGTAACAATTTTCCAAGAGGATGAAATGATTTAATCAGTACAAACAGATTGATATACTATGCATTTTGGAATAACTCCTATAAAATGACTGAAGAAGTTTGATATTACATATATAAATAAACTTCAGAAGCTGATTCCAATACCCATGTCCATACCAATACTGATACCACTGATTTTGATTTCTCCATCCGGCAATTGATATCAAAATATAACAAGAAAGACAACAAGATATGGCCTGATTGTTCAGACACTAAGTGTTATGCCACAGGGTTATATGTGAAGAAAACCAATTGCAGTAATAAATAATTCAGGGATTATAAAAAGCTGTTAATATTGAAAGCCAGGATAGTAGTATAACCTTACAAGATGATTGTAACATAGCTATTTCCCCAGGTACCAAAGTAGTCTAATGTAGTTCAACATTTGACAAAGCGGTATGAGTGGATAAATAAGAATTTCAATTGTGATGTGCAAAAATACAGTCAAAGATTGAGATGCTACAATGGAGCATGAGAAATAACTTGGAAGTACAGGATGTGTTAGGGGTTTTCCCTTAATAGAGGTAATGGTACTTGTTTAATTGTCAAAGGGATATATGCCACGGAGATTCTCCAGGTCTAGTCATGTGGTATATATGACGCTCATCCAAGGCAATGAAAGTATGCCAGTCCTGTGGTCATTAGCGGGATTGCACAGGAGACTCGTGTTGATTTGATAGCGAGCCTCATTGCTAGCAGATTCATTGAAAGTTCAAGTACTATGGTAGAACAGATCTGATGATGCAAAAACCTTGGCCAGTCGCAAGCCTTCAAGGCTTGAGTGATGCCAGTCATTTCTTACCACATTCACTAAACTATGCTAAGTTGGACTGGACATGTCGACTGCATTAAAGTGACCGACGTGTAAGGCAGACGATAGCCAATATGCAAGTAAGCAGGGCTTGAAGCCGTTCCCCTATGGGATTGGAACACCTTTGGTCCTCACCGGCCAAAGAGAATGGTCTCAGCATAAGCATGATGTGTCTGAATTATTGAGACATGGGCAACCAGATACGTGCCGGAGTTTCCGACTCCCCTCGCGGGGATATGCAACAAAGCAAACCACTATCTGAGTATATTAATGAAGTCATATGTCAAGATTAAATGATGAGTGAGAAATGGTCAGCCGCCACTTAAGCCTCTGATGCAGTTAAGCCGAATAGCCTTAGTGGTGAGGTCGCCTCTCAATCTATACCGATGGAGCAAACTTGCAACCAGCAATCCAAATGACCATGTCAGGCGAGCTGTTGTTCCGACTATCCAAAACAGACAAGTTGTGAGATATCTAAGTTGAAGTTACTGTGTGATTAAATCTTATTGCTGATGATGGCCCTCCAGGGAGAGTAATTCTTCAAAACTGATAATGCAAGAACACGATAACTTTTGGGAACCATGCTCGCTATCCAAAGAGATTGCCTCGCTATAAGAGTACTCCATGATACGACAGATGAGATCATAGCAATCCTTGATTGATAATGATGGCCCGAAAAGGGAGAGTAACTCTTCAAAACCAATCATACAATACAAGAACACTATGAAGAGACAGCAATGCTCCGGCATTGAGAAGGATAGGCCCACAAGCACAAACTATACCTACCTGCAAGAACGAAGCTGAAATATTATTGTTGTTTTCAGTTCTCATTATTATTATTATCATTGAGTATATTAGTATTATCTATTAGGATTCTACGCAGTTCCCCCGCCCCATCGTCAAGCATACGTCCAAGAACGAGCACGACATTGTCATGTGCACAGTATCTTAATTACTGGATCGCTTCGAGATGGAAGACCAGCTATTTTCAGCACAGTGTAGTTGGAGGCTGGCAAGTATAATCCAGTTTCCTGAGATATAAAGTTACTATCGCAATTACAACATATTTCCATTGGATTACATTGAGAATTGGGTGGTCACCCCAGATAATCAACCCTCAGAGACAATTGTTCCGGATTCCGATATTCCTGGATTGCAATTGGAATCAGATACGGAATATGGTTCCAAATCTACAAAACAACAATCAGCCGAACCATGAAGCATCTTTTCTCTAAATAGAAGAATGGAATGTGGAAGAGTTATTAATCCAGTTAATCTTTCTAATAAGGAGTTACGGAAAACATATCCTGGTCGGAATAAGAATCAATTCCAGAGCATCGGATCTTCTATACTGAAGAGTGGATCAATTCAGTAGAATTCTGGGATCAATTACGCTTAGATGTAATATTGCCAATACTATCCAAATGCCAGAATTATCAAGGAGATAAGGAGAAGGATTTTGTGAAGATACGTGTCAATTACGATTGCACTATCAATAGGCAATATATTACTGCCACGATATTAACTAATCACTGCGATTAATAATCCAAATATACTTCACGATAGTAATCAATCACCGATATTAATCATACTAACATATTTTACGATATTAATCAATCACCAAGATTAAATATACGATCATACACTTCCACAAAAATTCATTACTGAGGTTGATCACACAAAATATGTATTGTCAGTATTGTGTCACGCCGCGGTACGATTTAGTTGCTATTTACTCTAAAGCATCTGATAAGACTATATATATATGTTCTCTTTGCATATATGATCTATACAGACTACCAATACACTTCGTCTGCAGATACCCATAAGAACATATCATAGGAACTACGGCCGTGTACCTAGTACTGACTTGACTATCTGTTAGATACTGGCATATAAGTATAGTTACTTAGGTGGAAGCACCCACGTAACAGGATGCACTGTATATAAAGACAGGTCATTTGGTATTGGCAGATATCTTTGTTCTTCTCTGTTTACTTATTCTCTCACCCAGAACTCCGACAAATCACTTTTGCGATTATTTAGAAATGTCTTTTGTGTTTCTCAATACAAATTTTAATTTTAGGTATATCTAGTTATATTTTACTGCTGATATATCATGATTTTTAGACAGCCTGCTATTCAAAAAGACTTTTCTTACACTGTACACCATATGAATATACTTCTCCCCACTGTGTGGTTTAGTTTATTCACCTAGGCCTTGTTCTTGGTCAGGTTGGATTAACCTAGAAGAAAACAATATTAGAATTGACATCTGTGATGATTGTATCAACCAAGTATTACAGCTTTATTTATTTCATATCAGTAAGTAACTACATTCATTACCATCAGCAGCAATATGCATATGATATGAACTGACGCAATCAAATTTCGATGGTTGTAATTATTGAAAACGTAGATTGCTTGGATAAATCTGATCATTTGGACAGAGTGGAATATACGGAAGCCATCCATAGAGTAGTCAAAGAACCACTGGAACTGGCGGTTCATGAGTAGCTCAAGAATGCTTGTGGTGGGAATTATTTATAGACAGAAACAAATGAAGAAAGTTAGAGGAATTAGCACAAATTATCTTCTATTTGGAGTTAGGAGAAAATATTTCAAATTGCATTGTTGTTAGCTGACAAACCATTATCAGGCAGAAAGCTTGGTATACAACTGATATCTAAATGGAATGAATTGACAACACTTGTATAAGTACCAGCAGCAACAACTGTAACATTCAGGGGAGCTTCACAGATTATTGTCACACTTCAATGTGCAACTACCTTATAACTTAACCAGAACAGCGGATACTAATTACTGTTCCTGATTGATAGCCATATTGGTATTGGTTACAGAAATTGAAGCTCAACTATTGTTTTTGTCAGTCAACAAGTGGTAAAATGTAAGACAATTAGTATCAGTATCCAAATAAGCAATTAGATTCAACAATTTGAAAATCCAATTTGCAAATATCCATTAAGTTCTCCTCCAGCTCAGATGTTATTTGCACCTTGCCAACTATGTATAGAACAGGGACCTCAGTGCAAAAATTATACGATAATTGATGAAGAATACTGAACTCCAAGTATGCATTTTCCTCCTTCCAATTACTACTTATATCAAGATAGAACTAAACATCACTACCATAGTGAACTTACTCCACCATGTCAGACAAAACTCAACTATTGACTAAACAGTTGCAACCAACCTGTCAAAGCAATTGATTGAGTCTAAGTCAGAGATGACACACAGCCTAAAGAGTAGCTGTAAGCTCTGACCCAATGCAACATGATGACATACTCTACAAAGACTCAGTGCAACACTTCTCTAGGACATTATTATGTCCATCAAGCACTACATCAGCACAATGTAAAATGGTTTGGAAGTTACAACTGAACACCCCAGCAACTCTAAATAGCCGCACTACTCCTTTCAGATGCTCCCGGGTGTTCCCAGAAGGGCTGAGTTCAAAGCGATGTGCTCTGAGGTGCTCTGAGACAACTTCACCAGTGCTCCTCAACTCTCCGAACGTTGTGGAACAGAATTCAAGACTATCCTGAACAGTGTACAATTGTCTTCAAAATGCTACAAAATCAAACTATTAGGATGTGCAGATTTCGGAGCTATTGGGAGTATTGGCCATGTCTCCAACATTATTCTGGAGCATCTCGAACCTGGAGCTCTACTCTCCAGGAGTGATCATCAGAATGATTATATCAAATCGTACAATTCAATTAACTATCTTCCTCCTGCACAACTTGATTCAGGCATTGTAACTTGATATACAGTCCAGTAGGTATCAAAATCCACATGATTATTTACAAGCCACACACTATCAATCTTATATGATGCAGCATTCTCTCACAACAATGTGCCGGTCGAACAATTGCTCCAACAGGTACAATTTCCATCAAATTAGTCTGTTTGACAACCCAGATGAACCCATCAACACAATTGGCCCAATCATGTGGATCTTTGCACTTTGTTGAAATCACCACTGCATAATCCTGAGCTTGAGGACATAATATCCACTGTTCAGTCTTCTTGCACCTCTTGGACAAGGTCAATATCATTTTTCCAGTGGACTGGCCCTTTGCAAATTGATGGATCTGATTCGGTGGAATTTGCCTCAAGTATAATACAGGAAACCATGGAACTCAGCCTTGGAAGGTGTTATCAAGGTCTCTTTCTGTATGTTGAACCCAGATCTTGTGAGTTTCAGGCATGATCCCTTGCTTGGCATTAGTATATGCTACCGTGCAATTCAGTCCCAGAAACTCAACCGATGTAGGGCATTAAATGATTGATGGTAGTACGACAGCCCATTGCCAAGTTTAATGGATATACTGACTTGGAGTGAATTTTGATAACTTCTGACCACCAGTGCACAGACTTCGAGTTGCCATTCCTCTAAAATTTGTGCCCAGAATTGCTGTCCAAAGTTGTCAATTCCAAAAATTCTTTACAGTAGCTCACATTTGCAGTGGATTTGTAATGATCACATGGGCTTCTGGATTCGGGATCGGGGTAGGCAGGTTGTCAAGACTGCTGGGAGGAATCGGAGTGCTAGCAATGCCAGATGCGGGGCCGGCTACAACGCAACGCGTTGTGTCTGTCTGTATCGTTCCGCTGGGAGCTGGTTTGTTTTGACTGGTTGTATCCGGCGCAGTGGTTGGAGTAATTATTGACCGTCGCTGTGTAGCAAACTGGGTGGAAGTAACGCGTTGAGTGATATCTGCAACGCGAGAATTGTTCAGCGAAGAAGAGGGGGTGGAGTTCTGACCTTGGATTGTAGAGGCCACGGAACTCCCTCATTGAGAGGAATCCCTCTCGCCAGCAGGTATGGAAACGCGTCCCTCAACAGGCGGAAGTTGAGAATTACCTGAAGGCCCACGCTTATGTTGATTCTGATGATTGGCAACAATTCGAACCTTTCATATGACCGGAGTCGTGTCAGGGTGAGGGCATTGGCAAGGCACATTCCGATATATATGTTCGACGTTCAGAAGGTAGGAATCATATCCTCTGCATGCATATGGAACGGCAGGTGAGGTAGACACCTATTTGAGTGACCATGGACTGATTCGACAAAAAAGGGAGGCGCAGTGTAGACCGCGCTAGACTCTAATCCCTGACAATACTCGGGGACAAGATCCCGTCAAAAGCATTCAATTATGGGGTTCACTGCCGTCACATTAAACTCGGATCAAACTGAGCATTGATATTCACTGTTACAGCAATGTCTGAAGGTCCATTTGCACCGCTTGAAGGGTGTTTATGCTATCTTGGCGTGATTATCATCATATTGCACTCGTTCTTGGCACAATACTTCGAAGCATCAATTGTGTATATCTTCAGCTTCCCAGTGGAAATCCCCCTTTGGCAGAGCTAAAAGCATCGCTAAGCGAACAATGACGTATTCTCTATCCTATGACATCAGTTGCGTGTGCTGTTTCCACTGCTAGGCATTGGTAGCCGTGTTGGATGGTTCCACAGTTGGGACAACTTGAGAACTACTCAGTTTGCTCCGAGATGCACCAGGTCTGAGCGGTACAAGAGGTATGTGCTGCCAAAGCAAAGCCCAGCGTCGCAAACTGTCCTCACCGTGTGTACACAATCTCGTCTCGAGGCTCCTCAGTCATGAGTTGCCTACTGGTTGTGCAAGATGAAGGCTGCGCCGTTTTGTGTTCAGTAACCAACAAAACGCAGGATATGAACCAAATCGCGGGAACTCATGTAGATATATCCCTTCTTCCCATCTATACCTCGATTCTCCTCTCCTCCCGTGTTAGACCCACAGCCAGCGATTAAACACACCACCAGCATCCTGAACTACCTCCACATCACGTGACTTGCACAAAACAATGCCTCTAGTTCCAAAACACACCCGATCACCACCACAACTGTGTACATTCACTCTAAGCTTCCTTCCGCTACGTTCAACCGTATCATAATGCTAACGCCTCAAATGTAAATTCATTTTCAACTCGCAGCGATGGCACCAGAGGGCAGCCGCAAAGGAAAGGGGAAGGCAACTGCTAGGGCAAAAATGCCGCCATCGGTTATAAATGGACGCGTGTCGCTGAATCGGGACCGTAAAAAGGGATTCATCTCGGAACACATCCGTGGACACATATGGATATACAATGTTTGTGGCATCAAGGATGAGAGGACCTGCGACCTCATTTATGATATAATCTTTTTTGATCCAGTCATGACTCGCCACTTTTCACAATTCCAGCTGATGTGGCCCCACCACAGGAGCAGGAGTTCACCTTTTCGGGAGTGGTGGGCAGCATTCCACTCATATATGGGGCAAATGTTTGACAAAACGTGCAATCAAATGAACAATTGGAGGTGGAACAACCCCCATGCCTCCGGGGATGAAGTCAATTGCTCCAATCCGCAGACAACCAGCTCGGGAACTGTTCAACGCACCAGCGAGTGTTTCTCTTGGTACAGTAGCAATGATCCCAGGGCAAAGATTGAGTCACCAAGCTGCCGGCAGTACAAGCCAGGCGACTTCCTCGGAGTAAGACCACTGAATTGGGATGAGACGTTCAACGAGGATGAGGATGATGAGAACAGGGCGGATCCCGGAGTGGCGAGCAGTGGAAGGAGCCGTCCTGGCGATGACAATGACAGTGATGATGGCGAGGGTGAGGAGGACACACAGGGCGGTGAGAAAGGGACCGGGAAAGGGATGGGAACAATGGACGGGAAGGGGAAAGGGAACGGGAAGGGGAAGGGAAATGGTAAAGGGAAACGTATGGTTAAACAAACCCCTGTGGGAGATGATACCTCTCGTGCCATTGCTTGGAGTTGCAGAAGGCAATGTAGGAGGCAGACTCAGACATGGAGGGCTAACTGGAGCGGGTATATTCAGTGCTGGAGGAATAGCCCGCCGTGTCAATTTCCTCAGATGCTATAACTGACTCTACCAAGGAGTCGGACAGTGAATATGACTCAGAACATCATTCTGATGCGGATATGCGCATGGAGGATGATGTGGACGCACAGGATGGCGTTGATTTAGACTGTGATGTGGATATGGAAAGGGATGGTGACGATGATGAGGTGGAAGAAGAAGAGGAGGAAGATGAAGAGAAGGAAGATGAGGAGGAGGTGAAGGAGGAGGATGAGGAGGAGGAGGAGGAGGATAAGGATGAGGATGATGGCAAAAAACCTCGGACAATTGGCCAGGGAGAGATGGTAAATACATCGGCTGACGATGCTGATACCATGGTAGACGATGAGCCAACTGTGCTACATGAGCAAGGCCAGGAGATGCGCGAGCATACCCCACGGCCACAACCTCCAGCGCCTACCCCACGGCCACGCACCATGGAGCCTCCCTCATGACCACGAACCCCGGAGACTCATACCCTCAGTGGGCTGGATTGTTGGGGCTTGTGACGCCACACAAACCTCGCCCAGCAGCGCCAACACTGCGAGAAGCTGAGGCAGCCGGGAACACCTCGGATGTCGATGTTGAGCAGGAGCTACTCGGCGAATCGGCAGGTGGCGACTGTCTCCCTGATGTCCCTCTCCCGGATGTCCTTCTCCTGGATGTCCCTCTCCCCGATGTCCTTCTCCCGGATGTCCCTCACCCGGATGTCCCGCTCCTGGATGTCCCTCTCCCGGATGTCCCTCTCCTGGGTGTCTCTCTCCCCAATGTCCCTCTCCTCGATGTCCTCCTCCCTGATATCCCTCTCCTTGAAGGGAACCGGGATGGCTCGGTGGGCGAAGAGTGAACCAGTCTTCGGGTTGCAGAGGAGGCGTGCGTTTGGGTTCGAGTCGGGTTATTGTCTTGTGAGTTTCCTTTGCTGTAATCAATTCATCTCTGGCACTGATTGATGCACGCGTGGAGGTGTTGTGGTCGTTTGGGTTAGGGTTGTGAGCTTGTTTGTTTCCTGTGTTCTGATCTATTTATGTCAGGCATTAATTATTACATGTGTCGCGAGGTTTTTGGATTGCTCAGGGTGTATTTTTCATTTATTCATAGTATTATGGGACATCGCGCATGCAGTGTTTTGCAACTCCTGGCGTGATGGTGTTGAGGGTCAATAAATCTCTCAAGTATCGTGGGCTTATACACACACCAGACCGCTCAGGCCCTGCTCCAACTTTCGTCACTTTCTACAGTAAATACTCCACTCCTCTCGTGTTGTCGACAATGCCAGAGAAGACCCCATTCTGTTGCCCTGAATTTTCATGCCGAAAGAAGTTCACCTCAGACAGCTGGCGACTTAAACATATCAAATTGAACCATCCTGAACACCTTCAAATTGCAAAGAATCTGACTATTCGCAGGGTGCCACAACACGTTGAACCCGCTCAGGGTCGTGAATTCAACGCTAACAAAGAATCAGTCGAAGACTTGGATGCGTTTCCCTACCTCGAACACGTTCAACACATCGCAGACTCGGAATCTTAACCACCACCACCACCTCCTCTGCCATCGACGGAAACATACCCCGGCGCCGGTGCTCTACTGCGGGATCACATTGCCGAACCATGGGAACGCGACGCGCAGGGTTGCCTTGAGACGAACCTACAGAACAATCGCTACTACCCATTTGCGACCCGTGAAGAGTACAAATATCTGCAGTGTGGGATCAAGAAGCAGGGTATGAAGACGTACTATGACAATGTGCTGAAGGAAGAAAACACCTCACGGCGTTTCCCAAGTTTCAAAAATGGGGATGGCGTCCAGAAGCTCGTGGCTAGCATGCCAGGTGATCAGGCTCTCGAGGAGTGGGAACCACACACTCTCGAGGATATGAGATGGAATGACAATCACCAACGGCCTATCAAATACTGGAGTCGAGACATCATCAAAAGCATGAAATGGTTGATGCGGCAGCCAGCCTATGCCAGGCATCTCATTCACCCCCCTCAGCATGACATTAACAGCGATATGCCACCGACACGCCTCTATACTGAAATGCACACTGTGGACAGGTGGTGGGAGACACAGGTAAGCAGAGATACTCAAGGATAATAACGTGCTAATCGAGGTTAAGGCAACGCTCAGACTGGGGGATACACTGGTTCCCCTGATCATCATATCCGACGGAACACATCTCTCAAATTATGCTGGCGACATGAAAGAGTGGCCTGTATAAATGACAATTGGCAATCTATCTTCGAAGATCCGCCAGATGCCCTCAAAGCACACTGTCGTAATGGTTCCTCTCCTGCCGATTCCAATCAAGAACCACAATAATCCTCAGAAGCGGCTGCATGAGCAGCGGCAAACACACCGAGAGGTGCTGAATGAAGTACTCCGGAGGGTACTCCAGCCACTCACCGGTAAACACAATCCCAACGCCGAGAGTCGGTATTACAACGTTCTCTGTGCAGATGGCAACTTCAGGTGTTGCAAACCGGTTTTAGCAGCATAGCTTGCAGACTGCCCTGAGTATAGCAACCTACATCATCTCGAGCGGCATGTCTGTTTTTGGTGTGAGTGTCCAAAGAACGAACTTGGAGACTGTGTCCCTTCAGACAAGCAACACCCCCGGCGGCATCACAACCTATGTAGAATGCTCAGCGATGCCAACACCAAGGCAGCCGATGCCGAACTCTCGTCGCGCCATGTCCACCGAGGATTCAACGTGTTTCAACATAATCCCAGTATTGTGAGCGACCTCCCGTAGCCCGACCTCCTCCATACAATGTAGATCGGCATGCTTGACCACCTCCAGAAGTGGATTTTCCACTTCATGAAGACTCACGAACGGCTTGACAAGTACAATGCACTCTGCTTATCCATGCCTGCTTACCACGACCTCACACCAAAAAATGAGTCATGGGAGGAAGTATCTCAATGGAATGGGAAGGAGATGAAAGAAATCAGCCAGTACTTACTTGGAGTTGTAACCCAGGTTCTACGAGGCGGAAACCCCGCTCTGTGTCCCGTATTCAATCGCGCAATTGAGTGCACATGGGCATTGTTAGAATTCTATATGTATGCTCAATATAAATCTCACGATGATGCTACTTTGAGCTACATGGAGGATGCCTTGCATCATTTTCACACATTCAAAGATGTTTTCTTACTCCAGCGATCCGGCAGAAAGGCAAAAGCCAAAGCCAACGCCCTAAGAATGGAACTCGTGAAGAAGCGAAAGGTAGACGAGGAAACAAATACCTAAACTTGCACGCTGTCCAAGAAGCGGCGCGAAATGAACGCCTCGGGGGATTATATCAGCCACAAGATAGATGTTTCCAAGGTGTTGGATGCCGACTTCAACTTTCCGAAGATCCAGTTGATTTCTCATTCGGTCGAACAGATTCGTCGATGTGGAGTATTGCATCAGTATTCTGCCGAGAGACATGAACAAGCACATAAAACGAATCTCAAGGACGGTTGGAACGCCTCCAATCACAATCTCAACTCCCTGCCGCAAGTAATTACCATTCAGCATTGCATGATCTGCTTCGAAACCAGAGAGCTCAATCTCCAAGCCCTCGCTCAGTGTCGGGAGAACTGCACTGCCGCCAGCAACGTCCTCCCTTCTGGTGCTGATCTGGCTGCCCCCCTGGGCTCCCAGTCATATGCAAAGCCCAAATTCATGGGGCACCAAAACCGCTGTGATGGAAAGCATCCTGATGCTATGATCAAAGACTTCAGAGTATTACTCGACAATACACAAGACGCAACGCACCACCGGGCAATATACAGCGGCACGCGGGAGTTTATCACGCATAAGAGTCGTAAGCAGACGTATATATCGGATGAAGAACTGCACGCAATGGAGCTCTGTATTTACCATGGTATTAAGGTTCAAGTTGAGGGTTCAGATGGTGAACGCATATCTCAGATGTGTCAATGCACAGGAAGCCAGAGCTGGCGCGGAGGGGATCGACGGAACGACTGGGTATGGGTAAAGGAACGCCTGGGGAGGTGTTATGGCGCGCTGAATGGGCGTCTCCCGTGGCAACTGCAACGACTATTCAAAATCAAACTCCTAAATGAGGATGGAGCTTTCGTTGAGTACTGGTTAGCCCTGGCACTCACCACAATACCTGAAAACACGGGTAACTTGGATCCCGTCTGGAAAATTGTACAAGTGAGAACAGCACTGGCAGCCGTTGCTTTGCAAGTTTTCAGCGTGGGAAATATTGTCAGCTGCATGCACGTTATTCCAGAGATAGCTACTAGTCGTATGACAGGAGACGAATGGAACGAGCGATGGATTGTCAATAGCCATATAGATCTGGCGACTTGGAATGATGTGTATAATTAGTAAAGAGAGAATTTCATTTTTCGTGCAGGTAGAAGGCACGCGAGGAGAGATTTTCGTAGCGTCACCCATTGCCTTGCAATGCTGTAAAAGTAGTGAAAAGAGAATTGCATTTTGCGCGCAGGTAGAAGGAACGCGAGGAGAGATATTTGCAGCATCGCCCATCGCATTCCAATTCCGATTCAAGCGCGTACCTAATGAACCCATTCCGACGTATGGTCACAGTTGGCGACAACTCCAGAGGGATCGTTTAAAATAGGAGACCGACAGAACAATAAGAAACGGTGAAACAGCGATCAGAGGGCTATATTGAACGCGACGCATTGAATTGAAGCCGGGCATGGAGTTATCCGCCACAGGGGTGTGGCTGACGGCTCAGACGGATCGCATCCACTCCGATGGAGCCAAGCTGCCCGGACGGAAATATGTTTTGCTGATGATGTTTGCACATTTGAAGAATTGTGTATTCCTGAGTACATTAGCCTCGATGAGGTGGGTGAGGTAGTCAATGCCATTGATGCCATGTTTATTTGATATCATTTGATTACTTAGTTTCTGTGCACCAGCTCATCATTTTTAATCGCTTGCCTTTTTCTTCGGTTCCTTACAATAGTCATTCAGACAATGGAATGTTGAAGAAGCAGTTATCTCATATAAGTATAACTCGGAAGCAATAATGGTAAAGAAGTGATTATGAACTATAATCCATACATCATATTTGCTGTAGAGGGGAATTCATTGATAGTGTACATCTGGTGAGTTTCTGTTAACACCTTCACTCCTCCCAATGAATATCCATAAGAATTCCAGCATCTCTCAATGTCTATTTAGGATTTCCAAATTCGATGGGTGATACTCCCGTATGCTCCTCAAGTTGTCTCTGACACTCTAATATGCTTCCAAACTGTTTGCAACCATGCCCATGGTGCTTCCGAGACAATCATCCACAATCCCAGCTACTGCACATGCTGGCCTGTCTGTCCTCCTAGGGTCAAATTCTCTCGAGAAATGGATGCTTGGAAGTTTGCCAACCACCTCATCTCACACAGTGCTGGGGACTGTGAGCAATGGGTCCGGGTAACCGGCCAGCAGTCCAGGTTTGGACCACAAAAACAGGTCGGTTCGGTTCCAGACCCGGCCAAACACCTGACCCGCTGACTCTTAGCGGGCCAAACCCGGACCCGTACCAGTCAACCCGCAGGTTTCGCCGGGTTTGGCTAAACCCGTCGGGTCCAATCTCCAGTTCTGTGTCTCGGGTTTCACATTTATGGTTGCATTCAGATATGCTACTGTGAATCGTAAAATATTGACATTGGTACTGCATGCTTCATTTTCGTCGTATTAGCCGCCTTGATGTGCAAAACAAGCATACTCACGCGCCCCACCACATCCTGAAAATGAGCATCAACAAAGTGTCAATGATATTTGCTCTTGCATCTTCGGTAATATGAGTGGTGCTTGATCACAAGCACTCATCAAGAAGGATATGGCAGCCTTTATAGGCAGATATGTACAGTATATTCTAGCCACATCCTCCGGGACAGTAACAACTTATTTCATTTACAGAGCTACCACTTAGTATTCTTGAGCCATTTAGCGTATAATAACAGTCAAAACGATGTGTATAGACAATAACCGCCACATCGCACTGTGATTAACGATGATGGAAGGCCAACAATCATTGACACTCTGTTGACGCGCATTTTGAAGATGGGGCAGGAAGCGTTTCACTTTCATTTTTGCCTATACAGGCAGCCAATAATCAGTTTATGACAGTGTGCAACCAGTTGCCCCACAGATTACCCATGATACCTGACCAACAATTGTTGACGCTCCGTTGACGCTCATTTTCATGATGGGGCAGGCAGGGTATTGCACTCTGTTTTGCCCAGAAAGGACGCCAAAAATTCCTTAATGACTGGCTACAACATATGGGAGGTGTGATTTCCCAGGACGCATGACTAAAAATCGTTGACGCTCCGTTGACGCCCATTTTCATGATGGGGCAGGGAGGGTATTGCAATTTGTTTTGCCTATAACGGCAGGCAAAAATGACCTTATCACTTACTACAACCTATCGGAGGTGTGATTTTCCAAGATGCATGACCAACAATCGTTGACGCTCCATTGACGCTCATTTTCATGATGGGGCATGGAGGGTATTGCAATCTGTTTTGCCTATAAAGGCTGGCAAAAATACCTTTCTGACTGAGTACAACCTATCGAAGGTGTGATTTCCCAGGACGCATAACCCAAAATCGTTGACGCTCCGTTGACGCTCATTTTCATGATGGGGCAGGGAGGGTATTGCAATCTGTTTTGCCTATAAAGGCAGGCAAAAATTACTTTATGTCTTACAACAACCTATCGAAGGTGTGATTTCCCACGATGCATGACCAAAAATCGTTTACGCTCCGTTGACGCTCATTTCCATGATGGGGCAGGGAGGGTATTGCAATCTGTTTTGCCTATAAAGGCAGGCAAAAATTACTTTATGTCTGACAACAACCTATCGAAGGTGTGATTTCCCATGATGCATGACCAAAAATTGTTGACGCTCCGTTGACGCTCATTTCCATGATGGGGCAGGGAGGGTATTGCAATCTGTTTTGCCTATAAAGCCCGGCAAAAAACCCTTTATGACGAACTACAACCTATCTGAGGTGTGATATCCCAAGACGCATGACCAAAAATTGTTGACGCTCCGTTGACACTCATTTTGCCATGGCTCTATCCACAATATGCAATCAATTAATTTGGCACAGTCCATCATTCACATTGTTTTGGCTGCATTTCTGACGTTTTCATTTACTTTCTTCTTGATCACTATGTTGTGCTGTAATAATACATAGATTGATATAATAATAATCTCCAAAATCCTGTGTCTTTCGGTCACTGCACGTCATCAGTTGCAGGATCGCTCAATCCGCTGCTTTTGTCTTCAAAATGTATGTTAGCCGCATTACCATGCAACAGATAGTGTACTAACCTTCATCAGTCAGCATATCTGGATCAAAATCGGTATCGTGCTGGGTATCCTCATCATCATCGAACAATTCCGCACAGGGAAGAGCTGTATGCAAAGACGTATATCCTGCCGGCAAATTGACAATCTCAGAAGGTTGAGCTCCGGAAGTGTTACTAGGTGGGGCGGGTAGGGCGGCTGGCGTGCCGGGCCGATGTGGAGTCGGGTCTGGAGTCCGCACTCTGCATCGGGCGGGTGGAGGTGCACCGGTTCCTTTGCATCTCCAGCGGGTCTACAGATTCTTTGCGGTGCGATGTTGGCAAGGAAGGCAGCCAGACGTTTGGTTTTGACGAAGCATTGCCGGGTGTCTTTGTATCGCAGCCTTTACCTTGTCATGCCCAGGAAACTCAACACCCTGCTTCTTCTCTTCTCGGACCTCGGCGTGTGGTTTCTTAATAAGGTATTTCGTTTCCTCGATTGCGGCGCGCGAAAAGCCTTCTTTGGCCATTTTGGCCATATTCAATGCCACGCACATGTCAGACTGTTCCAGCTGTACCCGACCTCCTTGCCTTGCCATAGTTGCAGACATGTTGAAAACCTACAAGCCATAAGTTGATGCTTCTAACAATGAAATTCGGCTGTTACCTCTACCATATACGCTTCCGTAGCCTCCTCTACGGTGATTAACGCCTGTTTCGTCCACTGTCGGCGATGCTTATCAGGAAATTCATCTGCGAAGATCCCAGAGCTGACAACGTCACGATGTTGGATTTCGCGGACTGTGCGGACAAATGCCTTTGTCGACCATGGAGGTTTCCCGTTACAGGCAGCAATAAATTCGTTACATAGCTCTCTACGGATACCCGCTGTACGTTATACAGTGAATCGACTGCAGATTGCCTCGATATGGATACACTCACATCCCACCGGATGCTACTTCTTATTTTTCCTGCTTTCAGTCTCCCGGACGATTTTTACATGTGCATCCTGGGTCATATGTTTGGTGGCTGCATTGGCAGTGTCGTGGTAAACTAACTTGTATCTGTGCACTTGTGGTGTGCCAAGAATTTCCGTATTGGATGTAGGGCCCGCCAATCTGCCGGTATTCGATCCGCTCTCACCTGGCGGAGGTGGTTGTGTATCCATGATGTGCTGGTGTGGAATACGAGAGGAAGATGATAACGAGAGGAAGTGGGAAGCCCTGAGGAATCTAGTGTTAGCTTCATGTCAGAATGGAATAAGTAGCAGCCAAGATGATCATTATGCTCAAGATCAATCCTACTGAGTATGGCTGCAAGTTGCAGGAGTTTCCCACCGCCCCACAATTTGCAAAGAGTCGGTCTGATGTTGTTTGTGTGTTAACAGGGATACATTACGGTGTAACACCCCCGGAATCGCTCAATTGCTGGGTATTAACGGGATGCAGTTCGAGGGAAATGATGTCTGCTGATGTTTGTCTCAAATGATCCCCGGGATATTACATGGGAATGACGCTAACGATCATGTCATATCATACGGTTAGCATCTCTATTCCTGATTTCTTGACAGTCAAGAGGGAGATTTGCTTTGTTCAAGATGAGTAAACGTACCAACCTTGACATAAATGACGCAGCTTGCCTCCATATTGTCCATTACTTGCAACATCCAACATCTCGCCCAACAACAAAGTCCACGCAAACTACAATGGTCAATACTCAGAAAAAGACTTTTCGCCACTCCCGGCAGGCAGATACGGCAAATCGACAAAGTGGTCAACACAACGATGTCATCAAGCGAATGAAGGCAAGAGCGGGTTAGAGGCGGAGAGAGTCCGAGCCCTTGGGGCATTGCGCAGCTTGAGATCCAAAGAGAAGCTTGCGGCGGAACAGCGATGAGAAACGCACTTCTTACGCATTGAAGAGAAAGAGAAATGGATTGAGGATTATGTTGAGAGAGAAACCGCTGGGGCAAGACAGCGAGTTGAAGACGCAGAGGCAGCGGTTCAACAAGAGCAGGACGATATAACGCATGCTGACATCGCGGGATTGACGTCCAGAGAGCCCGAAAACACGTTTGAGGAGATGCTCGTTGCTATCGGAGACAGTCTAAGTGATCTTGCAAGTTCCGACGATGGGGATGATGGGGAAGACGAGGATGATGAAGAGACTGAGCAGGGCAAGCTGAGCGATGATGACGAACCCGGCTGGGTGATGGGCACAATCACCAAAACGCTACAGCAGCGCATGGAGAGCTTTCGGCAGAAGCTGATGAAGCTCAACGAACTGACTCAACCCGGATGGGAGAATGCAGCTGACTACTTCTGTGAACGAGATAAGAAGTACGGCACTTCCGAATTGAGGGTTCCGGCAGTCGTTCAGCCGCAAACGAATGATGAGGCTCCGGCACCTCTGCCGACAACATTTGGAGAGCTTATGGAGAGTCTTGACATTGTCACCGGAATATCGCGAACGCCGCAAGGGACTTCTCGACCAGGAAGTAGTCATATCAGGCTAGGTTCGGTGAAGCCGCAGTCAAAATCAAGCATACCGAGTGGTGAGCCAGCTGCAGAGCCCGATCCGTCCACGTTAGTGAAAGCGAAGCCAGTTGAACCACTACGCTTTTACCCCTTTATATAGCCTCCCGCTAATTACCATATAGGTATCGGATTCTGACGGAGAGATGGTGATGGCTCCAGCGTCTGCGGAAGAATTGATATGCAAAGTGTAATTCTTGACGTCTGATCGCGGTGAAACACAAGGTGTTTATCAATTTTGCTACATGTCAGCAATTTCTTGATTTTAGTGACCAGATTGTGAGACATGATAATTCGTCTGTGCATGTGCAAGGGTCGAATGCACCATGTGAATGTTCTGAAATCCATATTGCACTGTAAGACGGCCCAAACGTTCAGTTTCCTTTTGCATGTGACTGTTAAGCGACAAAGCAAAAGCAATATTAGTGACGAAATATGCTAACAAAATTTAAGTGAGTGATGTTATACGTGAGGTAGAAAGAATGGTCAGTGAGCACGACGAATCGATCTGAACGACAACCGTCATGCTGAATTCATCCATGTATCCAACTGCATAACTCGCCGCACAGACCTGGTGCACATGGTTGAGATATTTGAAAGTGCTTGTAGTACATCATGGAAATTGAGGAGAAGGAGCTGGATAGGGAATGGTGAGGAAGTCGAGCTATATATACAAAAAACTAGTGAAATGATCTACATGCCGTCAATTGCCGGCCGAAAGCGCGAGAATGTAATAGGCCACGTAATTTCACACTCAGATCGCGTAGATAGCAGTTGATCAGAAATTGAGAGGTAACCAAACTCCTGGATGCAAACGATAATACATACAAACGTAATACTGGATGTCACAAATGCGTATATGATTGGTTGCATACAATTATTGAGTGTACAAAGGCTGTTTCGATGTGATTAATGTGAGCATCAACAGAGTGTCAACGATTTTAAGTCATACAGATTCGGCAATCAATGGGCTGCATTGTCATATCGGTCCAAAGTGAATGTATAAGTCGGCGTTATTGCGAAAAAAGCAAATGACTCGCTCGTTGCCACCTCCTAAAAATGTGCGTCAACGGTGCGTCAACGATGTTTGGCATTGTGTCGTGAAACATCCAGTAGGCTGTGCGGGTACAGTAAGTCATAATGGAACTATCGGCCGCCTTTCAATACAAAACTGGTAGTAGCAACATTTCTACTATGGCCTAAAAATGAGCGTCAACAGAGCGTCAACGACTTTTGGCCTTGCATCTTGGAATATGCATGGGCTGTGCGGCGACGTTACTCCATAATCGCGCTATCCGCTGCCTTTCTAGGCAAAAACTGTTGCAACAACATCGCTACTATGTCCTGAAAATGAGCGTCAACGGAGCGTCAACGACTTTTAGCCTTGTATCATGGAGCATCCTTGGGCTTTCCAGCAACATTGTGCCATAATCAGATTATCGGATGCCTTTCTAGGCGAGAACGGTTGCGACGACACCGCTACTGTGTCCTAAAGATGAGCATCAACGGAGTGTCAACAACTTCTAGCCTTGTATCATGGAGAATCCTAGGGCTTTCCGGCGGCATTGTGCCATAATCAGATTATCGGCTGCCTTTCTAGGCGAAAACGTTGGCGATGAGACCGCTACTATGTCCTAAAAATGAGTGTCAACGGAGCGTCAACGACTTTTAGCCTTGTGTCATGGAGAATCCTAGGGCTTTCCGGCGACATTGTGCCATAATCAGATAATCAGCTGCCTTTCTAGGCGAAAACCGTTACGACGAGACCGCTACTATGTCATAAAAATGAGTGTCAACGGAGCGTCAACAACTTTTAGCCTTGTATCATGGAGAATCCTAGGGTTTTCTGGCCACATTGTGCCATAATCAGATTATGGGCTACCTTTCTAGGCGAAAACGGTTGCCACGACACCGCAACTATGTCCTAAAAATGAGCGTCAACAGAGCGACAACGACTTTTGGCCATGCATCTTGGACAATCTGAGGACAGTGCGGTGACATTAACACATAATCGGACTATTGGCCGTCTTTCTAGGCAAAAATGCTTTTGACCACATCATCACTATGCCCTAAAAATGAGCGTCAACGGAGTGTCAATGATTTGAGGCCTTCTATCTTGCAAAATCAAGGGGCTGTGGGACTACAATAATCCATAATCGCACTATCGGCCGCCTTTCTAGGCAAATATGGTTAGGACAAGATCGTAACCATGTCCCAAAATGAGCGTCAACGGAGCATCAACGATTCCTGTGCTGGCATCTTGGATAATCTTACCGGAATGAAACACAGATAAACCACAATGAACCTATTGGCAGCCGTCATTGGTAAAAATGCAAGTGACAATATCACGTCCGCCTCCTACAATTAAGCGCCCCCGGTGCGTTAAGACTCCGAACGCTACACAGCAATAAACTGCATTATGCTGTTCCTAAATGGAGTTTTACGCGGTCAGTCGTTGCAATCCGTTCTTGTATTCAACTTCACAAATATGCATGCAATGTCTTACTGATCTGAATATTTTCCTTGTAGCTGTAGAGTCAATATTTAAGAACCCGCAGTCTGCTTTACTGTATTGTTATTTTCGGCAGTCTTTCAAGTCGTATGACCCAGGTTCCTAATTTCTACCGCCATGTCGGATACAAAATCTTTGAACACCTCATTGCTTGAGGTTATGATCTCTTCCAAAAATGAACGTGTCTTTATTCGCGATTTGAGTGACCTTACTTTGCAAATCATCTTCAATGCATGGTGGGCTTCAAAGAATGTGGGCTCAAAGCAGCCTATTGCTTGGAATGCGTCTAGACATGCACCTTCGTGGCGATTCTATTTACACTGTGGAATTGAGGAGTCCGGCAGCCCCGGCATCATATGTATCGTTTCCCATCAAGTTCTTCGCCATCCATCAGACCATGGGACAAGCTCCATGGGGAAACACTTGCTGGCAAAAGCTCACATCGCAAAGTTACATGAATTAACAGAGTCAGAGGTCACTAAATTGACTAGTTCGATGGTCAATGAAACCGCTTGAGCCATTTTGAAGAGGCGAGGAAGTCGAGGAATCACAATAGTAAGTTTGCAGAGGCAAATCAGATTTGGTATACAGTTGAATCCATATTGACCGAAATAACAGACAGGACATTCCAAACTGGCAGCTAAGGACTTTCAAACTTCCGAATTTCACCAAGACACGTGGAATCGCTACCTCATATTAGGATTTGATTTGGCACATATTCCATGGAACACCATATCTAATCTTGAGCTACGGCGGTCATATAAGGCATTACGCAATGACCTAGTGCTGCCGTCTGTTACGACTCTTAGTAACATTCGCCGGAGGGATTATGCACTGACAGTGGATGCAATTAAGAAGCAATTGCCGGTACGAAATAAAGTGAGTTTAGCTTTGGACAGATGGACATCGACAAACAAATTGGCTGTAACGTTGGTCATTGCTTACTATATGGATCGAAATTGGGCATTGCGTAAAGTTCAACTCGCTTTCGATCAGGTTGATCGCCTGTTCTATTCCCGTTTCGAAAGCTAATTAAGGATGATAGGTCATGGGCCAACATACTGGAGCAAGGCTAGCCATACATTTGAAGGACGTGCTGGAGCGTTTTGAGCTTACCGACGGCCGTTTGCTTGGTATTACGACTGATAATACTTCCTCAAAGTACTCGATGACACACAAGGTGCAATGAACACTTGAAGCCTCCGGAATCGAGTGGCCGGCATTGAGGAACCACATACCATGCATGGCGCACATCATACTGCTCGGTTCAGGTGCGTTCATGAGCAGTCTCGGTGTGAAAGGTCGCCCCAAGTCCTGGGAAGCCCATGAGAGCGATCAGCAATTTGGAGAGAATGAAAGCATAGACGTTGGGAAGAGTCAAAGACTTCGAAAAGAGGGCAATGCTAGAATCAATACGGTGTCAGCCATGAGACCAGGTTTAGCAAAGATAATTGAGAAAGTACATATTTCATGATATTTTGAAAGTTCTGAAGCTGACCTTCATGTAGCAGAGAATGCTTGCTGTATTAATTACGCGAACACCTGGTCGCCGAAACGAGTTTATTGACTGTCAAAAAGCCAAAGTCCGCATTGCAGTACTTCCGATTATGGATGTGAAGACATGTTGGAACTCTACACTGGAGTTGCTCGAGCGCACCTACCGTTTACGGGAATTCACACGCGAGTGGCTTCAAAACCCACAATACAGTAAAAACCGGCCGCTATTCACAACTCAGGATGAATGGACGATTGTCAAGTATGTCATGGAAGTATTGAGGCCATTTCAATATTGGACCCTTTGGATGTCGAAGAGGCATACCGTCACATTGCATCACGTTATCACAGTATACAATGACATGTTCGATCACATGGATGGCGTGATGCAAGCTTTGGCCAAGAAGAAGACTCCATGGAAGGAAGACTTGTTCTTCGCGGTGAAGTTAGCTCGACAGAAACTTTCCAAATAGTACGCGGAAGTGACTCCAATGACGGGCATGCTTCTTATTTCCGCACACATCCTGGATCCTTTCAGGAAGTTGCGATCATTTAGAAAGTGGGACAAGGGAATGGATATTAATCTTGAGGACGAGACATCCTACACAACACAATACCAGGAGGCTTTTCTGAAGTATGTGGAGAATGAATACTGCGCCAAACATCGACGTGTGCCAGTCAATTAACTCGAAACCGTACCAAACAGCACTCTCATCTCCTCCGCAACGGCTTCAGGGTCCAATCAATCATCATTTGATGCATATGATTCGTCCAGCGATGATGAGGTATACTTAATGCCTGACAATGTGGCGGAGATGACCCCCAGACGAAGCGATTGCGCAGCCCCCTTATTGACCGCCGCCAGGCTCTATTTGAATTCGCCACCTGAAGCACCAAAGAACTGGGGACAAAGTAATCCAAATCTCAATGATTACCACTCCGATCCAATGGAGATTAGCAGTACATTTTGGATACCGGACATAACCGATTGGTGGCGCCAACAGGAGGAAATGCACTCAAAGTACACTGATCTCTCCAATGTGGCGCGAGACATATTCTGTATCATACCACATGCTGTCGGAGTGGAGGCCAGTTATTTCGTTGGCCGAGATGTTATTGGCTGGAGGCAGTCAAAAACCACAGGTGTGACCCTTCGCAAAAAAGTCGACGTAAGGCAGTTTGCTCAAGCCAATGACGGGATTTTGGCAGGCACTGACCTGGAATTGGATACCGCAAACACAGAAAACGACTCGGACATGAAGAAAGAGGTGGAGGAAAGGAAATTGCACAGAATGGCCAAGGTTCACAATTTTAGGAGATGTGGAAGGGCAGCCAAAACCTACGTGCTACCCAGAAGGAATCTCGCACTCAAAACAAGCAAATGACCGCTGTAGGATACATTTTGGACACGGAAGAGATCGTCAAAGCATCCTGGTCACTCTTTCAACATGATGGTGCCGCTACATTTAAATTGTCAGAAAGATCACCTTTGCCACCAGCTTTGTCTGCAAAGGACCTCCCTGGATGAAGAACTCAAATCTTAAATGTTCGCGGGATCCGGAGTATCATCCGTCATCCAGTGGAAAGCGACGAGGATAGCGCACCGGAAAGCATTTTGGACACGGATGATTGGCTTAACTGAAATGGCGACTTGGATAATCCAAATGACAGCGAAGATGTTTGCGCAGCGGACGATGAATCCGATATAGAGCAAAACAATGGCATCGAGGATTCGGAATGCCCAGAGCAGCAGGATGTGACTGCCGCGGCAAATGTCCCCGGATTGGTTCGGCAGACACGGAAGTCAAAGAGACAGGCTGAAAACGTGTTAGTGACGGTCAATGCAGTTGAAACGCGGAGAAATAAAGGAGGGAAGAAAAAGTAGGACAGAATGTGTCAATGGTTCACCAGCTTTATGTAGCTTGACCGAGAGTTTCAGTTAGAGATATATTATGGGCGAATGGTCAGAAGTAGCTTGTGAATATCGGTTCATAAATAGATGTATAGCAGGCGCAATGAATCTTTGGCACGATGCATCATTTTTACTCGTGTGAGAGTGAACAGTGCAACATAGTTACGCCGCTCGGCTTTCCCGCATGGCCGAGTCTCAATCAGGCAGAAAGACAACCGATAGAGTCAAACCAGGATGAAAACAATTATCGACAGCAGCAGATGTCGAATGGACAATACATTAAAATGAGCGTCAACAGAGCATCAACAATATGTGGTCATGTAAGTACGGTAATTCACCAGTGACTTGGTTGTTGTTATGCATAACGGACATACTGGCAGCTTTTATTGGCAAAAGAGATAGCAGCACAGTCACCACCCCATTTTTAGCATGAGCGTCAAAGGAGCGTCAATGATTTGTGGTCTTGTAAGTACGGTAATTCACAAGTGACTTGGTCACTGTTATGCATAACAGATGTATTGGCCGCTTTTATTGGCAAAAGAGATAGCAACACGGTCACCGCCCCATTCTTAGCATGAGCGTCAATGGAGCGTCAACGATTTGTGGTCTTGTAAGTACGGTAATTCTCAAGTGACTTGGTCATTGTTGTGCATAACAGACGTATTGGCCGCATTAATTGGCAAAAGAGATAGCAACACGGTCACTGCCCCATTCTTGGCATGAGCGTCAACGGAGCGTCAATGATATGTGGTCTTGTAAGTACGGTAATTCACCAGTGACTTGGTCGTTGTTATCCATAACGGACGTATTGGCCGCTTTTATTGGCAAAAAAGATAGCAACACAGTCATCGCCCCATTCTTAGCATGAGCGTCAATGGAGCGTCAACAATTTTTAGCTTTGCATCTGGAGTGAGTTATGTTCCGATTGGTTGTGGATATCCATTTATGAGATATTGGCAGCCATTACAGGCAAAAACATCAGCGACATGCTCCCTGCGGCATCCTGAAGATGAGGGTCAACAGAGCGTCAACAGTTTTAGGACTTGCATATTTCGTAATCAAGGCATCACGTGTATAACTGTATTATTGACCGCCTTGCTAGGCAAAAATACAATATATCGAAGGTGAAATACAGATACCAAATTACTCGATATTGCAAACTGCTCAACAAGCAAAAGCACATTGTTGGTTGCTGAAAACGCGATTTTGATAGGATACTATTAACACACTGCAAATTCAAGAGCCTTATAGGAATCTACAGATGGACCCGCTGGGCGACCCGCTGACAACCCGCCCAATTCAGACGGGTTGGGTGTTTTCCATGGAACCGTACCCGAGTGGGCAGTTCGGGTTTATTGATGCCGCAGACCGCCAATTTGGCAACGGTTTGGTTTGAACCCGGACCCGGAACCGTTGCTAACACTAGTGCTGGGGGCTTCGAGCGAATACACTACATTTTGTTTTAGTAGGCTCCACAATCAAATGTGATTTCATCAAGATCTGGAGCTACTGTATTTGATTTACACATGCCATTGGACACAGCATTCTAATTGGATCAAAACAATGCAGATTTACATCCCATCCCTGCTGCCAAGCCATGTACCATGACTGATATACAACTTTTATCAATGGTTGTTATGAAACAAATGGTTATGCTTGATGTGATTACTACCCACTATGAGTTTGATGGTATTTACATTGTCCAGACAGCTGTCATACTGACTATTGTACACCAGCACTAGGTTGAATTGCTGTGACATCTTTGACACTGCCCTGTTGCCATCCTACTCAGGTAGATGTTGATTGGTACCCAGGGTGCCAATTGTTGGCTATTGGGGTTGAAGTTGAAAATTCACTTCTGTTTTTCATTTGTCCTTCCCTGCGGCATTTCAGGGGTGAAACACAGTGATTCTACTACCTCCAAGGTAGATGGTCAGAATATCTATTTTATACTGCCATGTTTTTGTGATTTCCTCAGATGCCTTGGTTGGTGTTGCTGTTGACCTCTGGGCAGCATCTCTTCTGGCCTGTGTAACCAGGCAGCATCTCAATCAAATAGTTCATTCATAGTGTGAAAACAGTCCATCTCCATTGGACTCTGTATTCTGGGAATCATTGTCAGAAAGTGTTAATTTCCGGACCATACTATATTGTTGAGGACAACATAATGCGAGAACACATTCCATCCAGTATTGTATCAATGTGTGATTATTTGGTTAGAGAGAACTCTGACAAATTTCGGTGTAATTTGCTGATACTCCCTCATCGCTTTCTTGGCTGAATGGGTTACTGGTCCATACCTCCATACACCTTCCACGTTTCCAGAGTACATAGTTTCCAGTTATGCATGCACAGATGTGCCTCAACTTGTAGATATCTAGCCAACTGAGGTGTGTCAATATTCTCCATTTTTTGTTAGCTTCAATATGTGAGGTTATTCCACATGAGCATCACCATTACCCCAATCATCAATTATTTAATCCTGCTGCAGTACTAAGTAGTGTTTGGGGGGATTTAGGGTAATGTGTTCAATTGATGTTAGGAGAGATTTGAAGCTGGCAGATGGAGCTACTATACTCAGTGGAACTTGAAATTGTTTTTTGGAGGTGTAGTGTGGTAATTGCCAACTGGTTCTGTATTGTGTACATATCATGACACATCAAATATGAGGGAAACTAGAACATTCACATGAGCATATTGGATTTGAAACCTGAATGACACAAAAATTCTATTTGGGTTTGTATGCCTGTATCCAAGTATGTAGGGATATGGCAGTTAATAATTGTATACAGTTGTACTTAGTGCAAAACAGAAATCAAGTGGTGAAGTAAGTAGTAAGCTTTTGGGTAACAATCCAAGTGTCTTGGCTATAACTATATTGGTACAGTTACCCTGAACGGGACATATTACATACCAATGCCAATGCTCGAAATTTCGGGTACGGTTGAACCATCGACAATCAGCTGACGCCGAGCTGCATCAGCCTTTGTCAATACAATAGAGAAAAAGTACAAGTATATATTGAACAATCCACAAAAAGTCATTCAAGCACTTATCCAAATAAATTAAATCCATGCAAAAATATGTGAAATGTTTAGCATTTTTCTCATATTTAGATTAATTTAGCAAGTATTTTGCAGTAGAGGTTGTGATTTAGTTCTATCACAAAAAAAATATAGAAAAGAATGAAACTACTCGCATTTAGTGCAATACTTTGCACAAAAACTCTCTAAAAACTTATTTCAATTCAAATAACCAACCGAAATTACCAGCAACTTTCTCTTAGGCCTGATACGTAATTTATTTTATTGCATTTTTCTATTTTTTGTATTTTTGAATGTGCAGCCAATGAAGAAGTCAGAAGCAGCTCTGCGTCAGCCGATTGTCGAGGGTTCAACCGTACCCAAAATTTCGAAGTTTATTGCCCAACTCACTGGATTGTGTCATTCAGGGGCATGACAGAGTGTACTGGATCATTGTCTCCAAGGTGGCACAATGATAGCCTTCCTGTATGTTACAAAGTTTTTTCTATTGCTGTCTTTAAGTGGTTCTCCAATTGCTCTTCAGTACTGTCTGCAGCTACATTGACCATATATTTCTATCAAGACGGTCCAAAATAAAGTATACATGCCATATTACAATATAGTAAATTGTCTGATATTTATATAACACAATTATCTAACAATGAGAAATATGTTAGACTACTTAGCTTGTGGTTACATAATCCGGAACCCGACAAACCCCTGTGGAGAGACATTTATACTAAGTATTAGACATTCTGCAGACCTTCACAGAGGTAACAGCTCCCCTGAGAGTTACGTCTTCTATATGTCAGATACTGCAGCATCTGGAATGTATTTTGTTATTGGCAGGTGATTATAGAATCATCTGAGCAGATTCATTGTGAATCCATGAATATTCGAGATCAGTTAGGTGTACCACTAATGTTGTCTGGAGTATCAAGGAAGTCTATATACAGCATCTCAACTGTTCTATATTTTGTCAATACTGATACTAATTATCATATTCTACTAATATTCTACTAATATTTGTTGTAGTCTTATTCATAGAATATATCTTTGAAAGAATCACATTGTTCAGACAGTGAGAAGTACATACTCTAGTATTGAGATATTGAGAATCTACCAGGGGAAAAGAATCAATAATATTATTTATGATTTTAGGTACCTTATATACAGCTATATTATTTTACACTTTCATGCCAATTGCTTTTCAATGCCATATTGGCTTAGTTATATTTACTTTGTCAATATTCCTTTGATTATTCTGTAACCTCAATAATTTATTCATTATACTGCATAATTAGATTCTAGCCAGCCTTTGCTAATTAACACCATGTCAGGACAAAGATATTTCCCCACATGCAATTTACCATATGCTGTGTGACCACTGGGAGTTACCTGTAACAGCCAATATGGCAGATGATGGAATTGAGTGCTGATCTATTATACCTAAAGAGGATAACAAATGCATAACACATGGTAAGCATATAGTTGTATTCAACTCTATGGCATTACTGTGGTACACTTACTAGGTGCTCCTAAGGTGATAGTGCAAGGTTGTGTACATGATTTGATTTAACCACGGATACTAGATCTGCACTCTGAGTTTTACGCCAAAGCATATTCGTGCAATCGAAATGTCTTATCAGAACTCCTAGTCAGTTGTAAGAGTAGTCAGCATGATCTTGTTAGAGTCTCCACATGCTAGTGCCCTGATCTTGTCAGAGCCTATGTTCACTGGTAAGAGACCACACTGATAGTTGCCCTGGTCTTGTCAGAGGCTGCTCGTGCGATGGCTCTGGTCTTGTCTGAGCCCACTGTTGTCAGAGTCAGCATGGATACTTTGTGTGATATTGCCAGAGGCTTCCCACAGAATCACCGTTGTGTTTTTAGAGCCAACTGATAGCTATCAGAGTCGGTGTGAATAGTTACCCTGATTGTGTCTGTCAATGTCCGTGCTATTGCCCTGTTCCTGTCAGAGCCTGTTTTCAGCTGCCTGAGTCTATATGTATAGTCGCAGTGATTTTGTCAGAGACTCCCCATTATATCACCATGACATTCTCAGTACTTGCTGTCAATTAACAGTATCAATAAATCTATCACACCAAAGGCTATGCTGGAGGACATATTAGGATCATTTAGCTGGGAATTGAATTGTTGTCAGTTTTACATCCATTGTATTCTAATAATAATCTGTTGAATTCAACATATACTCTATACATGAGCAGCTATAGTCCTCATCATTGATTGCAGCCTCCAGATCCTACTGTGTGGGAGTATTTGCCTGCCAATCTCAAATATTAATTGGATCAATCCCGTCATGTTGTTTTGCTAGAATGGTGTTTACATCTCTGGTTGCATACTGTCCCATTTTCGAATGGATCACAATATGTACCTACTCAATGTCAGGTACATGCGTTCAAAATGGTGTTCTACATACCCTTGTATATATCTATGTCCAATAGCATGCAGCGCAAACTACCACCAGCCCCATTGCCCAAGGTATGCTTGACTACAGTTGAAGCAAGTAACAGACACTGCGGTGTCAGCGCAGTAGTGAAAGGGAACATAGATGGCAATCGTGCAAAATTATGCTTCGAGTTCTCAAACAAGAGTCATGCCATCACACCCAGTAGTGAATGATGTGGATGTCAGGGGTTGTCCCTTAGCAAGCCATAATGGTACTTGATATTGAATCAGAATGATTACTGTCACACAGTGACTTGCATAACACCTAATCATGATTCAACAAGTCGGCCAGTAGTATGCCTTTTAGCGGGGGTTCATACAAGTCGCGTTCACCTTTCTGATACTAGCGGGACATGCATGGTTATCATCCACGGCAGTTGATTGTCAGATGCGATTAAGAGAACTTCGTATTCTTATCCCGGAAGGGGCTAGGATCACGTGAAGCAAGTTCCGGTTGGAGAGAAGTCTTGACCTTAGCATGAGGTAACTGAGGAAATTATGACGTTGCCAATAAGGCAAGAGCGAGCACAACTTATTGGTTAAAGTTGAATGGATCGCAATGTAACCTCGTATCGGATATGAGCTTACGCGTCTATATTCTACATTGGCATGGTATCGGTTGGTAGCCGATTAAATCGATGACATTTAAATAATTCGCTCACATGCTGAGGGAATTAATTTGGGATAACCATTGTCCATCTTTAATTGGTAGATGGTCCAACTACTGACTTGTTTGATTGCAAGATGGCTAAGTACAATTGTGTCTGAAGCGTTGGCTGATATGATATCGTACGGTGGATGGACTGATTGTTTTCAGGAGCATAGTGCTTTGAAACCACGTTGCATGGACACATAACCTATGGGGAGCGTGGCAGTTATCACGGAACACATTGAGGGGAGTGTCCACGATAATGCTATCATGAGCAGCCTAATCATATCAACTAGGTGTGGCAACACGAGACAAAGAATGTTGGCTATAAAGAGACACCATTGCTGCGGCAATGAAAGGAATCAAGCAACAACTGCTATCCACAGTCAACACAGAAGAACCGAAGACAATGATAAAATATTATTAAGTTTTCTATCTATCATAAAGTTCACGATTACTTCTCTCATCCATTTACGTTATTACGCGTTTTATGCCTAGACACAGGTTGACACAATCCGAGTACACACCTAAACAGGTAGTCGAACATTTCGGCAACCTGCTCTGCAGTTTCGAAGAACACCATTTAACCCACACCTACCGGGTGGGTTTTACGTTTTGGCCAACTCGAGAATATTGACTATCTGGTATTGAGATATCAACACCGGCGCGTTACCATTGGAGGAGTATTCCGAGGAGTGGTTGTTCGATGGAGACGTGCATTGTACATCTATCGGGGAGACGCGCTGTGGTGCCGGTTTCGGCAAGTCACTGTTGCAACACAGGTGCAAGAGGTTGAGTCTTCAGATAAGACAAGCTGAGAAAGAGTTTCTAAGATAGGCGGCTGTACTTGATTCATTAAATGTTGTATTGATTATTGGGATTAAGAACCCCTGTAACAGTATAATATTTTAAGTACTCTACACTGGTTCAAACAAGACAAGGATTATATGACTGAAGAAGAGTTGCGGGTTTACTGAATATTTTATAATACAGGAGCATACCTGTATCGATTACCAAACAATCCACCCCTATACTTCATTCTCACACCGAGACCAAGAACGATTGTTATACATGAGTTCTGAGTGTAAGAATTGTCAGGATCAGTTTTGGTGCATTTACCTTGGACAAAGAACCTGTCCACAACATTGTTTCAGACAAAATTGTTTTTGCGCATGTTGCCAGAATAGGATTATCAACAAAGCAAGTCTGTCGGTATTCTGTCAACTCTGCGACTTCTTATCAGACTGTTACGTCTATAAGCATATAAGAAGAATTACAACTCGAAATTCTTTCATATTGCATTGATATTATAGGGACCATTGCCCTACCAAGGACTGTCCACATCGAGAAGAAACAACACTTGATAACATTGAACAACCAGCAAACATCGATTGTAGTCACTTAATCAATAATGGCAGCCCCCAGGAGACCATTAACTTTCACGAGCAAGGCCCTAGCGCCGTCCAGCTCAATGATAGAGCAACCCCGACTCCCAGCGGGAAGGGCTATCCCAGAATAATGTCAAGAGTACCAGAGAAGGATAGAAAACACACGAAGGGAATACTTGCTACTGAAAGAGCGAGAAGAACCACCAGAGGCAATACCTGGACAGGGAGAAGTCGAAATGTCCGAAGGGAATCAGGACTCAGTTCAGGAGCAGTTATCGGAACTCACGCAGCAAGTAATACATGTTATACAGGCATGTAATGAAGAAAAAGAAGTTCTGGAAGATGAGTTTGATTCTGTACGAAATGGAATCATGATCATGGAAAGCCGAATACAACCTGAGAAGGTCAGAATTGACTCAGAAGTATCAGGGGTTGGATCCATGATGCAATTACAGCAAGTTGTATTGCAAGAACTTCGGTCAGGAGTTCAGATCCTGCAGTCTCAGGATAATCAAATAGTAAGCGAGGCTACAGAATTATTGGCAGGTTTTCGAAAAGAATTGGAAGCACAGTGTAAGCGTATTATGGATAATACATTATAACTTGTAGTGGTTAAAAATTCAAATCAATCCATACAGAAAGGACTATCGGAAATGACAAAAAGGATTGATGAGGTCAATAAGATAATGGCATCAATTACTACTTCTCTGAAAGATATACCATCCAAAAGAGGGCTACGTCAACATGCTCAGGTTATGGAAGATCAAATAGCGCAGGTAGAAGAAGTCGATACCGGGTTAACTATGGCTGTGGAAGGATATGGATTCTCTGACTCAGCACCCTATGAATTTCGACCATCGGGATCGCAGCCTGGACCCTCAGGAACACGGCCTGTACCTTTGGATGGTAATGTCCATCCAAGTAGGAAACGACATTTCTATGATGATTCTGTTTCAAGCCTAAGGGATACAGATAGTGCATCCACATGGTTTGGAATTAGAGGAGGAGCCGGACATGGTAATGCCGGAGACAGTAATGCCGGAAATGGAAATGGAGGAGCCAGTGGAGGAGGTCCACCAGGTGATCCTCTACCATCAGATCACGGAGGAGCAGGCGGAAGGCGCATGTCAAGACAACAAAGGGGAATCAGAGAATTGGAATTCGCCAAACCAATCAAAATCGAAGTACCCAAAAGGTTTGAAGTAAGACCGGGTGAAGATTGTGATACTTGGTGGGCATTAGTGCAGGTTTATATCAACGATGAACCTGAGACATTCCCAAAAGATGAGAGGACCATCGATTGGATAGGATCCTTGATGAATAAATATGCAGTGGCCTGGCATATACAATGGCTGGAAGGAACCTTGAACGGAACACATCCAAAATCAATGACAGGGTATATTGATGCATTGAAGTTACGTTTCGAGGATAGAGATGCCAAAGATGAAGCTTTTGCAGAGCTTGAAAAAGTCCGTTATAATAGATGTATACGGGATATGTTTACCCAAATCCAGATGTATAAAGATGAGGCTTTAGTTACCGGCGCGGCATTTCAGAAATTAATCCTAGAACGACTTCCCCATAAGATCTTGGAACAAATGCATACCATTGATCTTACCGCTAAAACTGATGCTGAGTTATACAGCATAATCACCAATGCCGGGAGAACAGCGGAAAAATGGGATGAAGCCAGAAAGAATTTAGGATTAAAAACTTCCTTGAGAGAAAAGGTCGACAAGTATCAATTTCATTTTGGGAAGAAGTCCAAATAAGACGATAAGCATTCTTTCCGGAAGAACCGAGAAGAAAGGAAATCAAGGAAATCTGAATGAACGTTCATAAAATATTCTGATATGTCAGGAAAGACTTCAAACAATTACGAAAGCAAAACTGAAGGCATTAGTACCTCCGAGTTAGAATGAAGGAGATCAGCAAATCAATGCCTTAGGTGTGCATGGCCTTCTGATAGGAAAGGAAACCATAGGGTCAAAGATTGTTTACGACCCATTAAACAGGACAAAGGAATGGCCAGTTTTCCAAAAGCTAAGGAATATCTGAAGATGAAGATAGCAGGAATGGAGCTATCAGATGAGTCTAGTTCGTCAGAGGAATCTGAGAGCAGTTCAGAAGACTCAGAAACGGAATCAGAGAATGAAGAAAAAGATTCCGAATCAGAAAATGGAGAAGTTCTTTATGAGTCAGACCAGGAAGATGATCACGTATGGACCGAAAGGAATTGGTGGGATTTGGAAGCAGGGTCAGGGTAATAGACAGCCACATTAAGCTGTGAGGTCGAAAATTAATGTTTTAACACACCTATATACAATACGAACACCATGTTAGTTTTGTTATAATTTTCTCTCTGAGGATGACTGGAAGGTCAAAACTGCTGGCCAGTAAGGGAATACAAATCTGTAATACATCATAACTCAACATCAACCGGGATCACCTCACCCGAATCTTTGACCCCGTTGTGGTTACGATATTGTGGAAAGGATAGCGATGTTTCAATGAAACGCTTCAGAAATCCTAACAAGGGATACTAAGAAATTAAACACGTCTCCGGACTTTGTTTTTTATCAATCAGCCTTACAACCAAAAAATAGGAAGGTTTCCTCCATGAAAATTGGGAAATGGCCAATTTACCAATTCTTTATTGATCATGACGGAAAATACTTTCCTTTACAATGCATGTTGGATCTAGAAAGTACTTCATTCATCAGATCACTGAAAGCCACAAATGCCTTCGCAATTCCTGTGGTTAAGAGGACTGAGCAGGTTAATTCAGTGGATGTGACCAGAAGAGACATCGAAACTGAAGAATTATTTATGATACCATTAGAATTATCTTTTGGAAATCATCGGTCTTACGATGAAGACAATCATGCTTTCGAAGAAATGAAGACTTCGGGACATCATGATACCTTGATTCCAGCATGGTACGTAGAAAAACATCAAGCTCCAGGAACAATGACTACTCATCTACATTTCCGTCATTGTCCCTTGGAATGCTATTGACATGGAAATATTCACCCAGAATATTCCATAACTTATGATAAAAGAGTTTCGCTTAATGAAAAAGCTATTCATATAGGAGCAATTATTATGAGCAATCCAACAATAGCTCAGAAAATACCAAGTTGTTATTATAAATTTCTACTACTTTTCGATCCAAAAGAAGCAGAGAAATTACCAGATAAGAAACGATGTGATCATCGAATTGAGCTAAAAGGCCCCGAAGAAAAGTTACAAATGGGACCTATTTATCATTTATCACAGGAGGAAGAGAAACTGTTACTTCGGTATCTCGATGAAATGATTGAAGGGGGGAAAATCAGATCTTCGAGCAGTTTGGTTGGAAGTCCCATCATATTCGTACCAAAACCAAACGGAAAGTGATTATGATTATGTGTGGATTATCGACATTTAAACGACTATACAAAACTGGATAAACCACCATTACCTATAATGGTCAAATTACAAAACCGATTAGTAGGAGCAACTCATATTACAATGATCAATATGAAATCCGGTTTCCATTTGTTACGAATGTCCTTAGGAAATGAAAAGTTCATGGCTTTCCGTACAAAGTTCGGTCTTTATGAATACATACTTATGCCTTTTGGCTAAACAGATGCACCAGCAACTTTTCACAAAGAAATTAATCGAATATTACGACCATTACTTGGGATAGAGTTAGTTATCGATAACAACGTTCATATCGATGAGGATGATGCAATGGTAGTAGTCGCATATGTAGACGACCTATTAATAGCTACAAAAGGATCATTGGATAAACACCATCGACAAGTTTCGAAAGTCTTCCAATTACTATTGGACAATACTATGTGCCTCGAAATCGATAAGTGTGTTTTTGATCAACATGGAACTACTCATCTTGGATCTATCGTCAGCGGAAAAGAATTACGAATGGATCCCGATAAAGCAAAAGCTATACTAGATTGGCCCAGTCCAACTTCACGAAAACAAGTTCCGCAACTACTAGGATCTTGGAATTTCTATGGAAGATTCTTACATAACTTTTCGGGGATAGTCTCACCAATCACGGACCTATTAAAACAAGATAGGGATTTTAAATGGGGAGAATTGTAGGAAGCAGCATTTTTGAAAATAACTATATTATGTACTTCAGGAATAACACCAATCCTACGACATTATGATCCTGAAAGACCAACATTGTTGGAGACAGATGCTTCAGATTTTGCCATAGCTGGAGTTCTGTCTCAAAAGTTTGAAGACGGCAAAATATATCCAATCGGCTTTCTGTCCAGAAAGCTTAATCCAGCAGAACTTAATTACGATGTATATGATAAACAAATGCTAGCAGTAGTATGGTCCTTAAAGAAATGGAGATGCTTTCTTCAGGGAGCAATTCATAAGACTATTGTGTATTCTGATGATCAAAATTTGACTTAATTTAAGTCAGCAGTTTTATTAAATCGATGTCAAGCCAGATGGGCAGAAGAATTAAAGTTATTCGACTTTGATTTGTCTTACCGGAAGGAATCTTTAAATGCTAAGGCAGATATATTGTCAAGGTGCCCGGAGTTCACCTCTAGAGACAGGGGTACCACTTCAGCCACCACTAGCATGATGTTAAGAAAAGAACAATGGTTGGAAGTAGGAGCCATGCATATAGATGAGGAACAAAACTATGATACAATACAGATATCAGCGTTGGAAATCGAGTTGCTATTACCAGAAGCCGAAGCAAGGATTGAAGAGAAGGCTCTGATTGACAACCAGTATCGAGACAAATGCAAGAAAGTATGAACGGACGGAAATATTGATACAGAGTATACCATAGATGATGATATACTATGTTGGAAACATAGGGTATATATGCCGGAAGGATTGAGACAAAGGGTAACGCAATCGGAAAACAATTCGAAAGTGGCAGGACTTTTTGGAAGGGAAAGAACCTTAGAGCAAATATCTCAGAACTTCTACTGGACAAATATGGAAAGGGATGTACGAAAATATTGCAATGAGTGCGATACTTGCCAAAGGATGAAGAGCCCAAGACATGCGAAATACGGGCTGCTGCATCCGTTAGAGTTGGCTAGTAAACCATGGATGCAGATTAGTACAGACTTCATAACAGACTTACCAGAATCTGAAGGAGCTACGATGATATTAGTGGTGGCTGACTGGTTCACTAAAATGGCTCATTTCATTCCAATGAACAACAATGATTCCCCAACGTTAGCCCGAGAATAGTTAAACAAAGTTTAGAAGTATCACGGATTTCCGAAGGATGTTGTTTCGTGTAGAGACGCCACTTTCACAGGACACTTTTTCACTGATCTGTAAAAATACCTAGGAATAAAACGCAGCATGTCAACAGCGTTTCATCCTGAGACAGACAGACAAACATCAAGAATAAATCAGGTTATTGAATCATATCCTCGTTCATACTGCAACTCCGAACAAAATGATTGCGCATCTATGCTACCCATGGCAGAGTATGCCTATAATAATTTTAAGCATTCAGCGCCAACGATATCTCCGTTTTATGCCAATTACGGGTTCGAGCCAAGATCAGATTGGCTGACCGAAATACAACTCAGAAACCCAGCATCAGAACTATAGGGACATTATATTGTTTCAGTCCACGAAAAACTCAAGGAAAGACTGGAACAGTCAATTGAAGTCATGCGAAAAGATTACGACAAGAAAAGGAAGTTGATAGAACCAATGACGAAAGGGGAGCTGAAAATGCTCAACAGACGACACATCAGAGCCAAACATAGGTGCAGGAAATTGGAAGATAAGATGTTAGGACCTTTCGAGGTGGTATCCATTGGAAGCAATCTCGGTTACTTCAAGTTAAAGTCACCGGAATCATGGAAGATACATCCAGTCTTTAACATCAATTTGTTGGAAAGGTATGAAGGAACCGATCAGAAGAAACAGATAATCAAAATAGAAACAGACGTAGACGAATGGGAAATGGAATCGTGATCGCCAGTGGACCCTCGGACGGGAATGCAGGACAGCATGTCTATTTGTTTAAGTGGAGAGATTTTTCGCATGAGGAAAATACATGGGAAATATATGAAAATGTGGTGGACAGTAACCCAAGGTTACTGGAGGAATGTTATAAGAAAAATCCAATGATGGAAAAGGATGGAAGATTTGGTTTAGAAACACGGAAAAAAGGAAGGAAACAAAAATGAGTTTTTAAATTTTTACTTTTTCAGAGAATTGCTTTAGAGTATTGTTTTGGTTTCAGGTGTTGAGAGGAATATTGTGATTGTTTACTTGTTACGACAGAGCACCATTGAGGTCACCGGTCGTAGAGAAGGGGGTGATGTTAGGGGTTGTACCTTAGCAGCGATAATGGTACTTGATATTGAATCAGAATGATTACTGTCACACAGTGACTTGCATAACACCTAATCATGATTCAACAAGTTGGCCAGTAGTATGCCTTTTAGTGGGGGTTCATACTAGTCGCGTTCACCTTCCTGATACTAGTGGAACATGCATGGATATCATGCACGGCAGTTGATAGTCAAATTTGATTAAGAGAACTTCTTAATCGAGTCCCGGAATGGGCTGGAATCAAGTAAAGCCCGTTCCGGTTGGAGAGAAGTCTGGACCTTAGCATGATGTAACTGAGGGAATTATGATGTTGGCAATAAGCCAAGAGCGAGCACAAGTTAATGGTTTAAGTTGTATGGATCGCAATGTAACCTCGTATTGGATACAAGCTTATCCCTCTTGATTCTACATTGGCATGGTATCGGTTGGTTGCCAATTAAATCCATGACGTTTAAATTAATTGCTCACATGTTGAGGGAATTAATTTGCGATAAGTATTATGAATTTTTAATTGGTAGATGTTCCAACTACCAACTCGTTCGATTGCAGGATGTCTAAGTTCAAGTGCATCTGATGCGTTGGCTGATATTATATCGTGCGGTGGATGGACTGATTGTTATCAGGAGAATAGTGCTTTGAAACCACATTGCATGGACACGTAATCTATGGGGAGCGTGGCAGTTATCACAGAACACATTGAGGGGTGTGTCCATGATAATGCTATCATGAGTGGCGTAATCATAGCAACTAGGTGTGGCAACACAAGACCAAGAATGTTGGCTATAAAGAGACACCATTGCTGCGGCAATGAAGGGAAGCAAGCAACAACAGCTAGCCTCAGTCAACACAGAAGCACCGAAGACGATCTTAAAATATTATTAAGTATTCTATCTATTAGGAACTTCACGATTACTTCTCTCATCCATTTACATTATTACGCGTTTCTTTTTGCGAACTTGAGAATATCAACTATCTGGTATTGAAATATCTCAATACTGGCGCATTACCATTCAAGGAGTATTCCGAGGAGTGGTTGTTCGACGGAGAGGTTGAATCTACATCTATCGCGCAGACGGGCTGTGGTACCGGTTTCGGGAGGTCGCTCTTGCAACGCAGGTGCAAGAGGTTGAGTCTTAGGATAAGACGAGGAGAGAAAGAGTTTGTTAGATAGGCAGCTGTACTTAATTCAATAAATGTTGTATTGATTATTGGGATTAAGAACCCCCATAACACAACTAATAGTAGTATGTTTCAAATGAACTGAAAACTAATAAGAAGTAAAAATCATTTATTACCAGATCAAATAGAATAAACCATTCTAGTGTTTATTATTTTTAAAGGTTTTCGATTTGAACTGGAGTGAAGTAGTCATCAGCTGAATTTTTACACAGTAAGAATTGATGTAGAAAATTCTTTTGTTGATTACTACAGAGTACATATTACAGAGTTACAATCTAAACTAAATACAGTATAGTGTAATATGAATTAGAATGTATTCAATATTATATCAATGTGAAATTTTCGATCTGTATTGAACAGATTAATCCATTTTGATAACTGTAGTATTTATAAACTAGTATTGTTTTAATTATATGTAATAATTCAATTAGCTACTATTTGAGCAGAGAGTTCTGTTTTAACAACAGCATGAATTAATTTCAAATAATCATGAACGGGATACAATGAGTACTATATATTTCAGTATTGATATGCTTATTTCCATATAGTAATTAGAATATAATTGATAACATCTGTGGAATTTAAAATACAATTGATGTTTTATATCTTGATTTACCAATGACAGGTATTTGAAACTATATTGGTATAAGTTGTTAAGGAAATATTGACAAACGAATTATTTCAAAATTATGTAGATAGCTATATTTCTATTATAGAATTATTTTAAACTAATTGTCCAAATATTGCAATTGTTTAACAGTTAATTTTATATATATATATATATTGTATCAATTAATCATTTGGATCACAACTAATATTAGTATACTAATATTTTTCCATTTTCCAAATATTCATTTTATCATAGTTATATTTGCTCTTTACTAAATTAATATATTCTTTTTATGTTATAAATTAAACATTAACAAAGTTGATTGGACAGAAGTATACAACTAAAGTCGACTGGTATATTTGTTATTAAGTACCAGATATAGTAAAGTGATTGTATACTGTTATGTAAATAATGCATTTTCCCAGTTATTAATTATTCAATTACCTTTTTTGTAAAGAAATAGATCATGTCTAGTTAATTTATAATAAGTTTAAAAGAAGCAATAATTTAAACAATTGTCAGAAAAGAATACTTATTTATCATAATATAAATATTATCTTAATACTGTCTACGTAAAGTCAATTGATATCGTTAAGGTATATATAACTACAATTTACAGCAGATGTCTGGTATTTTGGTACAGTCACACATGTTGGTGAGTGGGTATATAAAGTGTGCAGTATGTGGTATGATATGCGATACTGTACAAAGTGCCTTTGTAGCAATATATGTACATTGTCGTCTAACTGGCCTTCAGTCACATGTCGCCATTACAGTTATTCATATAGTGTTCGATTACAGACTGACATCATATACCCCTGCAAACTATATTTGACATCCTCTTTTATTGTAAATAAAACTTACATTGGTAAACAATCCCTATATATTGATATGTCAGCTGAATCATGTTTACCTCAACATAGCACAACTTTTAAAGTACATTAAATGTATCAAATTACAAAATTTGAAATTATAATTTGGATGAAATTGTTTAGAGTACTATAATATAGCAAAATTACAAAGAATATCAGACTGAGAACAAATAAATATTTTGTTGCATAGTTTACTACTAATCAATTGAATTGTATGGAGTATATATATAAATCTAGTATGCATTTCACATTCTCACTATAGTACTACAAATGATCAGAACCCAGGTATCTATATAGATTTCTTATATAACATATTAATAAATTATCATATTATACAGAGATTACAATACTGTACTTATTCGGAAAAGGTTGTATACAAATCTAACTGTAAGCTACAATGGTGATTATGTTTGAAGTTAACCAGTAGTTGCTACCCTAATCAGAGTAGGAAATATAAGTAGGATATATGGATATATATGGAAATTTGCTAATATTAAGTAATATATACTTCTAGATTCTGTACAGTATAGTCACTATATATCCATCAATGGGTATAGTTTCAAACCTGGAATGAATCTGAATTCAATGTAGTATTACTGAAACATTTCAATGTGTTTCTAGTACTGTATTGCTTTAACATTAATGCAGCATTCAGAATAATTAAGATTCAGACAAATTCCGCACAACCTCACAGGTTATACTGATGTGTACTTTTCCAGAGAATCTGTCATTGATGCAGCATGAATTTGACATTAATAAACGGGGGTTATGTGGTGCTGTAGGCAAATACTTTATAAAAGTGTTGGAAAATATTTTACGTACTAAATCCAGGCATACACATCATCGACGCCAGCCTACGGACAACGCGCCCCTGGGACATGTTTCGGAACTTCGCTGGGAGCTCTATTCAAATATTGTACCACGTCCAGATCCTTCTATCACGCAATCCATTCACACTCAACCATCTTTATCTCATCTGTTCGCTCACACCTTCTCCCTATCCTTTGTGACCTTGGCCTCCCAAATTAATACTATATTACTCTTTACCAAAATAGTTTAATTGTTTCCTCCGATAATGGCTGTCAGCAATATGGGCGGTGCTGCCCCTACAAATTGTGGCGGCCCCGACCAGTGGCTGGAGATGGCAAAACACTGCAAATACCTGAGCGAAGTGGACATGAAGCGGTTATGTGAGCTCGTGAAGGAATGTCTGATGGAGGGTTCGTTTTCCATACCCTACCTGGTTTGATTCGTTTTAGAGGTGCGATCCATTTCTCACGCGTCTGCCATGTTATTTCTCAGAGTCGAACATCCAACCCGTTTCAACGCCGGTGACAGTGTGCGGAGATATACATGGCCAATTCTACGATCTTCTCGAACTCTTTCGTGTCGGTGGCGGTATGCCCGATAAAATTAACTACGTCTTTCTCGGCGATTTTGTGGATCGCGGCTACTTCTCTCTAGAGACTTTCACTCTTCTAATGTGTCTCAAGGCAAAATACCCAGAAAGTATAACGCTTGTTCGAGGCAATCACGAAAGTCGGCAGATTACGCAGGTGTATGGCTTTTATGAAGAATGTCAGACCAAGTACGGCAATGCAAGTGTGTGGAAGAGTTGCTGCCAGGTTTTTGATTTCCTTGCTCTAGCTGCGATTATCGATGGAAGTGTGCTATGCGTCCACGGAGGGTTAAGCCCCGAGATCAGGACATTGGATCAAATTAGAGTTGTAGCAAGAGCACAGGAAATTCCGCACGAAGGAGCGTTCTGCGATCTCGTTTGGAGTGACCCAGAAGAAGTAGAGACCTGGAACGTTTCCCCCCGAGGTGCTGGATGGTTATTCGGCGATAAAGTTGCAACTGAATTCAACCACGTCAACCGATTATCGCTAATAGCACGAGCGCATCAACTTGTTAATGAAGGCTATAAAGTACTTTCTTATCGTAACTAGAAATTCCAGCTGCTAATCCAATGTAGTACCATTTCAAAAATAAAGACGTTGTGACGGTATGGTCAGCGCCAAACTACTGCTACCGGTGTGGAAATGTGGCCAGTATCATGAAACTTGAGGAGGATTTGACACCACGATTTACAATCTTTCAAGCAGTACCGGATGATCAACGAATGGTGCCCCAAGGAAGGAGTGGAAGGAGTGAATATTTCCTGTAGTTTTGAAGTCCATCATTCTCGCGCGTTGTAAACTGATATGTTATTGTTATTCGGTGAACTTTGTATAAGTTCGCAGTTGACTGGTGCACGACACTTTGGCAGTGCGATGTGGCGTCAAGACCATGCGCTAGCGATGTTTATGAGTTATACTACCGTAAAAGCCCGCATTTAAACTATGAACCTCATTGTTTTAGCAGCTGCATACTGTACCAAAAAAGCCCCGTTTATTGATGCCAAGTTAATGCTGTATTAATGTTGAATTCTTTATAAATGTATACATTGGCTGAACTTGTGGGGTATTTCAGAATTTGCAACAATATCAATTGTTTCAAATGTGGTATCAATTTTACAATAATATAGCACAGAAGACCACATTGGATGGTACATTGATGCCACATTGATGCTGGATTGCTGTCATATTCAAAATGATGTGCATTGAGATAAATAGTAGAGTTATGCTATATTACTTCCACATGTGTATATTTCGCAAATGCCTGCACATGCCTGTGCTTACCCAATGGCCTGCACACAGGCCTGATGCTGCCAGCTGACTGATGTATAGTAAAGAAATATCTCTCGCATGATTCGAACCTGTTTCAGTGGGTAGGGTATTCACCCACTAACCACTACACTATGTATGTAGTTTGCTGAACATAACATCATGTTAGGGCTATTTGTAGGTATACTGGTTATTACTGTCACATCATTGTGACAAGAATGTGGAATGCCTGCCGCATCTATGCAAATACTCAATGCTGCTCAATTGATCAACATTACCCCATTCAACTAAATACTCAATCATTTACAATGTCATATTTGCTAGTATCTTGCATTACTGTGGTATTTTGAGCTATTCCCCAGTCATTAGAATGTTAAATTTAGTAATATGCTACACTCACTAAACTCTAGGAGTCATGCTGCACTCCGGTAAATGTGGCACTGCAGTCACATTAATGAATGGGGGTTTTTTGGCATAGTACTTAAGATATATGGTAATGAAATGGAAATTTACTCAAGGATTATTGACAGTGGATTTCATTGCATCAGAAATGATGATTTAAGAAAATTATGAAGCCCGATGGGAAAATAATTGTGCTTGGATTAACTGTTAAGGGTGTGATTTCCTCAAGATTTCGATACTTATGCACGGCCCTAGATCCTATTCTTATATCCTTAAATATATCTCCAGGTGAAATACACTGGCAAGTGATATAAATCGTAAGCGCACAAAGGACAAATCGTTACTGTTGTGTCTGATGCTTCTGAAAATATCATAACTAAATCATATCACGGCGTAAGGCCATATTGGCAGTACATGCAATATTCTTCTATAAATTGTGTATCCACTTATTAAGTTGTTTTCTCTTCTTCATACACTAAGCTTTAATTTTGGAATTAATTCGTCGCATATCAGTACGATGTAATGGCTCCGATATGTACTTTGGATTGGACTCCATGAGAGGTAAGGGACCTTCCACTGAAAAAGACCATCATCGAATGTTTCGAGGTATAGGTGATATCTCTGTTCATTTCTCTGCTGGCGTATCCAGCTTCATTCATGAATTATTCGTTGATACGGCTGTATTACTCACTGGCTGTCTTGATGATAGAAATCATTTATGATCCAAATAAAATCTCAAAGCCGGTTCTAACCCCACTAATGCTGATAGCCACCAAATACCCTGTGCCGCAAATAAATATTGTCGCTCTCAGAATATCGTAATTAGCTTTGCAACAGTCCACAACAATATATCAGCTTCATGGTCAAAGGTAATACTCATCTGGGGTGCGGGGCTGCAACTACAGAGGTAATAATATTTATAATACGGATAGGTATATATAGGTATTATAAAAATTAAATAAGATTTTGGATTCTTTCTTCGCTGGTAGGTTTCCGATTGTTCGCTGAGAGGGCTTGTTCTTTTCATTGCTGTAACAATGTGAGCTCATTATAGATGGACCGTCCATTCATGCTTGACTTCGGAATCTTGCTATGACACATAGTTCACTTGATAGCTTATCGCTGAGATGAACTTAAGTGACTCATTGAAAGTGCCACAAATTCGCTCAAGGTTATCATGTTCATGCATCAGTGGTTTCCAGGCATTCCGCCCTCACTTTGGGCCATCCCCATGACATGATATCAATCACACTAACATGACAATTTATAACTTCGACTTTGACATATTGCTTTCCGATTTGTTCAGTTGTTGGTTGCAATATGTTTCAATAGCTCAAGGACAATTAAGCCCCTCGCCTTTCATTTGGATATCTGGCATTGCGTCAGAGATTTAATCGGCAACCAACCGAGACACATGCCAATGTTGATTGCGACATGTCACCTGCATATTATTAAACAAGTATTATGTTGCAATGCATACTGACTCAACCCAATGACCTAGTTTGCTTCTGGCCTCGTATCTTCAGCCAATGTCATTAATCCCTGAGACACCGCATGCATAGGTCTCAACCTTCCTTGGACCAGGGAGCGCCGCAATGTGTTCCCACCGCTTAGTGTGTGGGGTTGCAGATCCCTTGTACTTTCATTTTGCGCATTGTGTGCTGTGCACGGAATTCTGCTTAAGCGCTGCTCAACTGCGTGTTGTCCCGCTATCAAGATATAGTAGGTGTGGCCAATGATCCTGCACACTGCGGAAGGTTTTTCACTTCCCAGTAATGACGACATGATTGAATCATGATATTTGAATCCACTTGTGAGGGCATACCTATCACCGATTGTTCGACATGTGGCGCAAGTGTAATCCTGCTAAAGATCACTAGGCTGACAAACATGATGTCATCTTCACGGAGTTGGTGTTTTGCATATGTACTACCATAGTTGTAGCTGCATGTACCTGCTGCAATCCATTCATGTATCATTACCACTGCGCAGGGAAAACCCCTAACATAAACTACCACTTTCTTTTACTATAGATATAAGATTCTATCTTTTTATGTACTCTAAGAGTGGGTGAAAAATATATCAACATTATGTATCTTTCTATTTAACATAATTACCGGCTTATACTCTTTTTCCAGGTGTGGGGGAAATTCACTTCAATCAATACTAAACTAGTAGAAACCTTTCTAAGTATTCTCTTATATTACTATTAGACTTGATATTGGACTATTATGAGAACTAACAGTAGATTTATTATGAAATATCACTAAAATATTGAATGTACTTGTAATAAATAAATTGTGAAAAGAGTTAATATAGTAATATATTATTAATACTTGCCACACTAAGATAATTGGTATGTATACTACTGAAAAATACAGAGTTTTTTTACCATCTTTTCTATCTGCTGTAATATCAATATTATATTATATTAATATCAAGGTACAGTTTTGCAGCTTAGTTAACTCTTAATGATTTTTCATTTTAGACTTATTGTAAATAATATGTAACCATATAGTTCTCTCGGAATTGTCCAGTGTATTAATTAAATAGATTTTGTTGCAATATTTTCAAACTTGTTACTATATATTGAATAATTATACAGTAATATATAATTACTACAAAGAGTAATTGATTTAATTGTATTGTTTGTAATCTTTGTATTATCAATATAATTTATTATTCTACTAACTTTTACACATAATAGACAAATGATATTTGTAAATTACTAATACCAGTTTTACAATGGTCTCTGATTACCTAGCTAATATTTGAATATACCAACAGACAAGAAACTTTTCTTCATTGTTGAAAATGAAAGCATTGAGACTGCCATACAAAAAACTGTTGCAATGAAGAACATCCCCAGTAACATTCAAATTGTAACTTAATTTAAACTACAATCAAATTGCATCTTCATATATCATCATATTTGCAGCTGTAATTGTGTATTTGAGTTGCAATTCATCAGCAAAGAAAAACTCTGTCCTGGCGGGATGGCTTCGTCAGAGTGGACGCATTCCGTCAGAGCCGTCAGCGACATCCCGCTCGCGACTCACTCCGCGCCTGGCCTCAGTACCATGCGTTGCGTACTTGTTGCCCTCCAATTTCGGTTTCAGTGTTGCTTCTTACTCTGTCGGTCTCCTAATTTAAACAAACAATGTGGCATTGTGGCCAACTGTGACCATACGTGAGAATTGGTTCATTGGGTATGTGCTTGCATCGGGATTGCAATGCGATGGGTGACGCTGTGGAAACCTCTCCTCTCATACCTTCTACCCCCGGGCAAAATGCAACTCTCTCTTTAATAATTATACACATCAGTCCAAGTCACCAGATCTCTGTGGCTTTTGACATTCCATTGCTCGTTCCGTCCATCTCCTGTCTTGAATGCTGGTGCGTATCTCTGGAATTCCGTGCATGCAGTCGACAATGTTACCCATGCTGAAAACTTCGAACGTAACGGCTCCCGGTGCTTTTCAGACTTTTACAAATGTTGATCTGGGATCCAAGTTACCCGAGTTTTCAGGTATTGTGGTGAGCACCAGGGCTAACCAGTACTCAACGAAAGCTCCATTCTTGTTCAGGAGCTTGATTTTGATTAGTCGTTGCAGTTGCCATGGGAGATAACCATTCAGCGCGCCATAACACCTCCCTGGGAGTTGCTTTACCCACACCTAGTCGTTCCGTTGTTCCCCTCTGTGCCAGCTCTGGCTTCCTACGTGTCTACAAATCTGAGATATGCGTTCACCTTCTATACCCTCAACTTGAACCCTGATACCATCGTAAATACCAAGCTCCATTGCATACAGTTGTTCACCCGATATCTATGGCTTGTTAAAACTGTTAAGCTTGATAAACTCCCGCATGCTGTTGTATATTATCACACGGTGCGTTACATCTGGCACATTGTGAAGTAATGTTCTGAAGGCTTTGAACATAGCATCAGGATGCTTTCCATCACGGCGCTGTTGGGGTCCCATGAATTCGGGCTTCGCATATGACTGGGAACTCAGGGGGGCAGCGAGATAACCACTGGAAGGGAGGACATTGCAGGTGGCACCGCTGTGCTCCCGACGCTGAGCGAGGGCTTGGAGATTGAGCTCGCTGATTTCGAAACAGAGAATGCGACACTGAAACGTGATTGCTTCTGGCAGGTAGTTCAGATTGTGACAGGAGGAGTTCCAACCATCCTTGAGGTTTGTTTTACGTGCTTGTGCGTGGCTCTTGGCAGAATAGTGTTGCAAGGCTCCATATCGACAAATCTGTGCGACCCAGTGAGACATCAAGTGCATCTTCGGAAAGTTGAAGTTGGCATCTAACTCCGTGGAAATATCTATCTCATGGGTGATATCATCCAGCCAGGAGTTCATTTCACACAGCTTCTTGGACGGTGTCGATGATTCAGGATTTGTTTCCTTGTCTACCTTTTGTATCTTCATGAGTTCTGATCTCAGGGCATTGACATTGGGCTCCTCCTGTTTACCAGCTCGCCCGAGTAAGAAAGTATCTTCGATGGTGTGAAAACAATGCAAGGTGTCTTCCATGTAACTCAATGTTGCATCATCGCAAGATGTATATTGAGCATACATATAGAATTCAAACAATGCCCGTGTGCACTCAATTGAGTGATTGAATATGGAACCCTAAGTGGGGCTTCTGCCTTGTAGACTCTGGGTTACAACTCCAAGCAGGTACCGGCTAATTTCCTTCATCTCCTTCCCATCCCATTGAGGAACTTCCTCATATGACTGATTTGTTGGTGTGAGGTCATGGTAAGCAGGGACGGATAACCAGATTGCATTGAACTTGTCTAGCTGTTCGTCTGTCTGCATGAAGTGGAAAATCCGCGTATGCAGGGGGTCAAGCATGCCGTTCATAATTGAATGGAGGAGGTCGGGCTTCGGGAGGTCGCTCACGATGCAGGGAATATGTTAAGATACGTTGAATCCTCGGTGCACATGGCACGACGAGAGTTTGGTATCGGCTGCCCCGCTGTTGGCATTGCTGAGCAATCTACATTGGTTGTGATCCCGCACGGGGTGATGGTTGTCGGGAGGGAAATGATCTCCAAGTGTGTTCTTTGGACACACTCACCAAAAACAGACATTCCGCTCGAGATGATGTAGGTCGCTATACTCAGGGCTATCTGCAAGCCATGCTGGTAAAACCAGTTTGCAATGCCTGAAGTTGCCATCTGCACAGAGAACGTTGTCATACCCACTCTCAGCGCTGTGTTTTTGTTTGATGGTGAGCGGCTGGAGTACATGCCAGAGTACCTCGTTCAGCACCTCTTGGTTTGTTGTCCGCTGCACATCCTGCCCCTTCTGAGGATTATTGCGGTTCTTGATCGGAATCGGCAGCAGAGTGACCATTATGATGCTGTGAGTTGAGGGCATCTGGCGGATCTTCGAAGATAGATTGCCAATTGTCATATATACAGGCCACTGTTTCATGTCACCAGCAAAATTCGAGAGATGTGTTCCGTCTGACATGAGCATCAAGGGAACTAGTGCATCACACACTATGAGCATTGAGTCAACGTGGATTGGCACGTCATCATCCTGGGGTATCTCTCCTTACCTCTGCCTTCCACTACCAGTCTGCAGTGTGCATTGTGGTATAGAGGCGTTTCGGTGGCGTATCGCTGTGAAGCAACGCTGAGGGGGGTAATTAAGATAAGTGGCATAGGCTGGCTGCCTCATCAACCATGTCGTGCTTTTGATGATGTTTCGACTGCAGTTTTCGATAGGGCGTTGGTGATTGTCATTCCATCGCATATCCTCCAGAGTGTGTAGTTCCCACTCCATCCGAGCCTGATCATCTTGAACGGTAGTGACGAGTATCTGGATGCCATCCCCGTTTTTGATGCTTGGGAAATGTGGAGTGGTGTTTTCTTCCTTCAGCACGTTGTCATAGTACGTCTTCATGCCCTGCATGTTGATCCAACATTGGATATAGTTGTACTCTTCATGCATCGCGAACAGGTAGTAGGGATTGGTTTGTATGTTCGTCCCAAGGGAACGGTGAGTGTCGCGTTCTGATGCCTCAGCAATGTAATTGCTCTCCAGAGCACCGGTGCTGGGGTATGTTTTCATCTGCAGCAGAGGAGGTGGACGTAGTTGAGGCTCCGAGGCAGCGATGTTTTCAAGGTGTTCAAGGTAGGGAAACATGTCCAAGGCTTCGACTGAATCTATGTTGGCCTTGAATTCATGATGCTGAGCGGGTCCATTGTGTCGGGGCGTGCTGCGCATATCCAGATTCTTTTGGCAGGCAAATTGAAGGTATTCAGGGTGGTGTAATTTGATAAGTGTAAGTCGCCCGCTGTCTGAGGTGAACTTCTTTTGGCATGAAAATTCGGGGCAACGGTAAGGGGTCTCCTCTGACATTGTCGATGACATGCGAGGAGTGCAGTATTCACTGTAGAAAGGGATGAATGTTGGTGCTGGGTTTGAGCAGTGTGGTGTGGGTGTAAGCTCACGATACTCTCAGCTAACTTGAGAGATTTATTGAGCCTCAATACGATGACAAGGAGGTTTCATACACGCCAGCAGTTGCAGATACGCTGCATGTGCGATGCCCACTCATACAATAAATCAAATGAAAAATAATGCCTGCACGATCCAAAACCCTCGTGACGCATGTAATGATCAATGCCCGAGATACATTGTTTAGAACAAGAGAAATGAACAAGCCCCCAACCCAAAACCCAAACGAGCTGGAAAATAAACAAACCCTGAGCGAACAACACACCTCCACCCATGCCTTAAACAGTGCCTGAGATGAATTGATTTCAGCAAAGGATACTCACATGACAAGAACCCGACCCTAACTCAAATGCAACAACCATCGCCTCTGCAACGAGAGGAGTGGTTCACTCCTCGACTACCAAACCATCCGCGTGCGCCACAGGGAGAGGGATATCGGGGTGAGGGACATTGTGGAGACTGTCGCCAACTGCCAATTAGCCCAGTATGTGGTTATCCACATTGACATTCAAGGTGATTTCGGCTGCTTCAGCTTCTCGCAGAGCTGGGGCCTCTGGGCAACGTTTTTGCAGAGTCACAAGCCCCAGTAACTCCAGCCCACTCCGCTGATGAGTGACCAGAGTTTGTAGTTGGGGGCAAGGCTTCGGGATTTGTGGCCATGGGGCAGGTGCCACGGGTTGTGGCCGTGTTGTATGCTCACACATCTCCTGGCCTTGCTCAGGTCGCACAATTGGCTGATTTTCCATCATGGTATCTACATCGTCAGCTGATTTATTCACCATCACTCCCTGGCCAATTGTCCGTCATTCTTTGCCATCATCCTCAACCTTGACCTCATCCTGCTCCTCCTGCTCCACTCCTCAGCTGCCTCCTCTTCATCTTCCTCCTCTTGATCATCACCGTGCATTTCCATATCCTCATCGCAGTGTAAATCAATGCCAAACGGCACATCCACCTCATCCTCCATGCGAAAGTCAACATCAGAGTCATGTTGTGAGTCATATTAGCCCATGGACTCCTCGGTAGAGATGGTATCATCATCTGAGGAATTTGAAATGGTGGGTGATGCTTCCATCTATAAATATACCCTCTCAAGTTAGCCCTCCATGTCCCATTCCCCTTGCTCCCTGTAGCCTTCCCACTGCTCTGCAAGCTATCTCCGCCTGGGGTTTGTTTAATAATATCTTTCCCATTCCCGTTCCCATTCCTGCTCCCATTCCCTTTCCCGTTCCCTTTCCTGTTGCCCATGCCCTTCCCCTTGCTGTTGCCGTTGCCGTTGCCGTTGCCGTTGCCGTTGCCGTTGCCGTTGCCGTTGCCGTTGCCGTGGCCATTGCCGTTGTCGTTGCCGTTGCCGTTGCCGTTGCCGTTGCCGTTGCCATTGCAGTTGCCGTTGCCATTTCCGTCGCCGTTGCTGTTGCTGTTTCTGTTGCCGTTGCCATTGCCGTTGCCATTCCTGTTCCTGTTCCTGTTTCTGTTCCTGTTCATGTTCCTGTTCCCCTTCTCTTCCTTCATTTCCTTCCCCTTTTTTTTCCTGTCCCCAGTTGTCTTCCGTTTCCTCTTCCCATCCTTTATGCCCTTCCTTTTCCCAGTGGCTTTCTCACTGCCCTGGGTGTCGTCTTCCCCCTTGCAGTTGTAATTGTCATTGCCATCGCCAGCATGGCTCCTTCCACCGCTCAGTGCGCTGGGATGCGCCCAGTTCATATCATTATCATCCTCGTCAATTATCAAATCCCAATTTAGTGGACTAACAGACAGGAAATCACCTGGCTTGTACTGCCAGCTTCTTGGCGGCTCAATCTTTGCCCTGGGATCATCGCTACTGTACCACGAGAAACACTCGCCAGTGTGTGTAACATTCCATGAGCTGGGTCTCTGCGGATTGGAGCGATCAAGTTGATCCCCAATGCAACAGGGGTTGTCCTACCTCCCATTGGTCATTTGATTGCGGCTTTTGGCAAAGATTTGCCCCATAGATGAGTGGAAGGTAGCCCACCACTCCCGAAAAGGTGATCACCTGATCCTGCGGTGCGGCCAC